>Ga0066662_10000698_pt1 | contig 14987 bp, 14 predicted proteins | sample GraSoiAngelo_111_FD_133939 | JGI IMG/M metagenome (GOLD analysis project Ga0066662, IMG submission 133939) | Grasslands soil microbial communities from the Angelo Coastal Reserve, California, USA - 14_0903_12_40cm | ecosystem: Environmental > Terrestrial > Soil > Grasslands | place: USA... | reverse complement strand
TCCGTACTTATGACCGAAGCTTAAAACCTGCACGCGCATGGGCGTGCCTTCCATCGTAGGGCTGAAGCGATCTACAAGAAGTTTCCGAAGAGTGTGAACCGTGTGGTCCGAAGTATCTATGATGTTGTCGGCAAGCGAGCGTATGTGAGCCATAGCCTCGCGCTCGTCGCTGATTGCCTTGAGAAGTCCGCCGCCCGTCTCAGCCGGATGAGGTCTGCGCGTCTCGCTGAAACGACGCTGCAAGGCTTCGTCCGAAGCTTCCAAAAAAAGCACGAAGACGCGCAAGCCCCGGTCTCTAAGCTTCTGAAGCTCACGCTCGAACTCCGGCAGGAATTCGCCCTCACGAATATTTATGACGAGCGCCGCGCGCTCAATCCTGGCTTGCGCGTCTTCTCCGGGCTGAACAAGGCGCGCGAAAGTCGGCAGCATCGTCAATGGCAGATTATCAACGCAGAAATATCCCAAGTCCTCAAAAGCATTCGTCGCCGAAGAAACGCCCGAACCGCTCAAGCCAGTGATAATCACTATGTCGGGCGCGCCTTCAGTCAAAGCCGCCCGTTTTCTTTTAGACATAACGAAAAGCAGAATTCAGAATCCAGAATGAATAAGGCTGCGAACCACATTTACAGATTTTCTTTTATTCTGAATCCTGACTCCTGAATTCTGGATTCTGTTGTCTCAAGCATCTTTTCGTGGCGCGCGATGAACTCTTGCGCGGCATTGTAGCCGCGTGTGCGAAGTAGCTGCACGCGCACGGCTGTCTCAACGAGCGTTGAGAGATTGCGACCGGGGCTAACGGGAATAAGGACCTGCGGGACATTCACATCGAGTATCTCAACAGCCTGCGCGTCAATTCCCAAGCGGTCAACTTCGCTAGCTTCGTCCCAACGCTCAAGCTTAATCGACAGGTCAATCGCTTTGTTAGCGCTGACGGCGGATACGCCGAAGAGGTCGCGTATGTTCATTATGCCGAGTCCGCGAATCTCCAAATGCTCGCGCAGGAGTTCGGGCGCAGCTCCCAGAAGACGGTCCGCGCCTATGCGACGAACTTCGACCACATCATCTGCGACGAGCCTATGTCCGCGAGCTATAAGGTCCAGCGCGCACTCGGATTTCCCTATTCCCGAAGCGCCTTCGATTAAAACGCCAAGACCATAAATATCCATTAGAACGCCGTGTCGCGCGACGATAGGTGCGAGCAGTTCCTGAAGAGAATCCGTAACAACGCTTATGGCGATTGAGCTTAAAACGGGAGTTGAAAGCAGCGGAAGGTTCGCGGCCTCAGCCTCTTCGATCAACTCCAGTGGAGGCTCGATTCCTTTTGTGACCAGAACGCACGCTATTCTTTCAAGCCCAAGGTTGCGAATAGCCTCGCGCCGCTTTTCCGCATCAAGCTGTCCGAGATAACGGATTTCACTCTGTCCAAGTATTTGCAGCCGACCCGAATGTATGTAGTTCGTGAATCCGGCGAGCGCAAGCCCGAGCTTTTGAACTCGCGGCACCGTCAATTGACGAGTCGTTGCACCCTGCGCGCCCGCAGTGATTCTCAACTCAAGCTGCGCCGGAGCGTGATGTATGAATTCACTGACTGTGATTGATGGCTGATCGTTTGGTTTCAAGATTGAAAGTTTCAGGTTTCAAGTTCCAAGTTTCAAGTTAAGTATTGAGCTTGGAACTTGGAACTTGAAACCTGAAACTTGAAACTCTATTTTTTACGGCTCAATCAATCCAAAGTTGCCGTCTTTGCGTCTGTAGAGCACGCCGACGCGGTTTGTATCTGCGTCGCGGAAGACCAAGAACTGATCCTGTTCTTCTGAGAGTTGAAGCGCCGCCTCTTCAGCCGTCATAGGCTTTACAGCGTAGCGGCGCGCGGCGATGATGCGAGGCGGGCGCGGGCTGGCTTCAACGTTTCCGTCCGGCTGCGGCGCGACCGAAGAGACGCGTTTTGCCCCTTGCTTGCGATCAATAATCTTCTTCTTGAGCTTGAGCGCCTGCTTCTCAATCTTTGCTATGGCGCGCGTCAAAGCAAGGTACATGTCAGCGTTCGTGTCCGTTGCGGTCAAAGTGTGATCGCGCCAGTGAACAAGGACTTCGCCAATCTGACGATTCTTCTCGACTTCGATTATGACGTGGGCGCGCGCCGTCGTGTCGTTAAAAATATGATCCAACTTCTTAAAATGATCCTCAACGTGCGTGCGCAACGCTGGCGTTACTTCAACATGACGACCCGTGTACTCAAACTCCATAGACCCTCCCCTGATGAAAGGGATGAGGGCGGAGGGATGAGGGATGAATGAAAAGCATTTCGTCTTTTCATTCATCCCTCATCCCTCATCCCTCATCCCTGCTTTTTAGACTGGTGCTCGACGTTCGCGCGAGCCTGGAATCTGCATCTGGTCGCGGTACTTTGCAACCGTGCGGCGTGATAATTTGATTCCGTCTTTCAGTAAAATCTTAACAACATGATCGTCCGTAATAGGATTGTGCGAATCTTCTTCTTCGATAAGTTTCTTTATCTTTAGTTTGATAATTCTGGTCGAAACCTCTTCGCCCTCTTCGTTCATCATGCCTTCTGTGAAGAAGCGTCGAAGCTCTATGACGCCCTGCGGCGTGTGCGCGTACTTGCGATTGACCACGCGCGAGACTGTCGAAAGGTGCATCCCTATGTCTTCGGCAATGTCTTTGAGCATCATGGGCTTGATGTGCTGTACACCCTTGTCAAGAAAATCCTTCTGGCGTCTGACGATTGATTCGACGACCTTGTAGATGGTTTGACGCCGGTGCTCAATGTTGCGCAACAGATCAAGAGCAGAGCGCATCTTGTCTTTGATGAAATCCTTCGTCTCTTTCGTAGTCCCGTCGCGCGAGAGCATCTGCTGGTAGCTCTGGCTTATGCGCAGGCGCGGGCTTCCGTCGTCCGCAAAGTAGATCACATAACCGCCAAGCTCGTCCGCCTCTTCCGCTTCGTCCAACTTTTCTATGTAGATTTCCGGCGCAATCAATATCGGCTCATCCGATGAATAACGCCTGCCCGGATAAGGCTCTAGGGTGCGTATAAACTGAACCTCCGCGAGCAGGGTCTCAACGTCAACGCCTATCTGCTTTGAGAGATTCGGAAGCTTGTGCTGTTGCAAATCTTGCAGATGGTCTCGGATTAGACTCGCCGCAAGACGCTCGCTTTCGCCCAGCACTTCAAGTTGAGCAAGGAGGCATTCGCGCACGTCGCGTGCTCCGCAACCGATGGGGTCAAGCCGCATAACGGCCTGCCTGGCCTCTTCAACCAACTCTTCGGACCAGCCGCCCATCGCCGCTATCTCTTCGTTCGTGGCATTGAGCCGACCGTCTTCGTCCAGATTGCCTATCACGCAAAGCGCTGCGTCGCAAACCTCGTCTTTAATCGGACTGAGGTGAAGCTGCCATTCCAGGTGTTCCGAGAGCGATGGCCCACGTGTCAGAAACTGCTCGAATGTGGGCGCGTCCTCTTTGTACTCAAACTCCTGAGTCTTGTATCCGGGGTCCAGGTAGTCTTGAAACTCACGACCGAAATCTATCTCTTCAAACGAATCGCGCGCGCCATCGTCCTCTGCTCCAGGCTCTTCGCTCCCTTCCGTCTCCGCTCTCTCTGCTGTCGCAACCGTTTCGCCTTCAGGCTCGGCGTACATTGCGACTGCTTCCGCTTCAACTTCGCCCGCGCCGTTTGAAGGTGCGCCGTTTAGATCAGCGGCAGAATTCTCCGCAGGTGTAATGTCGAAACTGCTCGCAGGGTCGCCGTTTGCTAACTGATCCAGAATCTTCTCTGCAAGCTCGCGCGTCTCTTCCTGCGAAGGGACTTCTTCGAGCACAGGGTTTTCCAGAAGTTGCTGCTGTATCAGATCGCTCAATTCGAGCGAAGTCATTTGCAGCATCTCTATGCGCTGGCGCAACTGCGGCGTCAGCACCAGACGTTGTGAAAGATTGGTCGTGAGCTTAACGGACATAACCCTTCTTGAACTATTTTCGTCTTCTAAAACTCATCGGGGATTTATAAAGTTTACGCTTCTTCGGAAGCGCGGGAAGATTATAACTTAAAAAGTTGGCAGTTGGCAGTAGGCAGTTGACAGTTGGAAGAAAAATTTTCGCGAATGTGGAATTTTAATGTAAGGGAGAGAGATGTGAGAAAGCGGGTTGTATGTTTTCAACTGCCAACTGCACACTGCCTACTGCCAACTATTCTACAAAGTAAACCTGTCGCCAAGATAATGGCGTCGTACATCGGGATCGTCAACCAACTCCTGCGGCTTGCCTGAGCGGAAGATGCGCCCTTCCGACATTATGTAGGCGCGGTCCGTAACGCTCAAAGTCTCGCGCACGTTGTGGTCCGTGATCAGGATTCCAATGCCGCGATTGCGCAGGTAAATAATGATGCTGCGAAGATCGTCAATCGCTTTCGGGTCAATCCCTGCGAATGGCTCATCGAGTAAAATGTATCGCGGCTCTGTTGCAAGAGCGCGCGCAATCTCTGTACGTCTTCGCTCGCCGCCAGAAAGCGAATCGCCGCGCGTGTTCCTGACGTGCTGTATGCCGAACTCTTCCAGAAGCTCTTCTAATCTTTTGAATCGTTCGCGCCGACGAATGTTCATCGTCTCCAAGACCGCAAGGATATTCTGTGCCGCTGTCATCTTGCGAAAGATCGAAGGCTCTTGCGGCAGATAACCCAAACCTAGTCGCGCGCGCAGGTACATAGGGAGTTTCGTAATGTCTCGGTCCGCGAGTCTAACCATCCCGCGATCAGGCCGCTCAAGCCCGATTATCATGTAGAAGGTCGTGGTCTTGCCCGCGCCGTTTGCACCCAGAAGCCCTACGACCTCGCCCTGCTCAACGTGTAACGAAACATCGTCAACAACGCGCCGCCTGCCATAAGTCTTCTGCAAATGCGCTGCTGCAAGAGCCGTTTCAGAAGGAGTTTTATCAGAAGAAAGGATGCGCGGTGCAGCTTCAGACAGAGCGGGCGACACCTCGCCCGGCTCTACAAGAATAGCCTCGTCTGCTTGCGTACTCATCTTTGCGATGAGTGATGAGTGATGAGTGATGAGTGATGAGTAAAAAAGATTCTGTCTTTCTACTCATCACTCATCACTCATCACTCATCACTGTTTTCTAACCTTGTGCGTAGCGCGCACGCGCCCCGTTGATTGCGGTCCTCGTTCGTCGTCGGCGACAACTTTATTCTCGCTCATATAGACAGTCAAGCGGCTTCCTTCCGTACTTCCCTGATCCGTATCAACAACGCGCGCCGGGTTGCCTTTGAGAACGACTGTGTCATCTGCTGCGGTGTACTGCGCCCAGTTTCCTGTCCCCTGGCGACCCGGTTGTGTTACTACGACATCTCGTTCGGCTATGGACTTTTCGACCTCGTTGGTCTCTTTCATCAAATAGATGTCTGCGACCGCGCTGCGGATTCTGTCTGTGTCCTGCTTGATGTCAACGCTGCCTTCGTAATGAAGAATGCGCGTGTCATCGGAATAGGTCATGCTATTTGCGGTTGCGAAAGCCGGGACGACTGTGCTTGTGCCGTTCGCGCCCTTGCGTCTGGCCTGATAGAGCGCGCTCTGAACGTGGCCTGCGGCTTCCATGCGCTTTGTGTCGCGGTAGATTGTTATCACATCTGCGCGAACGAAGTTGTCGTCCTGCCATGCGCGCGCGCTTCCAGTGTAGATTCCAACGCCCGTCGTGTGTCGAATCTCTGCGCGATCCGAGACTATGAAGACAGGACTTTTGACTTTCTGAAAAGGCGTCGCGCCGTTCGTCTGCTCTTGGCTGTAGTAAGTGGTGGCGGATTTACCGCGACCGTAAGAGATTTTACTTGCCATGTCAGAATCAATCTCAAGAGCTTTCATGCGAGCGCGCGAATCCCAGACGACGGGTTCGCCTCCGCGCAATTTAACCATCTCGTCCGAAGCCGTGTAAGTTATATCGGAAGCGCGCCCGTTGCGGTCCATCTCATTGAATTTGGCATCGCCCTGCGCGTCAAACCGCTCAATGTCCTGAGTCTCGCGTACAAACGTCGCAATCATCTTCTGCGCCGTTAGCGTTCGCTGCGCGCGAGACTCAGTCGGCAGCAAAGGATCGAGCACGGCTTTAACTTCGCCGCCCGATGCTGTGAACTGTTTAGCGATATTGCCGGTCTCGTAAAACTCGCAATCGAACTGAGGAGCGGTCAATGTCTTTCGGTCAGCTTTGGCACTCTTCTGAACAGGCTCGACAATCAACTCGGCGTTGCCGACTGCTTCCGCACTTTCTAGATCGCGTCCCGTCGCGCGCCAGACGAGCTTTAGTGAATCAGACGTGAGGCGTTTGTTTGCTGCGTGCGGATCGTTTGCTTTAGATTGCGGCGCGGCTAGAGTTAGAACTGAGCGGCCTCCTCCGGCGCGCATCTCTTTCAAGAGACTTCGTTCCCCCTGCTGCTGAAAATCAACGTCCAGAGTGTTCGCGCCCGTAATTTCCGCCTGCGAATCTGCATCAAGACTGCGGGCCTTCACGTCTCTGTTTGCAGTAGCCCGCTGCAAATTCTGATTGCCATCGAAGAAGAAGTCCATGTCCTCTGCATGAACCTCGGCGGCGTGGCCTTCTTCCATAGAGCGCAGGTAGGAGTTACCGCGCGCCTCTATCTTCTGAACCTTCTTCTGCGCGCTGAGCTTAGCCAACAACTGGTCGCCGCTCATAACATCGCGCCCCTGCTCTGCTATTGCTCCGCCGGAAAAATTCAGATGCATCTGCGCCTGATCGAAGACTGCGTGACCGGCATGAATTGTGACGGGCTTTGAACGCGCAGGCGATTTTTGCGAAGCCGCGAGTTTCGCATCTGGCTGAACGATAATCTCAACATCTTTCTGTAGCTCAAGCTTCTTGTTCTTGTTATCAAGCACCGCGCCCGTCGCGCTACCTGAAACGTTCTCACGCTCAAACGTTATTGGCAAAGAGGTCTCGCCAATCTCTTTGCCCTGATCGTACTCTATCTTTTCGGTCTTAGCCGTGAGTGCGTCGCGCGTCTCTATCTGCACGTCTCCGGCAAACCAGATGCGCGCGTCTTTTGAATCCGTCTCGCCCGGAAGATATATTGCGCGATGAGCGGTTATCTGGTCCGGCTTGTCGCCCGTCGCCGGATAGATTTCAAGATGCACCTGTTCGAGTTCGTGATGATTGTCTGAGAAAGTTATGTCGCGGTCCGCGCGGACCAGAATGCGAAGCCGCTCGCCGTCCATCACGCGCCGCTCGTAGCCTTCCAAAACGCTCGTCACCTGATTCGACAATTCAGGCGCTTCCCCGCGCATACGAAAAGGCTCGTTGTTGCGGTTGCGGTAATACGAGATGCCGACGTAGATAAGGCCCGCGACCAGCGCCACCAGAGCAAGCACACGCACCACAACGGGCAGCCGCGTGCGCCAGCCAATTGAGATCGCTTTTTTTCGTCTAACCTCTTGCATCGAAAACAAAGTTCCAGGTTTCAGGTTCCAGATTCATCGCTTTAACTTGAAACCTGAAACTCGGAACTTTGAACTATCTAATATCCTTCACGCACAACTGCAAACGAGTCTCGCCCTGCCATGTGTTCGGCTCGACTGTGTAGGCGAGTTCGATGCGCTCTCCAGGCTTGAGAGTTCGCCCTGCGAGTTCTTCCACGCCGCTCCACCAGACGGCTTCGAGCGGGCGGTTTTGTTCACCTGCAACGCGGAATTTCAAGTGCTTCTCTTTCATCACGCGAGGCTCTGAAAGAACGCGCAAGCCTCGCGTCATAAATAGCGGGCGCGGGTTGCCAGCGCCGAACGGTTCGAGCGCGCGTAGCTCTTCGGTCAGCGAGAGCGTGACCTGTTCGGCAGGAAGCTCCATGTCAATGTTGAGCGCAGGCGTCAATTCTGAATCTGACAGATGTGATGCGGCATGCTCGTTTAAGCGGCGACGAAATTCTGAGATGTTCGTGCGTTTGATGCTAAGGCCTGCGGCGTGCGAGTGTCCGCCGAATTTGTCGAAGAGGTCTGCGCAAGAAGTCAAACCGTTGAGCAGGTGATAGGCTTCTATGCTGCGCGCAGAGCCGTGTCCGTCGTCGCCTTCAAGAGAGATGACAATGCAGGGACGATAGAGTTTCTCTGCAATCTTGGACGCGGCTATGCCTATGACGCCTCTGTGCCAGCCGTCGCCAGCGATGACGGCGACGTGCGAACCTCGTGCACTCGCGTCCGCCGATTCAAACTCTTCAAGAGCACGCCGTATAATCTCAGCTTGAACCGTCTGGCGCTCGCGGTTGCGCGCGTCCAAGTGTTCCGCCAACGCCCGCGCTTCGGCTTTATCCGCAGTCTCGAAGAGTTCGACTACGGCGTGCGCAGCGTCCATTCTTCCTGCTGCATTGATTCGCGGACCGATGCGAAATCCAAGATCATAAGCAGTCATCCCGCGCCCGTTGCCGCAACCCGCGACTTCCATCAACGCGCGAAGACCGGGATTCGTAGCCTTCGGCAAATCTCTAAGCCCAAGCGCGACGATTGTGCGATTCTCGCCTACGAGTTGAGCGACATCCGCAACAGTTCCAATGGCGACCACTTTCAAAAATCCTGCGATCTGAGACTCGTGCCCGCGTTCACGAAAGAGAGCATGAGCGAGTTTGAAAGCGACGCCCACGCCCGCAAGGTTTTTGTCAGGATAGTCGCAGCCCTTCTGGTTCGGGTTAAGGACGCAGAAGGCTGGCGGCGCACCCTCGCCTTCATCCGGCAGATGATGGTCCGTTACGATAACGTCCAATTTGTTTTCGCGCGCCCAAACTAAAGGCTCAAACGCTCGTATGCCGCAATCAACGCTTATGACCAGAGTGTAGCCTTCGTCGCGCGCACGCTCTAACGCGGGCTGCTGAATGCCGTAGCCTTCCGTGAAACGATGCGGAACGTGAAAACCTGTCTTAGCGCCGAGCAGACCGAGAGCGCGACGAAGAACGACTGTGCCCGTTGTCCCGTCAACATCATAATCACCATAGACGAGAATCTTCTCGCCCGCGTCAATCGCGCGAAGTATGCGCGCAACCGCCGTCCGCATTCCGAGCATCAACGAAGGATCATGAAGTTGATCATGCGAAGGGTGTAAGAATTTGTAGGCCGATTCTTCAGTGTCATGGCCGCGCGATATGAGTAGCGACGCGACAATTGTAGAGACATTTAGGCTGCGCGCAAAGCTAACAGCACGCTCCATCTCCTGTTCACGTACAATCCAACGTTTAGCGAGACGCGGAGAGTGGGAGACGCGGGGACGCGGCGACAATGAATGTGCTGTTGTTTCGCCGCGTCCCCGCGTCTCCGTGTCTCCGTGTCGGTCTTTCATCCCTTTATTCTGCGAACCAACCGTTGGCATCAAGTAGCTTGACGCCTATGCGCTGCTTGCCGTCGGTCGCGTCCGTCCAGACGCCGTTGACCTCTGCCTCGACGGCTCGACCGTAGGGAGGCGTGAGGCGCACAGTCGTTCCAGATTTTAAGCGCGCATCCGTCACGAGCGTTGCGCCGCCACGACTGACCTTGACCGCAAGAGCGTTTGTCTTAAACGGCTTGCCCTCAGATGTTTCTCCCTCAATCACTACAGCAAAATCAACAGGAACGCGCGGGCTTCGCGGGCGTTGTGAAGGCACTTCGCCCTTCAATTCTTCATTCATCCTCGTTCTTCGGCCCTCTCAATCTCGCCCCGTGGGGACGAATTCTCAATGCTTGATGAGGAGGGGCAAGGATTAGTTTACTCAATCCTGGGAATAATTGTTAGTGCCAATATAAAACTTAACCACAGAGGACACAGAGGAACACATAGTATTTAAAAGATTGGAAACCCTAGACTCCAAAATTATCTTAAATCTGCTATTTCAATCTTTTAATCTGCCTCTATGTCCTCTGTGGTTAATCCGTCGTTAAATCGGCGCAATAACGTTTGCGTAAAGGAGCACAAGAATCGCAATGCCTACGATCAAGCGGTAGCCGATGAAGATTCCCGTTGAGTGCGTGCGAAGGTAGCGCAGAAGAAACCAGATAGAGGCGTAGCCGACGATGCCTGAAACGATTGTCGCTACGGCAAGAGCCGGATAACTTCCTTGCGGCAAGTTGTGTACGGCCTCTTTAAGTTCGAGTAGTCCGCTTGCGGCAATGGCGGGAATTGAGAGAAGGAATGAGAAGCGCGCAGCCGTTTCACGCGTCTCGCCCACGAAGAGTCCGCCCATGATGGTTGAGCCTGAGCGACTCGAACCGGGTATCAGTGCAAGCACCTGCGCTCCGCCCACTGCAAGCGCATCGCGCACGCCTAAGCTCTCCATCTTGCGATTTCTTTTTCCGACGGCTTCGGCCAGAAGTAGAAAGAGCGCGACGACGACCATCATCGTCGCAATCACCCAAAGGTTTTTCGTAAACGTTCCTTCAATCTGTTTTTTGAAGAGAAGCCCGACGATGCCTACAGGTATTGAGCCTATGATAATCAGCCAGCCGAGCCACGCTTCCTGCGAAAGACGCGAAGGCCGACCTGACTTGTTATTTTCAGATATGGCCGCAAAGCTTCGCCTGCCTCCGAGAAGCGACAGATGATCTCGAATGAAGGCGCTTATGATTGCGATGATGTCGCCCGCAAAGTAGATGAGAACTGCCAGCAGCGTTCCCAGTTGGATGACGGCAATCGTCGCGGTCGTCTGCTGCGCGCGCAACGCCTCGTTCTCGTAAAGATTAATCGCGCGGCTGGCAAAGACCAAGTGCGCCGTTGAACTGATAGGAATGAATTCAGTTAAGCCTTGAACGATGCCTAGAATGACTGCCTGGAGAAATGACATAGATTGAGACCAGTCTTTATCAAATTAGATATAGCGTAATTGGTTTTCCATTTCGTCCGCCGTCACTTGATTGAGAATAGTTAGAAGCCGCCGAACGATTTCATGCGGCGGGCGTCGTACTGCGATGATAATGCCGTGATGCGTTTGACCTTTTGAAAAATATTTCTGAGCCAGAGATTCAAAGTCAGCGCGATTATGCGTCAACAAAGCTTTTCCCTCTCTTACAGCATATTCAAGTTGCTCAAGGTCACTGCAACCCGATTGCTCGGATTCTTGAGTTGTGATTGTAACGAATCCTCGCGCACGCAGCAGGTCTGCCACAAGTACGCTCACATCTTCATCAATATAGATTTCAAAGAAGACGCGGCTCACTCGTCTTTAACCAGCGGGTCTATTAAATCATCAGGAATGCGATTGCGATCGATATAAGCGTTTATCTCTTCCTGATGATCGCTGTAGTAACTTAAAGCATCGAAAACCTGCGCCAGCGTGAGGTGTGGCAAATGATTCGGAATCTCCTCCGGGACTACGCCCTGTCGCCAGAGTTCAACGATGGCACGCACAGGAGTGCGAGTTCCCTTGATGGTAGGTTCGCCGCTGAGAATCTGATTATCCGTGATGATATAAAAGTGTTCTGTTGCGGTTGCCATAACGTTCTTTTCTTAATTACCCGCGCGCGTGACTCTCACGATAGGATTATAACGTATCTACGCTTCTTGAAATAGCGAAGAAAGTTTTCTCATTCACGAAACGATTTTCGACTAGCGACCTTGTCGTACCATGAAGCAGGCAGCACCATTCCGATTCGCACTAAGGTTGCAAGCTGCCATGGGAAGGCGTAAGACTTCCTGCGCTCTTCGATTGCGCGAATGATCTTCCTGATTGCGTCGTCAAGCTCCATGAAGAAGGGCATCTTCGCGCTGCGGCCTTCGGTGAGCGGCGTCCTGATAAAGCCCGGATGAATTATCGTCACATTGACGCCCGTCCCGCGCAGGTCCACGCGCAGGCTCTCGAAGAATGCTGAAACGGCGGCCTTGCTCGCACAGTAAGCGCCGGATTTCGGAAGGCCGCGATAGGCCGCTAGACTTGAGATGACTACTAGCTGGCCGCTTCTCTTCTCTATCATCTCAGGAAGCACGGCAGTTACGCTGTTGACTGCGCCCATAACGTTCGTGCCCAAAACATCCGCGACCTCTTTGGCCTCTAAAGCTCGCGCATCGGTCGTAGCTCCTATGCCTGCGTTTGCTATGAGCACGTCAATGCGCCCGAACTTTTCACGCAACTGGGTGGCTGCTGCGCGCACTGCGTCCGCGTGCCTAACGTCCGCCGCAAGCACAAGGGCGCGCGCGCCCGCATCTTCAACTTCACGTTGAATCTCGCTTAAAGTTTCAGCGCGACGCGCGCGCAAGCCAATCGTTGCGCCTCTTCGTCCAAGCTCTATTGCGAGCGCGCGACCTATGCCGCTGGATGCGCCAGTGATGAAAACTATTTTGTCGGACCAGTCAAAAGGCATGACAGAAAATCATCCGAGCAACTCAAGCATCTTCGGCGTATCAATGTACGCCTCGAATCGCAGCACCCTTCCCTTCTTCAAAGTCCAGACATGAACGGCGCGAACCTTAAACTTACGCCCGCTTGAGCGCACAGTACCTTGCGTCCACCCGATTGCTATGACCTGGTCGCCAGCTTCTACGAACTCATCAACTTTAATCTGGGAATCAACCTTTTCGAGAAGCTTCGTCGCCAAATCCACGACGCCCTTAAAACCTTTGTACGTCCCGCCCCAGGGAAGAAGCGACGACTGCCGCACCTCTATGTTCGGATCAAAGAGCGTTGACATCATAGTCATGTCCCTCTGCCCGAACGCTTCATAGAGACGCGCAATGATCTCTTTGTTCTTTCCCTTCATCAATCCTCCTAATACCTGCCTTTCAACATAATTCTGCGACGTGCTTGCCGAGTACGCGCAACGCCGTGCCTAAGTTCTCTTGCTTGATAAGCAGGTGGTCGCGCGAGAAAGCTGAGAGCGCGCCCGTGCTGATTTGAGCGTCGGCCAAAATGCGCGTCACGTGCGCAAGAAAGCCGACAACGTTCCAATTCAATTCAATCGAGAATGTCAGAAGACGAAAGCCGCCTTCGACGCGCGCGTCCCGGACCATATGACGCATAGTGAGCCAGTCAGTCTCATCAAGCAGAAGCGTCACTTCATGCTCATCTTTCAAAAGCATGAAGATAGCATTGCTGCGCGGGCTGAGTTCAGGATTCTCAAGAAGCCGCGCCCAGTCTTCGTGTCGCAATCCTATCAGATAAAAAGTTGCGGGCGCGACCTCCACTTTAGCACGTCGCAGCAACTCTTGCGCGCTCTCTTTCAGATGCTCGCTCTTCAAACCTGGACCACGACGGGGAGTATTACAGGTCTTGCGCCCGTCTGCTTCTGTATAAATCGTTTCAGTTCGAGCCGAACGTGCTCTTTCAAAAGCGTCACATCATCGCGCTCGGCTCGCGGCGCTGTCTTGACCGCTTCGGCCACGACGCGCTGAGCATCTTTGATAAAGCCGTTTGAGCCGTCTGTGCCGATTATCCCGCGTGCGAGGATTTCGGGCGGGGCTTCGAGCGCGCCTGTCTCCAGGTTGACTGTGACGACCAATGTAACGACGCCGTCGTAAGCGAGTTGCCTGCGCTCGCGCACAGTCTCGGCCTCTATCTCCTCAAAGCCCGTCTCGTCAATGAAGGTTCGGCCCACCTCTCGCTTATCAACGACGCTTGCGCGCTCACCGTCAAGCTCAAGCACGTCGCCATTTTCGATCAGGATTATATTCTCTTCCGAATAGCCCAGATGATTCTTTATAAACTCCTTGTGGCGAAAGAGCATCCGGTACTCACCGTGAATCGGCACGACGAATTTCGGGCGGACGGCCTCCGTCATAATCTTTATGTCTTCCTGCGAGGCATGACCGCTCACGTGAATCAAGCGGCGCTTCTCTTCTATGATGTTCGCGCCGCGCTTATAAATGTAGCCTATCATGCGCGAGATTGCGCGCTCGTTTCCGGGAATGATGCGGGCTGAGAGAACAACTGTGTCGCCCTCTTCTATCGTCAACCCTTTATAAGACTGCATAGCCATCTGCGAGAGCGCGGCGCGCGCCTCGCCCTGCGAGCCTGTGACCAGAAACACAACCTCATCGTCGTCTAGGTTTTTCGTCTCGCTCAAGCTGACAAGAAGGCCGTCTGGAATGTCCAGATAACCAAGCTCGTCAGCAATCTCAACATTCTTCAGCATCGAGCGGCCAAGCACACAGACCTTGCGATCAAACTGTTGCGCGACATCCAACACAATCTGTATGCGATGAATGGAAGATGCGAAAGCAGAGATGATGATTCGCCCGCTCGCTTCCGCAAATATTTCCTCGAACGCCGGAATGACTGCGCGCTCCGATGGCGTGCGCCCCGGAACGGTAGCGTTAGTCGAATCGGACAGAAGCGCCAGCACGCCCTCCTGTCCGTAGCTACGCAATGTGCGCAGGTCAATCGGCTCGCCTATGACGGGCGTTTCGTCAACCTTGTAATCGCCTGTATGAACAATCGTTCCGACGGGAGTGCGAATTGCGAGCGAGAAGCAGTCAACCAATGAATGCGAGGCGCGTATGAACTCGACTTTGAAGGGTCCGATCTCGACGACCTGTCGAGGCTCGACTCTATGAATTAAAACGTCGTTGAGAAGTTCGTGCTCTTCGAGTTTTTTGTCTGCCAATCCTGCCGTGAAGTGCGAGGCATAGACTGGCACGTTGAATTGTTTGAGTATATAAGGCAGAGCGCCCAAGTGGTCCTCGTGCCCGTGCGTCAGAATTATGGCCGTCAGATTCTCCCTGTACTCTTCAAGAAAATCGAAATCCGGCACAGAGACATCAACGCCGTAAACGCTCTCTTCAGGGAAACCCATGCCTGCGTCAATGACGATCATTTCATCGTCGTAACGCACGGCCATACAGTTCATCCCAAACTCGCCGACGCCACCGAGCGGGACGATCTCTAAAACATTACCCACTTTGTACTTTACTCAACTCTCCTTGAAAACCCGTTGAATAAAAGCCCATAAGCCGCGTTCACCGGATTGAATTTAGCCGAACAGTATAACACAGAGAGCTATTCGATTGCGGAACGCGAATTTGGA
>Ga0066662_10000697_pt1 | contig 15002 bp, 11 predicted proteins | sample GraSoiAngelo_111_FD_133939 | JGI IMG/M metagenome (GOLD analysis project Ga0066662, IMG submission 133939) | Grasslands soil microbial communities from the Angelo Coastal Reserve, California, USA - 14_0903_12_40cm | ecosystem: Environmental > Terrestrial > Soil > Grasslands | place: USA... | reverse complement strand
GTTCGATCTGGAAGTGCTCGTGGGGGGAAGCCCGCTCGAAGTGCTTTACGGGCGCGGGCGCGGCTACGTCGAGGCGAGAGAGGGCGAGGAGTACGAGCTGCTCGTGCGCAACCCCCTGCCCGTGCGTGTGGCCGTGGCGCTCTCGGTTGACGGGCTGAACACGATTGACGCGCGTCACACTTCCGCGTGGGAGGCGAGCAAGTGGGTCATCGAGCCATACGGCACGATACGCATCAACGGCTGGCAGATGAGTTCGCAGCGCGCGCGCCGCTTCTACTTCACGAGCGAGCGCGACTCCTACGCTGCACGGCTCGGTCGCGCCTCAGACCTCGGCGTCATCACCGCGGTCTTCTACCGCGAGTCAAGTCCACACCCTTACCCCGTCACGCCGCCGCCTTACAACGACGGCCCGTACAGGCCGCAGAGCCGTTCCGAAGAGCCGAAGGAGAGTCGAGCGCCGGAGAGCAGTGCCGACAAGTCGAGGAGCGCGGGCAGGGGTGCTGTCGCCGCCACGCCGCGACGCGACGACGAGTACGCCGCGACCGGCATCGGTCGCCCGGTCGAGAACGATGTCGAGTGGATTCACATGAACCTCGAACGCAGCCCGGCGGCGGAGTTCACAGTCCGCTACGAGTACCGCGACGCGCTCATACGCCTCGGCGTGCTCCCGCGCCCCTGGCGCGACGACGGCGCGCTCCAACGCCGCGAGCGCGCGCGCGGTTTCGATGGGCCGGGTTATTGTCCTGAGCCGTGAAGAAGGCAAAAGCAAAGGCAAAAACAAAAGTAGAAGAAGTGGACGGCGAGCAGCACCGCTCTCATCAACCGCCGACGATGAGAGACGACGCGCCCGCCCTCTTCTCTTTCGCCTTTTGCCTTACCTTCGTGGCTTGAGACCGTCGGTGTAGAGAATTTTGTAGGCGCGGTAGTTCGACATCACCTTGTTGACGTAGTCTTTGGTCTCGTTGAAGCCGACCTCGGCGGTAAAGATACCGGGGTCTTTGTGTACGGCGCGGACGACCCAGCGCGCAACGTTGTCCTCGCCGCCGTTGTAGGAGGCAGCGACCGCTTCGGGCAGGTCGGGGAACATCTTAAATAACTCGGAGAGGTAGGCGCTCCCGACGAGGACGTTTGTGTCCGGTCGGAAGAGGTCTTCCTCGCTGACGCTTGCGAGGCCCGCGAGCGGCGCGTACTTGGCGGCCATGTCGGGCGTCATCTGGAGAAGGCCGCGCGCGCCCGCCCCCGACTTGGCGCGCGGGTTGAAGCCGCTCTCCTGCCGCATGATCGAGAGCACGAAGCGCGGGTCTATCTTTAACTGCTTCGACGCGCGCAGGACTGAGTCGCGGAAAGGCGCGGGGAAGTCGGAAGCCGCGCGCCTGACATCCGCTGCGACCCGCGCCTCGCGCGCCAGTGCGGCTGCCTTCGCCGCCCCGCCCAACTCTTTCAGACGCTCGGTTGCGCGCCAGCCGGAGTAAGAGCCTGCGCCGTCGCCGATCCCCTCGTAGGCTTTAATCGCCTGCTCCTTCTGCCCGGACTTCTCAAGGCTGAAGGCGCGCAGGTAGGCGACCTCCGCCGCGCTCGTGTTCACGGCGCGCGTGAAGCTCATGTGGCTCAGTTCGTCGCTCGTCGAGAAGGCCGAGGGCCAGTCGCCGCGCGCAACGTCGAGGCGCAGGCGCGCGAAGACCGCGTTCGTTTCAGTCGCCGTCCCTTTGAAACGCGTGCGCGTGCGCTCGACCCAGGGGAGCGCGTCGTCAGAGCGTCCGGCCTCGCGCAGCGAGTCAATGATGTTGAGATAGGCGTTGTCTATGCGCTCGCCGTTGGGGAAGCGCTGGATGTACTCGGCGTAGCGCGCGGCGGCGTCGCCGGGGCGATTCAGACGCAGCAGTGTCGCGGCGACATAGTAGAAGCCGTCGCGGCCCGCGGGCGCATTCTGGTACGTGTCGCCGAGCTTCTGGAAGACCGGCAGCGCTTCCTCGTAGCGCCGCTCCTGGAAGAGCGTGCGCCCGATGCCGAAGAATGCGGCGGGGACGTTCGGGTCTGCCGGGTAGCGCTCGATGAGCGCGCGCCAGTGCGCGCGTGCCTCTTCGAAGGCGCGGTTGGCCTGGTAGATTGCGGCGCGGCGCATGTGCTCCTGCGGCGTGAACTGCGGGAGCTGGCCGGACGCGCCCCGTCCTTCGGCGTCCGAGCGGCGGGCGGCGGCGAGCGCTTCGTCGGTCTGGTCTTCGGGCGAGAGGGTGTAGGTTTCCGGCGCGTCGGACGGCGCGTCGGGCGGCGCTGAAGGCGCATCGGTCGCGGTGTTCGCGGGCCGCGAGGTGTCAACGCGCGCGCACGAGAGCGCGAGCAGAAGCGCCGCGAAGCAGACGAGAGCTTGTTGTGTGAAGGTTGCCATTTTCAAACCGTGACGAAAATCGCTGCGGCCACGCCGGGCGCGTCGCCCCGAACGGAACCGACCATGACTCCGGGGTCGCATTCGTGTCTTTCGGCTACTCCGACTCCTCGACGATCTCGTAGCTCGTCGCGATCTCGACGCCGGGCCTGAGCGTCGCGGCGACGCTGCAATACTTCGTCACCGACAATTCAATCGCGGAGGCAACGGCCTTCTCCGAGACGTTGTGGCCGCGGACGATGTGGCGCAATTCCATGCGCGTGTAGGCACGAGGGTGCTCGTCGCGCCGCTCGCCGCGCACCTCGACGCGGTAGGCGGTCACGCGCTCGCGCTTCTTCCGCAGGATCGTAATCACGTCAACCGCCGTGCAGCTTCCCAAGGCGACGAGCAGAAGCTCCATCGGCGTGGCGGCGCTCGCGCGCACCGAGTCGGTCTCAAGCACCTGCGCGTGGCCGCTCGGCGTGATGCCGATGAAGAGGCCGTCGCCCGCCGAGTGGACGACGGTCTTCGCTTCTTTTCTGTCCATGCGGCGGAGTCCTCCGTTCGCTTCCAAGCATAACACGGCACGCGCCGAGTCGTCTTAGCCGCCGAAAATCAAAGACCGGGGCCGTCTTCGCGATTGTACGTTAGCCGAACATCCGGGTTGGGTTTCATACATTCATGCGGTCAACGCCGATGAGATGTATGTAGTGTTCCGGCTCGATAAGCGACAACCCGGCTTAAACTTCGCCGAATCCCATTAACAGGTTCGCCTCCCATGAGCTTCCCCGGCCATGAATTCAGTTTGACGGGACGCGGCATGCGGGGCACAGTGCTTGCTTTGACGTAGATGAAGCCTTTGCTTCGAGCGTATGTCTCTACGAGTTCAAAGCGCATCTCCCCGTACATTTTGCGGAGTGAGGAGGGGCGGCTTTCTTCAGGGGCCGCCGCCGAAGTTCTAATAACATCATGGTGGAAACAAAGCTGGAGGGAAAAGCGATGAACAGAATCAGACAGACGATCTCGCTGGCGCTCGTCTTCGCGCTCGTCGGCATCGGCCTGACGACGGCGCGGGCGCAGCGCACTTACCGCACGGACGAACGGCAGGCGGGCGAACTCATCCGCCGCGTCGAAACGTCGTCGAATAATTTTCAGAGCAGCCTCAACGACGCGCTCAATCGTGGCCGCTACAACACCTCGAACGCGGGCGACATCGGCAACTACACGCAGAATCTACGGGACGCAGTCGCCCAGTTGCGCGACCGTTTCGACCGCCGCGCGGCGGTGGCCGCCGACGTGCAGAACGTGTTGCAGCAGGCTTCGCTCGTTAACGGCTTCCTGGTCAACAACCGGATGGGCGCGCGCGTGCAGAGCGACTGGTCGCTCGTGCGCTCAGACCTCGACGCGCTCGCCCGCGCCTACAACATTACGTGGGATTGGAGCCAGACCGGCTCGACTTACGGCACGCAAGAGTACGGCTATCCGTCGGCGACGACGGGCCAGACCTACCGCGTGAGCGACGCGCAGCTCGACGCGCTGCTGCGGCGCATCGCGTTTGAGTCGGATCGCTTCCGCAGCGACCTCGGCAACGCGTCAACCCGCGGCGGCTACGACAACACGCGCGCCGGGGACAACATCAACCAGTTCGTCACAGACTTCGCCGCCGCGACCGCGCAACTGCGCTCGCGCTTCGACGCGCGCCGCTCCGTCTCTGCGGACGTTGAGAGCGTCCTCCGGCAGGCGACCTACATTGACGACTTCATGCGCCGCCGCTCGCCCGGCTACCGCGCCGTGAACGACTGGTCTGCGCTCAAAGGCGACCTGAACCAGCTCGCCTCGGCCTACAACGTCGCCTGGAACTGGGATGTGAACTCGCTCCCGAACGCCGGCACGACCGCGGGCGGCAACGTCTTCGGGACGGGCGGATACAATAACGACCGTGGTTACAATAATGACCGCCGCAACGGCTACGGCGTCAACGGTCGCCTGACCGGAACCTACCGCCTCGACCCGTCGCTGAGCGACAACGCGGGCGCTGTGACCGACCGCGCCACGCGCACCCTGCCTTACAGCGACCGCCAGCGCGTGCACGACCAGGTCATGCGCCGCCTCGAAGCGCCGGACATGATCGCCATCGAGCGCAACGGCAACAGCGTGACCATCGCCTCGTCGCGCGCGCCGCAGACGACGTTCGAGGCCACCGGCGTCGAGCGCAGCGAGCAGCTCCCGAACGGCAGCTCCTCGCGCGTCGTGGCGCAGCTCAACGGCGACCAGTTGACCGTCCGCTCGACGGGCCAGCGCGAGACGGACTTCAGCGTGACGTTCGAGCCGATTGAGAACGGCCAGCGCCTGCGCGTGACACGCCAAATCTGGAACAGCCAGCTCGGCCAGAACCCGGTCGTCGTGCAGAACGTTTACGACCGCACTTCGGACGCGGCGCAGTGGAACATCTACACAGGCTCGCCGTCTTACGGCCAGGCCGGATCGGCGGCGGCGAACCCGAACGGCACGTTCATCGTGCCCGACGGTACTACGCTCAACGCCACGCTCGACACAGACCTGACGACCCAGAGCGCCAACACCGGCGACCGCTTCACGATGACCGTGAACTCGCCCTCGCAGTTCCAGGGCGCGGTCATCGAGGGCCACGTGGCGAACATCACGCGCAGCGGGCGCGTCACGGGGCGCTCTGAGATGTCGCTCAACTTCGACGACATACGCATGGCGGACGGTCGCACCTACCAGTTCGCCGGGTTCATTGACAGCGTGCGCGCCGCCAACGGCGACATCGTCCAGGTGGACAACGAGGGCACGGTGCGCGACCAGAACCAGACCAAGACGACCGAAGAGCGCGCCGCCATCGGCACGGCGGTCGGCGCGATCATCGGTGCGATTGCGGGCGGCGGCAAGGGCGCGGCCATCGGGGCCATCCTCGGCGCGGGCGCGGGCGCAGGCTCGGTTTACGCGCAGGGGCGCAACGACCTCAACCTGACGCGCGGCTCGGAGGTCACGATCCGCGCGAGCGCGCCGAACAGGTAAGGCGCGCGACCATACTGTCCTCAACAGCCAGAACAGCCCGGCGGCCCTCAGCGTCGCCGGGCTGTTTCAGTCAGAACGCCCCGCCGTCGAATGCGACGATCCGCCTGCCGGTAGCGCGTGCGGAAGAATTGATATCAAACGCCCGCGGGTTGTGTTAGTATCTGGCCGCCCCGCGGCCTCTCGCACTGAAATGTCACACCAATTCGCGTCGGGAGTTAGGTCGTACAGATGTAGTGTACTGTGCGCGGGTTCACGCGCGAAAATTTCGGATGAAGAGCTGAAGCGATGGCCGCCTTTCTTATCGTTGACGACGACGCCGCAGTCCGCGACGTGCTCTACGACCTCCTCTGCGACGAGCACCTGTGCCACTCTGCGAGCACGGCAGAACAGGCCCTCGCCTTCATCCGCGAACAGCCCTACGACGTGGTGCTGACCGACATCTCGATGCCCGGCCTGAGCGGCGTCGAGCTGCTCGGCCACCTGCGCCAGACCCAGCCCGACACTTCCGTCATCGTCATCTCCGGCATCGGCGACAGCACACACGCCGAGGGCCTGAGACGCCTCGGCGCATTCGACTTCATCTATAAACCCTTCCAACTGGAGACGGTCGAGGAGAGCGTCGCCCGCGCGCTCGAACACAGCCGCTCGTCGAAGTCGCGGCGCGGCGCACACGGCGAGGATTGAGGACTGAAAGCGACCGCCTTCTTTCGCCCGGCGGGGCCGCTCACCTGCCGACCGAGAGCTGATCCGTCATCACCTTGAGAAGAACTTTGCGCCCGTCCGTCGCCACGGCGTGAACGTCGTCGGCGTCGAAGCGGAGGGGGTTTGCGCCTTCGCCCAGCGCCTCGACCTCGAAGGTGAGCAGGACGCCTGCGCCGCTGACGGGCGTGGCAGCCGTGTCCGACGTGACCGTGACGAGGAGCAGACCTTCGGGCGTGAGCGTGTGCGTGACGTGCGCGTCGCCCGGCGCGAGCAGCGTCCCCGCGCTTACCGAGCGCAGGCCGAGCACGCGCGGGTCTATGCGCAGCGTCAGCGCGACGAGGCCGAGCGGCGCGTCCGTCTTGAGCAGGAGCTTCAAACGACGACGCTCGCCTACGCGCATCGGCTGCGCGTCGCTCATCAGCCTGAGCGCCGCGGCGCTCGTCGCGTTCACGCTCGACTTAACGTTCGGCTGCTTCTCGGTGACGTAAGCTACGGGGAGGCTCACCGCCGTGGCGCTCGGCTGGCGTGTGTCGCGCGCGGGCGTCTGGTTCGCGTCGCCTGCCGGCGCGGGCCGAGCGAAAGAGAAGAGGGAGTTGCCGGCTGCCGGCTTGGGCTTTTCTTCGGGCGCTGAAAGAACCGCGTCCCGCGGGCGCTGCGCGAGCTGCTTCGTGGGTTGCTCCGCGGGCTGCTTCGCGACGCTGTTCATCAGAGCCTTCGGCGCGGGGATGAAGTTCGTCGCCTCGGCGGCGGAGGGTTCGACTTCGGCGGCGGAAGGTCTGGCCGCGGAAGTTTCGACCGCGGTTGCCGACTCGACTGCGGCGGACGTTTCAACTGCGGCGGGCAATTCAGCCGCGGCGTGCGGCGCGACCTTCGCGGTTGCCGACTCGATTTTAACGTCGGGCAGCTCGACGTTGATGTTGGTGGGGACTGAGCGCGCCGCGGCAAGCTGTTCCTCGCGGTCAACCTGTTGGAGCATCGCTTCGAGGGTGTCGCTCGTCGGCGTCTGGAGCGTCCCCGACGGGCGCATCTCCTCGTCCTGCGGCGTGACCGAGGGCGCGCGCATGACGTGCGGCGTGACGGCGATGACGATGTCGGTCTGCTGGTCGTTGCGTTGCGGCGCGGTGAACATGCGACCGAGGACGGGCACGAGGCCGAGCATCGGGAGTCCCTGCCGGCCACGCGTCTGCTGGTTCTGCGCCACCGAGGCGATCATCATCGTGCGGTTGTTCTGGATGCGTGCCGTGCCCTCGATGTTGCGCTCGGTGAAGGTCGGCGTCAGCGCCGGCCCGCCCGCCGTCTGTTGCACGTCGTCCGACTTGATGTTCATCTTCACCTGCACGTCGAGATCGGGGAAGACCTGCGGCGTGAACTCAAGCGTCAGACCCGTCTTCTCGTACTGGATGACGGGGTAGCCGGTGCCGCCGAAGAGACCCTGCGCGACGCCGGGCTGGTTGTTATTGTCGCCCGTCGAGACCGAGCCGTAAGGCGCGACGCTCGCCGTCTGCACGGGCACGCGCTGGCCGATGTGCGCCGTGGACTTCTCGCCGTCGAAGGCGTGCACCTGCGTCGAGGCGACGAGCCGCGTCGAGTTCTTACGCTGCATGGCGCTCAAGGCGGTGGGCGGGACGAGGAAGGCCGCGCCGAGCGCCGTCGGGATGGAGGAGAGCGCCTGCGTGACGACCTGGCGGCTGCCGCCCAGGACGCTCAAGCCCTTCTGTATGCCGCCGAGGTTTAGGAGCGAGTCGCCCGTGCCGACCTGGTTGCCGAGCTGCAAAAGGTCGTCGCGCGAGACCTCGTAGATGTTCACGTCCATCACGACCTCGGCGCGCTCCTTGTCAATGCTCTTCAGAAGCTCGCCGATGAGCCGGACGTTTTCCGGCGTGTCGCGCACCGTGATCGAGTTGGTTGACTTGTTGGCCGTGATGATGGGCTGGCGGCCCGCCTGCGGCGGGATCGAGGCCGTGATGAGGGTGCGCGCATCGTTCGGGTCAACGTTGTAGAGGTAGAAGGTGCGGAGCATGAGCTGCTGGTACTGCGGGCGCTTGATCTGCTCGGCGACGAGGATGGTGCGGTTCGAGAGCTTCTGGAAGAAGAGTCCCTGCGTGAGGAAGATGTAGTCGAGCGCCTGCGCGGCGCTCACGTCTTGCAGGTCAACGTCAACGCTGCGCTTCGGGAAGTCGCGGTCGAAGACGACGTTGAGGCGGAGCTGGCGCGCGAGGTACTTGACGAACTGCTGTAGGTCGCCGTTGTACTGCACTGCGTGCAACTGTTCGCCGCGGGCCGAAGCGGGCGGGTCGTCCTGCTTCACTTCGCCGGGCCGGGAGTGGGCGGGGCCGTCCGCGCCGGACTGGTAGGAGGTCGGCGCGAGCCTCGCCGACGCTACAGGCTTGGCCGCGTCCGCCTTGTTCTCGCCGTCCTTGCCCATCTGAAGTTGGTAGGCGCGCTCCATCAGCGAGTGCGCCAGCTCATTCGAGGGGTCGTAGCCGTTGGCGCGGCGGAAGGCGTTGTACGCGCCGAGGTAGTCGCCGCGCTCGAGCAGAGCGCCGCCCTGCTGCGCGAAGAACTGCGACGCGTTGAAGAGCGCACGTCGGTAGTGGAGCTGGTACTCCGTGTTCGACGGCTCAGCCGCGATAGCCAGCGAGAACTCCTCGGCGGCCTTCTCCCACTGCTGCGCCGCCTCGTACTCCAAACCCTGCTTGTAGTTCTTCTGGCCCTTCGACGTTATCGCCAAAGCCGGCGCGGCGAACAGGCAGAAGGACAGAATGATCGAGGCTAGTTTGAAGAGCGAACGCCGATGGAGTGTCAACATGCGCGTGCCGGCTCGCAAGACAGCTTCCCGGTAGCCGCCGCCGGTGTTATCGTGTCGCTCGTCGCGCCGCCGTCGCGCCCGTATCGAAATACTTTTCGGCTGCTGTAAGGATTCTCTCTTCCGCTCTTCAGTGTTGCCGGTCAAGTTGCACCTCCAGAATTTCGGGCGACCGGGCGGGCCGCGCGCGGGGTGGACGGGCGGCTCATGCGAAGCGTCGTGCTTTTCGCCGTCGGCTTAAGCTGTCGTTCGGATTGCTGGGAAGCATGGCGGGGAAGGATGTTGCGTGGAACAAAACTGCGGCAAGCGAAACTGCGTTCGACCGTGCTCGCAGAACACTCTTAAAAACATCAGCCCTGCCCAGGAAAAAGAGCAGGCACAATGATTTAAACAAAGTTTGCGATAGTTTGTCAAGGCAGCTCGACTGCGTGGCGACAGGCAGTTAGGGGTATCTCCCGTTTCAAGGCCGGGTGATGAGAGTATTGCCGGAAGAGGTAGAGGTCTATCGCGACCGCATGTGGAGGCGCGAGCCGGAGTCGCGCGTCGAGAGCGCGGTCAGGGCGGAGAGGTTCGTCGAGTCGGTCGGCTTCTGTTTCGCCATGACGGACGCCAGGCGACCGGGGCCTTCGCTCTACGTGTCGGTGTGCGGGCGGCGCGACGCGCACATGCCACGCAACGTGCAGAAAGACCCGGAGAGCAGCGCGACGTGGCTCCTGAAGGACGAGTTGATGCGGCGCGGTCGCGTCTATTACGCGAAGCTCGCGAAGAATCGTTCGACGTTCGTCGCGCCGCGACTCGTGCCGCACTTCAGAGCGCTCTGGGGCGTGGCGCGGCGCGACGAGGCGAAGGCCCTTTCGGCGGAGGCGCGCGCGATCTTGCGTGTGCTTCGTAAAGAATGGGAGATGGCGACGGCTGACTTGCGGAAGGAGTCGAAGGTCGAAGACCGCGCGAGGTTCACGCGGGCGCTCGACGAGTTGCAGAAGACTTTGAAGGTCGTCCCGCAGGAAGTCCTCTACGAACCCTGGTTCACGTACATCTGGACACTCGGCGAGGCGCGCTTCGCGGAGGAGCTTTCGACGAAGGTGCGACGCGGGGAGGCGCTGCGCGAAGTGGCGCGCGCCTATCTCGCGGGCGCGGGGATGACGCTGCGCGGTGAGCTTGCGAAGGTGACGGGCCTGTCGCGCACAGACGCGGGCAAGGGCAATCACGCGCTCGTGGACGAGGGCTTCGCCGAGCGCGTCGAGACGGGCGTCTATCGCCTGTCAGACCTGGACGAGCGTCTTGAGCGCTTGGGTGTTGATGAGAGGTAGAGAGCACTTTAGACGCCTGGGCGTTGAGGAGGGTTAGGGCGCGCATCCGCGTCCGGCTCGGTTTCTCCGGCAACCTCTCCGGCGGCCCCGGACGTGGAAGGCCTTCGCAGCTCCTTCTCGACTTCTTCGCGCGCGTCCTGTTCAAGGCGTGCGGAGGCGAGGCCGAGCGGGACGTTCTCGCGGACTGAGCCGAGGCGTTGGAGGGCGAGTTCGGTCTCGGCTTGGCTGGCGTCGCGTCCGGCCATCGCCTCGATGATTTGCAGGCGCGCTTCGATCTCGCGGTAGTGCTCGGAGACCTCGCTCTGAACTCGCGCGAGTCGCGCGCGGTCTTTTCGCAAGTCCTCTTCAAGCTCGCCGCGGCTCGACGCGCTAAGGCGCGCGGCACTCTTCAGACGGCTTTCGACGACGGCAGCCTCGGCGCGCGTGCGCGCCAGCACTCGCGAGGCCGTGATGCGCGCGGCCAGCGTCTCGCGGTAGGCGTCGGCGAGGAGCGGGTTCTGACGATCCATCTGCCTGAGCGTGCGCCGCTGATCGGCGGTCAGCTCCGACAGGAACCACGAAAGCTCGTCCGCCGTCACGCCGTCCGCCGAGAGCTTCTCGCGGAGCCGGCGCTCCCAGAACTTCCGGTAGAGGAAGACGGCGAAAGCCGCGAACAGGCCGAAGATTGCGGTGAAGGCGAGCGAGGTCAGCGCGAGGAGCATGTACTCGCCGACGGCCTCGGTGGCCGTGAAGTAGCGGAACAGGAAGTAGGCGGGCAGCGGGAGCGTGAGCAGGAAGAAGACGAGCAGCGGCGACCAGCGGAGCAGCGCCGCCGTCAGACGCTCGCCGCCCTTCATCTTGTTGCGCCGTCGTTTTTCACTCAACTTCGGAAACCTCGCTGCGGGCTTTCAAAAAAACGGAGCAGCAAACTCCGCGCGCGGAGCGTCTAAGCCTTCGGAACCCGCGACAGAAGTTCACGCTCGCGTGCCGGCCCTGCCGCTCGCGCCCGGCCCGGCCCGAATACGTTTTCGACCGACCGACAAGCTATAATACCAGAGCGCCGTTAGTTGCGACCGACGGCCTTGAGGAGGGGCGATGAGAAGATTCGGATGGAGTCTTGCCGCCGCGTTTCTGTTCGCGCTCGTCTGCGCGCAGAGGGCGGACACGCCCGCGCAGACGAGAACCGGGGCCGACGTGAAGGGCGAGGTGCGGCGCGACGTGCGCACGGTGACGATCCCGGTGACGGTGCGCCTGCCCGAAAAAACGACGCAGACCGAAGTGCTCTACCTCGACGCCTTGCAGGTCTTCGAGAACGGCGACCGCCAGGAGATTCTCTCGACGCGCGGCGCGGGGCGCTCGCCCATGACGCTCGCCGTCCTCATCCAGGACGACCTCGTCTCGTCGGCGAGCAACGAGATCAAGGGCGTTGGGAACTTCATACGGCGTCTGCCGCCCGGCTCGCGCGTCATGGTCGCATACCTGCGCTCCGGCTCGATCCAGGTGCGGCAGAAGTTCACGGGCGACCTGGATCGAGCCGCGAAGTCGCTCCGCATCCCCGTCTCCTCGTCCGCCTTCGCGCCGTACAGCCCCTTCGACTCGACGCGCGAGGCGCTCGCGCGCTTCGCCTCACAGCCCGTCGGTCGGCGGGCGGTGCTACTCATCAGCGATGGTATAGACATCTCGCGCGGCGTCGAGGGTTCGTCGCCAGCGAGCGGCCTCGACCTCCAGCGCGCCATCAACGAGGCGCAACGCCTCGGCGTCGCCGTCTATTCGATCTACGAGCCGACGGTGGGGGCAGCTAACCGGTCGCTCGTCGGCAACGGGCAAGGCTCGCTCAACCGCCTCTCGAACGAGACGGGCGGACGCGCCTTCTTCGAGGGCACGGGCGCGCCCGTGAGCATTGACAACTTCCTGCGCGACGTTGACACGCTCCTCTCCAGGCAGTTCGCGCTGACCTACCTCTCGACCCACCCGGAGAAGGGCTTTCACAAAGTCCGCGTCGTGGCCGCACTCGGCGAGGGCGAGATTCACTACCCCAGCGGCTACACGCGCTAGGGAAGGCAAAAGTAAAAAGGCAAAAGGCAAAAGTAGGAGAGGCGGCCTGTCCGTCTTCCTCTTTTGCCTTTTTACTTTTGCCTTTTTGACTTCCCCGGCGCGCTATCTTGCGCTGCTCAGGGCGTCGGTCTGCCAGCGGGAGGGCGAAGGGGCCATCAGGCTGACTATCTCGCGCAGGGCTTCGAGGTGGTTGTTCGTGAGTTCGACTTCCGTGCCGCCGACCCTGGCGGCGACGCGGCGTGCGCGCGTGAGGGCCGAAGCTTCTGCGTAGGAGAGCGTGATTCTCGCCGATTCGAGGGTCGTGCCGTCGGCTGTGGGTTGGCTTCTGTAGCTGACGTTCTGGCCGAAGGAGCGCGTTTGGCCGTCGAGCACGAAGGCCAGTTGCTGCCCGGCGCGCAGGCCCGCGGCGGGTGTGGCCGAGACGAGGATCAGATCGAGCGTCGGCGGCACGGCAGGCCGGCGCGGGTCCTGGTGCATGAAGGTCGCCGCGAGGTAATAGACTTCCGCGCCCCTGACGAGCGGGCGCGGGTGTTGGAGTGTCGTGCGCATCCCGCCCGCGCGGCTGTCGAAGCTGGTGATGATCTGCCCGTCGTGCTTGAAGGGCGAAGGCGGCGGCTTCGGGCACATGCGCTTCTGCGCGTAGGCCGCCGCGGTCAGTAAAGTCAGGAGGGAGACGAGAGAAAGAAGAAGTCGGGAATTTGGACGCATCGGGGGTTCCTTTTATTTACGGTCTTGAAGAAGGCGTTTGAAGCGATGAGGCCGCGCGGGGCAGCAAGTTCTTCCGCGGGCGGCAGACCCGCGGAATGATTTCTGTGCGGCTTCGGCAGAAGGTTCATCCGAATTAAGCTTGATTACAAAGGGCGGGCCGGACTTTGCGCGCCCTCCGTCGCCGTCCGAAGGGCAGCGGGAGACTAACATCAAACGAAAACTTTTTCCAGACCCTGCCTCAAAAAAACTCCGGCGGCGGCCAGAAAAGTTGACGGCCTACCCTTCTTCACTTTGTTTTCCGATGCAGACAGGTGAGCGGCTGCGGGAGAGCCGGGATCGGCGAAGCTTCAAGGGGCAAGGGCGCTCGCCCTCCGGCGAGGCGCACTTGAACTATAAAACATCGCCGCGGGATTTGTCATTGCAATTTTTCGCCAAACAGGTTGCGGCGCGCGGCGTGAGCTTGTCTCGGTTGTGGCGTGTGCGTGAGGAGCGTCGAGGAGGCGTCTAGCGCAGAGCCGCGACGAATTGTTCGATGAACGCGTGCGTGACCTTCAGAACGTCCGGGCGTGTGGCGACGAAGAGGAAGGCGGCACAAAGGCCGAACAAAAAGGTCGGCGCGGGGAGCGTCCGCGCGGTCGAACTCTGAGCCGCGGACGCGCCGTCATCCGGCGCGGCGAGTCGCAACAGGTTCAGAACGCGGCGCGACAGCCCGTCCTCCTCCGCGCCGAGAAGATGCGCCCCGGCGGGCAGCACCGGGCGCGCGCCCGCGGGGATCAGCCGCGAGATTTTGATGATCGCCGACGCGAGGTTGAGCGCGGCAGCCTTGCCCGCGGACGCCGCGAACTCGTCCGCGGCCAACTCCGACTCGCGCTGCCACGAGCGCGCGAGCACGCGTCCGACCGGGAAGAACAGGAGCGCGTCCTGCCCCGCTTGCAGCAGCGCACGCTTCAGGTTGTCGCGCGCCTCGACGTGGCGGCGCTCGTGCGCCAGCGCCGCCGCGAGTTCGTCGTCGGCGAGTCCGTCAAAGACCTGCGCGGCGATGAACAGGCGCGGGCGCATTATGCCGACCACGGCGATGATTGGAAAGCGGTGCCGGATTCTGTAGACGGGAATCGCGACGCCCCGAATCGCGACCGGCTCGGCCTGACGCATCCACGCGCACGCGAGGCGGCGGGTCGCCAGCCACGTCGCGCCGACTCGCTTGAGTGCGAGGAGGACTCCGGCGGCGGAGGCCGCGGCCAAGAAGAGCAGTTTCACGCCGACGGTCTCGTCCGTGTGCGCCGGCTCGTTTAGGATGTACGCGGGGACGACGAGCGCGAAGACGAAAAGGGCGGCGAGGGCGGGCGGCAGTGCGCGCAACGTGAAGAGCAGGCGCGCGCGCGCGGCTGCACGCCAGCCAGACGTGCGCGGGGCTACGACGCGCCAGGCGACGGCGGTGAGGATTAAGGCGCAGGCGTCGAGCGCCAGAAGGGCCGCGAGTGAGAGAGAGATTCCGATCAGTTCGTACACGGCCTTTACTCCTCGCCTTGCAGCTCGCGCCTCTTCTCCTCGACGAGGCGGTGCAGTTCGTCGAGCAGCGCGCGGTCGTGCTCGCTCACAGCCTCGACGATGCAGGCGAGCAGCGGCTGTGCGCCGCCGGGGCTGCGGTCGAGCAGCCCGCCGAGCACGTCCTCGGCCACCCCGCGCTCGAACTCCTCGCGCGACACCCGCGGCGCATAAAAGTAAGCGCGCCCCTCCTTCTCGCGCCCGAGCAGCCCCTTCTTGAAGAGGCGGTCGAGCGTCGTCATCCAGGTCGTGTAAGCCGTGCGCCCGCCGAACGCGTTGTAGAGGTCGCCCGCGCTGACGCGCCCGCGCTCCCACGCCTGCTCCATCACAGTCCGCTCCAGCTTGCCGAGCGTGGGGCCGAAGACCTCGCGCGGTCGCCTGAAACCCAGGAGCTTGAACTGCGGCACTTTCATCTTAGACGGAGAACTCCAGCTTTGAAAATCCCTATGACGCGGCTGCCGCCTCCTTAAATATAAACCGCTTATAACCAAATCGT
>Ga0066662_10000695_pt1 | contig 15011 bp, 18 predicted proteins | sample GraSoiAngelo_111_FD_133939 | JGI IMG/M metagenome (GOLD analysis project Ga0066662, IMG submission 133939) | Grasslands soil microbial communities from the Angelo Coastal Reserve, California, USA - 14_0903_12_40cm | ecosystem: Environmental > Terrestrial > Soil > Grasslands | place: USA... | reverse complement strand
ATCAGCAGCGCGCCTGCCAACGTGAAAGACGAAGTTGAGCCGGCGTTCGTCAACGACAATTATTGGTTTATTTTCCCATTCCATGCTTACTGGGACACCAGCGCCATTGTGACAGTCAAGGACATGCAAAAATTGCCGCTCGGAAAGGGTTCGGCGAAGCTGGTGTCGGTGAAATATCCTCCGGAGGTTGGCGGCTACACGCCGGGAGATACTTGGGATCTTTACCTCGGGTCGGATGGGCGAGTCAAGGAATTCACCTATCATCGTGGTGGACCGAAGAAGCCGAGCCTCCTCTCAACAACTTGGGCGGGCTACAAGAAAGCTGGCCCTCTGCTTGTCTCAACCGACCATCGCGGCATAGCGGACGGCAAAGCGGCCCGAATCTTCTTTTCCAATGTGGCCTTCAAGCTGGCGGGGTCGGACAAGTGGACGGACGCGCAGTAGGAAACCAACGGCTCGTCGCGTCCGATTGACGTCAATCCTCACCAATCGGACTCTCGGCCAATCGCGACGGGGGTGCAGGAGCTTCCGAGTTTGGGAGAGATCGCGGTCGCCGAAAGACTTGCCAGTATTCTTCGTCCGTGAGCGCGCGGAGATCGCAGAGCACTGCCTGGTAAACGTTCACTGTCTATTGGTCGGATAGAAGATTTTGTGGATTCCACGTCGCGGACGCCTGCCTTTCTTAACGCTTCCGTCTACTTTCGAATAGGCAGTCCCGCCATGTACTCAATCTACGAGACCCGAATTGGGAACAAGGGAGATGTTTCTCGGCAGCATCGCGGATAGTGGCTCGCGCGGCTTCCACAAGCTGGGGGATGTCGAAAATCGGCTCGGATACTATCTGGGCCAAATCGCACGCTAGGCCCTCGCCCGACGGGGCTCCTAGCTTCTGGGCGTCGAGGATGGGACGCGTTCGAAGCCAAGCTTGGCGGACACGTTTCGAATGTCTGTAGTGATGTTTAACATTTTCTGCGCACTATATCGAAAGGAGCCATCAATGAACGCCGTACAAGTCGAACAGAAGAGCTATGAGATGCCCCCGCGGGACGGAATCAGCGTCGCACATTTTCTCACCGTCGCCGACATCGACCGATCGCTTCGCTTCTATGAAACGGTCTTCGGCGGTCGCGCTCTGAGCAGAGGCGACAGCAAGGGCGCGCCTGGGTACATTCAGATCGCGAATACTCGGCTCCTTGTCAACGTTGGGGGCGGGCCGACCCCCGGGCCGACCCCCGACAAGCCGTCGGTAACGCTTAGCGTCCTCGCCGACCCGGATAAGATCAGCAGCTTTATGAATATCCGCGTTGCGGATATTCAAGCGTGCTATAAATTATGGAAAAGTCGAGGAGCCGAGTTCATCACGGAGCCGATCCCCAAGTACGGCGAGACGCGCTGCTACATCCGCGATCCTGACGGTTATATTATCGAGGTCGGACAAAGCACCTCCCTCACGTACGGTTAACGCTTGGCGCGGATAGGATGCCGACTCTGAGCCTTGTCGTCGCGCTTCTGTCAATCCTTGCCTTGAACAGTCACTCGCTCTGACATCGAAAAGAGAACCAGATGGATGGCACAAATGGACTGAAAGAGACCACGCTTAGTGTCAACGTCTTTACCGCACCGGGAAAGGCTATGGTCGGCGAGCGGCCAAAGCCCTTCGGCGAAGCGTTCGGCTTTGACCCGATCACGTCGACTTTAATCTTCGGCGAGTACGACGCGGTGCTGGTAGACCCAATGACGACGGTGGCTGAGGCCGAGGCTCTCGCGGATTGGATTGCTCTGCACAACCGCAACTTGGAGACCATCTACATAACGCACGCCCATTTCGACCACTTCTACGGTCTGAGCATTCTGCTCGACCGTTTCCCGGGCGCTCGGGCGATAGCAACGCCCAAGACGGTGAACGCCATGCAGATGTCTTTCACTCCCACAGTGGAGCGGCTTGCCCGCCGGCTCTTTCCTGGGCAAGTGCCCACCAAGTTGGTTCCACCTGAGCCCTACGAGCACGACACGTTCACCCTCGAGGGCCACGAATTGCGCATCATCGAGCAGGGCCGCACCGACAGTCCCGATTCGACGTCTCTACACGTTCCATCGATCGGCCTGATCGTCGCTGGCGACGTTGTGTACAACCAATGCCGCATGTACGTCGGCGACACCACCCCCGAGAGCCGAAAGAATTGGATCGCGGCGCTAGACCGGTTGGCGGCGCTGAACCCGGCGATTGTTGTCGCCGGTCACAAGAAGCCTGGCGCGCCCGATTCTCCCTCGACAATCCAAGACACCAAACGTTACCTGCAGGACTTCGATCGGCTGCAGAAAACCGCGACGTCCGACCAGGAGCTGTTCGATCAGATGACGGAGCTGTACCCGCATTGGGTAGCCAATCAGTCGTGGTTGATGTTCGGATTCCCACAGCCATAACCTACATCAACCGCTGATGCGAATGTTCCGAAAGTCTGCCCTGCTGTTTTACATTTTCTGTACGAAGGAGGTTGTATGTCTCAGAAAGCCGGCGCCTTAAAGCCTGCCCAGCAAAGCGAAGTCCGCCATCACCAACTCGGGCAGGAGGTTTTCAAAACCATCTTGCCCGAAGATGTCGATTGGAAACCGTTCCCGGCGTTCCCACCTTCCGTTCGGCTAGCCGTCGTCGTGGGTCAGCCCTCGGAGCCCGGCCCTTACACAATCAGGGTCAAATCGCCTCACGGCGCGAAGCTGATGCCTCACAAGCACCCAGAGGATCGGGTCTATACCGTGATTTCCGGCGTCTTTTATATCGGACTGGATGATGAATTCGACGCGAGTAAGTTGGAAGCCTATCCGCCCGGCGCCGTGATCATTCTCCCTGGCAACACGCACCATCTCCACTGGGCGAAATCCGGCGAGTACGTCACGCAAATAACCGCGATGGGGCCGCTTGGACTGGAATACCTCAGCGCGAAAGACGATCCGCGAAACAAAAACTCGTAGGAGGAGTCTGAACAGCTTTTTGTGGCCCCAAAGGAACGAGTTTTCTAATCTTGAGTTTGGAGCACAAGATGAACGATCAACAAGAGACGGAGCAGTATTCTGCAGTGCGAGATCAGGGGATCCGTGCGGCACTGGATCAGCATTGGGCGGCGTCCGATGCCAACGATTTTGAAACGGAACACCTCATCTATCACGAGGACGCGGTGCTGGAATACCCGCAGTCCGGCGAGCGAACCCGCGGTCGACGCAACATACAGCAGCAACGCGCTAGTCAGCCGAACAAAAAGCGGTTCTCTATCCGGCGAACCATTGGCGGCGGTGATCTTTGGGTCACCGAATTCATCCTGACCTATGACAGCAAGCCGTCCTACACCGTGAGCATCATGGAGTTCAGCGGCGACAAGGTTGCGCGGGAAACACAGTACTTTGCGGATCCATTCGTGGCTCCCGCATCGCGCGCTCAATGGGTCGAACGGATGGACAACTAATCTCGACGCGTGAGGATCCGCTGGCGGCAGCGCCATTTGCGGTTTGCATGATGGAGGTTCGAGCGATGGATGGGAAGGGGTTGGTCCAGTTTGCGCTGATGGGCAACGGTCATTTGGAACAATACGCCATCCTGCTGGTGCGCGTTTCGATCGGGCTGTTCTTCGCCATCTCCGGCGCAAACAAATTGTTTGTCGCCGGCGGAACGAAACCCGTTTACGACACGCTCGTGCAGGCCAAAATCCCGTTTCCCCACTTCACAGCTTATTTCGTGTCGGCTGTCGAGTTTTTTTGCGGATCGTTGGTGGCCTTGGGTTTTTTTTCCAGCTTCGGCAGCGTGGCTTTATTGATTGATATGATTGTCGCCACCCTGACCAGCGCGGTTACCACCGTGCCTAAGGGACTTTCGTTTCTTCGCTGGCTCGACGATTTCCTCTATCTTCCGGAAGTCCTGTACGTGCTCTTCTTTATCTGGCTGATCTGCTCTGGCCCGGGAAAGTTCAGTGTGGACTACTGGCTCGCAGGCAAACTACTGGGTTGATCGGCAGCCCCGTTGACTCGCGCCTGGCATCCAAAAAGGAGGAAAAATACACGCACGAAGGGATTGCAAGGCTCGCCTACGAATTGTGGGAGCGCAGGGGCCGCCCGGCGCGGTTCGCCTGAAATTGATTGGTACGCAGCGGAAACTGCTTTGGGCGTGCAAGATTCGCGAGAAGAGTTCTCGCTCGCGGGTGTCCGCTTTGAGCCAGAAGAAGGTGCCTATCGCGAACGCTGAGTTCAGCGTGGTTGTATAGCAAGGATTCTAGCCAGACGCTGGACTTCGACGAGGTACGCATGCCCACATTGCTTTCAGTAAATGTCGGCCTTCCACGCGACGTGACCTGGAACGGCAAAACTGTCCGAACCGCAGTCTGGAAATCTCCGGTTACGGGACGGCGAATGGTGCGCAAGCTCGATATCGATGGTGATGCGCAAGCCGATTTGACGGGCCACGGAGGGGAGCACCGCGCCGTATTCGTCTACCAGATGGACTCTTACCATTATTGGGAGCGCTTTTTGGGCCGCAGCGATTTTACTTTCGGCCAGTTCGGAGAAAATTTCACCGTCGAGGGACTTCTTGATAACGAGGTCTGCATTGGCGATCGCTACCGCATTGGTGACGCGATATTTGAAGTGACACAGCCGCGCGTAACGTGCTACCGCGTCGGCATTCGCATGAATGAACCTCGGATGGCAGCCCTGCTCGTAGCGCATCACAGACCAGGATTCTACTTTCGCGTGTTGCAGGAAGGAGAAGTTGGGGCGGGCGACGACATTGTAAAAATTACCGACGGTCCAGAGCGAGTCAGCGTGGCCGAGGTTGACGCCCTCCTGTATTTGCCGGGACATTCTCGCGAACAATTGGAACGAGCGCTACGGATTCCTGCACTTAGCAAGGGTTGGCAGTCTTCCTTTCAAGCGATACTTGCGCAAGAGTCAAGCCCGAAGCCCTTCGAAGGAAATCAGGGACTCGCGAATGAGGAACAAGCACCAGCATGGCCCGGATTTCGACAGATGCGAGTCGCGAATATCAATAAGGAAAGCGATAGCGTAACTTCCTTCATTCTGGGGCCAATCGATGGGCAGCCTCTTCCTGTCTTCCAGGCAGGTCAATTTGTGGTTTTGCGGCTGCTCGTCGGACCGGGCAAATCGCCCGTTCTTCGCAGCTATTCGTTGTCTGATCTGCCGGCAGCCGATCATTTCCGCATCAGCGTCAAAAACGAATCGAATGGAATTGGAAGTTCATTTCTGTGCAACCGTGCGCGAAAAGGCGATCTATTGGATGTTAGTGCTCCGCGCGGAAGCTTTATTCTGCGTCCCAGCCAGAGTCCCGTGGTTCTGCTGAGCGCTGGAGTGGGCGTAACGCCCGTGATGTCGATGCTGCACTCACTCGTAGCTGAAAGATCGCAACGAGAGATCTGGTGGGTCTATGGAACGCGCAATGGCGTCGACCATCCATTTGCAGAAGAATCGCGTTCATTACTAAAACAGCTCTCTCGCGGACGAAAATACATCGTGTACAGCAGGCCCGCTGCAATCGACCAAGTCGGGGCAGACTTCGATGCTCCCGGGCACATTGACACAGCTTTGCTAGAGAGGATTGGCGTGTCAAAGGGTAGCGACTTCTATCTGTGCGGCCCTTCTTCATTCTTGCAGAACATGCGCGATGGGCTGCGAACCTGGGGTGTACTCGCTGAGAATGTGCACACGGAAATTTTTGGTTCTCTCGAGGCCATTACCCCTGGTATGGCACAGGTTGTTCACACTCCTCACCCGCCACAAGGGCCGCCCGGATCTGGCCCCGCAGTTTCGTTCGCGCGTAGCGGGATTACCGCCGCTTGGGATCCGAAATTCGGAAGCTTGCTTGAACTCGCGGAAGCGTGCGACGTTCCGGTCAGATGGTCGTGCCGGACTGGAGTCTGTCATACCTGCATGACTGGTCTGATTGGCGGATTGGTTGTTTATAACCCTGAGCCGCTGGAGAGGCCCGCTCCCGGAAACGTGCTCGTATGCTGTTCTCAGCCAAACGCGGGTGTCACTCTGGATCTTTGAGAGAAACGGGAGGAGCCCAATCATGCGTTCTGGTATCGTGCCTGGAGGCAGTTTCCCCGACTACGAACTGCCCGATCATACGGGCAAAGTGCGCAAGCTCAGCGAGCTACAGGGCGATGATCCGCTAATCCTTACTCTTGCGCGCGGCCACTATTGCCCGAAGGAGCACCAGCAGCATTTGGAACTCGCCGCGTTCTACCCGAAGATCGCGGTGGCGTACACGCAGATCGCAACGATTTCCACCGACGATCACCACACGATTCAGGGGTTTCGTGCGTCAGTCGGCGCCCAGTGGCCCTTCCTCTCCGACCCTGAGCGAAAAGTTCAGAACGACCTCGACATCCAGGAGTACACCGACCCCGAGCACAATCCGATGATCCCGCACACGCTCGTGCTCAAGCCAGGGCTCGTGATCCACCGCATCTACAACGGCTACTGGTTTTGGGGCCGCCCGTCGGTTGCAGACCTCTGGCATGATCTGCGGGCGGTGACGAGCGAAATCCGCCCCGACTGGGACTTGAGCGCCCCCGGACTCCGCGAGGCATGGAATGCGGGTGACTTCTCGCGCTTCCACGGGTGGAACAAGCGGGCCAGTACGGAAGTTACCTCGATTGCACGGAAGAAATAGCACAGCCCCAACTGCGATCTCGTTGTCCTGGATCAAGGGCTTGATGAAGTTCATTTTTCTGACCGATAGAGAATACTTGTGGCAGGCCTCAAGGGGGTATCTTCGACAGGAGGAACTTATGGATCACAATGAGTCAGTGCGGAAATTCGAACATTTAATGTTGAAACAGGCCGACCACGCGCGCGAAGCCGCAATTGAGCTTGAGGTTTTAGTTTCGCAGATGCCGAGTGAGAAATCTCGGCAACTCGCGGAGCTACAAGTACGGGCGAGCCACAAACAAGCCAAGGAGTTTCGCGAACTCGCACAGAAAGTCCACGAAAGCTAGCTAGAAGCAGAGGCGGTCCTGCGGTTTCTTTAAGATCAGACAACGGGCGCCGGAGTGTGCGTTTTTGTCTGGGGAAGATTTGGGGAACAATTGGGGAACAGTTGTTTCCAATCAAGGTCATTTCGGCCCGCATACGGGCTCATCGTCCGATGTAAGTGATTGAATCCGAACCACATGGCGTGGGACTTTTCAACTTGCTAAACCGTTGTAGGGGACCAGTGCCTGAAAGGAGCTCTTATGCTCCACGATGGGTGCAGTGTGATCTGTACGGAGTCCCCCACCAGAACGATCAACTATTGAGAGGAAGGCTTTGCTAAATAGATTTGGGACAGCGGCTACTCTGCTGGCTACTACGCCTATCTGTGGTCGGAGATGCTCGATGACGACGCGTACCAGTGGTTCGAGGAGCAAGGCGGTCTGACGCGCGCCAATGGCGACAGGTTCCGGCAAATGGTATTGTCGCGCGGCAACACAGAGGACCCCCCTGGCAAAGATGTATTCAGCCTGGCGCGGCAAAGACCCAAGCGTCGAGCCAATGATGAAGTACCGCGGTTTGCGCGAGTCCGGGAGTCCGGGCACTAAAACGCCGGCCCTGCAAGGCCCTACTAACCGCCATGCGCCGCACGTAGTGTCTGCTCCCGCGGGACGCTTCGCTCCGTGGTATCACTCCTCAACTGCTAGACCTGGTCCACCCGCCTCGTCTGGCGCGTCGAAGCCTTCCGATCTCGCACGAAATGAGTTTTCCGGTACGGTGGGTCAGCGGTGTTTCTTTGCTGGCGGTTCGGCCCGCAATTGCGCGAGGTCATACTTGGTCATATCCGGCCTGTCCTTGGCTTCCACCCACGTTGTATACCCCGAGTCGAACTCACCCACGTCGTGCTCCATCAGCAACAACTTGGAGGGCCCTTTATTATTAGCCCGAATAGAAGCGACCCAAACTTTCATGTAGTATTCTTCGCCATCCTCTGCGTGCAACAGGTATTGGTCGCCCGTCTGCCACAATCGAAAATGATACTCACCAGGAGGAAGCGTGAAGTTCAGCTTTTGGCCGTTTCGGGCCTTCCCAATTGGCACCGACCCGCACCAGAGAGTCAGCGATGGGGCCAACCATACGTGAGGGTAGTAGACTGTTACCGAAGCGTCTCCATGCTTCTTTAACACCGGCGTTGGCTGTGCGGCCTCCACCGCGGAACGATCCAGCAAGGTGTCCCCGCTCATCACCGCCGTGAATACTGCTCCTCTCGGCAGAGTCTCTTCGTTCAACGCGACTAACAGGAGCGTCCCTCCGAGCGTCCCTCCCCTGTTCGGAAAGATGGGGTGCGCCCATTCCACGGCAGCGTTTGTAGCCGCTTCCTTGGGCGCGTCTTGCGCTTGCAGCGGCTGTTTTTGCTGGTCGGTCAGCATTACCGAATCCATTTGCAGCTTAAGCCCACCTGCGTGCCAGTCCATGGCAACTTCTTGGCCGCTTTTATAGACCTCTGTAATCGTGGCCGACGCGGGAGCCTTGTTCGCGATGACCACCAGGTTGTCCACTTTCACGGGGCCGAGCACCTGAAGCTTGACGGGATCGCCCGCCTTGGCGGTCCTTATCGAAATCGGTTCGATCAAGAACAGCCGCACCGCCATTCCTTTCGGCAGCCGGATCTTGTCTGTGGGAACCTCCGACTGTCCGGAGGTGCTTGCCTCCGCCTTCGTTGCAGGCGGCGGCAGCTCCTGAGCGAGACCGTAAGAAGCAGCGAGAAACACCATTCCAAGTAGCTCTGCACTCATTCTCCACGTCGTACTCATGCGCTACTTTATACACCCAAGATGATTCTCTACAAAAGCCTTGAGGCATTGAAAGCTTCCGCAAGGTTCCCCAACCATCGGCAAATTTTCTGCGAAAGGCGATTCCCACCAGCCAACTGGCCTACCTGCGCGGTCTCCCCTCAACACTTGGGGTTGATCGAGTGATGAACATTTGTTCTTGTCTGTAAGTATCCGCCCGCTCGTTCCGCAAAATGCGTCTCGACCAGTCCTACTTCATGTGTCACGATACTTGCCAGGTAAGAGTGCAGAGTTTTACGAAGACTTGAAATCAAAAAGGAAATTCCGAATGAAACGAATTGCTGTTTTGACACTGCTTGTCGCCTTGAGTGTTGCATGGTCAATGCCAGCCAAAGCTCAACGCATGAGTGTCGCAGAAGGTGCACGCCAGTCCCGGAAGGCGGACAAGAAGCAGCAGAAAGCAATGAAGAAATACGAGAAGGCGCCGCGGAAAGCGGACAAAAAGGCGAATCATCGCGCCAAACGTACGTCATAACCCCGGTACTCCATCTTCATCGCCTTGTCCCATAGCTGCTGGGAAGAGTTTCACTGTTGCGGGCGCGTGACTTTTTCGGAAGTTTTGTTGGGATGGCCTATACCCAACACGCCAATTTGATAATCGCTCCACTGTCCCTCCTAGTAAGTCATCCCATTCCCCATCTGGAGTTTGGATGCCTCTGCCTGATAGGTTTAAGCCGAGATAGCCAACGTTCATATTGACTGGGTTATTGTTCAAGAGTAGTTTTGGTCCACGCCGCGGATTCAACCGAGTCTTCGCTTAACAGTTTGCATACATGTCAGACGAGCGAGGAGCCAATCCCCGTTGGAATGGGATTTGCGGCGTTTGCGGAGCTCTGATGAAAGCCATTTGGATCACTCTCTTGTTTCTCGGCCTTTTCGCTGTTGGGAAATTCCTAGTTCAAACACCGAAACCAATTACCGTAACTCCGAATCGAAAAACGGCGACTACCCTTGGCATTTCTGAAGCCAAGAGGCAGCAGGTAATGGTGAGCTATGGCACGCTGCCGCTGATTTTTGAAGCCAATCAGGGCCAGACCGACGCTCAGGTAAAGTTCCTTTGCCGAGGCGGCGACTATGGATTATTCCTGACGTCTACCGAGGCCGTGCTGTCCATGGCGAAGGCAGGAAGAGAATCAAAAGGTGAGACTGACGCAACGGTCGAGCGCGCAACACAAGAGGAAAGTATCACTGGCGTCCTGCAAATGAAGCTCGTGGGTGCGAACCCTGCGCCTGAGATCTCCGGCCTGCAGGAACTGCCGGGACGCAGCAGCTATTTCAAAGGCCGCGACCCGTCGAAATGGCACACCCGTGTCCCAAACTATGCCGCGGTGCGGTACAAGGACGTTTATCCAGGTATTGACCTCATCTACTACGGAAATCAAGAGGAATTGGAATTCGACTGGTGGCTGGCTCCGGGCGCCGACCCGAAATTGATCAAACTAGCGATCCACGGTGCCGAGAAAATTAGCCTCGACGCACACGACGGTTTGCTGATCGAGAGCGGGGGCAGTGAGATTCGCCTACACAAGCCTGTTGTCTATCAGGTCGACGAAGGCCAGCAGGAGCCCGGCAATATCCAGGCGGATCATGAATATGCCCGCGTTGAAGGAGCGGATTTCAAACATTTTGTCGAAGGAAAATATCTCCTCAAAGACACCCACACAGTCGCTTTCGAAATTGCGGCTTATGACCCGAGCAAGCCACTGACCATTGATCCTGTATTGAGCTACTCAAGCTTCCTGGGGGGCAACGGCGAAGACGAGGGCAACGCGATCGCGATCGATTCCACCGGCAACGCCTACATCACGGGGTCTACCGTTTCGAGCGACTTCCCCACGAAGAATCCGTTGCAAGCAAGTTTCCACGGAATCCAGGACGCGTTCGTGGCGAAGTTCAACCCCGCCACTTCCGGCGCAGCGTCTCTCCTCTATTCGACTTATCTCGGGAGCAGCAATGGCAATGCCTTTGGATTGGGCATCGCCGTGGATTCTGCCGGCAACGCTTATGTGACGGGCGGTACCGGATCAACAAATTTCCCCACAACACCGTTAGCCTTTCAGACGACTGCGGGTAGTCCAGGTGATGCCTTTGTGACCAAGCTTGATTCAACAGGTTCAGCGCTCATCTATTCCACCTACCTTGGCGGAAGCGGCAACAACGATCAAGGGCTAAGCATTGCAGTGGACTCCGCTGGAGACGCCTACGTGACGGGTTTTACGGATTCGCTCAACTTCCCAACGATGAATGCCTTCCAGCCGTCGTTGGGAGGTGGCTTATTGGATGCTTTCGTAACAATGCTGAATCCAGTAGGCTCTGCTCTTCTCTATTCGACTTACCTGGGCGGCAGCGGAGACGAACAAGGCACGGGTATTGCGATAGACTCGTCGGGCAACGCATACGTGACGGGCAATACAGGTTCCACGAACTTTCCGACGACCGTGGGAGCCTTCCAGATGAGTCTGAGCGGTGTCGGTGATGCATTCGTGGCAAAAATCAACCCCTCGACGTCCGGCCAAACCTCGCTAACTTATTCTACATATCTTGGCGGCAATGGCAGTGACGAAGGGTTTGGAATCGCCGTGGACAGTAGCGGCAGCGCCTACGTCACCGGCTTAACCTATTCGACCGACTTTTGGACCACGTCCGGCGCCTTCCAGAAAACGCTTAACGGTGCCCAAAACGCGTTCGTGACTAAGTTGAATGCCGTAGGCTCGGCGCTCGTTTTCTCGACCCTGCTCGGGGGAAGCGACCATGACCAGGGCAGTGCCGTCTCCTTGGACTCCGGCAGCAACGTTTACGTGGCGGGAAAAACCCAGTCCGTCAACTTCCCAGTCACTTCGGATGCCTTCCGGTCGTCGTCGCAAACCGCCAACGATGCTTTCGTAACCAAACTGAATAGCGACGCATCTTCTCTCATCTTCTCGACCTACCTGGGGGGGCACAAACCTCAATATCGCCACGGGCATCGCTGTGGACGCTGCCGGAAGCGCCTACGTCACGGGATTTACGCGTTCCCCCGATTTTCCCACGGCCAACGCATTCCAAACGGCCTGTGCAAGTTGCCTCCCTATCAGTACCTCTTCTACAGACGTCTTCCTGTCCAAGATTGCCTTCACTGCGCCGGGCGGCGACTTTTCGATGTCTGTTTCCCCAGGTTCGGCGACGATCAGCGCTGGACAATCAACGAATTTCACGTTGAGCGTGACGCCATCGAATAGCTTCAGTCAGACGGTGACGCTGACCTGTGCTGGACAGCCAGCGGCTTCCAACTGCTCCATTTCTCCGGCTTCGGTTGCACTGAACGGCTCAACCGCTCAAATGGCGACCGTGGCTATCATGACCACGAGCCGCGGGGAGATGTTTCCTGGGCCGAGGGTACGTCCACCGAGCATGCCCACGGGAGTCGAGTGGCTACGGATTCTGCTTTTTTTTCTCGCCGCTGCGGTTCTGGGCACATTGTTCGCGGCCAGGCAACGGCGTTTCTGGGTAGCCATGGCGACGGCAGGAGTCCTGGCTCTGCTTTGCGTTGCCTGTGGTGGTGGTGGCGGAGGAGGGGGTTCTACAGGGACGCCTCCAGGCACCTACTCGATCCGGTTGACAGGAACCTCCGGCAGTCTGGCTCATGGTACGACAATAACTTTGAACGTAAACTAGGTAGGCTTGATGCCCAAAATTGTGTGGTTTTTTGATCATGCATGGCGAGTTCGGGAGTGCGACGTAAATCGAAATAGAGCTGACCCAACCTCGGGATAAATAGCGTTCAGCGGTTCGGCGGATGGTGTCGTACAGGCTGCGGACTTCGATTGTGCGGTTGCATCAACGGCTGTGAGCACACAAGCACAGAGTGGAACTAGGCTGGGTGGTTCATGGGAATGTCCTCCGAGGTTGGCCGATAGTACTTGCGAATCTCCGGAAGGTCAATTGTTTGCTCCGGAAAGATGTTTGCTCCGGAAAGACGCCCCCACTTGAATGTATAGCGGGTGTTTCGATGTGCGCGGTCAATTTCAAAACTTTGGCTTTTCTGGATTATCGATGTGGCGTTCGGCAGCCTCTTCTATCAGTGCTTGCGGCGAATCTCAAACCGGACACATACTAACAATAAATCAAGGTGCAACGAGGGGAAAATATGCTCCGGTTTGCGAGTCGGCCTCCGATGTTAGTTCCAATCATGATTTCGTTTCTGCTGGGTTCGGTAGACTGCCGGGCGCAGTCTGCAGCTGCTGAAACCTTAAGCCCGCCAGAAATTTATCCGCAGCCGCTTTACCCGGACTGCACTTCGCGCACCCTTGTTCATTCGACGGTCCGTTGGCGATCAACGCCTGCCTATACTTCTCGGAGCCCATTTCGGGACAGTTCATAACGGCCTCCCAAAAAGCTGCTGGCGGCTCGTAGCGATGCACATCCACGTAGTGCGCAATCATCGAAGGTGCTACGTAGACGCAACGCTCGGCGGGCACATACAGGTTATTGGCTCCAAAATGAACTACTAACCCATCGCGCTCGATCTGATGGCGCCGGTAATAAGCTTCCAAATGTGGAGTTTGCCATTGGATACACTCAATCTCCACGCCATCAACGACTCGACGACTCACTAAGGGCACCTCAGGCTCTTTGTATTTTTCGCTGGAGACCTGGAGGGGTTCTTCAGGACAGAATTCACACTCGTGGGACCCCATAAAATGACCAGGCTCCCAAGGCTCTTGAAGCAGTCGAAGCAGCTGGCCAAAGCGCTGCTCCGGCAATTTTGCTTTCCGTCGTTTGTAAGGATGGCCCCAAGCAAGCCATCCGACTGCCTTAAGTTTCTCCCCCTCAGCAAGCGAAGAAGCGACATACATACATGGAGAAAGATCCTCAAAGAACAAGGGAAAAGATTCTCCCATTGTAGGTTCCTCGGTCTTTTAGACAGAATCCGCCGTCAGTGGGCAAGGTCGGCATTACTCTCGTTGTTTTCTCGCTTCGCCCCCTGGGATGCCAACAGAATTTAGCGTTATTCCGCTCGTCCCCATAATGCGGGAAGCATAACGTGGATAACTCCAAAAGGAAATCCGAGGCGCTCGCGATTTCACAACCTCGCCGCGCGCGTAGGCCACGCGTCGTGAAGAGTCTCCTGCGCAGAGGGTTCGGGGAAGCGTCACGATTGCTAAATGTCGCTCGTGGTCCCTCGCCACCACTCATCCAGTTTTTCCCCATACGCGTACACCGTGGCACCACGCGCGTGCTGGTGACGCAGGATGGGCAGCCCTTCATCCTTCTCCCATCTCTGCACGCACCGGATCGAACGCCGAAGATAAGACGCGATCTCTTTCCAGCTATCCAGTCGCTTGCACGCGCTTGACGGGATGCTCTCCCCGCAGTGTCGGGCCACTGTCGATTTCATCTCAGCTTGCTGAATCTCCACGGATTTCATTGCTCTTCCTCCTCAACCCGCTGCTTCTCCAGCAACAGCGGATCGGCAAACGCCTCATCGTCGTTCGCATGGCAAGACACCAGCGCTTGCACTTCCTCCGTCGTTCCTGTCAGCAGCAGCGCATCATCCGCCTTCACGTACGGTGTATCGACGCTCTTTTCCTGGATCTTCGCCTTCAGCCAGCTTGCGCTCAAAAATGCCATTTGGATCGAATCCTGTTTGATCTCCAAGCGCGCGATGGTATGCGCTCGCATAAAATGGACGCTGTAAAAGTCGCTCCCCTCCTTGCTGCTTCGGGGATAAATGTCCAGAAACCAGAACACTCCAAGCCGCACGACGCGCGCATCGAATTCACCCGACACTTCCTTGTCTCCGTCCTTTTCCTTTACTACCAGCTTGTACTCTTTCTCCTTCCCCTTCTCTTTTCCTTGTTCGAACGAGAACGTCACATCTCCTTCTTCGTCGCTCCATGTCCCGTTCAATCTGGAATCGGCATCCAAATCTAGCTGGGTGTAAAGGGGCTGAAGCGACACAACAAACGGATTCCCGTCGCTGTCACACCCGGTCAGAACAATACTCACCAGCGCCAGCGCAGCTCCTAGTAGCCGAGTCCACCGCCAATACCCTTTACCCGTTTCTTTAGCCATAGTCGCACTCCTGTGCGCCGGTTAAACCGGCGAGGTTGTAGTGAATGAAAAAGTCACACGAAAGTGGAGTAGCGACCCACATCGGCCCCGAGTCATGCGGAGCCGCTCGCGAGGGCGGCGTCGAAGCGT
>Ga0066662_10000694_pt1 | contig 15013 bp, 11 predicted proteins | sample GraSoiAngelo_111_FD_133939 | JGI IMG/M metagenome (GOLD analysis project Ga0066662, IMG submission 133939) | Grasslands soil microbial communities from the Angelo Coastal Reserve, California, USA - 14_0903_12_40cm | ecosystem: Environmental > Terrestrial > Soil > Grasslands | place: USA... | reverse complement strand
TTGCGTGTTGTCCATTTTTTCGTAGTAGACGAGGTTTCCGCCTGTGTCCACGATAGCCACGGCCATGGTCCAATTGTTCTTGCGTGCCTCTTCCAACGCGGCGGCAGCAGCTTTCCGGGCATTATCCAGGGTGATCGATGATCCGTAAGCAATCGACATCTGGGCAAAAACAGCGACTGCGCCCAGCATCGAGATCAAGGTAACAGCGGCATGAATTGAATGTGGTGACAAGGCGTGGCCTCCTGGGCTTCCGTATAATTTTCTATTAAGCATCCAGAGGGAGCCGCAGCCCCGCCCGGTGACGGACATCTGCAGCTCTCAATGCTGCATCTTACTGTATATCAATCAGTTGTAATACATTTCTGGTTTCCCGGCCCGTGCACCTCGTCAGCAAGAAAGGATTTGGTCATGAAGCAACGCACATTTTCCGTCAGGGCGCTGGCGCTCATCTTAGCTTTACTTATCGCTGAGCCATTTTCGCTGTTAGCGCAAAGCTCACCCGATTTGCCCGATCCCGGCTCACCCTCAGGCATTACCAGGGAGCAGCAGATTCAGGTAGGCCAGCAGGCGGCAGCAGAGGTCTACAAGCAGATGCCAGTGCTCTCTGACTCCAGCCCCGTGACGCGTTACATTCAGGAACTGGGACGAAAACTGGAGTCTGTTATCCCATCGGATCGATCATGGCCCTATCAGTTTCATGTAGTACAGCAGAAGGAAATCAATGCTTTCGCTCTCCCTGGCGGCCCCGTCTTTGTAAACATTGGAACCATCGAAGCGGCGGACAACGAGGCGGAACTGGCGGGAGTGATGGCCCACGAAATGTCACACGTGTACATGCAGCACTCAGCCAAGCAGGCAGGAAAGACATCCACGCTGCAAGGTCTGGCGGGAATTCTGGGCGCAGTGCTTCCCGGCAACGCGGCAGGAAATATTGCGCGACTTGGCATTCAGCTGGGTGCGGGCACGCTCTCTCTGAAGTACTCGCGGTCTGATGAAGCGCAGGCCGACGCCGTGGGTGCAATCATCGCCTATAAAGTAGGCTATAACCCCAAGGGTATGGCAGATTTCTTCCAGAAGCTGGAAGCACAGGGCGGCAGCGGACCGCAGTTCCTCAGCGATCATCCCAACCCCGGCAACCGTGAAGCTTCTATCGAGAAAGAAATTCAGAACTGGCCACCAAAGAACTACCAGACCAACAGCGAGGCGTTTGCGCGCGCCAAACAGGAGTCCAATGGCATCAAGTCTTATAGCGCCCAGGAAATTGCCGATGGAGCCAAGCAGGGTGCATGGGCACAGCAGAACCAGCGCAACGGGGCCATTCCTCCAAATGTGCCCGTGTCTTCAAATAGTGGAAACAGCGGAAATAGCGGAGGCAGCCCTGCAGCCAGCGGCGGCAGCATCACCAACGTTTCCCTGAAAGACGTGCGGCCCAGCAGCCGTTTCAAACAATACCAGGGCAACAATATTTCCATTGCTTATCCCGATAACTGGCAGGTCAACAATGGCCAGAGCGGCCTGCTGATTGCGCCGGCGGCCGGAGTCTCTGAAGGCGGAATAGCCTATGGAACACTGATCAGCGGAGGACAAGACCAGAACGCCCAATCGCTGGATCAAGCCACGCAGGATTTGATTCGAAGCCTGCAGCAGCAGAACCAGGGCATGCAGCAATCCGGAAGCATCTCGCACATCCAGGTGAACGGCACGCAGGGACGCTCCGTCTATCTGACTGGCAGCTCGCCTGTAACCCAAAATGGACGTCCATTGCCGGAACGCGACTGGCTGGTGACTCTGCCCGCCTCTCAAGGCGGATTGCTCTACCTGGTGTTTATCTCGCCTGACAAGGACTTTAACTCCCTGAAGAGCACCTACCAGAAGATGCTCCGGAGCCTGCAAATGAGATAGTAGAGGATCGGGTCATCGGGAAATCGGGTCATCAGTCATCGGAAGAGACCGCCACAATAATAGAGACCGCTGAAGAATTTCGAGGGGCTTATCTTTGTATTTCCCCTTTTGAATTTCTCCGTGCCTCTGTGTCTCAGTGACTCCGTGGTGCATTTGGTTGGCGGCTCCGCTGCGCTATGTTGATCTGTGGTAAGATTCGTTTTTTCAGCGTTTATCAGCGGCAAAAATTGGTCGTGGCTCCGCTACGCTTTTTCTCCGTGGTGGGGTTTTGGTTGCGGCCGCTGTGCTGCTGCCATTGTGGTATGTTCATGGCAGAGGAACCATGGCTTCGGAGCATTTTGACGTACTGATCATCGGAGCAGGCTTGTCTGGCATTGACGCCGCCTGGCATCTGCAGAAGCTCTGCCCGGCAAAGAGTTACGTGGTCCTGGAGCAGCGCGAACGGATCGGCGGCACGTGGGACCTGTTCCGGTATCCCGGCATCCGCTCCGATTCTGACATGCTGACCATGGGCTATTCGTTTCGTCCATGGACTCATCCTAAAGCGATCTCTCCCGGCGCGGATATACGCGCTTACATCATCGATACCGCGCATGACGAAGGGATAGACGGCCACATCCGCTTCCTCCACCAGATCAAAAAGGCTTCGTGGTCTTCAGCAGAAGCCGCATGGACCGTTGAGGCCGCGCGCACATGGCCGGATGGCTCGAATGCGCCGGTCACGTTCACCTGCAATTTCCTGCTCTCGTGCGCCGGATATTATCGCTACTCTGCCGGGCACATGGTGGAGTTTCCCAGTGCCTCGGTTTTCCGGGGACGCATCATTCATCCGCAGGCCTGGCCGGAAGATCTGGATTACAGCGATAAACGTGTGGTGATCATTGGCAGCGGAGCGACGGCGGTAACGCTCCTGCCCGCGCTGGCCAAAACTGCGGCCCATGTCACCATGCTGCAGCGCTCGCCTACCTATGTGATTTCCATGCCGGAGCAGGACCGCATTGCCAACGCGCTGCGCCGCGTGCTGCCGATGCACTGGGCTTATCGTCTGAGCCGCTGGAAGAATATCGGCTTCATGACTTTCCTCTACCAGTTCTCGCAGCGGTTCCCTGAGCACGTAAAAAAGGGACTCATCAGGAAAATCCGTGAACACCTGGGGCCGGAGTTTGATGTGGAGACGCATTTCACTCCGCGCTACCGGCCCTGGGAACAGCGCATGTGCCTGGTGCCGGATGCGGACATGTTTGAAGCCATCAAGTCCGGTCGCGCCAGTGTGGTGACAGACCAGGTCGAACGGTTCACGGAAAAAGGCATCCTGCTGAAATCAGGCAAAGAACTCGAAGCCGATATCATCGTCACCGCCACCGGCTTGGTGATGCAGGCATTCGGCGGGGCTGAATTTGTGGTGGACGGAAGAGCAGTGACTCCCGCCAAACTTCTCGCCTATAAAGGGGTAATGCTTTCAGGCGTGCCGAACTTCGCCTCCATCTTCGGCTACATCAATGCATCATGGACTCTTAAAGCCGACCTGATCTGCAATTATGTGTGCCGGTTATTGAACTTCATGGATCGCAAAGGCGCGCGCCAGGTTACACCCAACGGCTTCGGCGAAGTCCCCGTAGCGCCTTTCGTGCAGAAATTCACGCCCGGCTACATCCAGCGCGCCTTAGCCGATTGGCCCAAACAGGGGCGCAAGTCCCCATGGCGCGTCTACCAGAATTACCTGCTAGATCTCATCAGCCTGAAATGGAGCTCCATTGACGACGGCGCTTTGGAGTTTTCCAATCCGAACGAAGCCTCTCATAAAGCCGAATCGTCAGAACTGGCCGAAGTAGCGAGATAACCACAATCCATCCTTGAACCAGACAAATATCAGCGCATGAATTTCGTGAGGAAAACGTTTTCGCACCCGTTTCATCTCCACAGATCTTTAATCAACTTTCTCCGTGCTCTCAGTGCCTCAGTGGCCCTTTGATTCCGTTTCCTCTGCGAACTCTGCGGCCTCTATGGTGAGGTACGCTCATGGCCGGTTCCAGAAGCTGCCCAGCGAGAACCTGAAGCGCGCCTGCCCGTGTTCATTGAAGCTCACGACCAGACCTGTAAGTCCCATGGGTGTGGGAGTGAAGATGCCCAGCGATGCGCTCTGGGCCGTGCGCCAGCCCTGCGATCCCAGATCGAGGCATCCGGCCTCATACCAAGTTGCGAGAAATGGACGAATGCTGGCCGTCTCCGGACGCAAGCCGCGATACATGATTCCTGCGCCGCTGGTCAGCAGCGTATTGGCATGGAACTCCTGGTAGCGGTATGCATCCAGCGAGGTAAGGCCGCCGGTAATGAACTGGTCATAGAAGGTGAGTTTGCGTCCGAAGCTGGTGCCGACAGTTCCTACCGTAAAGATTGAGGTGGATTTCTTTACCGGCCAGAAATGATCTCCATCGGCGTACAGGTACGGATAGGAATGGTCGCGGAAGCTCCAGCCGGAAGAGCCGTTGATGCGCGTTCCACGGGTCGGCAATGCGCCGGAATCCTGGTTGTTCACGGTCCAGGCGATCTCAGGATTCACAAAGGCTGTGCTGCGCGCAGTGACGTTATCTGTTGTGATGCGCTCGCTGTAATCATCGAAGCCGCCGGTAGCGCCCACTCTGAATTGCGCGCTTCGCCACGTGCCCATGCCAAAGTAAGCCGTTCCGGCAAAACGGTCGCGCGTGTTGTCGAGTTTGGTGGGACCGCTCAAGTCGAGCATGTGTGTGCGCTGGATCAGCATGCCCGGCGCAATGAAGTATGGGCTGCCATCAAAAGGCTGGTAGTACTCAAAGCGCAGACCGGGGTCGTAACCGATGGCCAGCGCAGCGAGATAGCGGGACTTGTACGCATCCTGAGGAATGACTGCGCCTTCAAGCCGCAAAGTAAAGCGATTCGCATCCCCATTGGAGACCTGGTAGAACAGTGAAGGCTGCACCAGGAATTCATGGTTGGGACGCGCCTCGAAATCTACCTTGAATCCTTCCTGTCCGGGCACCCTGGTCCAGTTATAGAAAGCGCTGGGCAATCCGGTTGCGGCAATCATTCCGGTCAGGTTTTCTTCCAGTTCGGCCTCGGAGGTGGACTCTCCGGATTTCCGCATCAGCTCATGGCTGCTGCTTTCCTGTATTTCCGCCTGCGATGACGTAACCTGCAGCAATGGCCCCTGGCCTGCAACTTTCTGGATGCGGGCATTTCTCATCGCCAGATACTGTGCCCACTCTTCTGGAGGAAGCGCCAGCGCATCGAGTGCCGCGGCGTTCTGCTTTGCGGCGCTGTATCCCAGGTCGATGATGACCTGCGCTTTTTCAAAGTCGGTGGATTCAACCTTGCCCACTGCCACAGTGATGGCAATATCCGCCAGCTTCAGGTTGCGCCGTTCATTCTGAAGCACGGCAATGTTGGCGGACTGGCGCAGGATGTTGGTCAGGGTATTGAGTTGCGCGCGCGGAATCGGCGTGCCCTGCACGCTCACCGCAATCACCACGTCAGTGTTCATGCCGCGTACCACATCCGTAGGCAGATTGTTGGTGATTCCCCCGTCGATGAGCACCCGGTCGTCCCACTCTACCGGAGTGAAGATGGCCGGAAACGCCATGGTTGCGCGCAAAGCCTTCGGGAGTGAGCCATGGTTGAGGATGAATCCTTCACCGGAAACCAGATCGGTGGCCACGCAGCGAAAAGGAATGGGAAGATCGTCGAATGTAGAGATCTCAGAATAGCCCAGCGTCTCTCGGCTCAGCAGCAGCGCCAGTTGCTGGCCGGGATTGATGCCCGCCGGCAGCGCCAGGCCCTTGCCAAACCTGAAGGTGTACTCGCCGGTGATGCGGTTCCATTGCTGCTTCTCCGCGACGGGACGGTCGTCAAACTTGGGCGTGGCCCGGAACAGGTCGCTCCATTTTGCCTGGCGCGCAATCTCCTGGATGTGCAGGGCGTCATGGCCGGTGGCATAGAGACCCCCGATCAATCCGCCCATGCTGGTGCCGGCGATGGCGTCCACCGGAATGTGGTGCTCGTCGAGATACTTGAGCACGCCGATGTGGGCCAGCCCCAGCGCTCCGCCGCCGCTCAGCGCGACACCCACGCGTTTGCGGGGAGATGAAGCCTGTTGAGAATGAAGACTGGACGGAATAACGAGCAATAGGATGGCCAGATAACGAACAATGTTGAAGTTCATGAGTATCTCTGATTCGACTTTATCTTACAGAAAAGCCCAAATCTACTACGGCGACACAGTGCAGCCGAGCCACAACCAAAACCTTGTAACACAGCGTGGCGAGCCACAACCAAAAACCTTTTACCGCAGAGGACGCAAAGGACGCAGAGGTAACAAAAGTAGTTGATGTGTATTGAATTTGGCGGTGTGTTGCTCCCTATGGGCCGCACCCGCCCTTGGCTGCGCGGGAGAATTCGTCGCAAGCAGAGAAGAATGCGAACGTTAGTAATACAGAGGAACAGAGTAAGCGGAAGGAACAAAAGTAAAATCCACCACAGAGGCACGGAGGCACTGAGCCACGGAGAAAGCTGATAAGTTTATGAACTCTTGCTGATAGCAGATTCAACTACAGCAAAGCAGAACTCATTTTTTCCTGCCTGAAGCGGCCTTGAGTTTTTCTGCTTTGGACTGTTTGGCTTCGATGTCAGCCATCATTTTTGCAGTTGTGCTGCGGACATCCTTCACTAATTGGAGTTGCGCCTGGCACTCGCTGCATTTTGGATCAAGAGACACGGCTTTCTGCGCCATTTCCTCCGCTTCGTCAAGTTTGCCTGTCGTCATCAATGCTTTGGAAAAGGCACAATACGTTGCACTGTTCGGCGGCAACTCGGGAATACCCTGTCTAAAGAGAGGAATTGCCTCATCGTTGCGCCCCAAAAGCACATAAAGACCGGCGAGGCTCACCTGTAGCTTTGGATTATGGGGTGCAATATCAAGCGATCGCTTCCATTCGTCTGCAGCTTGCCTGAATCGTTGTGACCGGGCATATGCCGCTCCCAGGAAAAGATGCGCATCGGGTTCATTGGGATAATGAGAGACGAATCTTTGCAGGTGGATGATTGCTTCAGGAAGATTCTTGTCTAACAGGAGTTCACCGCGCTTTAACTCAACTACATCGTGCCGCACAAAAGCCAATATACCAAACAGAATAAAAAGAACGGCCGTAGCATAGACCAGCCTGCGGTATTGTCTGGCCGAGCGTTGCGCAATCGGCAGGCGAAATGTTCCTGCGAGCATGCAGCCAATCAGGAGACCAGCCAGCAGTCCGCCTAAATGTCCTGCTGTATCAACATGTGAATCAGGCGAATTGGGAGTTGCCAACCCGTATAAAAGATCGCCCAATACCAGCAGAAGACCGATGAAATAAAACCAGTGAAGGCGAGGCCGCGCAAAGGGCAGCACGCAGACCAGTATTCCCACGAAACCGAAGATGGCACCCGAGGCGCCGGCTGATATTGCAACCCACCAAAAGAGGCTCAGAAGCGAGCTTCCCATCCCGGTAAGCACATATAAAACAAATACTTTTTTTTATCGAAAAGCCGGTCAATGGCTTCGCCAAAGAATCCAAGAGCCACCATATTGATGAATAAGTGGTAGAAACCCCAATGAAGAAAGCTTGACGTAATCACCCGCCAATACTGGTAATCCAGGGTATATGGTCCATAATCAGCGCCGAACACCAGCAGATGACTGCGATCGAAAATAGGGAACTTCATGCCCTCGGCAACTGTATAGATCATCATGACTGCCGCTACCAGGACATTGATCAGGATGAGGATAGTTGTCGCCCGAATGGGCTTATCTGCCGGCTCGGTTGCTTTAAGCAGCTCAACTACCATAGACAGTGGAGCAGGGGATTGATCGATGCGGCGCTGCTCAGCAGGCAGCGGCTTTCTTGCCTCCAACAGCTCAACTACCACAGACAGCGGAGCAGGCTGGGTTTGATTGGGTCGAGGTTGCTCAACGGGCAGCGGCTCTATCTTGAGGGGCGGTTTCACTTCAGGCGCCAGTTCCACCTTGGGCAGCAAATCCATTTTGGGTGGCGGCTCTACCTTGGGCGCTACACCCCCTGCGAGCAACCGGTTCATGCATTGCTCACAATACGGCGATGCTCCTTCTTCAGGACCGGCAGTAAGCGGAGCATGGCACTGGTAACAACTGGGCATAGTCTTTGCCGAAATTGGGCATCATTCTATGCCAGCTTGCTCGATGAGTACAGCCATAATCTACAGGACAATTTTGGGCAGTCCCATTTCGGGAATCTTCGGTTTGTTCAGAGTTTACGGCATCACCGGCAGCACGATATGCGACGGCAGTTTCGGCGAACAGTAGACACGCTGGGTTGCCGCAACATAATCCGATGCCTTGGCCTGGTAGATGCTCGGCACGAATTTCTGCGGATTGCGGTCGATCACCGGGAACCACGTGGACTGGACCTGCACCATGATGCGATGTCCTTTCAGGAACACATGGTCATGATCGCGCAATGGAACCTTCCACTCGGTGGGCTGATTGGCCACCAGCGGCTGCGGATGCTCATAGCTCTGGTTGTATCGCCCGCGTCTTACCTCCATGGCGATGGGCAGCTCATATCCGTTGAGTGATTGCGCGTATTGCTGGGGAGCGGGACCCGCTTCTTCAGGCCATGGGTTCTTCTGCGCGTTCTCGGGATAAATGTCGATCAGCTTTACGACAAAATCGCTGTCTGTTCCTGAAGTGGAGGCAAAAAGGTCGGCTGCCAGTTCGCCGGTCACGATTACATTATGATCGAGCGGGGCGCTCACAAAGCTGAGCACATCAGGACGATGATCGACAAAGCGCTGGTCGTCCACCTCCCAGTTGCGCCAGTCTCCGCCCGGATAAGTCGGCGAGATGGGCCGCTGGCGATATGGCACGGGATTGGCCGGATCGGAAACATATTCGCGGTACCCGGCGCCGGCCTCCTTCTCCGTGGGAGCGGTGAAGGATAGGGTGCCATCGCTGTGCAGATACAGGTTCATTGCCTTAGCCTCTTTTGGAGGCCATGCCGCATACTGCCGCCAGCGGTTCAACCCCGTCTGAAAAGTTGTGGCTTTGCTGCCTGGCTTTTCTCCTTTTCCGTGCAGGTAATAGCGGAAGAAAGGAGCTTCCACCTCTTCACGAAATTCACGCGCGGTGTCATGCCCGCCAAAAGGAATGATTCCCAGCATGTCGCCTTTGGGCCCGCGCCAGCCGCCATGGTTCCAGGGGCCGGCAACCATGAAGCTGGTATTGTCAGGATCGTGTTCTTCTTCATGGCGGAAGATCTGCCATGGCCCCCACGGATCTTCCTGGTCCCAGAAGCCGGCCACGTTCAGCGTGGGAACGGTGGTGGAGTGCAATTGGTTCACCCATGCTTCCTTCTTCCAGGCATCGTCGTAATCAGGGTGCTCCACCATCATGTTCCATGCGGGAATGGAGCCGTGCAGGTACTTTGCGTTGATATTGGAAACCGGCCCCAGGTCGAGATACCACTGGTAGCTGTCATAGGTCTCGAATTCAAAATGAGTGTTTTTGTTTTTGTCGGCCTGCTCCAGCACCGCATATTCAAAGCCATAACTTTCGCGCAGCGCTCCATAGCGGTGATCGTCATCATTCATCCACTGGTCTGCGGGTGAAGCCTGTTCACTCACTGCTTTCAATGCCGGATGCGGATGCAGCAGCGTCATGCCCGCGGTGAGGCCGTCATAGGAAACACCCATAATTCCCACTTTGCCGTTGTTATCGGGAACGTTCTTCAGCAGCCAGTCGATGGTGTCATAGGCGTCAGTGGTCTCGTTGGTTGCTTTGGGGTCCTTCTGATCGACGTAAGAAGAAAGCAGGAACGTGCCTTCAGACTTGAAGCGGCCACGGAGGTTCTGAATCACGAGGATGTAGCCATCTGCCATGAGTTCTTTCAGGTTGGGCGATATCTGATCTGGCGCGCGATCAGGAACACCATAAGGAGTACGGCGCAGGAGAATAGGCAACGGGCCGCTCTGGCCTACAGGCGTAAGAATTACGGTTTGCAGGTGCACGCCATCGCGCACCGGGATCATCACTTCCTGAAATTTGAAGATTGAATTAGCTTTCTCCTGAGCTGCGGCCAGCGAAAGCAACAGCAATACCACTACCAAACGATATCTGGGCATGTTCTCCTCAAATGAGGGGAATTATAACAATTGCAGTATCAGAGCTGATTTACCACAGCAAACCTTTTAACCGCAGAGGACGCAGAGGACGCAGAGGAAGCAAAAGTAAGTTTATGTGTTTTATTGATTGCGTACTAAGAGGTCGTCTTCAGTGGTGATGCGGCGCTGCGCTTTTCGATTTTCTGCCACGTATCCTTTAGAGCAACCGTGCGGTTAAATACCGGCTGTCCGGCTTTGGAGTCGGGATCGACGGAGAAGTATCCCAGCCGCTCGAACTGGTAGCGGCTCCCCGCCGTGGCGTGGGCCAGTGATGGCTCCAGCTTGCAGTGGGTCAGAACCTGCAGCGAATTGGGATTGAGATTGGCAGTGAAGTCCTGCCCTTCAGGCACGTCGTTCGGATCTTCCGTGGTGAACAGGTTCTCGTAGAGGCGCACCTCGGCATCCAGGGCGTGAGCGGCTGATACCCAGTGGATGGTGGATTTCACCTTGCGTCCATCGGGAGCATTGCCGCCGCGCGTGGCTGGATCATAGGTGCAATGCACTTCGACCACTTCGCCGGCATCATTCTTCACTACGCCAGTACAGGTGATGAAATATCCGTAACGCAGCCGGACTTCCCTTCCGGGCGAGAGGCGGTAAAACTGCTTCGGCGGATTCTCGCGGAAATCGTCCTGCTCGATGTAGAGCACGCGCGAAAACGGCACTTTCCGGCTGCCCGCGCTTTCATCCTCCGGGTTGTTGATGGCATTCATCTCTTCCGCCTGACCCTCAGGATAGTTATCGATGACTACGCGCAACGGATGCAGAACTCCCATCACCCGCAATGCCCGCTTGTTCAGGTCTTCGCGGATGAAATGCTCGAGCATCGCCAGTTCGATCATGCCGTTGGTTTTCGACACGCCAATGGCCGTGACGAAATTGCGGATGGCTTGCGGGGTATAGCCGCGCCGCCGGATTCCGGCCAGCGTAGGCATACGGGGATCGTCCCAGCCGCGCACCAAGCCTTTTTCGACCAGCGCCAGCAGCTTGCGTTTGCTCATGAGCGTGTAGGTCAGGTTGAGCCGGTCGAATTCAATCTGCCTTGGATGAAAGATGCCCAACTGCTCTACGAACCAGTTATAGAGCGGGCGATGGTCTTCGAATTCCAGCGTGCAGATGGAATGCGTGATCTTCTCGATGGAATCCGACTGCCCGTGGGCAAAGTCGTACATGGGATAGATGCACCACTTGTCCCCGGTGCGATGATGCTCCGCATGAAGGATGCGGTATATCACCGGATCGCGCATGTTCAGGTTCGGAGAAGCCATGTCAATCTTCGCCCGCAAAGTGCGCGAACCATCAGGGAATTCCCCGGCCCGCATGCGCTCGAAGAGTTGCAGATTCTCTTCCACCGGGCGCTTGCGATAAGGACTCTCTTTTCCCGGCTGCGTGAGCGTGCCCCGGTATTGCCGGATTTCGTCTGCACTCAGGTCATCGACATAGGCCTTGCCAGCCTTGATCAACTGAACAGCCCATTCATAGAGCTGGTCAAAATAATCCGAGGCGTAGAACAGGCGGTCTTCCCAGTCAAAGCCCATCCAACTCACATCTTCAATGATGGATTGGACGTATTCGAGGTCTTCTTTCGAGGGATTGGTATCGTCGAAGCGCAGGTTGGTCTGGCCGCCAAACTCAGCCGCCAGGCCGAAGCTCAGGCAGATGGCCTTGGCATGCCCGATATGCAGATAGCCATTCGGCTCCGGAGGAAAGCGCGTATGTACCCGGTTGTAGCGGCCGGTCTTCAGGTCTTCGACAATAATGTCACGTATGAAGTTTGAGGGACTAGCGCTCACCTCGGGTGCAGCCGCATCCAAATTTGAGTTAGTAATATTCATAATTCAGTAAAAAGCCTGAGTTATTATGATAAATACGACTGAAGGATCTCGCCATCATCAGGCGGTCAAATGCGCTCGTAAAAAAGAACTTTGCCCACAGGATCAAGTTGCTGGAGAAAGTCAAAATCATTTCTATTTCTGGTCAAGATAGTCAGCCCATACTTCTTTGCGCTTGCAAACAATAGTGCGTCGATGATGGTGCGCCGGCGATCAGTAGAAGAATAATTTTGCAGGCGAGCGAGAATTCCACTCAGCATAGCAGCTTCCATCCATACTCCCCGATCAGGAACTATGGTTCGATGTGCTGGTCTGCGTTCGATAGCATCCGTAATTCTTTCAATCACTCTGGATGTTTCTGGGCGGGCTGGATCCAGCAGTCCACATAACGCAATCATCTCTGCCTCAGTAGCCGGTGAATGCCATGCGTCTGCTGCCCGTACTGCCAGATCACTCTCCTGTGGAAACCTGTCCTGGAGAATATCAATGTAAACAGTCGTATCGTAGAGGAGCTTTCCAGAACTTTTCTTGCTGCTCCCCAGAAATGAAAGCTGAGAGAGTGCGCGGGGTTTTAATTGCTGCTGGCACTTGCTTGGTTTCAGACGCCGGAGAATATTGCGAAGTTCAGAACTCAAGATCAATATCCTTACTGATTGTTCCTCGTTGTGATAACAGCCAATCTGGGTAGTCATCTGCAACCGCGAGTGCAGCCAATGCAACTTCCAGCAGTTTAGTATCTGATGTGACACCTGTACTGGCTTTGGCCCTATCAATGAGAGCCTTGGGCATACGTCCGCGAATGACTTCAGTTCTTGCGCCGCTCAGGAGTCCCGTTTGCTCCGCAATCGTCATCACTTCATGAATTCGCCTGCTTCCGCTGGCCTTTTTCCTTTGGAGTTTGACGCCACTCTCCACTGATCGCGCAACTCCCTTTTTCTTTAACATATTTGTCATCAAAACTCCGTAGCACAACCATAGATGAAGTGTAGCACAGGGAGGGATTGGCAATCTACGGTTCTTGTAGTATCCGCCGCACCATCACGATCTGTCCCAGGTGATAGGCATTGTGGTCTGCGACCAGCAGGGCTTCGCGCAGCAGTGTCTGTCCGGTGCCATGTGCAAGCCGGGCAAACAGATCACGCCTCTGATCGCGCACCAGATTGCATATCTCTTCAAGATCGGCGGGAAAATTCCTTACACTTTCGCTCCATGCCTTGTCGCTGGGCGGGGCGCCGGTCTTCGGCCAGTATTCTTCCGGCCATTGGGGTGAAACATGGTTTGCATCTACGCTGAAGCGCAGGATGTCCCATTGCCCAATGCGCATATGTTCGAGAAGCTGCCAGGGAGTATGCGGAGATCCCTGTGGCTTGCGTCCGCGCAACTCCGCTGGAAAGCTTTCCAGTTCACTTCTGGCATCCACATGCGCCTCTGCCTTGGTCAGCAGGTTGATGATGTGCTCGCGCAGAGCGGCAAGATTTTCCATCAAGCTTCTCCCTATTATTCTTAAGATGCGGCCACTCGATAATAGTTTTTGCGATGGACGGAATCGCACATATTGCTTCTCATCGCCACAAGTAAACTTGTGCCTGATACCAACTGTTTGTGCCTCGGTAGCCGGCAAACCCGGATTTCCCAAACCTGTGCCGGGTTCTGGGCAATGGAATCAGATCAATCTGTGCTCAGGCCAGCGGAATTCCTTTTTTGAGATTTATCTTTCCCGGGAGATCAAGCGGACCGAAGCTGCGTTTGGGTAAAGGAATGCGGCCTATCTTGATCTTGCCTTCGCCTTCGAGACTGCCCGCCTCGATTGCATGAATGATTCGGTCTTCAATTTTAAGGATCAGCCCGTCCAGGGTGAAATCCACCTCTACCTGGAAAGGAATGGTTTTCTTGAACTGTCCCAGTTGTATCTCGATGGCAGGCTCCAGTTCGGAATGAATGTTGTGTTTGAGCAAAGGCACGTGCGCGGGGCCGTCATTGTCTTTACTTTCCTGCTGCAGGTGTTCTATCAGCTTGCTTCCGCGCCAGGCCGAGACCATCATCTCCATCACATCGACATCCAGAAGTTCACCGGCTTTGCGGCGAATCTCGCCTTCGACAAATTTCCACTGCAGGCCATGCAGGCCTTTCGAAACGCGGTCCTGAGCAGGCTCGGTTTCTTCCCCCTGATCCGAGCTGGCATTGATTACCTGGTCGGAGAAATCCTTGTCGGGCAGCCCAAGCAGAGTGTTTAACGTCAATGAGTTTTCAGGCATGAGCAGCCTCTTTCCTGTTATCCGCAGAGGCAACGGTCACAGTGGAATGAATCGTCGAGGGCACACAGCGAATACGGAAAGGCGCACCGGCAATCGGGCCTTCGGTATTGATCGTATGACGCCCCGCATCGACTCTGGCGATCACACCAGCACGCGCTAGCTTGCGTAGTCTGCGTAGAGTGTGAATTCCAACCAGCAGGATCAGCAGGATTGCCGCCACCGCCCATGTTCCCGTCCACAACCCCGGCTTTCCGGCTTTAGTGCGTCCACCGAGGTGCAGGGATGAGTTGTTATCCGACGGCTTGTCGGTTGCACCCAGCACACCTATATCAGCGGAAGTTGCAGGTTTCTTTCCGGGTGCAGCAATAACAGGCACGCTATCTTGATCGCTTTTACCGGCAGGAGTTGCAGTTTTGGCGGGCGCAGGGCTTTGTTTCGCAATCTCTGGCTGTGGCTTTGTGTCGCCGGTTGGCTCCGATGCATGAACATCATCAGGAGCTTTAGCAGGCACAGTTGCGGAAGGCGCAGGCGTAGTTACAGGTTCTGCCGCAGGTGGTACAGCTTTGGCTTCCTCTGCAGGAGGTGCAGGCTTGATTGCCACCGGTGGAGCGGACACGCCGGCAACCACTGCGCCCGGAGCGGCGGGCACGACCATAATTGCAAGTTCATCGCTGACCGCAAGCTTTTTACCTTTTTCGAAGACGACCACACGCACTTGGTACTGGCCCGGAGAGGTGTACGTGTGCGCAGCCGTGGACGTGTCTTTCTGTTCGCCGGGCAAATCCTTGCTCCATTGAAATACATACTGGAGTTCAGGTTTCG
>Ga0066662_10000693_pt1 | contig 15033 bp, 10 predicted proteins | sample GraSoiAngelo_111_FD_133939 | JGI IMG/M metagenome (GOLD analysis project Ga0066662, IMG submission 133939) | Grasslands soil microbial communities from the Angelo Coastal Reserve, California, USA - 14_0903_12_40cm | ecosystem: Environmental > Terrestrial > Soil > Grasslands | place: USA... | reverse complement strand
GTTGTGTCGAAGATGGAACCATTCCGGTTCAACTGTCCCTCCGCGGTATAGCCGGAAATCTGGTGTAGATCGTGATTCAACTCAAGGATAAAGCAGCGGGGCCATGTCCGGGTGGATCAGAGCTTCTGCGCGCGACTGTACGAAAAGGGGAGACGGTGCTTCACAGCATCGTCTCCGTGGATCATTACTGGTGCACGTACTTGGTTGTGTTGGGACAGACTGAGACCAGTTGCATCATGCCGCGGTCCTCATGAATCAGGATGTGGCAATGCAATACGTATTGTCCGGGGAAATCCGCGAAACGCGAACGCATCGTGAAGTATCCCGGTATGTTGACCGTGCATGCCTGCTGCGAACTGCAGGCGCTGGCGGTGGTTCCCTGCGGATTGGGACAGGTGTATGAGCCGTTATTCTGCTGGTTGCAAGCCAGGGTGCGGGTGAGATTGTTAGAATACGTCACCGTGCAGACCTGGGTGGCTGCGCAGCTACTGCCCTGGTTGGGGTTAGGACATGCCAGGCCGGAATTGCCCTGGGTGCAAACGAGTGTGTCTGTCCGCGTGGCCGGAATGGCAAACGTGTCCCACCACACCCATGGTGGCGGTATGGCAGAGCAGAGGGCCCAGGTCTCTGGTTTGAGAGGATCGACGAAACATTTATTGCCCGGAGTAGTCGCCGCCTGGCTGTTCGGTGCAAACACCGAGTCAATCTGGAAAGGGTTGACGTGAATGTGGAAGGGATGATCTTTATCGGTCGCCTGGTTTGAAATCTTCCACTCTTCTGAAGTGTTCAGCAGCATGGCCTGATTGATCTTGTGGGGATCAAAGCTTGCGCCATCGATCTGCTTGTGATTGCCGGCAAAAACGAGCTGCCGGTTATTGAAGATTTCATCATTGGGAATGTCCTTCAGAAATACCGGGAAGGTTGGGAAATCCGATTCTTTCTGAATGAAATCCATGCCCATCGAGGTACCACTCACCACGTTTACCGTGAGCAGCGGGAAGGTATAACTGGCGTCGTTGTCTTGGATAGGAATCCCTTCATTGGCCAAAGCCTCCAGGACATAAACGCCCGGCGCGCTGGGCGCTCGCACCAGCAAATCGGCCCGATTGGCTGGAGCAAGATTCAACTGATTGTCTATGGCGCCAAAGGAATTGTAGTTCTGCCATGTGAGTTGAACGCCGTCCTGCGCAATCTGCCGCCAATCAACACATGTCCCAGTGTTGCTGCAGGGTTGTTGCGAACCCTGTTGCGTGAAGTTCTGGAACTGCACGGCGTCACGGTATGCGCCGTTCACGATGCGCCACAACTGCACCTCGCCAGGGTTCATTGTGACAACCGGATTGCGCCGTCCGTTCACGGCGATGGGTGGACGCGCTGCGCCCGGCGCGATGGAAAGGGTGGGATCGAGTGTCGGGAAAGGCGCACTTGAGAGTTGCTGCAGCATCAGGACATGTTCGCGCAGCTTGGGGCCGTAGAACTTATGCAGATCATCGTCGTATTTGCCTTCGATAATGAAGACTCCGGTCATGCCGTTGGCCACGTTCAGGGCCGTGGATCCATGCTTGTGCGCGTGATACCAGTGCGTCCCCGGCGCCTGCCCCATCAGAACTTTGGCAGGATCATAGACGGGAACCTTGAAACAATAAGGAAAAGCGCCCATCTGGAACTGCGGCCACAATCCATCCTTGATTTCAGATGCATTTTGAGGCCAGAGCTGCATGTCGGGAGGCAGCTTCCCCGCAACTCCTTTGTAGGGAGCCGTGCTGTCATACAGTTTCAGGAGCCGCTCTTGATCCTTGCGCCACGCCAGAGGAAGTTCGCTCCACTGGGTGGGAGTGCCGTTCTTCTCGCACGCGGCGAAGACCTGCGCAAAGTTGCGTTTCACGAAGGCATCACTCGGCTGAAGCTGGCCATTCACCCGCAACGCTGGATGTACGAACAGCAGCACATTATCTCCAGTTGTATTCGGAGTCGTATGTGTGCCGTGGAAGTGGAGATTGGCGGTGCTGGATCCATGCAGGCAATTGGGCATCAAATCGGGAAGGCGTCCTCCATTCGGATAGATTCGGCTGGACGTTCCGGGACCCATGCCGGTATTAGCCCAAACAACGGATCCATCCGTTACAGTTTGGCGCTGTGCCTGCGGGAAGGTGGGTTCAGTGGCTCCGCTGGTTCCCCCCTGCCTCGCTCTGAACGAGTATCCACCGGGGTTGTTTGCGGTGGGCGTGATCCTGTCACCAGCTTTGTAGGCGGTGCTGGCTTTCCAGTCAGCACTTGGGGATGATGCGTAGACTTCGTCACAACCGGGAGTCTTGCCTTGCTCGCCCTGGTCCAGAGTATAAGCGAAGTGCTGGGTGTTGATCTGGTTGAGAAACATCACTTCCACGGTGTCGCCAACATGCGCCCGCAAGGTTGGACCGGGAAGAATTTCAGGTCCGTTTGGCCACGGCTTTGGGTCAGATGGGTTGTAGCCATCGAAGTAACGGACGTCCTGGCTCGCGCAACGGGTATCGGTTGGCGATCCTGTCTGGGGAACGCCTTGCGAACCCCAGAGAGTACGCATGCCATCCGTGAGCCGGACAACGGCTCGCAGCTTCCCGTCATCGCTGCGCTTGATTTCGGGAATCGTGATCAGGTCCTGGCCCGGGCTGGGGCAATTCACGATGACCGGATTCTGGGCCGGTGCTGCATTTTGCGCAGCTGCAGGCTGTACTGCGGATGAGTGAGCGTGGCCAGCCGGTTTGGCTGCGGGTGCTGCGGCCTTCTGGGGACGCGCAGGCAAGGCCAGAAGCAATAATGCCAGAACAGCACAGCTTGCCTTTACCCAGGTACTGAACCTGGAAGCAATCTTCCGTTCGGCGCCTGTAACATGTGCGGTTGCAACTTTGCGATATCTCATGATCTGCTCCATTTTTTCGATTTCCGCCAGATGAATGTGGTCGTTACTAGGTGGCCGAACTGACCTGGATGCTTCCCTTCTCCGTGGGATTTAAAGAATCCGCATAATTCAGAGTTGCCGCGACTCCCGGAGAAAATGTGGGAGAAGTAGAGTTGGGTGCGATCTGGTTGGGCATGAAGAAGGTCGTATCAATGCTCCCGTCTTCGTTCACCAATCCCGGCCAATGGGGAACAGTATCGTTGTTGGCCCAGATGATCTGGTCACCGGGAGCAACTTGAGTTAAAGGATTTGGCTTAAAGACAACACCCTTTGTTCCCAATGTCTTATTGATGTTGATCGTCCACGTAAATGGCATGAATCTCCTCCTGTTGAAAATGTGAATGCATCGCCAGCTTGGGGTAATCTGTGCCTGCGGATGTCGAGAGCACGTTCTGCGCGATTAATGCTTGCAGCGTAAGCACGACATCCCGGTCTGAATATCTCCGTTCAGTCTGGACATGGAATTCGGTGACTACTTCACTGGCCTTGCGGGGGGTTGCACAAAGCGATAGCAAAGACCGTACCTGCTGGCGCGGTAAACGCATAGCCATGCGGTCGAGATTTACAGGATGTGGCGACAAAAGCCGCAGCATCCGCTGGGGATCAAGATGAATCTGCTCCTGCCGCTGCTGCCAGAACCGGGAATCAGGCCAGCGCTGCTCCAGCCGGTAATACCCTGCACGGGAATCCAGATAGTTTCTGTATTCACGCTCCACAAAATCGGCGTACTCGGCGAGCGCATTTCTGTGACCTCGCAGAGAACGGCAGATGCTGCGGGCTGCGCAGATACCGGAACGCAAACTTTTGATAATGCCCTGCGACGACAGTGGATCGAAGGTGCTGGCAGCATCACCTACCGCCAGCCAGCCGTCGCCTGTGCAGGTATCAAGCCGCTGTGACGCAGCCGTGTGCAACATTGGCCGGCCCAGCGGAGTTGCTGTGCCGATCTGCCGTGCAATATTCGGCGCGGTTCCGAGCAGTGCGCGCCACTCATCGCAATCTTTCCAGCGAAGCCGGCGCAATTGATCCGCATCAGTCATGAAGGCGACTGCGAGGCCTTCATCCGGAAGCATGGCGGCATACCACCAGCCCTGTTCGCAGGCTTCGATGGATGTATAGCTATCGGCGGGAGCGCTGCCTGAATGGAATTGATAGAAATTGAAGATTCCAACTAGCTGGTCATATACCAGGCGGCGAATTCCAAGATGCGAAGCCAACCAACTGCGCCGTCCTGTAGCATCAACTACAAAGCGAGTACGAATCTTTCGCCCGTGCTCTTCCGCATTAATGAGAATCCAATCATTTTCACAGCGAGAAGCCGTGGAAATCGTAGCAGGCTGAATCACCTCAACACCGCGCCGCGCCGCTTCTGCCGTGAGCATCGCGTCGAAAGCTCTGCGGTCCAGGTGCCAGCCATAGCCATACGGCGAAAAAATGAATTCATTTTCGTGAAACTGCGGGCTGCCCCACGCGGCTCGCGTGCCATAGCAGGCGCGCGGAGAAGTCGCCAGAAAAGCCTGCCACACGCCTAGTTCGGTCAGCAGTGTTCGCGCCGGTGGCGGAAGCGTCTCTCCGATCCGTATCGCCGAATAATCGCTTCTCTCGACCAGAGCGATTCGCAATGTGGAATCAAGCCTCTTCAGCGCCAGCGCCGTAGCGGCGCCTGCCGGGCCTGCACCGAGAATCACAACATCATACGAATTGTGACTGCTCTCACTTTCCCGCATAGACCGCATAGAACGACGCAACAACTCCCGCCGGAGCAACTCCGCCATTCCCTGAAGGATGGGGAATGGTGCGGGTCACCGAACCCACGATCGCGGCGCGCTGCTTGGTGGCATCACTGTTCGGCCACACCGGAACCAGCCAGCCGATGTAGTCGTAGATCCATTCCGAGCCGGAAACAATTCCTTTGCCCTGGAAGCGCACCTGCATGGGCGAACCGTAGGCGCGCGAGCCATGCAATCTGAGTGACCATCCATCACCGCCGATTGTGCCCGTAAGCAGATCCGGCGCGGCCTCTTCAATCACAATGGTTCCATAGCCAAAAAGCAGCGGGTTCACGTTGGGATCTCCACCACCGGAAGGAATCGCCAGATTGGGATCGTTTAGAAAACTGCGATAAGTCCACTTGCCGACAAAAGGATTGTCTTTCACTCTTCCTCCTTACTTCCTGCATCCGGGTTGCGTTCAACGCTGATGTACTTGTTAATGCCGTCTTGGTAAGGCGATGGCTGATCCAGCAATGTTTCCGGCACATAGGGATTGCGAATGACAAAACCGAGCCTTGACCATTCAGTGACCATTTTCAGGTCGCCTGCATTGGTCTGGGGAACTCCACGCGCCCAGTTGAAGAAAAAGTAATTTGGAGAACCTTTATCCTTGAACCCTGTCACCTCATATGTTTGCAGTGGACGATGAGCTGGCCACCATAGGGTTTCCCAAACTTTTTCCTCCAATTTCATCCACTCATCGTGCTCACTCTTTGGATCGATGAGGTTCCAGTCCTCATAAGTGATGTTGATGTTTTGGCTTGAACACTCATTGAAGTCCGCCTGCCATGGCAATGCGGAGTACTTCGTGAGGTCTCCCGGTTGCAGGCCGCGCTCGAAATTACTGTGCTGGCTGAGAACAGATCCACCTGTGGCCAGATACTCCTCTTCTTTCGAAGAGCGGTTTTGATTAGCATTGGCAGCGGTGTCACCGAAATCAAAGAAATCAGGATCAGCCTTGATGCGGTAAGGCTCTTTATAGATAGCGGGATTACGGATGATCCAGGTTACTTCTCCGCCCGGACAGAACGCCCCGCCCAGCAGATTGGTAAGCACTCCCTGGTCAAGGTCGCTCGCGGTGCGGTTCACCCATTGATCGTAGGGACGGTAAGGGTCTAGCTTAGGAACCCAGCCTTCCTGCACTTCATTGTAGAACTTCCCTTGAGCCCACTGACGCAAAAGGAAGAACTGGTAATCAGTAAGCCTGAGGAACTTGGCAGGCAGAGTATTGCTCAACGGATTGTCCCCGGCCAGCAAAGGCATCAACGGCAAATTGTTGATTCTGCTGTCAGGCCTGCCAAGCAGGCGGAAATCGTTTTCTTCCCCGGGTTGGCGGAGAAGATCGAACAAATACATGCGATAGATAAGGAATGGATCGTAAGTGCTCTCTTCCTTCGCTACCTCAAGGCGGCCCGCCAGAAGCTTACCATTACGAAACATGCTGGAATACTTCTCAAAGGTATCTTCTATAGGTTGATCGCTTTTGGTGTCTCCCAGCGGAACGTGCGCTGGTGGTTCTATCTCATCCCTGCGAGCCATGAGAGCCACGGCTTTTGGAGCAGGCTTTTCCACCGACTTCTCCAATTCATCCATGATCTCCCGCATAGTTTTCTTGAATTCTTCCGCGGCTTTCCGGTATTTCTCCACTTCGGGCGAGGTATCATCACCGTTTGCGGCCTTGTTATACATCTCCTGCCACCGGGCGAGATACGCTTCAGGATCATCGATGGGAGCTTTAGCAGATACTGGAAAAACACTCTTCGCAAATTTTGCGGCGGCCGCCTTGATCCTCTCACGCGGATTGCTGCCGTTGCTACCTTCCTTAAAATTCGCCAGCAGCGCAGGCATCCGTGTCGTACGCTTCGAGACTCTGGCTTCGTTGTCCAGAAGAACAAGCGTTGATTCAAGCGCATCGGCCAGAAGTTCCCCTGATTCATTGTCCTCCACCGCCTGCTTTGATTTTTTCTCCAGGGCAGTCTCATTTATAAAGGGTGGCATACCCAGTTTTTGAGAATCGAAATTGCCACGCTTACTCTGGTTATGAGGATAGTTTGATTGAGCGAGGACGTTGGTCAGGTAAGTAAACTCATCGGCCCGGAACAGGATCGGCCAGATATCGCGAAAGAACCATGGATAGTAATCGCGGTTCCATTCCAGATTTCCGGCCTTCCAGTGCATGAGCGCAGGCAGGTCATTAGGGTGTATTTTCTGCGGATCGGAGAATGTGCCTGACTCTCCATAAAGATCAGTGCGGTGCGCAAACTGCGTGATTGCCGTATTAAGAACAACATCATCAAGCGTAACAATATCGAGTATGGGCGGCACATAGGCGGGATAGCCGACAATCACCCATGCGGGATATTCAACATCAATCCAAAGCTGGCGGCCCACTTCCTTGGAATACATAACTAGGCGCGCCATCACAGGGCCATCAGATACGTCATCGAACCAGCCATCATTGTTGGCGTAGTCTTCAATGCGCGGATGCCCAAATCCATCCAGAAAACTGCCTGAGTGTCCATGTCCGCCAAGCACCAGCAGGTGCCCGGCATCAGCCGTCAGGATGTCTCCCAATGTGTCAATAGAACGGGGCTGAAGCGGAGGAGGAAACACCGGTGCATAAAATTCGTTGTTGTGCCGACTGAGCGCTGCCCGTCGCTGGGTTGTGGCGTTCACCAGCCGCGGCCCCGGATCAATAATCAGTTTCTGCCGCGCTTCACTATCAGTGATCCTCGCATTGCGGCGAGGGTGTGACTTGTCATATCCATGTTCGCCTTCCAACTGTTTGAACTGATACCAACTGGCTTTCTTGTTGGCGAGATAGACTTTCCATTGGATATCTACGAGCACTCCATGATTGCCGCCTCCCTGGATCGGATCTCCAAGCTTCAGCGGGCGCCCTTCGGGACTCTGTTCGTCATAAACGTAGATATGGAAGCGCGCAGCCTGCCGCTTGATTCGCCCTTTGACGTCTTTGAATTTCGTGATGCGAACCTCCGATTTTCCATCGGGTGAGAGCAGCGGATTGCCTTGCGGATCACAGGCAATGGGCAGGGCTGCGGGTGTTTCCGGAGAGATGCAGAACTCGTCAGGACTGTCACCTAGCCGGGCAATCCCGATGCCAGGATGAATACGATATTTGGGAACTGCGTTGCATGGATTCATCGGTGTCCTTTCAGTCCAGGAAGTTCAGGGAGACCCCTTCGAGTTTCAGCAATTCCTTGTCTTCTGCATAATCCACGCCCAACACCACCAGCGTGATCTGCAGTGACTTGTCGCCTCTTTCAAACAGCGCCTTGGCGCACTTGGTTACGTTCACGCGATGATTGCGTGGGGTATTGTGATTCCGTGGCCGCAGGTCATATTTGCGTGGGGTCGGCACTTCACAATGTCCTGGTCCGCCATAGCAATCGCCATGTCCAAAGATCGCCAGGTACCCGGCATAGTGCTCATCTTCCAGTGGGGTGTTGGCGTTAGCATCCGGCAGGTTCAGGAAGACGCGGATGAAGCAGGAACGCGGAAGTTGAGGAACACGGTGCAGCCGCACTTCCGCTTTTTGAAAAGACGAGCGCGCGGTATCAGGAATATCAATCCTTGCCGACACAAACTTGCCTACCGGCGCTTCCGCCCCTACCGGGATCATATGGGCGCACTTGACGTACTCGTAGCCGAAGCGATGCATGTCCAGCGTGTCACGGATGGTGTAACTCCATGGTGTCAGAATCGCATCCAGGCTGGCAGGCATGGAGTCTGGATGACGCTGCTGCCATTCCCACCACAACCGGTCAACGTTGGAGTGCACTGGCCAGAAGATCGGATCATAAGAAGCCGTCAGATTGCTGAACATGTCGCCGGCTGCGGGCTGGGTGTACATGTCTTCACGGCTATGGAAATGCCTGCCTGCAACTTTGACAGCCAGATTGCGGTTTGCCGGCGTATCCTTCGACGCATCGGGGTTCTGCCCGCCAGTCCAGATGTGCATGGTGTTGTGCGGGTTCTGGTCGAGGAAGCCGAAAGAATCATCGTATAAGCTGCCTCCACCAAAATCGCGGAACGTCCGCAGACACAGAATCTCTTCTATATCTTCCGCTGTGGGATAGTGGTACTGAATGACGGTATTAATGGTTCCATCGCCAAACTCGCCGGGATATCGCAGCGGATACCAGAGAGAATTGGCGTCCAGCAATGCATCAATGAACCGCTTGCGGTAGTCACCTTTGGTATATTTGGGGTCAGCCAGCTTCTTGACTGCGGCAAAGAATTTTTGTTGGGAAGGGTACAATTGGCCCACCAGCGGCTTTAGATCATCCGCAGGTATTCCCTTACTGGCTAAAAATGTAAGCGAGTCTTTTGTAAGAAATGCTTGGAGAGCTTTAGGAATGATTTGTCCCTTGTCAGGATGGCTCGGCCGGTACTGGGGCATGGTCCAGTCCCAGTACGGCATGGTTACGTCCGGACAGCGGTCCTGCAGCGCCTGTTCGAATTCATAAAGATAGATACGGTGCCAGGGCAGGAAGCGCTCCCATCCGTGCTGGCAATGGTTCTGGTGGATCAACGCCAGGTTGTTGTAGTTGCGCGCATCCTCAGGCCACTTGTTCAGTTCATAAAGTTCCCGAAAGGCAAAGCGCAGCTTCTCCCGTTGCGTGTCATCCAGGCAATCAATGTTCATGCGCTGCCGCAGCTCGCCGTGCTGGTATTTGTATTCGTTTACATCTGTGGCTGGCTTCGCCTCGTGCTCGGCTGCGGGATATACATGCTCGCCAATCGTTTCCGTGGATGTCTCCGCCTTCCACTGCGTGATCTGGTAAACAGCAACACCCGTGTCTTCAGCGGGACAGCCGGCATCAATCCAATCGCTGATCTCCTGAATATTTTCTTCAGTAATGGGTTTCCCCTGCCAGGGAAGCTGCGGGAACTGCGAACCGTCGAACGGCGTCTGCCCGCGAAGCCCGCGAACCAGCCCGGAGCGCGCCCCGCGTCCGGCTCCGGCTTCAGCTTTGCCGTGACAGCATGAAGCTTGCGCCTCCTTTTCCGGCGCAATCAGCAGGATGCCATGAAGTTTTTGAGTGACAAGTTTTTCCCGGGAGAACTCCCAGAGTGAAAGACCGCCGAAAGCGTTCTCGTTGCTTCCGGCAGCTTCGCGAAGAATTTCGCGCACCCTCTTCAATGTGGCCGTAACCTTACTGCCAGCACCCATAATGGACACCTCTCGATCAAAGGCACAACACCGCTTCTCGCCTGTTTACAGGTTCTTGGTTGCACAATGGTGGATGGGGTTCCAGGCTTGGATCCGGACGCACTGCATCCGTGGAAGATCTGTGCTGCGGCAGATCAAGCCCAGTCCACGATTGACTATTCGGTTGTTTTTCTCCAAACCCGGGAATTAGCGACTGCTAATACACGCTTTACGACTAGCTGCAAGATTGGCCCGATTAAAGACTGACGCCTTGGGAGCCTGATTAATTTTCTGAAGATTAAAACGAGCAGTGCATTACAGTCAAAGGAAATCTTTCATCCGAACAAAATTATTCACCCTAGAACGACATAGCACAGCTATGTCGCAACCAAAGCAAAACCTTTTCGGCACAGGGAAAGGAGTAAGCAGAGGAAACGAAGGTCAGAATCTACACGGAGGCGCGGAGACACTGAGATCACGGAGAAAAGCTGATAAAAATCCTTTATCTTATCTTGTTACCTTGGCGTCCTTAGCGTCGGTTGCGGTTAAAACGGATTTGTCTGTGCTCCGGCTGCGCTGTTGATGCTTTGCTATCAGGTCCCGTCCCGCTACCCACATCAGTTGCACCCCCAACGCAATCGCAATGAAGGCCACCGCCGTGCGCAGCTTTGCGCCTGGCACACGCTTCGCCAGCACGCATCCTGCTAAACCGCCGGGCAAGCCGCCCACCAGCAGATGCACCAGCGTGCTGCTGTTGATAGCGCCCCAGCCCAGATGGAAGACGCTGCCTACACAGGCCAGCACGATTCCAAACAAAATATCCGTTCCTACCACCTGCCCCACCGGCATCTCGGAAAAATTCAGCAGCAGAATTGTTCCCAGTGCCCCCGCCCCGGCAGAAGAAAACCCTGTTTCTACGCCGATGGGCAAGGCAACCAACGCCAGCCAGCGCGGATTCTTGCCGGCAAATTCCGGATTCCGCAGGCGCGGCACAAAGCTCAGCGTAGAGGAAAGTGTCAGCATCAGCCCCACGATCAGCAACACTGCGGGCTTCCATCCCGAGTTATTGATTGCATAGAGCGCCCATGTTCCCAGCACCAGTCCCGGCATCGCCCCCAGCAGCAGCAGGCCAAGATACCGGGCATGCACATGCCTGCGCATCATGTAGACAGGCGCGATCACCAGTCGCAGCACGGCCGCAAACACCATCGCGGTGCCCACAGCTTCAGCCGTCGGCAGCCCCATCAGCACCAGCACTGGTACGGTGAAGCTGCCTCCTCCCATTCCAGTCAGTCCAACGGTTACAGCAATCACAAATCCGGCAATCCATTCCATAAAATCAACAATCTCTCTGCATTGCTAACAATCAAATTCGTCTCAAGCCGCGAAGAATTTATTTAACGAATTTATCCATAAAAATTCGCGTAAACTCGCAGGATTGGCGTCATTTGCGGCTTACTTTCCTTCCTCTGCGCCCTCTGCGTTCTCTGCGGTTAAAAGTTTTTGGTTGTAGCTTCGCTACTCTGTGTGAATACCGCATTCCAGTTTGGTTCCACCCCAGCGGCCGGAACGAGCGTCAGCGCCCGCGGAAGGAATGGATGTACACGGTTCACAGCCAATGCTTTTGTATCCCGCTTCATAGAGCGGCAGCGGATCGATGCCGTGCTTCGCGGCATAGTCCTGCACCAGCCACCAGTTCCAGCAGGCCAGCGGATTCACTTTGATCTGGGCTTTCTCTCCCGGACGTTCCCGCTCTTCCACAACCTTCAGGTCTTTTCGTGTTGGCGATTGCTCGCGCCGTAATCCGGTAAACCATAGGTCATATTTCACCAGGCTGCGAAACAACGGCTCGACCTTGCGAAGCTGGCAGCACTTACCCGGATCACTCCTGTACAGCAGGCCAAACTGCGCTTCCTGTTCGGCCACCGATTGCACTGGAGTCAAATTGACCAGATTGAGATTCCATTCCCTGGCCATGCGGTCACGATAGGCATAGGTCGCGGCGAAGTGATAGCCGGTATCGAGAAACAGCACAGGAATATCGGGCTGGTGCCGGCGCAGAAGATGAAGCACGACCATGTCTTCCAACTGAAAGCTGCACGTCAGGCAGGCAGGACCCTGGGTATCATGCAGAACACGGGCGACCAGGTCAGCCGCTGAAAATTTCTCGTAGTCGATCACTGAATCGTTCATTGCGGTTTATCCTTCGCGCCACTTGCGCAGCGTGCTCACGATGCGCGCGGCTGCATCAGTCACAGATTCTTCCTGCTCATCAAAGGCAAAGAAGTTGTCACTGAATAATTGGCTGGCATGATCGCGCCGATGGTTCTTTTCACCGGCGCCGGAAAAGATCGCCACCATGCCGGCATCGCGAAGTGCCCGGGCAGCGCCGCGCCATTCGCCTTCACTGAATTCAGAGCCCAAGAGATGAGCGCGCCATCCCTGCTCCAGCAGCGAACGCTCTACCGACTCCGCAATGCCTGCAGGCCCGGTGATCCACACAGCGGCTGCGCGATGACCGAAAATCTGTTGCCGCTCTGCGGGTGTTATGGCGGCTGAAGAAAGTGGCTGGTGAATGGACTTTTCCAGTGTGCCATCGATCATTCCGGCGGCAACTGTGGCATTGCTCACCGGATCAATCAGGATGAGGCTTCCCAGAGTGCGAATGCGGCGATACGGATCAAAAAACAGTGGCAGCGTAGCTTCGATTTCTACCTTCGCGATGTCATTCATGTGCAAGGTTTCGGCGGGAAATTCAGCAAAGGTATGAATGTCCACCCGCGAAAGCAGCCTCTTCACGCGGGCCCGCACCGTCCGGGTAGTATGCTTCAGCAGGTAATAAGCGCCGGGCTCCAGCGGCTTTTCATGCATCCACACCAGGCTGGCGCTGAACGTTCGTGAAACTGACGGCGGCTTTTCCTCTCCTGTCAGCAGGTCGCCACGGCTGGTATCCAGTTCGTCTTCCAGCGTGACTGTGATCGCTTCGCCGGGCCTCGCCTCATCCAGTTCTCCGTCATAGGTGATGATGGATTTAATTCGCGTCTTTCTGCCCGAAGGCAGAGCAATGACCGCATCGCCCGGATGCAATGTCCCTGACGCCAGTTCACCCGCAAATCCGCGAAAGCGCGCGTCCGGACGAACCACGTACTGCACCGGGAAGCGCACTGCGCCATCACTCGCGTCATCCTCCTCAAGCGGCAGCTCCTCCAGATACGTAAGCAGCGCCGGTCCGTCAAACCACGCCGTGCGCTGGCTGCGCCGCACCACGTTGTCGCCTCCCACCGCGCTCACCGGCAGCGGATAGATGGTTTCAAATTCAAACGTTTCCGCGTATTCGTTGAAGTGTTGCGCGATATTTTCAAAGACGCTCTGCGAGTATCCCACCAGATCCATCTTGTTGATGGCGGCCACTATGTGGCGAATTCCCAAAAGGCTGGCAATATATGCGTGCCGGCGCGACTGTGGCAGCAGACCCTTGGTGGCATCGATAAGGATTACTGCAACGTCAGCGGTAGAAGCGCCGGTCGCCATGTTGCGCGTGTATTGCTCATGACCGGGAGTATCGGCAATGATGAACTTGCGCCGGGGCGTGGAAAAATAGCGGTAAGCGACGTCAATCGTGATTCCCTGCTCCCGCTCTGCCCGCAAACCGTCAGTCAGCAGGGAAAAATCAATCGCGCCGGGAGACCGGTTGATCCTGCTGGCGCGCACCGATGCAAGCTGGTCTTCATAGATCCCCTGGCTGTCATACAGCAACCGGCCAATCAAAGTTGATTTGCCATCATCCACGCTGCCTGCCGTGGTAAAGCGCAGCAGCTTGCGGCTCGCCCCACCCAGATGCATGGCGGCCACGGGCGTGAAGACACTCACATTTGCAGTTGTTGCCATCAGAAATAGCCCTCCCGTTTCTTCAACTCCATGGAACCTTCTTCATCGTGGTCGATCACACGGTTCTCCCGCTCCGAGCGCCGGAATGAAATCAGCTCCTCGATGATCCTGGGCAGCGTGTCGGCTTCCGAACGGATCGCGCCCGTGCACGGCACGCAGCCTAAAGACCGCATGCGGCACTGGATACGCTGTGTTTTTTCTCCAGGCAATAGCCGCACTCCCGATTGCGGCAGCAGGATCGAGCCGCCCCGCACCACCGCCTCACGCTCTTTGGCGTAGTAGAGCGGCACAATGGGAATGTTTTCCTTGTGGATGTACAGCCAGATATCCAGCTCGCTCCAGTTGGAGAGTGGAAAGATGCGGATGCTTTCGCCTGCATGATGACGGCTGTTGTAGAGCTTCCACAATTCCGGACGCTGGTTCTTCGGGTCCCACTGCCCCAGCGAATCACGGAAGGAATACACACGCTCCTTGGCCCGCGATTTTTCCTCGTCGCGCCGGGCGCCGCCAAAAGCAGCATCGAATCCGCCTTCGGCCAGTCCATCCAGCAGCGCGCGTGTCTTCAGGAAGCCGCAGCACGCCTTGGTGCCCAGCGTGTAAGGATTCGCGCCGTCTGCCAGCGCTTTGCGATTAGTGTGAACAATCAGTTCCGCACCGATTTGTTTTACATACCAGTCGCGGAACTCGATCATCTCCGGAAATTTGTAGCTGGTATCGATGTGCAGCAACGGAAACGGAATCTTGCCCGGATAAAAAGCCTTTTGCGCCAGGCGCAGCATCACCGAAGAATCCTTGCCGATGGAATACAGCATCACCGGACGCGCAAACTCCGCCGCCGCTTCGCGAAAGATGAAGATGCTCTCCGCCTCCAGCATCTTCAGGTGATCGAATTGAATTTTGTCCAACATCTTTTTCCACCAGAAACAAAAAGCCATCGCCGATATGACCGGCGATGGCTTGATATGCAGAAATATTGACTGACTCAGGTAACTGCATTCGCTCGCCGGCATCTTTGCGCACATGGGCACGGACAACACACCACCGCGCAACAACAACCAGCAACCGAGTTAACCCTGATCAACATTTTCATCTTCCTCTGCGTACTCTGCGTACTCTGCGTACTCTGCGCCCTCTGCATTGCTATATCCAAAATTCTTGTCTTCCTGTGAAGAATTTCATGCTGCTCTTGCCCCGAAAGTCTTGAGGAACTGAAACAGTGCCAGATCAGATACACATAAACTTACTTTTGCTTCCTCTGC
>Ga0066662_10000692_pt1 | contig 15040 bp, 9 predicted proteins | sample GraSoiAngelo_111_FD_133939 | JGI IMG/M metagenome (GOLD analysis project Ga0066662, IMG submission 133939) | Grasslands soil microbial communities from the Angelo Coastal Reserve, California, USA - 14_0903_12_40cm | ecosystem: Environmental > Terrestrial > Soil > Grasslands | place: USA... | reverse complement strand
CAGATAAGTGACAGTTCTGCGCCTGTCTTAATTTGTGGTAAAGTGATCGCTCAATGCTTGACCACTCAACGCCTATGCGGTCGTTTTCTTTCAGTGCAAGGATTAAGCTGCGGTCAGTGATAAGTGTTGCAGCGTCGCTAAGCGGACTCGTGGGCGCCGGTGCTCTCATATGTTTCTTATCGCTGCCAGTCCGCGCACAGCAGGCTGAGTCTCAAGCGCCGCCGATTGTGGTGCAGCCTGGTGCGCCAGGCAAGCCCACACGAACACTGCCGCCCGCGACGAGGGCTACACTACCGCCCCTTTCACCGAAGGATGTAGAGTTCATGCAGGGGATGATTATGCATCACTCGCAGGCGGTTGAGATGACGGCTCTAATCGAGTCGCATACGCAGAACAAGGATTTACGCCTTCTGGGAGCGCGCATCAGCCATTCGCAATCAGAAGAGATAAAGTTTATGGAGCGGTGGCTGGAAACCAGAGGCGAGCCGACTTCGATGCCGATGCCGAAAATGTCAGGCATGAATATGTCAGGCATGGATATGTCAGGCAAGCCGATGCTCATGCCCGGGATGCTTACCCCAAAGCAGATGGACGCTTTAAGAAAAGCAAAGGGCGCACAGTTCGACCGACTGTTTTTGACCGGAATGATTCAGCACCACAATGGTGCGTTGATTATGGTAAAAGATTTGTTCGATACTGCTGGCGCGGGTCAGGATGCCGAACTCTTTAATTTCGCAACGGATGTTGACAGCGGCCAACGCGCCGAGATTAGAATTATGCAGACCATGTTAGGTGAAAAACCTGTAGAGGAGAAACGATGAATCGAGCAGACACTATCGCTTTCCGTTTACTAATAGCTTCCCTTCTTTTGTGCTCATGTTTTGCAGCCAGAACGCTGGCACAAACGACCTCGCCGTCGCCGCAGCCTTCGCCTTCGCCCACGAAGACGCCTGAATCCAAACCCGCCGCCAACCCAGGCGGTGGAAATCCTTTTGCGCCTCAACCTGCGCCGCCGCTACCGGCTGGAATGACGGGTTCAGATACTAACGACCCGCGAGCCAAACTGTCGCCGGGAATGTATGACGCAGGTGAAACAGCGATGGGCATGAAGCACCTATTGTTGCTAAAAAAACCTGAACCGTTTCAACTTGAAAATGATCCTGATAGTCCGAAAGTAGATAAGGCCCTCGGTCAACTCGGCGTCGGCGACCCCTCGAAGATGCCGAAGCCTTTCAAACTGGTGATTGCCGGGCTTGCCTTTGCGAACTCCGATCTTGCCTTCCAGGGCAACCACCTGTTTCTGGGGAACTTTTATGGCGTCAACATCTATGACATCTCCAATCCGGCGCAGACCAAATTGTTGACTTCTATGATATGTCCGGGCGGGCAGGGCGACGTGTCCGTCTATAAGAACCTGCTCTTTATGTCTGTGGAGATGCCAAACGGTCGCATTGATTGCGGCGCACAGGGATTTCCGCCTGAGCCTCCGCCCGCTGCTGGACAAGAGAACAAGCCTCATCTTCCGGCAGCGCAAAAAGATCGTTTCCGAGGCGTGAGAATCTTTGACATCACGGACATCAGAAATCCGAAGCAGGTAGCAGCGGTCCAAACCTGCCGAGGCTCGCACACGCATACGCTCGTAGTTGATCCGAATGATAAGAACAACGTTTACATATACGTCTCTGGAACTTCCTTCGTCCGTCAGAATGAAGAGTTGGCCGGATGCTCCGGTGAAGCGCCGGATAAAGACCCGAACACGGCGCTCTTTCGCATAGACGTAATCAAGGTGCCGTTGGCAGCGCCGCAAACTGCTCAGATAGTTTCGAGTCCCAGAGTTTTTATGGACCCAAGGACGGGCGCAATCAACGGGCTAAGTAACGGCGGCACACACGGCCCGGACGGATTGCAAAAGCCCAGCGACACGAACCAATGCCATGACATTACAGTCTATTCAGCCATCGGACTCGCCGCTGGCGCTTGCTCTGGAAACGGAATTCTGCTGGACATCAAAGACCCTGTTCATCCAAAGCGCGTTGATGCAGTAAACGATCCGAACTATTCGTATTGGCACTCGGCCTCGTTCTCGAATGATGGGAAAAAAGTTGTGTTCACGGATGAGTGGGGCGGCGGGCTGGGTGCGCGTTGCCGAGCGAACGATCCGAACAAATGGGGCGCTGATGCGATCTTCCATTTGAAGGATAACAAGCTGACGTTCGCTAGTTATTACAAGATGCCAGCGGCGCAGGGCGACAGCGAGAACTGTGTTGCGCACAACGGCTCGCTCATTCCCGTTCCCGGTCGGGACATAGAGGTACAAGCCTGGTATCAGGGCGGCATCTCCGTCATGGACTTCACAGACGCGGAGCATCCGGTTGAGATTGCCTATTTTGATCGTGGGCCGATTGATCCGAAAATGCTGGTGCTCGGCGGAGACTGGTCCGCGTATTGGTACAACGGCCACATCTACGCTTCCGAGATCGCGCGCGGCCTTGACATCTTTGAACTGACGCCGAGCGAGCATCTCACGCAGAACGAGATAGACGCCGCGAAAGCGGTTCGGGTGACTGAATTGAATGTGCAGAATCAGGAGAAAATTGAGTGGCCGCGAACGTTGGTAGTGGCGAAGGCATATGTGGATCAACTGGAGCGTTCGCAGGGTCTGCCTTCTGACCAGATCACAGCCCTGCGCAATGCGATTCAAAGCGCAGAGAGTTCACACATGAATAAAGCTTCGGTCGCAAAGCTCAAAGACTTCGCGCCGTCGTTGGATGAGATAGCTTATGTAACGAAGAACGCAGCGGACGCTGCTCGATTGCGGGCGTTGGCGCAAATCCTGAAGCAACCCGCACTTTGATCCTTATAGAGAGCGCTCCTCAGATGCTTTTTGAGACCGACGCGCCTTGATATTCAACTTAGCCGCTCATGGGCTAAGTTGAATATCAAGGCGATGCTCCATTCCTCGTTGAGTAAACTTTCAATTTCAGATTTAACGGGCGCACTCAGAGAAACGGGCGTATGGTGCACCCATGTCGGATTGGTCTTCATGCCCTACCGTTGAACGAGAGCCGGAGAAGGTCAGTGGCGCTTGGGTCTTCCGCCACACGCGCGTTCCTGTCGCCGCGCTCTTCGAGAATCTTGAGGGCGGCGCATCCGTGGACGATTTCCTATCATGGTTTCCCGGCGTCACCAGAGAACAAGTTGAGGCCGTCCTTGAATACACTATCCAGAGCCTTCAACCCGACCGCCAAGCGGCATGAGGGGATGAAACTGCCTTAATCCGCAATCGAATCGGCCAACTAAACCGCCTCAAACTGCTTCAAAGCTCCTCGTCTCAAATTAAGAAGATGATTGCGGCGTTGCTCGCGCTTGACAACCGCGCCATTTGACTTTTGCGTCACTAATGGTGTTATTTTCAAATAGCGTAATGTGAAGGCGACCATTAACAACAGTCGGAAATTTAATTAACGAACGTTAGGCTCGGCGTGTTGGGGAGTAGAAGGAAGTATCAACCACGCCCTGGCCGCACCAGTGAGAATATTAAAAGTAAATGGCAAAAAATCTGGTCATAGTCGAATCGCCTGCCAAGGCAAAGACTATAAATAAATATTTGGGAAACGATTATCGCGTGATGGCCTCAATCGGCCACATCAAGGATTTACCGTCTAAAGGTTTGGGCGTAGATGTTGAGCATGATTTCGAGCCGACCTACGAGGTCATTCCCGACTCGAAGAAGCGAAACAACAGGAAGATCGTCTCGGATTTGAAACGGGCTGCGAAGGAAGCCGATGCGATTTACCTTGCAGCAGACCCGGACCGCGAAGGCGAAGCAATCTGCCAGCACCTTGCGGAAGAGATTGTGCCGAAGCGTCCACGTAAGCCATCGTATCGCGTGATGTTCAACGAGATTACGAAGCGAGCCGTGCAGGAAGCCTTCAATCACCCGAAAGAGATTGACGCAAACCTGGTTGACGCGCAGCAGGCTCGTCGCGTGCTGGACCGGCTCGTTGGTTACAAAGTCTCGCCCCTGCTCTGCCGCACAATCGGCGGACGCTTGAGCGCAGGCCGTGTTCAATCCGTTGCGCTGCGCATGGTGGTGGAGCGCGAGCGCGAGATAGAGGCTTTCGTCAAGACTGAATACTGGACCATCACAGCGAACCTCGCAGCTAAATTGCCTCCAGCCTTCAATGCGCGCCTTCTCAAAGTTGGCGAGCAGACGGTTAAGACCGGCAACTTCGATCAGGATATTAAGAAGAATGAAATCCTGATTGGAAATGAAGGACAGGCGAAAGAGATTGTCGCAGAGGCAGAGAAGCAGAGTTACAGGGTCGCAGATGTTTCCACGAAGGAGCGCAAGCGCAATCCTGTTCCGCCCTTCATCACTTCAAAGCTTCAACAGGAGGCTTCGCGCAAACTCGGCTTCGCCGTGAAGAAGACGATGATACTCGCGCAGAAGCTTTACGAAGGCGTTGAGCTTGGCGCAGAAGGCTCGATCGGCCTAATCACCTACATGCGAACGGATTCAACGCGCGTCTCAGAAGCTGCGTTGAACGAAGTGCGCGCGTTTGTCGGCACTCAGTATGGCGCGGACTATCTGCCCGAAAAGGCTGTCCACTATCGCTCGAAAAAGGACGCGCAGGACGCGCACGAAGCCATTCGCCCGACCGATGTCGCGCGCACGCCCGATTCATTAGAGCGCTATCTAAACAAAGAGGAACTGAAACTCTATCGCCTCGTCTGGCAACGCTTCGTAGCCTCACAGATGACTGCGGCCATCTTCGACCAGACGACGATTGACATAGAGGCCGGACGCTTTCTATTTCGCGCGACAGGCTCAGTGCAGAAGTTTGACGGCTTCCTGAAAGTTTATCAGGAAGGGCGCGACGAGAAGGTTGAAGAAGATGAAGAGGCCGAGAGAAAGTTACCGCTTGTCGAGAAAGGCGAGGCTCTGAAACTTAACTCCGTCGCTCCCGAACAGCATTTCACGGAGCCGCCGCCGCGCTACACAGAGGCTACGCTCGTCAAGGCTCTCGAAGAGAAGGGCATCGGTCGGCCCTCGACTTACGCTGCGATTATGACGACGATCATTGACCGCGAGTATGTCGAAAAGCACGAAGGGCGCTTTCACCCGACTGCGCTCGGCATGACGGTCAACGATCTTCTGGTCGCAAGCTTCGACAACCTCTTCAACGAATCCTACACGGCTCGGATGGAAGAGGAGTTGGACGAGATAGAGGAAGGGAAGTTGAAGTGGACCGCCGCGCTTCGAGAGTTCTACGAAAAGTTTGCGAAGGATTTGAAGAACGCCGAGCGAGAGATGCGTGCGGCCAAGCAGCAGGCGATTCCAACAGATGAGGTTTGCGAAAACTGCGGCGCGCAGATGGTCATCAAGTTCGGTCGCTTCGGACAGTTCCTGGCCTGCTCAAACTATCCTGAATGCCGAACGACGCGCGAGATTGCCAAGCCCGCAAGCGATGTTGAAGGAAGCGCGAGTGCCTCTGCTTCATCTTCAACAGCAAGCGGAGAGCAGGCAGGCGACGCATCAGAAGAAGCAGAAGTGTGCGACCTGTGTGGCAAGCCTATGGCCTTAAAGCGCGGACGCTTCGGACAGTTCCTTGGCTGCACTGGCTACCCTGAGTGTCGCAACATACGAAAGATCGCAAAGAGCGGCGCAGTCGCACCTCCGCCCGTTCCGCTTGATGAGAAATGTCCCGTTGACGGCGCGCAGCTTGTCTTGAGGCACGGGCGATTTGGCGAATTCATCTCATGCTCAAACTACCCGAAGTGCGATTACATCAAACGCGAGACTACGGGTGTCGCTTGCCCGCGCGCAGGCTGTCGCGGCGAGATTGTCGTGAAGAAATCCAAGCGCGGCAAAGCATTTTACGGCTGCTCTGAATATCCGAAATGCGATGTCGTATTCTGGGACAAGCCCATCGCAGAACCCTGTCCGACGTGCGGCGCACCGTTTACTTTGGAGAAGACCACGAAGCGAGACGGCACAGTGCGCTACTGCTCGCGCGAAGATTGCAACTATCGTGAAGCGCAGATAGCGCCGAGCGCGCCGCCCAAACCTGTCGCCGCGAGCGACCAGCGCGTCGCACGCTAAGATAAGTAGGGACGACGAACTGGTTGTTTCATTTAAGAGACCTGTTACCGGGCTTTAAGCTTTGCGACTCTTATTGCGGCTGACACGAAGCCTATCACCATGCCGATGAAAGCTCCGATTCCGGCGTCATAGATTGCGCCCACGAGTTTCAATGCCTGGTATAAATCTCCGCCGAACAAGTCGCTCCCCCGAGTTGCGTCGCTCTAGTCCTGAGTTCTTCCGGCCCAGGATTGAACCCTGGACTGAATACAACTATGCATACGCCTAAAATTAAGCCGCAGATCATACCAATGATCAAGCCGGCTAGACTCCTAAAAAGGTAGCGACCGTGAGGTTGTTTATCCGCATCAATTTCAGAATCCATAGCGAACCTTCTTTCGACACTAGGAAAGCTGTAATGCTTTGGCTATATTCTGTCGCTCCTTTAGGCTGAAACTAGTCGCACTCATCTACAAACTATAAATAACGGAGGCGGCAGAGCTTCGCCCCAAAGCTCTGCCGCCTCCCCTTGTCGCGCGGTCCTGCCGGAAAAGGTAGACTGCTTTCAGCGCACACGCACGACCACGTTGTTTGCCTGCATTGCATTTCCAGTCGCTCGTTGCAGTTCCGCTATCGCTTTATTCAAATCCGTCTGAGCGCGCAACTCGTTTCCGCGCGCAGTAGTCAAAGCCGTCTGCCGCTCCAATACAAGAAAGAGAGTTGATTGGCCTGCGTCGAATCTGCGCTGCTCGCTCGTGTACTGCTGTTCACTCGCGGAGCGTGCGGCAGCGGCAGCACGCAGACGAGACTGAGCGGTGCGAACGGACTGTAGGGCGTTGCGAACATCAACCTGAATCAACTGCTCCAACTGCTCGTGCAACGTCGCTATTCTCTTTTCTTCAACTAAAGATCGTCCAAGTTGCGCTTCAGCCGTGCGATTCCTGATGGGAAGACCTAGTTGCACGCCCACGCGGAAGTTGCTGTAGCGATTCGCCGCCAGATTCCAGAGCGATTGATCGAAGCCGCCGATTAAGTTTTCTTGGATAGCTGTAGGCTGTGGTGTAGGCAACAGCGGCAAGCCGCTCAGTTGCGAAAGCAGGTTGATGCGGTCGCGTAAAATTTGTGTGCTCGCGGTCAGAGGATTGCTCGTAGCGCTGCTGTTAATATCTCCCGACAGCCCAACGACGCCGTAGCTTCCGACCAGATCAACCTGCGGCTTCGTCTGCTCACGAAAATATCGCCGGTCAATCTCGTTTAGCTCGCGCGCAACTTCCGATTGCTGTAGCTCAGGGCGATTCGAGATAGCGGCGTTCATAGCATCCGCTAAGTCAACCGACGGTGGCGTCAAGTCAACCGAGTCCGTAGGAATAACCGAGAGGTTCCAGAATGGCGACTGGCGATTCTCGGCAATCAAGTTCTTCAGGTTGTTCTCTGCGCGTCCAGCATCTTCAAGAGCAGAATAGACGCTCTGCTCGTAACCGGAAACCTGAGCTTCAGCAGCGACGACATCAATCGGCGCGAGCATTCCTTCTTCAACGAGTCGCTTGTTGTGCTCAAGCTGCGTGCGCGCGTCACGGACTGCGTCGCGTTGAATCTGAAGATTTCTGAGCGCGAAGACTAAATCCCAGTAAGCACGCTGGACCTGCGTGATCGTCTCGATTGCGCGCTGTCGAAACTGCGCGTCCGTCAAACTCAGATTCTTCTTTGCGACTTCAATCAGTCGGCGGTTCTGGTCAAAGCGCAGTCCGCGCCAGAGAGGTTGCGTGTAGTTCAGAGTGAGCGCCGTCGGAAACTGCGGGTTGAGCGCGGCGAACTGATTGTCTGTCGTCAAGCGAATCGCGGAAAAATCCACGCGATAGCCGCCGCCGAACTTTGGCGCTAAGCCTTCGACGCGCGCAGTGCCAGTGTAATCGCTCTGCGTGACAGCGCCGTTCGAGCCGCCGCTCAGGAAACTCGCGGAAGGCGTCACGGTGCGCTCGTAATAAGAGAATGAACTCAAGCGCGGGTCATACGCGCCGCGCGCGCTCTTTAGATCAAACTCCGCCTCGCGCACAACGTCGCGCGCAACCTCTATATCCTTGTTGTTTGCGAGCGCCATCTCAAGAGCCTCGCGCAGAGAGAGCGAGCGCTGTTCGGCCATATCGACTCCAACGCGACCCATCTCAGGCAAAGGTCTTTCGGGCGCGCGATAGTTCGGAGCTACTTCAGGAACATTCGTAAGAGTCTCGATCACAGACGGAGCAGGCGCGGGCACACTCTCTCGTCCGGGCGCGGGCGGACTTTGCGCTGGCTGAACAATCCCAGAGGGAACTTGCTGCTGTGGTTGTTGCGGTGTGCCTTGAGAAGGCGCATTGCCGGATGGCGAGCTATCTGTTGTCAAACTATCAGTCGTCGGAATCGAATTCAATCCACCTTGCGGCGTCTGTGGTCCGGTCACGGGCGCGGCCTGAGTCCCGCGTGTCTGCTGGTCCGCCTGCGTAGTGGGCTGAACGCTCTGCTCGGTCTGACCTGCGGGCGTCACGGGGCGCGCATTAGAGCCAGGCTCGACGGCTTGTCCCTGCGGCTGATTGCCGGAAGGCGCAATGGTGATTCCGCTCGTTGACGAAGGTGGAGCGGTCTGCGTCGGAGTGTTGCCCGAAGGCGCAGGCGGATTGCTCGTCGGTTGCTGAGCAGACGCGGACTGCGTTGCCATTAATAGCAAGAGAGCTACGGTTGAAAATATGATTACCGGATTAACTGTGCGACGATTCATAACCATTTTAATGTCTTGTAAACATACTGAAGAGCGAAGCTGCCGCAGATGCTGTCTTGCGCTTAGCCCACGTGAATGATGCGTGAACGGGCGCAATGATGCGACTGAACAATCTGAGTCTTGCAAGATCGTCAAAGAGAGAGTAGAAGACTGGCACGGCCAGCAATGTCAGAAGCAGGCAGAGCGATTGGCCGCCTACCACGAGCACACCGATTGAACGATTCGTTCCCGCACCCGGTCCAGATGAAAGAACTAGCGGCATCATGCCCGCCACGAGCGCAGTCGTCGTCATCAAGATCGGACGCAGGCGGTCACGGTTTGCTTGAATGATCGCGTCCAGCCGGTCCATGCCCTGCGCTCTGAGTCCATTCGTGTGGTCAATCTGCAAGATGGCATTCTTCTTCACAACTCCAAAGAGCAGCAGCAAGCCCAGACCGGAAAAGATATTCACGGTCTGTCCCGTTATGAGCAGACTTACGATGCCGAAAGGAATTGCTAGCGGAAGCGTCAAGAGGATTGTGATAGGGTGTATGAACGACTCGAACTGCGCCGCGAGCACCATGTACATGAAGACGAACGAGAGAACGAAGGCCAGCATGAAGTAGTAGCCTGCGCGTCCCAGCTCTTTCGAGCGCCCGGCTGTGCCTGTGCTGTAGCCAGCCTCGACTTTCAACTCCTTCACAAACTCGTTCATCTTCGCAATCACGTCCGCCTGCGAGCCTCCGGGACGAACGTTGGCGAGCAAGGTGACTTGACGTTGACGGTTTAAGCGATCAATTGCAGAAGGGCCAGAGCCTTCTTCAACGCGAACGACATTGTCGAGCGTGACCCAGCCTATCTTTGCAGAAGGAACGATCATGCGCTTCAAGCCTTCTACGCTTGCGCGAAACTCTCCTACGGCGCGCACGCGCACGTTGTACTGGTCCGTGCCAGCGTTGAAGGTGGAAACTTTTTGTCCGGCGACGAGCGTGTTCAGAGCCTGCGCTATGTCGCCCACGCGAACGCCCAGATCGCCAGCGCGTGCGCGATCAATCACGACACGCAATTCAGGCTTGCCCGTAATCAAAGTCGAATCCGCGTCAACAATATCTGGAATCGTCTTCATCTTCCCAAGCAACTGTTCGGAATAGGTCGTCAATTTCTGTAGGTCTGGTCCGCCAATGACGTACTGAATGTCAGCGTTGCGAAAGCCGCCGCCCGAAATTGCCGCGACGGGCTGCACGCTCGTTCTCAATTCTTTCGGATAGTTACCGACAATTTCGCGCGCACGCACCATCAACTTCTCCTGCGTATCCTTGCGCTCTTCTATCGGTGCGAGCTTGACGTAGATGGAAGCCACGTTGACGAGTTGCTGCTGGCCGCCGCCAAGAGTTGTTAATGTGGATTCCACGCCGGGCATACGGCGCAAATCGGCAGCGATTTTTTCGACGAGCGCGGATGTCGCAGGCAAGGTGTAACCTTCGGGCGCGCGCACGCTGACTTCAAACTGCGCCTGATCGTCAACGGGCAGAAAGTTCTTGCCCACGAATTTGAAGAGTGGAAAGATGCTGAAGATGACGAGAACGCACAAGCCCACGACGACCCAGCGATGAGCCATAGACCACTTCAACATCCAGGTGTATGTGCGATCAATCGGGCGATAGAAGCGAGACTCCTTCGAGTTGTGAGTTTCGGGTTTCGAGTTTTGAGTTGTTTCTTCGCTCGATGTCTCTTGGTCGCCCTCTCCGGCGGTGACGCGCGATTCATCTGCGAGAGCGACGGGCGCGTCCTCTTCGGAAGGCTCGCTGCCTGTTCCGGCTGGTAGCGGGTCCGTCTTGCGTTTAATAAGGCGCGCGGCGAGCATCGGCGTTAGCGTGAATGAAACAAGAAGAGAGACGGCGATTGCGAACGATGCCGTCAGGCCGAAGGATGACATGAAGCGTCCGACAATGCCGCCCATGAATCCAACGGGCAGGAAGACTGCTAGAAGAGAGAGCGTTGTAGCCATGACGGCTAAACCAATCTCTTTAGTTCCCTGAATCGCAGCCTGAAACGGCGGCACGCCCTTCTCTTCAACGAAGCGAAAGATGTTCTCTAACACAACAATCGCGTCGTCAATCACAATGCCGACCATGAGCGTCAACGCGAGCATGGTAATCTGGTTGAGCGTGAATCCCATCGCTGCCATCAAGCCGAAGGTCGCAATGATTGAAGTCGGAATTGCGACTGCCGCAATGAAGGTCGAACGAAAACTCCAGAGGAAGATGAAGACAACGATTGCCGCTAGCAGTCCGCCTTCGATTAAGTGCCGCTCGATTGATTCGAGCGATGCTTTAATGAATATGGATTGATCGCCGACGATTTCAGTCTTGAATCCCGGCGGGAGAAGCTTCACAATCTCCGCCAACTTTTCTTTGACTGCATCAGCGACCGCAACAGTGTTCTGCCCGGACTGCTTCGAGACAACTAATGTGACTGCTGGCTGACCGTTAAGAAGCGCTTGCGTGCGCTGCTCTTCCGCGCCGTCTTCGACGTAGCCAATGTCGCTGACCTTGACCTGATAGTTTCCGCGCGTAGCGACCACCAGATCGTTGAAGCTTGCGGGGTCAACGATTCGTCCCATCGTCCGAACAGTCAACTCGCGCGTGCCTTCGTCAACGCGACCGCCCGGAACTTCCATGTTCTGCATACGCACGGCTGCGGCGACCTCTGCGACCGTCACGTTGTAAGAGCGCAGCTTGTCCGGGTCAACCCAGACCTCTATCTCTCGCGTGCGGCCTCCGACAATCTCCACCTGGCCTACGCCGTCGATGGATTCAATGCGCTGCTTAATCTGCTTGTCCGCGATGTCCGTGACTTCGCGTAAATTGCGAGGCGCAGAGACGGCTATGCGAAGAACGGGCGCGGCGTCCGTGTCCAACTTTTGAATGATAGGTTGCTCTGCTGTCTCAGGCAGGTCCGTAACAATCAGGTTGACTTTATCGCGCACCTCTTGCGCGGCAACGTCAGCGTTCTTCTCAAGCAGGAAGGTTATGAAGACCTGTGAGACGCCTTCGACAGATGTGGAGCGCAACTCGTCTATGCCGCTGATTGTGTTGACAGCGCCCTCGACCTTGTCCGTGATTTCGGTCTCAATCTCCTGCGGCGATGCGCCCGGATTAATTACTGTGACAGTGATCGTCGGCAAGTCAATCTTCGGAAAGAGATCAACGCCGAGCGCTTTGAACGAGAAGAGGCCGACCACAGTCAGCGACAGAATCAACATCGTCGCAAAGACAGGGCGGCGTACACAAATTTCAGCTAACTTTTGCATAAAACCTTAAGTTTCAAGTTCCAGGTTCAAGTTTCAAGTTCCGAGGCCAGCGTTTGACTTGGAGCTTGAAACTTGAAACTACTCATTGCTTGACGGGCATTCCGTCATTCAACAATTCAACATTACTGGTTGCGACTTGGTCTTCGGCTGAAAGGCCGGTCTTGATCTCTATCATGTCGCCGTCGGTTTGGCCGAGTTGCACTATGCGCTTTTCGGCGCGGCCTTCCTTGATTACGAAGACGTAGCTTGTGCCTGCTTCAGTTCGGACCGCACGTTGCGGTACGAGTAGGGCGGGAGTTGATTGCGGCATCAGTATGCGAACCGTCGTGAACTGTCCGGGCTTCAATAACCCTTCGTTATTCTCTATCTGCGCTTCGACCGTCATGGTGCGCGAGTTCGGAGTCACGCCCGGCGCAATGTGATGCACGTAGCCGCTGAACGAGCGATCAGGATAGGCGCTCACGCTCGCCGAAACGCTCTGTCCAACTTTAATAGCAGTTATCTCCTGCTCTGGAACATCTATGTTGACTCGAAGAGGATTCGTCTGCACGACTGTCGCAATCTTCGACGATGTGGTGACATACTCGCCAACGTCCGCAGGGCGGTCCGAAACGTAGCCGCTGATGGGCGCAGTGACGACCGCATCGGCAATTGCCTTGCGCGAAGATTCAATCTGCGTCTTTGTGGCTGCGACCGAAGCGCGGGCGGTTTCAATGGCTGCGTAGTTCTGCCGAGCCTGTTCGAGCGCAACATCGTACTGCTGTTGCAACTGATCGCGCTGTGCCTTCTGCTGATCGAAGGCAGAGCGCGAAACGTCGCCCGTCTCAACAAGACGCTCAAAGCGGCGCAACTGTTTTTCCGCAAGTTCGAGAGCGACGCGAGCCGCGCGAACGTCCGCGACCTGTTCGGGAGTGAAAGCCTGTCCGGGTCGAAGACCTATACGAGCTTCGGCCTGTCGCACGGCGGCCTCCGATTGCGCGACCTGTGCTGTTGCCTGTTCAAGACGAATGCGCGCATCTCTATCATCGAGCCGGACGAGCACCGCGCCCTTCTGAACGAAGCTGCCCAGATCAACGCTAACGGAGACGACTTTTCCGCCGACCGCCGGAGCGACATCCGTCTGCTCTTCAGCAGCGAGGCTTCCAGTGGCTTCCAAGAAACGCGGCAGGTCGCGCGTTACGGCCTTAGCGGTCGTGACTTCAACGGCCTGCGTAGTTGCGACGGACGCGTTCGCTTCCTTTGAATTCGACTGAGCCTTTGAGCCTCCGCACGAGAGCGTAAGCAAACTCAAGACGGTGAACACAAGAACGAGGGATATAATGGTGAAAGTATTACGGGAGATCATCTCTTTTGCTTCTTCTTTTTCGAGGCGCGCGAGTGATCGTCGCGGCGCGTCTCGTCACCTTTGATTGCTTCGGAGCATTAATAATGCCTTTGAGTAAAATTTCTGTGAACTCGCGCGCGGCGCGTTCGTTCGTGATGTTGAGCAGCCTTCGCGCAGGGTCCCATAAACTGTTGTTGAGCGAATGATGCATGGTCATGCCTATGAGTGCTCTTACGACTACGCGAGGCTCTATGTTGCGAAAAGCTCCGTCGCGCTGGCGCTCACGTATATAGCCGCTCAGGAATTCGTATATGCGAAGCACGTACTTGTCCCAGAACATCTGTGTCAGTTGATGGCCTTCAAGCGCTGCGTGAAGAAGAAGACGCATGAACTCCGTGTCCTTCTCGTGATGCTGCAAGGCCGTGAGCGCAAGAGTCTCGAATACGGCGCGGTCATCTTTGCGACGGACCGCATCTGCAACCAGTTCACAAGGGTCTTCAAGTCCTTCGGCGCAAGCTTTGTGATCCAGTATCGCCGCGAACAGTTCCTCTTTCGTAGCGAAATGGCGAAAGACCATAGCCTCGGAGATGCCTGACGCCTGCGCAATCTCTTTCGTGGTCGCGCCCCTGAAGCCTCGCCGCGAAAAAAGGCTCACCGCCGCACGCAGAATAGAAAGCTTACGCTCTTCGCCAGCCATGCGTCCGCCCGACGCGAGCGGCCCATTCATTGAAGTCGTAATCTGTTTGCTCAAAAATTTGAGTCCGTTTCTAAAGCGGGATGCTTAAAAGTAAGTGCTTACTTACCATTCTTCGTAAACGAAGTCAAGGCGAGTTTGGTTTCATAGAATTTATTTGTAGAGGCAGGCTTGTCCCTGCCCGCGCTCTCATTTATTCACATCGGGCAGAGGGCTTGTCCCTGCCCCTACAAATCTTATTTTCGCCCTGTACTGTTCCCGACCTTTGCGCTAAAGTATCACGTACCTTTTCGCAACAAGACGAAAGCAACTGAAACGCCTCGCGCCAGAGAAAGCGTGTGGGCGGCGCGTCTTTTTTCGGCGCGATTGCTTGCAGATAAAGGGGCGCAGACGCGCTCTCGTTGTCGGCACGTTGTTTGCTCAGTTGCAGCGGGAGTGACCGGATTTTTATACCTCTCTCGCAATCATTCGGGCTGCAGGCAGCGCGGGTGAAATACTAATTTTAAGGAGAACAAGAGATGTCAGAGAACAGAAACCTAGGCGGATTCAATCAAGGACAGACAGGCGGCGGCACAGGCTCTTCCGGCACATATAACACCGGACCATCTGGCTCATCTAACCAGAGCCTCACGCCTACAGTCGGGCAAGGCACGGGCGCTGGCACTGCCGCGGCTCCGGCTGAAGATAAAGGCTACGGGGCGAAGATAGCTGACGCCGCATCTACGGCCAAAGATTATGTAGCGGACAAGGTGTCTGCCATAGGCGACAAGCTTTCTGACCTCAAGAACACGGACATCAAAGAGGTGGCAAATCAGGCGAAGGACTACGCGCGCCAGAATCCGGGTCAAGCCATACTGATCTCTGCCGCAGCAGGTCTGGTGCTTGGTCTCTTG
>Ga0066662_10000689_pt1 | contig 15096 bp, 18 predicted proteins | sample GraSoiAngelo_111_FD_133939 | JGI IMG/M metagenome (GOLD analysis project Ga0066662, IMG submission 133939) | Grasslands soil microbial communities from the Angelo Coastal Reserve, California, USA - 14_0903_12_40cm | ecosystem: Environmental > Terrestrial > Soil > Grasslands | place: USA... | reverse complement strand
TATGATTCCCTCGTGCCCGATTCGGCCCCGCAGATCGTCGACCACCCCGCCGTCGCGGACCGCCTCGCGCGGCTGCGGGACGCCTCCACGCCGACGCCCGTCTTTCGGCGGCTCGTCGAGGAGCTGGGCCAGCTGCTGGCCTACGAGGCCACCCGCGCGCTGCCGATGACCGAGATCGAGCTGCAGACGCCCGTCGCGCTGGCGAAGGTGCACCGCATTGCGACGCGCCCGGTGGTCGCGCCGATCTTGCGCGCAGGCCTCGGCCTGCTCCCGGGATTTCTGGCGGTCGTCGACGACGCCGTCGTGGCACACCTGGGCTTCTACCGCGACCCCAAGACGCTCGCGGCGATCCCGTACTACGCGAACCTGCCCGACGATCTCGGCAGCCGCGAGGTGTTCGTGCTCGACCCGATGCTGGCGACGGGCCACTCCGGCTCGGCGGCGCTCGCGACGCTGGCGAAGCGCGGGGCGAAGGCGCCCGTGTTCGTGTGCATCATCGCCGCTCCCGAAGGCATCGCGACGCTGGCGCGCGAGCACCCGGGCGTGCGTATCGTAACCGCCGCGGTCGACGAGCGCCTGAACGATCACGGCTACATCGTCCCCGGCCTCGGCGACGCGGGCGACAGAATGTTCGGCTCGACGAGCTCGGTCCCGGTGAGCACGCGCACGGAGTAGCGCGCCTTACCGAATCTGGCGCAGCACCGCGCCGCTGTCCCAGTACGCGCGAAACTCGACGACCTTGCCGTCCCGCAGCCGAAAGAACTCGGCGAACAGGATCTCGACGGTGCGGTTCGACGCCGGTATCTCGCCGTCGGGCGTCACGAACGCGCCCGTTTGCGTGCCGCGGCCGACATGTTCGGTTGCGATCCAATCACCTGATTCGACGATGAGTCCCGGCGTGGCGGTCGAGTCCGGCATCGCGTCCGCGAACGGCTTCACCCACTCCATGAAACCGGCGAAGCCGCGATATGTGCGGCGCGTCCCCATGTCCGTCGTCTCGCAATCGTCCGCGAACAGCGACGCGAGCAGCGGGATGTCCCGCGCGTTGAACGCATCGTAGATCCGGCGGACGATCTGCTGGTTTGCGCTGGTCTGAGCGTGCATCGGTAGTTCCTCCGTTCAACGGCCGAATTCGACCGGCTTGGCCTACCTCCGGCCCGTTGGGCTCCCGGGGCACGGGCACGAAAGAGCCGGGCGGCGAATGGTCGGCGCGAATTGATGGACGAGCACCAAGCGCGGCCCGGGTGGGACGAGTATTTCATGGAGATCGCGCGGACCGTTGCGACGCGGGCGACCTGTCCGCGGGCGCGCGTCGGCGCCGTGATGACCCGCGAGCGGCGCATCCTCACGACGGGCTACAACGGCGCGCCGCGCGGGGTGTCGCACTGCTCCGAGGCCGGTTGCCTGGTGGTGGACGGGCACTGCTTGCGGGCCACCCACGCCGAGGCCAACGCCATCGTCCAGGGCGCGCTCCACGGCGTGTCGCTCCAGGGCGCGACGGCCTACTGCACGCACCAGCCGTGCGCCGGCTGCTCGAAGCTGCTCATCAGCGCGGGTATCGTGCGCATCGTGTACGCCGACGCCTATCCGGATCCGGTCTCGACCCTGCTTCTCGACGAAGCGAAGGTCGCGTTGGAGCAGTACGTGCCCGATCCCGTGCGAGCCCTGACGTGAGCCCGCTCGTCGTCGTCGCCGCGGCGCTCATCGCGTGCGTCACGGCGCTGGTCACCACGCCGTACGTCCGCCGGCTGGCGCTCAACGTCGGGATGCTCGACGCCACCGGCGAGCGGCGCATGCACGACCAGCCCAAGCCGCGCATCGGCGGCATCGCGGTGTACCTCGGCTTCGCGTTCGCGCTGTTCTCCGCGATCGGGTATCTCATCAGGACCGGATATTTCGCCGCGCCTGCGCACTTGCCGGAAAACCTCGCGGTGCTGCACGACGTCATCGGCTTGATCTTCGGCGGCACGCTCATCCTGATGGTCGGGATCTGGGACGACGTCATGGGAATGTCGCCGCGCGCGAAGCTGGTCGCGCAGTGCGTCGTCGCGGCGATGTCGATGCTGTACGGCTTCGTCATCCCCCAGTTCATCACGAACCCGCTGCACCCGCACGGGACGCCGCTGTTCATCCCAGCCTGGCTCTCGGTGGTGCTCACGATGATCTGGTACGTCGGCATGATGAACGCGATCAACTTCATCGACGGGTTGGACGGCCTGTTGTCGGGGTTGACGGTGATCTCCGCGCTGTCGCTGATCGTGATCGACTTCAACCGCGGCCACGCGGAGATCGCGCTGGTGCTCGCGGCGCTCGCCGGCGGCGCGCTGGGGTTCTTGCACTACAACTGGAACCCGGCGAAGATCATCCTGGGCGACTCGGGCGCGCTGTTCATCGGCTACGTGTTCGCCACCGTGTCGATCATCGGCGTGAGTAAGACCGCGTTCGCGATCTCGCTGCTGGTGCCGCTCGTCGTGCTCGCGCTGCCGGTGGTCGACACGATGGTCACGATCGTGCGGCGCACCACCGCCGGCAAGAAGTTCTACGAAGCGGACCGCGGGCATTTCCACCACCAGCTCATCTTTCGCTTCGGCCTCAACGTCCGTCAAGCCGTGCTGCTGATCTACGTGGTGTGCGTGGTGCTCGGCGTGATCGCGCTGGTGCTGACCGGCGGCGTCGGGCCGCTCAAGCTCGCGCTGAACCGGTGAGCGCCGCTCCGCTGCGCGTCATGGCCGTGATGGGCACGCGCCCCGACACCATCAAGATGGCGCCGGTCGTGCACGCGCTGCGCGCCGCGCGGCCGGACGTCGAGCCGATCGTGTGCGTCACCGCGCAGCACCGCGAGATGCTCGACGAGGTGCTGCACTTGTTCGGCATCGTGCCCGACATCGATCTCGACATCATGACCAAGGCGCAGTCGCTCACCGACATCACCACGCGCGTGCTGACCGGGATGGAGCGCGTGCTCGCGCAGGCGCGTCCCGACATCGTGCTCGTGCACGGCGACACGACGACGTCGAGCGCCGCCGCGCTGGCGGCGTTTTACCAGAAGATCCCGGTCGGGCACGTGGAGGCGGGATTGCGCACGTCCACCACCGCCGAGCCGTTCCCGGAAGAAGCCAACCGCCGCATCACCGGGGTGCTGGCGTCGTTCCACTTCGCGCCCACCGCGCGCGCGAAGTCGAACCTGCTCGCCGAGCGCACCGATCACGCGCACGTCGTCGTCACGGGCAACACCGTCATCGACGCCTTTCTCGCCACCGAGCGGCGCGTGCGAGAGCAGCGCCTCGCGACGCCGGCGCTCGACGGTCTGGACCCGGCGCGGCCGCTCGTGTTCGTCACCGCGCACCGCCGCGAGAACCACGGCCAGATGGGCGAGATCGCCCGCGCCATCGCGACGATCGCCGGCTTCCCCGAGCGACCGCAGATCTTGTGGCCGGTGCATCCGTCGCCGCAGGTAAGCCCGGTCGTCCACGCCGCGCTCGACGGGGTGGACGGGGTGCGGCTCGTCGAGCCGCTGGATTACGCGCAGACCGTCGCCGCCGTCGCCGCGTCGCGTTTTGTGCTGACCGATTCCGGCGGGCTTCAGGAAGAAGCGCCCACGCTGGGCAAGCCGGTGCTGGTCATGCGGCGGGAGACCGAGCGGCCGGAGGGGCTCGAAGCCGGCACGTTGCGGCTGGTCGGGGCGGAGTACGCCGACATCGTCGAAGAGACGCGCCGGCTGCTGGCCGACCGCTCGCTGTACGCCCGCATGGCCCATGCGTCGAACCCGTACGGCGACGGCCGGGCGGCCGAGCGGATCGTCGGCTGGCTCTTGCACGTGCTGCGCGACGGGCCGGCGCCCGGCGAGTTCGGGCCGCCCGCCGCGGTCGCATGAACGGCGGCGTGCTGCTCGCCGCCGGCTCGACGTTCGTGGGCTTCGTGCTCGGCGGCTTCGTGCTCGGGCTGGTACTCGCCAACCGCACCGGGGCGTCGTGGTGGGTGATCGTGGGGACGTTCGCGGGACTCTTCGGCGGCATCGGGCTCTTCGCGCTGCAACTCGTTCGCTCGCTCAAGTGAGTGACAAAAGTCCCGTGCGATGAAAGTCCAGGAGGGGACGCCCAAAATCTGCGACAATACGGGGTGCGCCGAGCCGGCCATGATGCGTGAGTATCACGCGCGGAAGCGGACGGTCGCCCTCCGCTCATCGCTGCTGCTTGCGGGGCTCGCCATCCTGATGGCGACTCGCTCTCCGATCTTGGGGCTCGACCTCGCGATCGGAGGGGGCTGCGGCGTCCTGAACATGCTGCTGATCATGCGCAACAACGAGCGCCTCCTCGAAGGCCGGCGCTCGCGCGGTGCGTACGGATTCAACAACGTGATGCGGGTAATGGGTGTCGGGATACTCCCGGCGGTCGCCGCGGTCACCGGTCCGGTGTGGACCCTGGCGATCTCCTATGCCGGATTCTTCACGCCGCTCGTATCGTACGCGATCGTGCTGCGGAACGCATATCGACGAGGAACGTAGTTGAAAGAAGAAGTCGGCGCGCACCTGACGTGGCAATGGCCCGTCGTCGGGTCCGTGCATGCCGATACGATCCTGACGACCTGGCTGGTGATGCTGGTGTCGTTGGTATTCTTCTGGTACATCGGCCGGTCGTACAACTCGAACCGCGTGAACAAGCGCCAAGCCACGTTCGAGGGGATCGTCAACTACCTCGCGGACCTCACCTCGAGCACCATCGGAAAGCACGGCGAGCGCTTCGTCCCGATCTTCATCGGGATGTTCTTCTTCATCTTCATCCTCAATCAGATCGGCTTCTTTCCGTTCAAGGAGCTGGGGCTGCCGTTCGGCGGCTCGCCGACCGCCGACCTCAACACCACGGTCGCGTTCGCGCTGCTGGTGTTCTTCGGCATCCAGTTCGTCGCGATCCGCATGAGCGGGATCAAGGCGTACGCGCACCTGTTCAAACCGTTCATCTTCCTGTTCCCGCTCAACGTCGTGGAAGAGCTCGCGCGGCCCGTCGTGCTCGCGCTGCGATTGTTCTTCAACATCTTCGTCGGCGAACTGCTGCTGTTCGTCATCGCGACGATCATCCGCTCGAACGTCCACGTCGGTCCGGTGAACCTCTCGCTGGGCGCGGCGGTAATACCCTTCGTCCTCCAGTTCTTCAACTTCTTCGTCGGCACGCTGCAGGCGTTCGTGTTCACCCTCCTCTCCATCGTCTATCTCTCCTTGGCAACGGCCGAGGAACATTAAGAAAGGCTCGACCCACGTGACTTCGGAAGCTTTGATTCTGGCAATGATGGTGATCGGCTTTTCGCTGATCGTCGCGGCCGTCGCGTTCGGCTCCGCGATCGGCGACGGTATCGTCGCGTCGAAGGCCGTCGAAGCGATCGCGCGTCAGCCGGAAGCCCGCCCCAACATCTTCACGTTCTTCTTCCTCGGCGTCGGTATTCTGGAAGCGTTCCCGATCATCGGCCTGGGGCTGGGACTCTACTTGTTCTTCGCCGTCACCAACGTCCCGTCGCACATCCAGGCGATCGTCAAGTAACGGCACCTTGTTCCTCCAGATCGACGCGACGCTGCTCGTGCAGGTCGTCAACTTCGTCCTCTTCATCGTTTTCTTGAACATCGTGTTCTTGAAGCCCGTCGGTGCTGCGATCGCGAAACGCCGTGCGCACATCGACGGGCTCGCGCGCGACATCGAGGCGGCCGAAGCCGAGGTGCGCGCCGCGCGCGGCGCGGCGGAGGAGCGCCGCGCTGCTGCGCGCCGTGAAGCCGAGGCGGCGATCGCGAAGGCGCGCGCGGCCGCGCAGGACGAGGCTGCGGCGATCGTCGCGCGCGAGCAAGACCGCGCGTCCGAGATCACCGCGGAGGCGCATCGCGCGGTCGGTGCGGAGATCGCGGCGGCGCGCGCGAACGAAGATCAGATCGTCGACTCCATCGCGCAAACGCTGCTCGAGCGCGCGATCGGTCCGAAAGCGGCGGCATAGATGGAGAGCAACAACGCGTTCTTCGTGCAGGTCGCGCTGTGGTCGCAGGTCGCGGGCTCGGTCGCGTTCCTGATCGTGCTGATCCTGATGTTCCGCAAGTACATGATCCCCGCGGTGCTCGCCAACCAGGCGGCGCGCAACGCGCAGCTCGCCGAGGCCGAGGCGCGGCGCGTGCGCGTCCAGACCGAAGCCGCGCAGGCGCGCGGCGAGATCGAAGCCGCCGACCGCGACGCCGCGGAGATCCGCAACCGCGTCGCGCGCGTCACCGAGCGCGACCGCGCGCACGCGCTCGACGAGGCCAAGGCCGAGGGCGAGCGGCTCGTCCGCAACGCCGAAGGCGAGCTCGAGCGCGCGCGGCTCGCCGCACGCGACCGGCTGCGCATCGAGCTCATCGAGAAGGCGCTCGCGAAGGCGCGCGCGCAGGCCGCCGGCCGGGTGAGCGACGGCGTGAACAAAGCATTGGTCGACGCGACCGTCGACGATCTCGCGCGGGGGAAGGCCTGATGCCCAACGAGACCCTCGCCCGGCGCTACGCAACCGCGGTGTTCCAGCTCGCGCAGGAAGCCGGCAGCGTGAGCGGCGTGCAGCACGACCTGCGCACGTTCGTCGACTCGCTCGCGGCCGACGACGACGTGCGCAAGTTCTTCCGCTCGCCGGTGGTCGACCGCAAGGAGAAGGAGACGATCGTCTCCCAAGCGTTCTCCAAGCTGCACCCGATCGCGCTGCACACCATCCTGCTGCTGATTCGCAAGCGCCGCGAGAACATGGTCGAGGAGATCGTCGCGCAGTTCGACATCCTCGAGCGCACCGCGCGCGGCGCGCAACCGCTCCAGGTCACCAGCGCCCGCGAGCTCTCGAAAACCGAGCTCGACGCGATCGTCGCGCGCCTCGCCGCGGCCTTTCGCACGAAATTCGACGTCACGCAGTCGGTCGATCCGAGTCTGATCGGCGGCGTTCGCATCACGATGGGCGACAAGCGCGCCGACGGCACGATCGCCGGCCGCCTGGATGACCTCGCCCGCCTCCTAAGCACGAACTGAACCCAAGCCCAGAAAGTCAAATCCCATGATCAACGCCGACGAAATTGCCGGAATCATCAAACAGCGCATCGCCAGCTACGCGAGCGGGACCAACGAAGCCGAGATCGGCACCGTCATCGAAGTCGGCGACAACATCGCGCGCATCTACGGTCTCGACAACGCGCAGGCGTCCGAGCTCGTCGAGTTCCCCAACGGGCTCAACGGGATCGTGCTGAACCTCGAAGAGGACAGCGTCGGCGTCGCGATCATGGGCCCCGACACCGACATCAAGGAAGGCGACAAAGTGCGCCGCACCGGGCGCATCGCGTCGGTGCCGGTCGGCGACGGCGTGCTCGGCCGCGTGGTGAACCCGCTGGGCCAGCCGGTGGACGGCAAAGGCGAGATCGCGTCGAGCGAGTACCGCACGATCGAAAACACGGCGCCGACCGTCGTCGAGCGCCAGTCGGTGAAGCAGCCGCTGCAGACCGGTATCCGCGCGATCGACGCGCTGATCCCGATCGGCAAAGGCCAGCGCGAGCTGATCATCGGCGACCGCGGCACCGGCAAGACCGCGATCGCGATCGACGCGATCATCAACCAAAAGGGCAAAGACGTCATCTGCATCTACGTCGCGATCGGGCAGAAGAGCTCGACCGTCGCGTCGCTGCAGCAGACGCTCGAGAAGCACGGCGCGATGGAGTTCACCACCATCGTCGCGGTGTCGGCCGCCGAGCCCGCGTCGCTGAAGTGGATCGCGCCGTTCGCCGGCTGCGCGATGGCCGAATACTTCATGTACCAAGGCAAAGACGTGCTGGTGGTGTACGACGATCTCACGCGCCACGCGCAGGCGTACCGCGAAGTGTCGCTGCTGCTGCGCCGCCCACCGGGCCGCGAGGCGTATCCGGGCGACATCTTCTTCCTGCACTCGCGCCTGTTGGAGCGCGCCGCGAAGCTGTCCGACGAGAAGGGCGGCGGCTCGATCACGGCGCTGCCGATCATCGAGACGCAGGCCGGCGACGTGTCGGCGTACATCCCCACCAACGTCATCTCGATCACCGACGGCCAGATCTACCTGCAGAACGCGCTGTTCTTCCAGGGCATCCGGCCCGCCGTCGACGTCGGCATCTCGGTGTCGCGCGTCGGTTCGTCCGCGCAGACCAAGGCGATGAAATCGGTCGCGGGACGTCTCAAGCTCGACCTCGCGCAGTACCGTGAGCTCGCGGCATTCGCGAAGCTCGCGTCCGATCTCGACAAGGCCACCCAGCAGCAGCTCAACCGCGGCGACAAGATGACGCAGGTGCTCGTGCAGCGCCAGCTCGACCCGCAGCCGATGGAAGACCAGGTCGCGGTGATCTTCGCGGCGACGCGCGGTTACCTCGATGCGATTCCGACCGACCGCGTCGGCGACTGGGAGAAGCGCTTCGTCGGCTACCTGCACGAGAAGCACGCCGGCGTGACCGACGCGATCCGCGAGAGCAACGCGCTGTCGGGCGACACCGAGAAGCAGCTCATCGCAGCCATCGAAGACTTCAACCAAGGATTCTAGGCAACTCACCACATGCCGTCAGTTCGCGATCTTCGGGACCGCATTCGTTCGCTGAAGAACACGCAGCAGATCACCAAGGCGATGAAGCAAGTCGCCGCGGCGAAGATTCGCCGCGCCGACGCGCTGCAGAAGCAGTCGCGCCCGTATGCGGACGCGATCGGCACGATGCTGCGCGACCTCATCGCGAACGTCGGCTCGGTGGACCATCCGTTCATGAAGCCGGGCCGCGAGGGCGCGCCGGGCGGCGTGATCCTGATGACCGCCGACAAAGGCCTGGCCGGCTCGTTCAACGCGAACTTGATTCGCGCGGGCGAGATCCACGGCCGCGAGAACGCGAGCCTCGCGTGGTACTCGGTCGGGATCAAGAGCCGCAACTCGCTGCGCCGCCGCGGCGCCGACACGCTCCAGTTCTGGCCGCTGGCGCAAGGCGTGATGTTCGACAACGCGCAGGAGCTCGCGCGCCGCGTCACCGACGATTTCACGAGCGGGAAGATCTCGTCGCTCACGCTGATCTCGCCCAAGCTCGTCAACATGATGACGCAGCGGCCCGAGGTGCGGCAGATTTTGCCGATCGCACCCGATGACGACGCGTCCGAGAAAAAAGCGTCGGCGGGCTCGGTGGAGTTCGAGCCGTCGCCGGAGTTCGTGCTCGGGCGGCTGCTGCCGAAGTACCTCGAGTTCACGCTGTACTCGGCGATGCTCGAGACGAACGCGTCGTTCTACGCCGCGCAGCTCGTCGCGATGAACAACGCCACCGACAACGCCAAGAAGCTGATCGACCAGAACACCGTCGAGATGAACAAAGCGCGCCAAGCGGCGATCACCAAGGAGATCTTGGAGATCGTCGGCGGCGCGGAAGCCCTCAAAGGCTAATCCGGAGAAAAGATAGGAATATGTCAGCCGCCACCACATCCGTTGCCACCACCGACACGAAGCGCGCGACCGGGAAGGTCGTTCAAGTATTGGGCAACGTCGTCGACGTCGAGTTCCCCACCGACCAGCTGCCCAACATCAACGACGCGCTGTCCGTCCACATCGGCGGCGGCCCCAGCGCCGGCGCGAACGGCGCGGGCGCGCACGTCGACGGCGCGATCAAGCTGTCGGGCACCGCGATGGCGGAACGCGATCTCATCCTCGAAGTGCAGGGCGAGCTCGGCAACAACCAAGTGCGCTGCCTCGGCATGGGTTCGACGGACGGACTCGTGCGCGGTGCCGTCGTGCAGAACAGCGGCACCTCGATCACGGTGCCGGTGGGCGAAGGCACGCTCGGGCGCATCTTCAACGTGCTCGGCAAGACCATCGACTCCGACGAGCCGGTGAAAGCCGCGGCGATGATGCCGATCCACCGCGCGGCGCCGAAGTTCGACGAGCAGGACCCCACGCAGAAGATCTTCGAGACGGGGATCAAGGTCGTGGACTTGATGGCTCCGTACACGCGCGGCGGCAAGGTGGGTCTCTTCGGCGGTGCCGGCGTCGGCAAGACGGTCTTGATTCAGGAACTGATCCGCAACATCGCCGCCGTGCACAAAGGCTTCTCCGTGTTCACCGGCGTCGGCGAGCGCACGCGCGAAGGCAACGACCTCTGGATGGAGATGAAAGAGTCGGGCGTGCTCGCGCAGACCACGCTCGTGTTCGGCCAGATGGACGAAGCGCCGGGCGTGCGCTTTCGCGTCGCGCAAACCGGCGTGACCATGGCGGAGTACTTCCGCGACGAGCTGGGCTCCGACGTGCTACTGTTCATGGACAACATCTTCCGCTTCATGCAGGCCGGCTCGGAAGTGTCCGCGCTGCTGGGCCGCATGCCGTCAGCCGTGGGCTATCAGCCGTCGCTCGCGACCGAGATGGGCGCGCTCGAAGAGCGCATCACCACCACGCAAAAGGGCTCGATCACGTCGGTGCAAGCCGTGTACGTGCCCGCCGACGACTACACCGATCCCGCCGTCGCGACGACGTTCGCGCATCTCGACGCGACGACCGCGCTATCGCGCCCGATCTCGGAGCTCGGCATCTATCCGGCCGTCGACCCGCTCGCGTCGTCGTCACGCATCCTCGATCCCGCGATCGTCGGGGACGAGCACTACAACGTGGCGCGCGGCGTGCAGGAAACGCTGCAGCGCTACCGCGACCTGCAAGACATCATCGCGATCCTCGGCGTGGAAGAGCTCTCCGACGACGACAAGGTGACGGTCGGCCGCGCGCGCCGCATGCAGCGCCTGTTCTCGCAGCCGTTCTTCGTGGCGGAGCAGTTCACGGGCCGCTCCGGCAAGTACGTGAAGATCGAAGACACGATCCGCTCGTTCAAGGAAGTGCTCGACGGCAAGGTCGACGATCTGCCGGAACAAGCGTTCCTGTACGCCGGCGACATCGACGAAGTGAAGCAGGCCGCCGAGACGATGAGTAAAGCCTAGTGGCGAACGCGGTTCCGTTCACGCTGATCACGCCGCTGTCGGTGAAATTCGACGGCGAGGCGGAGCTCGTGATCGCCGTCGGCACCGAAGGCGAAGTCGGCATCCTGCCGTCGCACGCGCCGTACCTCACCGCGCTGCGCCCGGGCGTGCTGCGCGCGAACGTGGTCGAGAACGGCGCGACGCGCCGGCTCGAGCTCGCGTGCAGCGAAGGCTTTCTGCAAGCACTCCCGGGCAAGGTGACGATCCTCGCGGACGCGGCACTCAGCGAAGACGAGATCGATATCGCGCAAGCGCGCGCAGATCTCGCAGCGGCGCAAGACGAGCTGAAAGCGGCAGGCGGCGACCTGACCGCCCACCGCCGCGCGCAAACGAAAATCGACTTCGCGAACGCCCGCCTCGCAGTCGCGGGTGTGTAGCCGGCGAGCACTTTCTCTGCGTCGCCGGCTTTGACCGCAGCGTTTTACTTTCCCAACTCCACGAAGCTTGGTCCCAACACGTCGCTGCAGGCTTGTTTCCCGGAGAGCAGGATGTACGTCCGGTTATTGCCTCTTGGGGCGTTACCGCATGCTTCTTGCAAACGGCCAGCGAGGTCGTTGGCGAGACGAGCCGCGGATCGCTTGAGCATAGTCGAATCGATGGCGGCTGGGAAAATCACGTTAGCGTAGTTACCTCCGACCGAAAACAGCTGTCCTAGGGTTGACGCCGTTGCTGCGTCGCTCTTGGTGCGCTGCGCGGAATTGAAGACGGTTTGGCCTCCGCCGGTCCCCACTGTGGTAGACGTATTGGTCACCGGCGCACCGGTCGTCGTCGTGGTCGATGTGCCCGTGGTGGTGCCGTTCGTGGTGCCGGTCGTCGTACCGATCGTGGTACCCGTCGGTCCCGTCGTGATCGTCGTGCCGGTCGAGCCCCCCGTCGTCGTTCCGCCGGTGCTGCCGGTCACCGTGCTCGATGTGCCGCCGTTATTCGTCGTGACAGTGGAATTGGTCGGATCCTTCTGCGTCGAGACGTAATACGGATATTGCGTCTGCGTCGTATGTCCGAATATCACGACGGCCAGCGCGGCGAGCGGAAGCAGCGGTATCCCAGCTTGATGCGCATGGCCTTGAACGAAATCCGGGCTGTACCAAGCGATGCTGAGCACTCGCTTTGGCAGCTTCGGCGTGGGCGACGGCGTAGGCGACGGCGAGCCGGGATTGACGTTGACGATCACGACGGTGCGCCCACCGCTCACGTGCCGTCGCGGGGACGGCGTCGGTGTCGGTGTCGGTGACGATGTTTCGGTTGACTTGGACGGAGGCCCGCACTTCACGAGAAAAGCCGCCGACGAGAGACGCTGGTAACCGTTCGCAAAGATGAAGACGTTCGATGTGCCCGCGTCGCTTTCAAGCGGACCGACGACGATCGCTCCTTTCGTATTCACGTCCTTGTCGCACTGCTGCGCCAGATCGTCGAGGCTCCAAGATGGCTCCGGGATCAGCATCGGAAACTCGAGATCGCCGATGGGGGGCTTCGCCGGATCGTCCCCGGGGCGCCGGCCTTGCTTCTGCCCCGTGATGTCCTCAAGCTTCGGACCAAGACGCATGCCGACTTCGATCGTCAATGCGGTTGCGGTCTTGACGTCAGGCGCTGCGGCGAGGATATACACGGCCCCTCTGGACTGGAGCTCGTACCGCGTCGGCGGTGGGGTGCTCGTAAGGCTCGGCGGTTGCGTGACCTGCGGCGTCGGCGCGGCCGTGGGTGTCGGTATCTGAACCGGAATGATGATTGGCGGTACTTGACCGCTCGCTCGATCGGGTGCCGATGCGACGATGCACGCCGTCCCGGCCAATATTGTTAGGCAGGCTGTTAGCGCAAACTTCTGCATGTTGACACCTCTGGTGACGACTGACTCGGGTTAGCGCTACCATCCCACGGCAAGGTTACACGGCGGTTACGGAGCGAGCTCCGAGGCGGGACAACGTTATCCCGGCGAGCGCCTCCTCGCGCGCGGTGTGAGGCGCGCCGGTCTTCCGGGAATGCGGTTGGCCGGAGGATTTCTAGATGCAACACACCGACCAAGGGACCGCCGTCGTCGCGACGTTCAACGACCGCAGCCGCGCCGATGCGACGGTGAAAGCGCTGCACGGCGAGGGTTTCCGGCGGACCTGGCTCGCCGTGATCGACCGTTCGGCGGCAGGGCCGGACGCGTTCGAGCCCGGCGACGGGACGACGCAGCGGCGCTGGTTCCGCAAAGACGCGAAGCGGACGCTGTACGACGCGCTGCGCGACCGCGGCGTGGGCGACGACGTCGCGCTGCAGCTCGACGACTCGTGCGACGACGGCGACTTCATCCTGGTTGTCGAGTCCGCGAACGATCCGGCGTACGCGCAGGAGATCGTCCAGCGCGAGGGCGGCAAGCTGCTGTCGGCGCCGACGCTGCTCAAGGCCGACGCCGCGCCGCCCGACCGCGACGCGTTGCGCAAGCGCCGCGAATCGATCGCGCCGGTCGTGCGCGAGGACGTATTCGTCTGCCGCGAGCCGCGCGCGGTGAGGACCGTCTAACCGGGGCTGGCGCGCGGATTCCCCAGCTCTAGAACGGCGCTGCAGTCAACCGGACGGCAGCGCCGTTGTCTGTAAAGGCACTGGATCGGGGGGAAACAACACGCCACTGGGCTGTCCCTCGTCGGGTTTGATCCCCAGTTAAGTGGTTGCCGGCTCAGCTAACCTATAGAGACGATGGAGGAGCCGGGCGGGGCACCTGAGAAAGCGGCCCCTATCCGCCTTGTGGAGCAAGCCTATTTGCTCAGCAAGGGCGCGAACGGGGATGCTCATGCACGCGTTTCGTTTCATTCGCATCGCTTTGCTTGCATGTACCCTGACGGCTTGTGCCGGCCGGGGCCCTGCCACGACGCCGCCGACCCTTCACAATTCGCAGCCGCCGACGCTCAGCGATTTGCTGCGGCCGTACGAGATCTCGGCAAGAAAGACTAGCGCCACGGAAGCTCCGGTGGTCGGCGGTACATTCGACGCGACCCACAGCGTCCCGGTGCCGGCGGAATTGGGCCGGCGCGCCTTCGGAACGACGGCGGAATCCGCATCAGGTCGCGAGACGAGCGCCGAGGTCGCGCAGTCCTATGCAATGATCGCAACGATGAGGGCGCCCACCGCAAGCGGGAAACAGCGCGCCGTAAAAGTCGTAGGCTATTGCTACTTCCTTGTCACGTATCTCTACAATGTGAACACGGGGGCCATTGTCGCTATCCTGAGTGTGCGGTTCCTAGGCTGCGACACCGGGGACGGAATTCCCGAAGGCGGAGGCGGAGGCGGGGACGGCGGTGTTCCTCCCCCGGACCCGCCCCCCAACGCGGGGTGCGGAAATGCACAGCAGACCGCGGGAAAGGCCTATGCGGACATCGGGTCCGGCAACCCGGTGTTCAACGATCCGAATCCCAACAGTAACGCACCCAACGGGACGGAGCTGTACGGCTACATCTACTCCAACGGGGGCGGCGAATTCCGCTACGACCCTCCGACATCGGTGAACCTCGCCACCGGTAGAGACGCGGCGATTAATGGGCCCAACGACTATCCTGGCTGGCACCCCGTCGGGCTCTACCATACGCATCCGCACGGTGGCGGCGAGACATCGCAGATCGATCAGGACACGGGCAACCACTTCTCAGCGACCGACATTGCCACGGCGACCGCCAACATGTATCCCATCTATGTCGCCGTGCAAGACACCCTCGCTCAGAATGACCTAAACGAAAACGCGCAGGTGCGGTGGTATAAGTATGATCCTGCAACGGGTCAGGAGACATTGATAAATACCGTCGGAAGCGGAGGATGCTGACGTGATGAACCGCTCGCACTATCTTCCCATCGCAGCCATCGGCTTGCTGTTCTGCCTGCCGCTGACCGCGCAGGCGAGTCCGGCAGACCTCGGTCCGCCGACCTTCCAAGCCTGCGCGCCAGCGCCGCAGTTCGTGCAAATCGTCAACGCCGTCGCCCCGCGTCAAGGTGGACGAGAAACCGCATCCCTTCGCCGGCTGTCCAGCCTATCGGTTTCGGTCGAAGGTTCCGACGGCCGGTACCGGGTCGCATCGGGTTCCAACGCAGCCGTGACGATCAATGCACCGGTCGACGTGCGCGCGTGCCAGGCGATGCGCCC
>Ga0066662_10000688_pt1 | contig 15098 bp, 15 predicted proteins | sample GraSoiAngelo_111_FD_133939 | JGI IMG/M metagenome (GOLD analysis project Ga0066662, IMG submission 133939) | Grasslands soil microbial communities from the Angelo Coastal Reserve, California, USA - 14_0903_12_40cm | ecosystem: Environmental > Terrestrial > Soil > Grasslands | place: USA... | reverse complement strand
TTCCTGGAACGAAATTGCCCCTGGTACACATATCAATGCCATCGGTGCCTTTACCCCGGAGATGTGTGAGGTAGATCCTCCCACGCTTGCCCATGCCCGCATCGTAGTTGACCAGCGTGATGCTGCTCTGGTTGAGGCAGGTGATTTAATACAACCCCTCTCAGCCGGTCTTATCAGCGGCCCCGAAACATGGCATGAACTTGGTGAACTCGTGACGGGTAAATACCCCGGTCGTCAAACAGCAGAAGAGGTAACATTTTTCAAATCCGTTGGTATTGCTGTCCAGGATGCGGCCGTTGCCATGCACGTCTACCAGAAAGCCCAGACATTGGGCATAGGCATAAAGATAGACGTATAAAGACAGCAGGGGTAGAAGAACGATGTCTCCTACCCCTGCTGTCCTGATACATCTATTTGCTCTGCTTTCGCTTCCAGCGCCGGTACATAACCTCGTCGCCCCAACTAAGGAAACCGGCAGTGGTAAAACCATGTACAATAATTACGGCCAACAAAGTGCGTGGCGTTGGCTGTAGCAGGTAGATCAAACTAAAAACAAAGCCTGCCAGTCCAACTCCCCCAACACTTCGCCAGTTCCACTTGCCCAGCCGGTGATACAGTATATAAGTTGCTGTACTGATCAACCATCCCCAGCCAATCCACCCGGTCCATTGCGTTACAGCAGCCCACACAAATCCACGGAAAAATAACTCCTCCACCGGTCCATTAATAAACAAATAGAAAAACCCCTGCAAGAAGTGATCGCTGATGGTAGGCCACCGAAACCAGGGACCAACGATAAACATGCGGTACACAGCGGCAAAGGCAGCCATGGAGATACCAACCAGCACCCCAATCGCCAATTGTTCTGGAACATCGTGCCATGTCAACCCTAGAAACGATAGTGGCAAATGCAAAAATGCGATATAGAGAAATGGAATAACGGCCATCGGGATAATGCGCATGAGCGTATCGGGCCACATCCATCGCCACGTATCAACAACCGTCGACCGTACAACATCAGGGGATTTGATAGACGACACTCGTTTACCTCTTCTTGGGAGAAAAATATCTCGTGTCCGTGTAAAAGCCATTAATTACAAGTACTTTCTGACATGGGTAATTGTTAAACATAGCTTAATCAGTCATTAAGTAAGTGTAATCAATCTCTGCTTACTTGTCTAGCCTTTCTCTTCAAACTGCGCTAAACCTTGCTCAACTTTATCCCTCGACATCCCTCCATCCTCTAATTCCGCATCACTTTTACTCCGCAGCCTCTCATAAAAAACTCTTCCCTGCTCCATTACCGTGGCGTCAACAGCTTCTTCTCCCATCTTGATCATCTCAAAGAGCATATCGTTAGCTCTCGCGTATTGACCCATCGACTCAAAGTAACCGAACAGCGCTAGCTTCGTCTTCTGTGGTAGTTCAAACGCCTCCAACACACGCAGATCATACTCAATGGCTGACGCAATATCAATGTCTCTAACTTCACTGCTATGCTTGGCGGCCTCAAGGAAAAAATGTAAGGACTTCAGGTATCTGTAATAGCTCTCGTCCTCATTTTCCATTTCTATGTAGATATCGCCCTCTTCTTTCAGCAGGAGGGCGATCCACACGCATTTTTGCACATTCAAAACGCCCAGCGGCGAAATCATCTGTAAGAGCATCTCTTCTGAAGCGGAGTTCACAAAACTCGATGTAAATCCGGTCGTCTGTAAAAAGATATCATCGATATAGATAAGCGCTTCTTCATGCCTGTTGCTTTGCCTCAGGTGCAGTATAATCGCTAACGCTCTGCCAAATCGCTCAGCTATCCTCAGGATATAATCTTTGTTCATCATAGGAGTTTTCTCAAGCTAGCCTCTCGATAGCCTTCTCAATCCTCGCCATACTGCGTTCGCGCCCAAGCACCTCCATCGTCTCAAAAAGTGGTGGTGTCGCTGTTCGCCCGCTAATCGCTACACGGATAGCTCCAAAAAGCTGCCCCGGTTTCATACTGAGCTCTGCAGCCAGCTCGCGCATCGGCGGTTCCATCACCTCGTGCTTCCACTCTTCCAGGCTGTTGAACAGGTCTCTTGCTCGCAGCAGTCCTACAAGCGTACGGCCAGCATCCATGCCTTTCTGCACCAGCATCGCTGTGTCGTAGTGCAGCTTATCGACAAAGAAGAAGGATACCACCTCTGCAGCCTCACTGAGCGTTTTCAATCGCTCATGTTCCAGGTGCAGTACCTTGCCGGTGTATTCCCGGTCAAGTGGACGTTTGACGCTACCTGGTAGGCCGCCAGCGGCCTCTGAACGCTCCATATATGGCAGCGTTCGCTCGACTAACTCCTCTAACGGCATCTGTCGGATGTAGACCCCGTTCATCCACAGTAACTTATCTGGATCATAGATGCCGCCAGCAGCCCCAATGCGATCCAGCGTGAAAACGCGAATCAACTCTTCCCGCGTAAAGAGTTCGGTCTTATCATCGTAGGCCCAGCCTATCAACGCCAGGAAGTTGAACACTGCCTCCGGTAAAAATCCATTCTCCTTAAGTTCTATCCATGAAGGCGCGTTGTGTCTCTTGCTGAATTTTTTCTTATCTTTCCCTAACACGTTTGGCACATGATAGAAAAGAGGTGGCTCCCAGCCTAGAGCCCTGTAAATCTGTACATGCCGGGGCGCGCTGGAGATCCAGTCATCTCCCCGTAGTACATGCGTAATGCCCATTAGATGGTCATCTACAATATGGGCCAGGTGATAGAGGGCAAAACCATCCGACTTGAGGATGACAGCGTCATCGATATCGCTATTCTTAAATGTGATATCTCCGTGAATCTCGTCATGCACAACAGTCTCGCCCTCTAAAGGCATGGCGAAGCGCACCACATACTTGAGGCCAGCCGCCTCGTTCGCCGCACGCTGCTCTTCAGTCAGGTAACGGCAATGCCGGTCGTAACGCGGCGGCAACTTCTGTGCGGCCTGGGCAATGCGCATCTGCTCCAGTCGCTCCGCTGTACAATAACAACGATAGGCATGACCGGACTCGATCAGCTGGTGAGCATACTGTTGATAGATCGCCTTGCGCTGTGTCTGATAATAGGGACCATACTGTCCACCTACGATAGGCCCCTCGTCGTAATCTATACCCAGCCAGTTCATCCCATCCAGGAGAACCTCGACTGCCCCTTCAACCGTCCGCGCGACATCAGTATCCTCTATACGGAGAATGAATGTACCACCTGTATGGCGGGCATAGAGCCAGCTAAAGAGAATAGTGCGATACCCACCGATATGCATAAGACCTGTCGGACTTGGGGCAAAGCGCAGCCGTGGCTTACGCCCAGCCTCCTCCGTTGGCATCTTCTCAAGCTGATTATCAATTTGTGTCATAAATGCAGAATCCCTCTCTTCCTCATCACAAAGTATTTTGACCTATTGTAACATAACCCTCTAATAAGTATAATACGCAAGAGATTACACAAACTAGCCTGGTAATCAAGAGCACAAATATATGACGACAATGTCCCTATCCCATCTTTTGCCTGACTCATCAACCATCTCTCAGGATGGTGTTCTTCATGTAGCCAATCGCTCCATTCAGGCCCTGGCGCAAGAATACGGCACTCCGCTTTATATATACGACCGCACTACCATTATCAATGCTTGTAAGCAATATTTCCGTGCCTTTGAAACATACTATCATGTTTCTCCAGTTCGGATACTCTATGCTTCCAAAGCGTACCTGTCACCGCTCATTGCACAATTGATGGCTGAGCAAGGTATGGGACTTGATGTCGTCTCTGGTGGTGAGTTGTTGGTAGCGCAACAGGCGAACTTTCCCATGGAACGTATCTCATTTCATGGCAATAACAAATCTGAAGACGAATTGCGCTTGGCGCTGTCGTTAGGTGTGGGACGCATTGTCCTGGATAATTGGTCAGAATTGGAACGCCTGACTCACATTGTGCGGCAGGCTGGGCAGAAAGGAAAGCTACCAGGTGTTTTGGTTCGTGTCGCTCCCGCTATCGATACGGATACACACCGCTATCTCCAGACTGGTCACGCGTCCTCCAAATTTGGCTTTCCTCTCGTAAATGGCGAGGCAAAATCTGCCATATTGCGCATCCTGGACGAAGGAAATGTACGCCTTTTGGGCCTTCATGCTCATAGCGGCACCATGTTGAAGGAGACTCGTCCGTATAAGGAATGTCTGGAGCGACTCCTACAACTTATTGGTGAAGTACATACAGAAACAGCGTGGTGGCCGGAGGAGATCAGCCCTGGTGGTGGGTGGGCGATTGATACCCCGGATAATAGCGCAACTCCCAGTGTGGAAATATTGGCTCGTGACCTCCAGCTCAGCATGGAACGTAGCTTAACTGCTATCGTCAGTCATCTGCCAGCGCCTACCCTTGTCATTGAACCCGGACGCTCCATTATTGCTCGCGCAGGCGTTGCAATCTATCGCGTTGGAGCGCGCAAGCCTACTCCAGGGGGTATAACCTATCTCTTTGTTGATGGAGGAATGGCCGATAACATTCGCCCCGCCCTTTATGGTGCCCTCTATACAGCTTTCGCCGTCAGTAAAGCCAACGCGCCAATTCAGGAAAACGTTTGTATCTCTGGACGCTATTGTGAATCAGGTGATATGCTCGTTGGAGACGTGCGGCTGCCTGTTATGCATGAAGGAGACCTCCTCGCGTTGCCTACCAGTGGTGCATATTGCCTACCACTGGCAAGTAATTATAACCTTGTCCCTCGTCCAGCCGTATTATTAGTTGATGAAAACGACGTTCATCTCATGGAGCGGCGAGAAACATATCAAGATGTGCTATCCCGTTACTAGTACTGTATTCAAATTGAATTTCAGAAACATTGCTGCGTACGTATACTATAGTAGTAGGTTGTAGGGTAGACTCAGTTGCATCCGCTGGATGGAGAAGGCAGGGTCGCCTTGATGAGCTGTTTTGTACCTGGAAAGCAGTAAGAAATGATGTACGGTTCACAACCTCAAGATGAGCACTATCACAAGTTTGATGAGCACGATGCGCCGACCGAACCGCTCAAACTCTTTCATCCACCGGACGATTCGGTGGGGATTGCTGGCGAAATGTGGATGGAGCTAGGTCCTAATGGAGCGTTGCCTGCACCAACACCCGTTGAACATCCATTCCCTCATCTGAATATTGTACCCCCCAGCCCTTACTATCAATCGCCGGCTGCGCCAGTTTATCCTGTACAACCACCCGTACCTGTGTCTCATAAGCGGAAAAAGGGGCAGCTACCTCCCGAAGGTGCGTACCCAAACTACCCCCTCTATCCTCCTCAGCCCCTTCAACCAGCGGTTCCACGTGCACGGTATAGGCGGCATAGCGCCATTCCATCACTTGTGGGGCTATTCTTGGTTGCTGTGCAGTTCTTGCTACTGCTTCGCTTCTTGCTCAAGCTAATAAACATTCAAGACAATGCTGATTGGGTAACCATCGTCTATACCATTAGTAGTATCTTCGTGTTGCCCATCCGCCTCATCTTCCAGAACATAGCCTTGCCTTTTCCCATGCCATTGGAACTCTATACCCTGATAGCAATCCTCGCCTACGGGTTGCTGTCACGTATCCTGGTGCGCATATTAAAAGCTATACTATACTAGAGGTGCGCAAAGACTGGAGGACGCTTTCTTCCTTTTTCCGTTAATCTTTTCCGAACTCGTCTAACACATCCAGTGTGTTGATAAAATCGCGATAAGCATCCAGATTGTCCTGGTCGATCTCTTTTTTGTCTCTTCGCTGCTCTGCCTTCGTTAACGTCTGCTCTTCATTCGTTTCAAGGGCCACGCCTGCACGCTCCAGGACACTTTCTTCAACAAAGATAAGCGTCCTTGCACGGACAGCGAGGGCAATAGCGTCGCTAGGACGTGAGTCGACCTCCACATGCCGACCCGCAACATCCAGCACGATGCGAGCATAGAAAATGTCTTCTATCAGGTCTGAAATGACAATGCTCTCTATTTTTGCCCCGAGCTCCACAATAACGTTTTTGAGCAGGTCATGTGTCAGTGGACGGGGTGATGTCGTTCCCTGAAGTTCGACGGCAATTGCGTATGCCTCTGCATGTGCTATCCAGATAAATAAGTAGCGTTCCTGTTTAGTAGCTTTCAAGATGACCACTCGTTGTTGCGTGGCCAGATTTATACGCACACTTTCAACTGTCATCTCAACCATATATGTGAACTCCCTCTTCTATGGCTGGGGTCCGTCGAATTTCTGACGTCTCTACAATACACCCTTTTCCTTTTTCAAGTGTATGACTTATTCATTGTACACTTATTCGAAGGGTAGGCGCAAATCATCTCATCATCCCCTCCCAATGCAATCTCCTACAACATGAGCAATTTCCCTCTTGTCCTACTCTCAATGGAGAGTATAGCAAAATGTGCCCACTATTCCAAGTCCCTGAACGGGAAACTCTCGCTTTTTTGCGTCACAAAATAATATTCGGAAAATACGTTCGATAAAAGGCTTGAAATGCGTAAGATGTTATGCTATCATAGATTTGAATGGCTGTTCTATTTTTGTAGTCTGGCTACAATAAAAGAGGCCGAAACAGAAAGGCGGAAATAGGCACTATGTCATCAGATCAAGCAACCGACATTCAAAAAAGAATGTACAATTTTATTGTAAACTACATGAAGACGGAGAAGATGCCCCCTACCAATCGCGAAATTGGTCGTGAACTGCAAATTGCCAGCACAGGTCATGTGGATTATCATCTGACTATGCTGGAGAAAAAGGGACTGATCTCTCGCCAGCCCAAGAAAAGCCGTGGCATCAAGCTGATGAAAACAGTTACTGGTATCCCCATCATGGGCTCAATCGCTGCTGGCCAGCCTCTCGAAATTTTTAGTGACCCCGAGGAAACGCTCGACGTTGGTCACGAGATGGAGCATGACAACACCTATGCGTTAATTGTAGAAGGTCGCTCCATGATCGAAGATCACATTTGTGATGGTGATTATGTCGTCATCAAACCCCAGGACACTTGCAATAACGGCGATATTGTTGTCGCTGTTCATTTACAAGAGGGGATGAGCGGTAGTGCGACCCTCAAGCGCTTCTTCCAGGAGAAGGATCACGATAGGGTGCGCCTTCAACCGGCTAACTCTGAATTGGAGCCTATTTTTATTCCCAAGAGTGAATGGGATGAAGAATGGAAGGTTCAGGGAAAGGTCGTCGCCATTTTCCGCCAGTGTCACGCCGCGTAGAAACGTCTCTTTCTGTTAAGGCCGCCAACCAGGTTTCTCTGGGGTATACGCATCTCAATACCATTACAAAGCGTATACCCCAGAGTAGACTATTCTATTTCCCTCTTCTCCATTCACCAAAAGTACTAATGAAATTCCTCAATACATGCACATAGCGGGAATCACAAAGAAACAAAAAGTATCTTATCTCATCTTGTTACATCCTATTACCCGTTTTATATATGTATTTCTGTCCTGAATACTGAATCATCCTCGGGTTCACTTGTACTCTTTACTCAATTGTGGTATATTCATGGTACGAGACTTTCTTTCTTTATAGCAATGGAAGGTTTCTGAAAAAACCTTATTACATCTGCCGAAACACAGGATGGGAAGCGCTCGTATCAGGTACCTCCTGGTTTTGGTTTGCTAAGGGTTTCCAGAATGGAGATAGTTGATGAGAGCTGCCACTGTGGCCTTGGTGTTGATATTTGGAGCTGCAGTAGTCCTCTGGTATGGTAATACGTTGAATTCATTGGTTCTTGGTGGATTGATAGGTGGATTGGCGGCTTTGCTACTAAGCATCCCGATTTCCCTGGTCTTATTCTCCTACTTTTCTCGCCGTCATGAAGATCAACTCAGGGCAGAAGTTCAAGAAGAAATGACACTGGCGCAAATCCATGAATATGAATACCTTGAGAACCCTGAGGACATTTACGATGCCGAAGTTCAAATGCTTCCACCTGCAGAATACGAACAGAGCGATTATAGAGCATCAACAGGACGAAATTTCGTACCGCCTTACCCTCTTTTCCCTCCACCAAAGCAAAATCAGCAAGCGCCATCAAAGGGACAAATATATCGTCAACGCACTACAGAATATCCCCTTCGTCCGATTCGGCCACCAAATCCTGCCTCTTTAGCTCCTTCTGGACGAGGCAACGGTAACGCGCTTCCGTCGCGTAATCCGAACGCAACACGCCAGGGGCGCTATCCAGGTTTTCCTGGCTATCAACCAACCTCCCCTCGTGCATTGCACCAGACCGCCGCATTGCGTGCTGCACGTCAGGAAGTTGTCCAAAAATTGAATGACGATGACCTTGAAGTTTACCCAACCGGTACATCCAAAAAGCTTCCTACTGTCCGCCCGGTACAAAACCTGGTACCGGAGCAGTATCGACCCAGGGTCAATCGGCCAGCACAAAAACTCCATCCTCAGGGACCAGATCACTTTCGTTCAAAGCAAACTGTCGATGGTTCTTCAGTTCTACCTGGCTATAGGCGGGCGTTGCCTGAAGCTAGCGAGAGCCTCTACAACGAAACCTCTCACAGAACCTATTATCGATCCCGAGAGCAGCAAACTGACCAATTGCGGCACTCAACAGGTTCGGTTGGGCGTGGTCCACAGACCGATCAAATTCGGCGGTCAAACGAATCGATGACCCGTAATCCCCGGGTTGAAGCTCAGCTTCGTAATCCTGAAATCATAACAGGTAGCCTCAAGAATCCCTTGGTACGGCGTGCACCATATATGTATGAAGATGATCCCCTACGCCAGGAATTGGCCCAGCAGATAGACGTCCCATCCATACAACGACGCGCATCACGTTACGAAGACGAGGATCAGGTTTATTAAACAACTGGTAGAGCTTGACTCATAATATGTCGAGCTCTACCAACATCCCCTTTGCTTACCACAGCCTCCTTACCGTTACCATCCTACACAAGCCCCGTGAATTTGTACTATAGCCTAGCCGCACAGAGAGAAATGTGCTAGTATGGGTCACAAATGTCTGTTATGTACTCAAGGAGGCTATTTCTTTGTTAACGAATCTAACAAATGCAATAACAGTATGGATTTACAGTCTCTATGGATTTACCGGTCTGGCTGGCATCGTGTTGGCTATGGCTCTAGAGAGTTGTTGTATCCCATTGCCGAGTGAAATAGTAATGCCAGTAGCTGGCATCATAGTCGGCAGCTATTATACATCGAACCCCTTACATTTGCTCGGTACAAGCCCAACATTTCCGCTCTGGCTCAATTTGGTGCTCGTAGCACTGGCTGGTGCCATCGGATGTCTCATTGGCTCAATTGCTGCCTATTACATAGGGTACAAAGGTGGACGGCCGCTATTGCTCAAATACGGGCGCTATGTGCTCATCTCCCAGCATGATGCCGACAAAGCAGACCGCTTCTTCCAACGCTGGGGCAGCCCTACCGCCTTCTTCTCACGCCTGTTGCCTGTAATACGCACGTATATCTCACTTCCAGCTGGTATAGCAGAAATGCCTTTTGCAAAGTTTTGCGTCTTCACCTTCCTTGGCTCGTTTCCCTGGTGTCTCCTCTTAGCCTATCTAGGTACCATTCTGGGAGCCCATCTTGAAAACCTTACTCCCTACTTCCGTAGCTTCGAGATTGTCATACTCCTTGTTCTGGCCCTTCTCGTTGGCCTCTATATCTGGAGACATATTCGCAATGACCGTATTGCACGCGCAGCCCATACATCGAATCAATCTGCTGCCATGCAATCAGCGCCTCCACAGCAATCGTGGCCATCTTCCACGGGTGATAATGACCGTACTGTTCGCCGTAGCTAAGAGCCGGGGTTTCTAGGTAGGGGCTGCATGCACAGCCCCTAAGAACAATCGCAGAGGAGGTTCTTTCCATGTTTTCGCCCCCTGATCTTTCCAAAACCTCACCTCTCAACGCGCCTTTTTATGCCGTTTGGCTGAGGCGCTTCCTGTTCGCCTTGACGATTCTCGCCTGGATAGCCATCGGAGGAGTCATCCTCTATGTCCTCGGACGCATCATTACCTCAATTATTTTACTTATCATCTCATTGCTGATTGCCTATATCCTCTATCCCCTTGTAAAAATATTTGAGCGCTTCATGCCGCGGCTCTTGGCAATCCTCGTTGTTTTCCTGCTTTTACTCGTTTCGCTGGCTTTTATCATATTTTATGTAATGTTTACCGCTATCACACAGTTATCTCAACTCGTTCTGGTCGTAGAGAAATTCATTCTAGCGGTACAAGCTGGACATTATCCAGCCCTTATTGATTTTCTGAACAATATAGGTATTACGAATACATTCCTTCAATCTTCAGTGCAACAATTGTTGGGCCAGATGGGAAATGTCATCGCTAGCGTTGTTCCATTTGTAAGCAGCGTTTTCTCTGTGTTCATCAATGTAATTATCGTTGCGTCGTTTAGTATCTATCTTTTGTTTGATGGCCCGCGCGTGATAAACTGGCTCAGACATAAAACGCCCCTGAAGCAACACGAGCGTATTGACTTTGTATTATCTACCCTGGAACAAACAGTAGGTGGGTTCGTTCGCGGTCAATTGCTGCTGTCCGCGCTGATGAGTTTCCTTATCGGTGTTGGTGCATTTTTCATCGGTATTCCCTTTGCGGTGCTCATTGCCGTAATCGTTTTTATCTTAGAATTCGTTCCAGTCGTCGGCGCCTATATTTCAGGGGCAATTGGGATTCTCTTTGCGCTTACTCAGGGGTGGCAGGTGGCACTCATTTACGCGATTTTTGTTACCTTTATGCAGGGAGTGCTGGATGGCCAGATATTGGCTCCGCGTATCCTTGGTCGTTCCGTCGGAATACATCCTATCATCTCCATTTTTGCCTTGATCGCACTGGCGCAACTCTTTGGCCTCTTTGGTGCCCTGCTGGCCGTGCCACTGGCCGCTTGCGCGCAAATCTACATCGTTGCCTTCTGGAAAGAATGGAAAGTGAGACATCCCGAAGAGTTTCCACTGGAAGAAAAGGATCCAACTCCTACCAAAGTTCCCGAGCAATCTACGGTACAGACGTAGATTTGCTATACCTCTTAATCGTGAATACCGTATAAGTGCCGGCTTTCCCAACGCTGCATCGTTCTTCAAACTTGAGTGGCCGAGGTGTCGCTGAAATGGTGAGAGACCACCCTCCCTCGTCTTCTACCAGGAGAACCTGCCTGGCTATGTCCTCATGCGTAAGCGCCCATACGCCCCCAGAGCTCAGATCTTTTTGTATGACTGCAACAACAATCTCATCCGCTCGTGCAGCAGAAGTAGCACGTTCTATTGCCCCTGCTTTCCCACGTACGACTTCAGTAGCCTGAGACGTGCGGCATGGCCTCTCCACAGCTTCTCTTGAAAAGGTATGCGCATAAGGGTAAGTACTTTTACCGTTGACAACAACGTCGAAAAGCAAGAAAATGGTCCGAAATGAAATCTTCTCTGTGCCTGGCAAAAAGAGGATCGATCTTTCTATGACCGTAGGGGCTGAAGATGGAAGTGGCTCGCGGGAAAATCAGAAAAAAGGGAGCGTCGTGTTTCGCTTTCATGCACCTGTAAGGGTTATCAATCTTTTAAACCTGGATGCTATAGTAGCGGGACAATTAGGAAGGACGCCAAACCAGTAGGTGAATTATATGACGTGGCGAAAACGTTTAGCTGTATTGCGCAATTGGTTATATCTCTATCCCGTACCCGAACCCATGCCACGCACTCGCTTCTTCTGGCTGGCGACCAGTCTGGTTGGGCTTGTTGTTATCCTCTTTTCCGGGTATTTTATTCTTCTCCATCTTGGGCGACAGGATGCCTATCTCACGCCCGCTGAAGATCTGGGTACGATGGACCAGGCCGTCTGGAGTCTGACACATGGACAGCTCTTTCATCAGACGGTATGCAATATTGTCAGCGATACCAACTGTACTAGTTTGAATGGTGTTTCGCGCTTTGCCATCCATTTTGAACCTATTCTTTTCCTGGTTTCGCTGTTTTATCTGATCGTTTCCGGCCCCAAAACTTTGCTTGTCTTGCAAACTCTGGTTGTAGCAGGTGGCGCATTTCCCGCCTTCTGGCTAGCACGCCTGCGGCTGCGCAATGAACTCGCGGCAGTGGGGATCGCCGTCCTGTATTTGCTCTATCCCGCGCTGCAACAGGCGGAAATCTTCGATTTTCACGCGGTCACGCTGACCTGCGCCCTGCTGCTCTTTACTCTGTATTTTATGTATACGCGTCGTACTGCCTGGCTCTTCGTTTTTGCTATTCTCTCGATGGCCTGCAAGGAAGAGATGCCAGCCGTCATTGCTATGTTTGGCCTGTGGTCAATCGTTTTTCAGCAGCGCTGGCGCACCGGCCTGGGGTTAGTAGTGCTGAGTATGGCCTGGGTGGGCATGACGCTGCTGGTCTATCACTTTGCCAGCCCTACAGGGCATCCACTGCTGGCTTCCCGTTATGCCTACCTTGGCAACGGTCCATTACAGATTCTCTTCTACTTCCTTCAACATCCACGAACGGTGATCGACCAGCATCTATTAGATCCGACACACCGTCAGTATCTACGTATACTACTGGCTCCAGCAGGATATCTACCTGTGCTGGCTCCCTGGATACTTGTCCTGGCGTTCCCTTCAATCGCCTTAAATCTGTTGAGTTCATTCCGCAATCAGTACCTCGGTGTGTTCCAGTACAATGCTGAGATTGTGCCAGTGCTGATCTTTGCCACGATTGAGGCGATGGTGTTGATTACCTGGGTCGTACAGTGGGTAGTAAAGCGACTGCATGCGCGACAGGAACAACAAACTCGGGACCGGGAAGCATCCCAGGCAGAGCAAATGAAACCTGCCGTGTTTGTTCGCTCTGGTCTTCGCTGGCTGCAACCCGCAGTGTTGCTTGTGCTTGTAGGCTTTACGCTGTTCACCGCTGTGCGTAATGACTTCACATATGGCGCGCTCCCATTTTCAAGGGCATTCGCGTGGCCGCAAGTGACTCAGCATGACCAGGTCGCGCAACAATTAGTAGCGATGCTCCCTCCTTCGGCCTCTGTCTCTGCCCAATCAAGCCTGCTGCCGCACGTAAGCGAGCGTAGTCATGTATATTTGTTTCCCTATGCCGATAATATGGCTGATTATATCTTCCTGGATATCACCAGCTTTACCTACCCGTTCGAAGCGTCCCCCTATACGGACGAGGTGAAGAAAGTATTGCAAGGTGGTCAATATGGTGTGGTAGAAGCCCAGGATGGCTTTCTCTTGCTTAAACGTGGTCTTCCATCTCCTGGAATTTCGCCCTCTTCCCCGGTACAGTCCGGCCCTGACGCAGTGCCGAATCTCCCCGCTGCGTTTTGTTCATTCACACGTGTCTCGTCGCAGGAGGTGCAACATGCTCTTCAGGTTGATTTTACCCCACAGGATAGCCCCGGCAGCAATATCAGTCTGGTTGGGTATAGCGTAGCTCCGCCTCAATCATTTCAGGCTATCACGCCTCTTATGCAGGTCACTGCTTATTGGAGAGTCAACACGGCAAATATGCCCCTGTTAAGAGTCTTGACGACGTTGCTGGATAAGCATGGAAAAGAGGAATTTTCGAGTATTGATTTTCCTGCGCTTTCCTGGTGTCCGGTCAGTACCTGGAAACCCGGAACGATTGTACGCACGGTCGGCAGTGCAGTGTACCTTGGCGATGTCCCCCATGGCGTCGCCCGGGTGGCCATTGCCCTTTTGCCTTATGACGTTCCATTCGGTACAAAGGAGGCTTTAACGCATCGTGTTCCATTGCATGTTGTGAGCGCGCCAATGAATGTTGCAGTTACTCCTGGGACAAATACGGTCCAGGTAGAAAAGATCACTGTCTAGACGTGTCGTTTCACTGTTGAGAGGCGCTTATGCTCATAGTGATGCTGGTTTTGCTGCCGTCAGCAGCAAAACCAGCATCACTATTATGTAACCTTTTACTCCTGCTTTACGTGTCTCTAAACAGTAGACAGGCGTGAGAGAACAAAGGCTTTCACAGGTATCATGTGGTTTATGTTTATGAAGAGTGAACTATCCTAGTGAAACTGTTGAGAAGGATGTTTACGAAGAGACTAATCGCATAGTGAACATCAATCTTTGCGGGAATAACGAACATAGACAATAAAAAAGGAGTGTTTCCCATGACATTAGCAACTATGGTATTGGCAGATCTTACTCTTGAAGGTCTGATCTGGTGGATTATTGTTGGCTTGATAGCTGGCTTCCTGGCCAGTGTAGTGATGCGTGGCGGAGGCTATGGTATCGTTGGGGATATCATCGCTGGAATTATTGGAGCCTTCATCGGTGGCTGGCTGTTTGGCGTGCTTGGCATACATATGGGAGGTGGACTGTTAGGCAGTATCATCGTAGCCTTTGTAGGCGCGTGTATACTGATTGCCCTCCTGCGTGCCATTACGCGTAGCTCATATCGCAGGTGACGCTGAAAAGCATCGTGGAGAATTGGTAAAGAAAACGCCTTCTGTTCTTTTGCGAGTACATCATGTCAGGGCAACTCTCACAGTTGCCCTTTTTTCGTACACAAACATCTCCTGCTCTTAAACCGATTTGCTGGATACACCGACCTCGAAAATTACCTCACCATTTCTATCCGCAAATGTCTCTTGAGGCGAACCCTCAAAAGCTCTTGCTCGAAGCTAAAGCCTATTCGTCCTTGTTTCACCACGAGTGTGGAATGCTCGAGGCATATCCTGAACGGCTCACCAGGATGCAAGCTGAGATCGAAAGAACTGGAACCTACTGGCATACCTACGAGGAGCTGGCTTACGGGGCTAAGATCGCTTGGCGTAACAACACGCGTTGTATCGGTCGGCTCCACTGGAAATCGCTCGCTGTCCGTGATATGCGCCACCTTGAGACGGCGGAGGAGATCTTCACAGCCCTCGTCGAGCACCTCCGGCTTGCCACCAATGGCGGAAAAATCCGGTCAATGATCACCATCTTTGCCCCGGCCGTCCCGGAGCTTCCAGGTATCCGCTGACCCTCAGTAGCGAAAAGCTCCTATCTCGGGCGTTTATTCTTTGTTGGTATGTATTAAATAGTTTAGGTAATGATAGAATA
>Ga0066662_10000686_pt1 | contig 15107 bp, 5 predicted proteins | sample GraSoiAngelo_111_FD_133939 | JGI IMG/M metagenome (GOLD analysis project Ga0066662, IMG submission 133939) | Grasslands soil microbial communities from the Angelo Coastal Reserve, California, USA - 14_0903_12_40cm | ecosystem: Environmental > Terrestrial > Soil > Grasslands | place: USA... | reverse complement strand
TTCGTAGCACGCCGGGCTGGGATGTAGCAGGCGAGCAAGGCCACAGATGTAAGTAACAACGAGACGCCGCCGAAGGTCAGCGGATCGGTCGCGCTCACGCCGAAGAGTTGCGTGGAGATGACGCGCGTTAGCGCAAGTCCGCCCAAAAGCCCGATGCCGATACCCGTCAGAGTTATCAACATCCCCTGCCGGATGACCATACGAAGCACATCCTGCGTCTGCGCGCCGAGAGCGATGCGTATGCCTATCTCGTGGTGGCGTTGCGTAACTGAATAAGCCATCACGCCGTAAACACCGACCGCAGAGAGCAGGAGTGCGACGAGCGCAAAGACCGTGAGCAGCAGTGTCCCGAAACGAGTGCGCGAGACAGACTCGCCAATCCAACTCTCCATTGTTCGCACGTCAGCAACAGGTTGATTGGGATCAATTGACTGAATCACACTCCGCGCGGGCGCGGCCAGTGCGAGCGGGTCGCCGTCTGTGCGTATGACGAAGGTCATCTCAGGATAGGTAAGCTGCGGGTGCGTCCAATAGACCATAGGGTAATCTTCGCCGTTGAGCTTGTCGTAACGCACATCGCCAACGACGCCAATGATCTCGTTTGGCTGCGGGTTCTCCATCATCTGGACCTTGATGCGTTTGCCGATAGGATTCTCGCCCGGAAAATATTTGCGCGCGAGCGCCTCGTTGATGATGATGGTCTTGCGATCCGCAGTCGCTTCCTGCGAAGTGAAGTTGCGCCCACTGATTACGGGGATGTGTAGCGTGTTGAAGTAGTTCTCATCAGCGACGCGCACGTCCGTAGAAGGTTCGTTGCCGTGCGAAGGCTCTGACTGACCTTCTATGAAGAAGGAGGTGCGCGCACCTAAGCCAGTGTAGAACGGAAGATAGTTAGCCAGAGAGACTGAGCGCACGCCCGGCAAAGCCGTTAGCTGTTCTGTAGCCTGCCGGAAGAAAGCAGTAATTTGGCTATCCTCCTTGTACTTCGATTCGGGCAACTGCACGCGCATCGTCAAGAGATTCTTCGGGTCGAAACCGGGATCAACCGCGCCGAGCCGCGCGAAGCTGCGAATCATCAATCCTGCGCCGACGAGCAGCATGAGCGCGAGCGCAACCTCCGAGACGACGAGCACTGAGCGGAATCGGCGTGCGCGAACGCTTCCGGTGTTGCCGCGCCCGGTCTCTTTAAGCGCGTCGTTCGGATCAAAGCGCGCGGCTTCCATCGCAGGAAGCAGGCCGAAGATGACGCCAGTAAGAAGCGAGACGGCGAAGGTGAAGCCGAGCACGGGCAGGCTCACGCCGACCTCAGCCGACCCGATAAGGTTCGGCGGGCTGAGCGCGACGAGCGCGTCAACGCCCCACAAGGCGAGCAGTCCGCCCACGATGCCGCCAGCGAACGAGAGCAGCAAGCTTTCAATCAGAAGTTGCCGCACGACTCGCCATCTACTTGCGCCGAGCGCGGCGCGTATGGCTATCTCTTTGGAGCGCGCTGTTGCTCGCGCGAGCATTAGGTTCGCAACGTTTGCGCACGCTATGAGCAGGACGAAGACGACTGCGCCTAGTAAGATAAGGAGCGGCGTTCTAATCTCGCCCGCGAGTTGCTCGCGCACGGGCACGAGCGTCACACCCTGGTTCGTGTCGTACTCAGGATGCTCTTGCGCAAGACGGCTGGCGATGGTCTCCATCTCCGCCTGCGCCTCTTGAAACGTCACGCCCGGCTTGAGCCGACCGACCGCTGAGAGGTAGCGTCCTCGACGGGGCGCGAGTTTAGTTGGCACCCAGAATTCTGCGGGCTTGCCGCTGCGCGAATTCTCTTTGATGAACCATTTGAAGTCCGGCGGCATGACGCCAATTATCGTCACCTTCACGCCGTCGAGCGCAACAGACTTGCCTATAACATCGCGCGCCCCGCCAAACTGTCGCTGCCAGAATCCGTAACTTAGTATAATCACATCGCCGCCACCGGGCTGTGCGTCGTCGGGCGTGAACGTGCGCCCAAGCATTGCGTCTGCGCCGAGTACGTTGAAGAGATTGTCGGTCGCAACCTGCGCCTGCGCTGCTACGGGTTCGCCCGCGCCCGTCAGGTTAAACCTCGCGTCGTAAAAGGCTGCCATCCCATCGAACGAGTGAGCCTGAGCCTGCCAGTCAAGAAAGTTGGCGGACGAGATGACATTGCGCGGATGATTACCGGTCCGGTTGTTCTCCCAGAGTACGACCAGTCTCTCTGCGTCCCTGTAGGGAAGCGACTGCAATAGCACAGTGTGAACGACGCTGAAGATTGCCGTGTTCGCGCCTATGCCTAAAGCCAGCGCGATGAGCGCGACGAGCGTCAAGCTCGGACTCTTTCTCAGCGCGCGAAACCCGTAACGTATGTCTTGCAAGATCGTATTCATGATCCACCCTTATCAATAGAAATCAGTTAGCGCTCGTCTCTAGCGCTCTCATCAACGAACTCCACATCTTCACTCATATCTAAGCGCCACCATCGGATCAACTTTCGTTGCACGTCGCGCAGGTATTAGACAGGCGACAAGCGCGACTGTTGCAAGCAGAAGAGTCACGACAATGAACGTCAGAGGATCGTGAGCCGTCACGCCGAAGAGAAGGCTGGACATCAGGCGCGCGAGCGCAAACGACGCGGCGAGTCCAACTGCAACTCCGCAGAGCGTGAGCATCATGCCCTGTCCCACGACTAGCCGCAGAACGTCATGGCTTCGCGCGCCGAGCGCTAAGCGTATGCCTATCTCCTGTGTTCGTTGCGCGACCGTGTAAGAGACAACACCGTAGAGACCCAGCATCGCAAGCGTGAGCGCTACACTTGCGAAGACGCCGAAGATAACGAGGCTGAAGCGACGCGCATCGAGCGAGGAAGAATAAACGTCCGTGAGCGTGCGAATCGTCATAGGTATCTCAGGGTTGAGCGACTTCACCACTTCTCGCATAGAGGGGATTAGTGAAGCCGTGTCGTTTTGAGCGCGCACGACAACCGCCAGCGAGTTAGCCTGTGGTCGCTGGAAAGCGTTGGCATAAAGCGTCAGAGCGGGCGCTTGGTCGAGTCCGTATTCGCGCACGTTGCCGACGATGCCAACGATCTCTATCAGCCGCTCATCTCCGTCCATGTTGCCGAACTGTATGTGCCTGCCTACGGGGTTTTCGTTCGGAAAATATTTCTCGGCGAGCGATTGACTGATGACGGCTGTGGGCGGCGAATCCGCCCGATTGTTTGCGTCGAACATGCGACCGCGCAAGAGGGGGATTCCCATCGCTGCAAAGTAGCCGGAACTTGCAAGCCTGTATTCGGCGTGGCCTGTGTGCGACGGATCGTTGTCAATCAGAAATGTTCCGTCCGCGCCTGTGTCGGTCATAGGCAAGCCGTTGATGCCGCCGAAGGCAATAACGCCCGGCATTTGTCCGAGTCGTTCGAGCAGTTGCTCGTAAAAGAGCGTGTTTCGTTTCTGCTGCTCCTGGTCGTCAAAGGCAGGCAGCGACAGATTCATCACGACTGCGCTCTCAGGATGAAAGCCTGGATCAACGCGCAGCAGTTCGACGAAGCTCTTGCCCAGAAGTCCAGCGCCGACAAGCAGTATCATCGTCAGCCCGACCTGTGCGACGATGAGCAACCCGCGCAGACGTTTCCCCCTGCCGTGCGCCGTCTGCCCGCGCCCGGATTCTTTCAGACCTGCCTGCAAGTCTCTTCCCGCGACATGCAGGACCGATATGATTCCAAGCACGACGGCGATCAATGCCGAGAGCGCGAGCGTGAAGATTAGAGCGCGCCCGTTCACGCCTATCTCGTCTGCGCGCGGCAGACTTCCCTGATTCAGTTTGAGAATCAGATCAACGCCCCAGAAAGAGAGCAGTACGCCGAGCGCTCCGCCGATGAGCGTTAAGAGCAGGTTCTCCGTAAGAAGCTGCTGCGCCAGACGCAAGCGCCCCGCCCCGAGCGTGAGGCGCACTGCAAACTCTTTCTGCCGCGCAGTAATCTGCGCAAGAAGCAGATTCGCAACGTTTGTGCCCGCTACCAACAAGAGGAAGCCGACGGCTGCGAGGATAATGAGCAGCGCCTGTCGCACGTTGCCGACCAGATATTCTTGAAGCGGGATGATGTAGAAATCCGAAGCGTCAACGCCAGCGCCGTTCTCCTGCTTGATTTGATGGCCTATGGCGGTGAGGTCCGCGCGAGCAGCATCGAGCGTAACTCCTGGGCGCAGTCTTGCGATGACGCCCCAGTTGTGCGCAGTGCGCGAAGGATAAACCGGATACATCTCGCGCGGCACCCACACCTCAGCCGCCTTCGGGAAGCCGAGGTTTGGCGGCACGACACCTACGACCTGAAAGCTCTGATTCTCAATCCGCAGTGTCGTGCGCGCTAGATCGCTCTTGCCGTCGAGTTCGCGTTGCCAGAATCCGTAAGAGACAATCGCAACGGGAGCGCCCGCCTTCGATTCTTCAGGCAGGAACGTGCGACCGACCATAGGCGCAACACCAAGCACGCGGAAGAAGTCTGCGGAGACGGCATAGACGGGCGCGCGCACAGGCTCGCTTCCGCCAATGATAGTCGTCGTCATAGTCTGCGGGCTTCCGCCGCTGTATTCGGCAATCGCTTCAAAACTGTGATTGCGCTCGCGCACATCCGCGTAGTTCGGATCAGTGAACGGACTACGCGCGCCCTTCTGGTTAACCTCTCTGACTTCGACGATGCGTGATGCTTCCGTGTAGGGCAGCGAGCGCAATAGCACTGCATCAACGATGCTGAAGATCGCCGCGCACGCGCCTATGCCTAAAGCAAGCGAGAGCGTCGCCGCCAATGTGAAAGCCGGTCGCGCTCGCAACATGCGCGCCGCGTATCTCAAGTCCTGCCACAATCTATTCACGCGGAACACCTCCTTGCTCTTTCGACTCGAAAGATGATTCTCACTCGTATCTGAGCGCGACCATAGGGTCCACACGCGTTGCTCTTCTCGCTGGCAGATAACAAGCCAGCAGCGCAACCAACATCAGCAGCGCGGCGACCGCCACGAACGTCAGCGGATCAAATGCGCTGATGCCGAACAACAGGCTCTTTATCAGGCGCGTCAGAGCAAACGAGCCAGCCAATCCGATGGCTATTCCGGCGAGCACCAACTTCATCCCCTTACCGATTATCAGTTTCAGCACATCCTTGCGTTGCGCGCCGAGCGCCATGCGGACGCCTATTTCCGGGATGTGCTGTACGACGAAGTAGGACAACACTCCATAAATTCCGAGCGAGGCCAAAAGCAGTGCAAGCCCTGCGAAGACCGCCAGCAGAATCATTCCGACGCGTCGTTGCGCTGTCTCCTGTTGCAGCACTTCGGCAAGCGTGCGAATGTCCGAGACGGGTTCATTCGGGTCAACCTCGTGTATCGCCTGACGCACGGCTGGCACAAGGCTTGTGGGCGCGAGAGTAGTGCGAATGACAAGATCGCGCGGCGCAAACAAGGAGTAGTATGGTATCTGCGAATAAGGCATATACATCTCCGGTCTGGTCGGCGCGTCTGTGCTCATCTGCCTGACATCTGCGACTATGCCTACGATTGTCATCCATGTTGCATCCGAATTCGGTCCGCCCATCTTGAAACGCTTGCCCAGAGGATTCTCGCCCGGCCAATACTGCTGAGCCATAGTCTCGTTGATGATGGCGACGGGCATGGCATGTTCGTTATCCTGGTCTGTGAAAAGTCGCCCCTGCTTGAGCGCCATACCTATTGCCTGGAAGTAGCCTGAGCTAACCTGTCTATGATTAGCGGTCCATTTGACTCCCGGTTCCGGTTGACGGCCTTCGAGCGAAATGTTGTTTGAGCCTCCCTTCCAGACGAGCGGCACTGAAGTCGTAAAACCTGCCGAGACCACACCCGGCAGATTCTTCACGCGCTCAAGCACCTGATTGTAGAAGGCCGTGCGCTGTGCATGTTCCGGGTATCTCTCCTCTGAAAGCACGGTCCTCAGAGTCAGCGCGCTCTCCGGACGCATATTTGAATACTGCTCGCGCAGTTTGGATAAGGTCTGAATCAAAAGTCCTGCGCCCACCAGTAATATCAACGCCAGCGCCATCTCCGAGATGACGAAGGCGTTGCGTAAACGGCGTTGTCCCGCTCCGAAGCCTGTTCGCCCGCTGCCCTGCTTGAGCGCTTCGTTCAGATCGGTCTTAGACGCCTGAAGCGCAGGTGCAAGGCCAAATATCACTCCGGTCAGCATTGAGATGCCAAGCGTGAAACAGAGCACAGGAAGGTCGAGCACAAGCGTTGTTGATTCGCGTATTCCAGGCGGGATTAGCTGTTGCAGGAAAGCTAACGCCCACATTGCAAGCAGCAATCCAAGCACGCCGCCAGCGCTTCCGAGCAGCACGCTTTCGGTCAGAAGCTGCCGCACTATGCGCCAGCGACTTGCGCCCAAAGCGGCGCGCACGGCCATCTCTCGCTGGCGCGCAGCCGCGCGTGACAACAACACGCCAGCGATATTCGCGCAGGCTATTAAGAGTACGAAACCGACTGCGACGAGCAGCAGCAGTAGCGGGCTACGCGACTCACCCGTCAACTGTTCATGAAGTGGAACGACCAGGGCGCTAAATCCTTCTGGCTGGTCCGGGTCCGATGCCGCAAAGCGCTGCGTGATTCCTTTTACGTCCGCATTAGCCTGGGCAACTGTGACGTTCGGTTTCAAGCGCGCGACCACTTTTAGATAGTGGCGATTGTGGTTGGCGAGGTCTTCTGAAGTGAGCGCAATCGGGACCCACAGTTTTGTGTCCGCTGATTCAAACTGAAATCCTTGAGGCATCACTCCGACTACAGTGTAAGGCTCTCCGTTTAGTAGAACTTTGCGGCCAATGATGCTCTGGTCTGCGCCGAATCGCGTTTGCCATAGGCTGTAACTGATGATGGCTACTTTGCTTGCGCCCGGTTTATCTTCTTCCGCCGTGAAGTTGCGACCGAGCGCGGGGTTCACTCCCAGAAGCGAGAAGAAATTCGAGGTCACGCCAAACGCCGGTAGCTTTTCCGGCTCGCCTTCGCCCGTGAGGTCGTAGTCCCGCTCGTCCATCGCAGCCATATCCTCGAAGGATTGATTCTGCGACTTCCAATCGGCGTAATTTCCGGGCGCAGGCGTGTCGCGCGGGAAGCCTACTGACGACTCGTCCTCCCAGACCATCACCAATTGATCCGGCTCCTTGTACTTCAGGGGTCGGACCAGAACTGAATTGACCAGACTAAAGATCGCTGTGTTCGCACCGATGCCTAGTGCGAGCGTGATGACGGCTATGAGCGTAAAGCTCGGACTCTTCAAGAGCATTCGTAAGCCGTAACGTATATCTTGCAGCAGCGTTTTCATTACTTCTCCTATTCGTATCGAAGAGCAACCATAGGGTCCACTTTCATCGCGCGGCGTGCCGGAATCAGACAGGCCAGAAAAGCTATGAGCGCAAGGATGAGCGAGACTCCGAAGAGCGTCGTGGGGTCGTTAGTTCCAACTCCGAAGAGCAGACCTGCCATAAAGCGCGTGACCGCGAACGACACCAGAAGCCCCAGAACGACGCCGACGATTACGAGCAGCATTCCCTGTTTAATGACCAGCTTTAGAATGTCGCCGCGCTTTGCCCCGAGAGCCATGCGTATTCCAATCTCATGCGTGCGCTGCGTGACCGAGTAAGCCATCACGCCGTAGATTCCGACCGACGCAAGTATGAGAGCGACGACTGCGAAGATGCTCAACAGGAACATGACCAGGCGACGTGACGCAGTTGATTCGATGATGCGCTGGTTCATCGGCTTGATGTTGTAAACGGGAAGCTCCTTATCGAGTTGTTGCACCTCTTTGCGAACCGTCGCGGTCATGCTCGCAGGGTCTGTCGCCGTTCGCACGATGAGGAACATGGAGCTACTCGGCGTTTGATTTGAAGAGGTGTAGATATATTCCTCTGCCTTGTCGTCCAAGCCCCAATGCTTTATGTCGCCCACGACGCCTATGATCTCTGCGGGCGGCACTCTGTTTTCGGGGTCGAGCAGGCGACGGCCCACAGGGTCTTCGCCGGGAAAGTATTTGCGCACCATCGTGTCGTTGATGATGACGACCAGGGGAGCGTCTTTCGTGTCGTGCTCGCTAAAATCGCGCCCTTTGAGAACAGGGATGTGCATGGTCTGGAAGTAGCCCGGACTTGATGTGCGACCGTTTGCTTCCGGGTACTGACCCTTCGGCGGCGCTGGCTTGCCTTCGACTACGAAGGTTGTCGTACCGCCGCTCCCGCCCATAGGCATCATGTCAATTGCGGCTGCCGCTTCGACGCCGGGCAAGCTTCGGACTCGCTCAGTTAATTCCTGATAAAAGCTCGTGACCTGCTCATTCTTACTGTAGTGAGATGACGGAAGCGAGAGTTGCAACGTGATAAGGTTCTGCGGGTCGAAGCCGGGGTTGACATCCATCAGTCGCAGGATGCTTCGCATCATTAGACCTGCGCCGACGAGCAGCACGAGAGCCAGCGTCACTTCAGAGACTATCAGCGCGTTGCGGTAACGCTTGCGGCTCGATCCGGCAGAAGTTCTACCGCCCTCTTTGAGCGATTCGTTCAGGTCCGACTTTGAAGCTTGCCATGCAGGAAAGAGTCCGAACAAGATTCCTGTCAAAACAGAAACAGCGAGTGTGAAGCTAAGCACGCGATAATCCAGACTTATCTTGTTCCAACCGGGAATGCCGAGCGCAAACTCGCGCGGCATACTTGCAATCAAAAGATCAACGCCCCAGAGCGCCAGCAAGAGACCACAAATGCCGCCCAGGACCGAAAGCATCACGCTCTCAGTCAAGAGTTGACGAATGATGCGAAAGCGGCTAGCGCCGAGCGCCGTGCGGATTGCTATCTCCTTCTGTCTTGCGGCTGCGCGCGCGAGCATAAGGTTTGCCACATTCGCGCAAGCGATCAAGAGCACGAAGCCTACGGCAGCCAGAAGAATCAGTAGCATAGGCTTAAACTTCGCCACATCCTCCTGCTGAAGCGATGCGAGCCTGATGCCCCGCTGGTTGTTCGTGTCCGGGTACTGCTGCTGCAAGCGGTTGGCGATAGTGTTCATCTCGGCCTGAGCCTGCTCTATCGTCACGCCGGGTTTCAAACGCGCACGGGTATAGAGAAAGTGTGCCGTGCGATTTGTTTTCTGATTCTCTCTTGGCGCAAGCGGCGTCCACATCTCTGACATCGCGCGCGGAAACTCGAAGCCTTGCGGCATGACACCCACGACAGTGTAAGGCTGGCTGTTGACGCTTATCTTTTTGTTGATGATAGCGGGGTCTGAGCCGAAGCGACGTTGCCACAATCCGTAACTTAAGATCACTTCGTTCTCTTTTCCCACCTCGCCCTCTTCGGACAGAAAATCTCTGCCCAAAAAAGGTTTGACTCCGAGCGTGGCAAACATATTGGGCGTGACCGAATTGCCCAGGACCTGTTCGGGGTTGTCTCCGTCCGTAAGGTTGAAGTCGCGCCAGCGAAAAGCTGCCAGATTCTCGAAGACGTGACTCTGCGACTGCCAGTCGTAGAAATTAGCAACAGAGGCTTCGTTGTGAGTCTTCAGATAATCGTCCAGGAGTTGCGGATTGGTCTCCCATGCGATCACCAATCGGTCCGGGTCTTTGTAAGGCAGAGAGCGCAAGAGGACTGCGTTGACGACACTGAAGATCGCACTGTTTGCGCCGATGCCCAGGGCCAGAGCTATTACCGCAACAAGAGTGAATCCGGGACTCCTCAACAGCATACGAACGCCGTAACGCAAGTCTTGAAGCAGGCTTCTCATAATGAGATTCTCCTAATCAATAATCGAACAGCTATTCATAACGAAGCGCAATCATTGGGTCCACTTTCATTGCCCTGCGTGCTGGTATCAGACAGGCTATTAGGGCAATGGTTGAGAGAAGTAGCGAGACGGCGATGAAGGTCAAAGGGTCTGTGGCGCTGATGCCGAACAGCAAACTCCTCATGATGCGCGTGAGCGCGAAAGCGCCAATCAAGCCGATCACTACGCCGATCAACGTCAAAGCCATACCCTGGCCCACGACAAGTTTTTGTATGTCATGTGTCTGAGCACCGAGCGCCAGGCGAATGCCCAACTCGTGTGTGCGCTGGACGACTGAATAGCTCATCACGCCATAGAGACCGATGGCGGTTAAGATGAGCGCGAGGCCAGCGAAGATAGCAAGAAGGAGAGTGTTGAAGCGTGGTTGCGAGACCGACGCTGCCAGGTATTCATCGAGCGTCTTGATGCTATAAACGGGCAGGTCTTTATCGAGCGCGCGAACTTCGTTTCGCACCGCACTTGTAATGCTTGCAGCATTCACGTTAGTCTTCACGACCAGCGTCATCGTGTCGAACGGAAGTTGCTCGTGCGGGACGTATGCTTCGGGGTCTTCTTCTGCCATGCTCAAATTCTTGTGCTTGACGTTTCCCACCACGCCCACGATCTCGCGCATCACAGGCTTGTTTTCATCCACCGAGATGCCCGGCTTGATGCGTTTGCCGAGCGGGTCTTTGTTCGGGAAAAATTTTTGCGCGAAGGCTTCGTTGACGATGACGACGCCCGGCGCTGTTTGATCGTCGCGCTCCGTGAAATCGCGTCCCTTGAGAAACGGAATGCCCATCGTCCGAAAATAGTCTGGACTGACGGTCCGAAATTCTGTTGAAGGCTCATCGCTTTTAAGCACCGGGCGACCTTCGGTTTCAAATGAGATGCCCATCCTCTCGCCACTGAGTGGAAGCGGAAAGACCGCGCTGGCAGAGGCCACGCCCGGCAGCGCTTCTATGCGCTCGCGCAAACTGCGATAGAAATCTGCCTGCTGTTGAGTATTGTATTTGACATCGGGCAGTCCGACGCTCAACGTCAGTACATTGTGCGAATCGAAACCGGGACTGACCTGCTGCAATCGTCTGAGACTTTGAATGAGCAGACCTGAACCGACCAGTAGCATCAGCGCGATAGCCACTTCAGCCACGATCAGCGCACTGCGAAGACGATTATGACGCGCTCCATCTCCTGAACTGCGCCCGCCCTCTTTGAGAGCTTCAGTCAAGTCAGACCTTGAAGCCTGAAGCGCAGGCGCTAACCCGAAGAGCACTCCGGTCACTAGCGCAACCAGAAAGGTGAAGCCGAGCACGTACACGTCCAAGCCAATCTGCGTTGAGCGCGGGATGGCGTTGCCGCTGACGGCTACGAGTAAATCCGTTCCCCAGAGCGCGATGAGCAGGCCGAGTGCGCCGCCTGCCAACGAGAGCAACACGCTTTCGGTCAAGAGTTGCCGAATCACACGCAGACGGCTTGCACCAAGCGCCGCGCGAATTGCTATCTCCTTGTTCCTCGTGGTGGCACGCGCCAGCAGCAGGTTGGCTACATTCGCGCACGCGATAAGGAGCACGCACCCGACCGCCCCGAGCAGTATCAGTAACGCCGTGCGAACATTGCCGACTAGATTCTCCAGAGCAGGAATGACCGTGATGCCCCTGTTCTTATTCGTGTCCACATATTGCTGTGAGAGACGGCTGGCGATTGCGTCCATCTCGGCTTGCGCCTGCGTTTGTGTGACGCCCGGCTTGAGTCGCCCTATGACCATCATGTAGTGCGCGCCTCGCTGCTCGGACAGTGGCTCGCTGCCTGAAAGGTCTTCGGCGACGGTCGTCCACAATTCCACCGGCTCGTTCTGAATCGGAAACTGAAATCCTTCCGGCATCACGCCTACGACGTTGTAACTCTTGCCGTTCAGCATGAGCGGCTGGCCGACGACTTTTGGATCAGAGCCGAACTGTTTCTGCCACAGCGCGTAACTCAACATCACTACGCGCCCGTTCTCACCCGGCTGATCCTCTTCTGGACGAAAGGAGCGTCCGATGATCGGTTGCACACCAAGCAAAGGAAACAGATCAGCGTTGACCATCTCGCCCTGCAACCGCAGCGGCTCGTGGCTGCCGGTGAGAACAAAATCGCTATCGTGGAATGAAGCCACGCGCTCGAAGACGTGGTTTTGCTCGCGCCAGTCAGCAAAGTCCGGGTAAGAGGCTTGGGTTCTCGTCACACCGCGCTGCAAGTTGTTCTCCCACACGATCATCAAACGATCAGACTGTGGAAACGGTAACGGGCGCAGCAGCACAGCGTTGACGACTGAGAAGATCGCCGTGTTAGCGCCGATGCCTAAAGCCAGCGCTGCGATAGCAATGAGCGTAAAGCCCGGACTCTTCCAGAGCATTCGTAAGCCATAGCGTACGTCTTGTAGTAAGTTTCTCATCGAAATCTCCTATTCGTACCGAAGCGCAACCATCGGATCAACTCTAGTCGCTCTGCGCGCCGGAATCAGACAGGCGACGAAGGCAACTGCCGCAAGCAACAGCGAGACGCCGATTAAAGTTAACGGGTCGGTTGCGCCGACGCCGAAGAGCAAACTCGACATCAAGCGCGTGACAGCGATTGCCCCTATTAGACCGATTGCCACGCCAATCAAGACGAGCATCATCCCTTGATTGACTACGAGCTTTATCACGTCCGAAGTTTTTGCTCCGAGCGCGATGCGTATTCCAATCTCGTGCGTGCGCTGCGTGACCGAGTAGGCGACAACGCCGTAGATGCCGACTGCTGAGAGAAGCAGCGCTAGGCTAGCGAACATTCCCAGAAGCATCATGCTGAAGCGCGGTTTTGAGACTGAGCGGCTAAGGCGCTCGTCCATCGTCGCCACATCTGCGATTGGCAGGTCCGGGTCGAGCGAGCGCACCTGCTCGCGTATTGCTGGCAACAGTTTTTCCGGCGAACCAGTGCCGCGCACCGTGAGCATCATGCTGTTGCTCCAGCCTTCATTCTTATTCTGGCGGTAAGGAGCATAGACCTCCGGCTGCGCTTCCTTGCTCAAGTCAGAACCCTTCGCGTCTGCGACTACGCCGATGATTGTGCGGCGCGGGAAATGGTTATCTTGTCCCTGCGGCGCGGGCGGCAACATGCTTTCGGGTGGTCCGAGCCAGATGGTCTTACCGAGCGGGTCTTCGTTAGAAAAGAAGCGGCGCGCCGCTGTCTCGTTGATGATGGCGACGGGTTGCGAGTTCTCGTTATCATGCGCGTCAAACCCTCGCCCGCGCCGCAAACTGATTCCTATAGCCTTCAGATAGTCCTCGCTGACGAGCGAGAAACTAACGGATGGAACTTGATCTATGGATGTAGGCGGCGTGCGTCCTTCGACGCTGAAGAGCTTGCCCCAATCGTCGCCCGCGCCGAGCGGAAGGTCAGTGCTCACGCCCGCCGACTCCACACCGGGCACCGCTTTCAAACGCTCAAGCAGATTCGCGTAGAAGTTCATGGCGGCTGGCGGCGTCGAGTTGATGTTGAGCGGCTCTGGATATTTCGAGACGGGTAGCGACATACGCATAGTCACGACGCTTCGCGCGTCAAAGCCCGTGTCCACGCGGCGAAGCCTAATGAAGCTCTGAATCATCAACCCTGCGCCGACGAGCAAGATCATAGCGAGTGCTATCTCGGCTGTGACTAAAAGACCGCGCAGGCGACTAGCACGACGGCTTGCCGTGCCACTACGCCCGCCTTCGTTGAGCGCCCCGCGCACGTCCGCCCTTGCCGCCTGAAACGCGGGCAGCAGTCCGAATACGAGAGTTGTAAGAAGCGAAAGAGCAAGGGTGAAGACCAGCACGCGCTTGTCAATCTCTATGGCGTTGTGTCGCGGGAGCGACGCCGGAAGTAAAGACTCCAACGCGCTCAGCCCCCACATTGCAAGCAGTAATCCGCAGCCTCCGCCTAGAAGACCAAGCGGCACGCTCTCAGCTATCATCTGTCGGACCAGTCGCAGGCGGCTAGCGCCCAGGCTTGCGCGAATAGCCAGTTCCTTCTCTCTTGCAGCGGCGCGCGCAAGCAGAAGGTTTGCGACGTTGACACAGGCGACGAGAAGCACGAAGGAGACCGCGCCGAGCAGCACCAGAAGCGCTGTCCGCGCGTCGCCTACGATCTGTTCGCGCAGCGGGACGATATAGCCGTCGAACCCTTGCGGCTCTTTCCCCTCAGTGCGAAGCCGTCCGGTTATTGCGCCCACTTCGGCCTGCGCCTCTTGAAACGTCACGCCCGGTTTGAGGCGACCGACGATGTTGATGAAAAAGTTGTTGCGGCTGTCCATGTTGTCGCCGGGCGCGAACGACATAGGCGTCCACAGTTCGACAGCAGGCTGGTTGTCCATGAACGCCATGCCTTCGGGCATGACGCCTACGACCGTGAAAGAGTCGCCGCCGATTGTGATCGCGCGACCGACGATATTCGGATCGCTCCCGTAGCGACGCTGCCACAGCCCGTGACTGAGCAGCACGACGTGATGACGACCGAACTGCTCCTCTTCCGGCAGGAAGCCGCGACCCAATGCGGGCTTGACGCTGAGAACGTCGAAGAGGTTCGCGGTCACGTGCGCGCCCTGTGCACGCTCAGGCTCAAAGCCTGCGCCCGCGAGGTTGTAATCGCTGTAGTAGAACGCACCCAACCCTGCGAACGAGCGGTTCTGATCGCGCCACTCGCGGTAGTCAGGCATTGCGCTGCCCGACTGCGTGATGCCCTGCGGCTTCATAGAGGACCAGAGCATCACGAGTTGCTCAGGCGCAGGGTAAGGTAGTGGGCGCAGTAGCACCGCATCAACGACAGAGAAGATAGCTGTGTTCGCGCCGATGCCTAAAGCCAGCGTAATGACAGCGACGATTGTGAAGCTGGGCTTTTTCCTCAACATCCTTGCGCCGTAGCGCAAATCTTGCAGCAGCGTTTGCATAGACTCTCCTTCTCACTCGTACCTGAGCGCCAGCGTGATAACGGCAATCGGCCTTGAAGCCGGGCTTACTGAACATCACCCGCAGTTCGTACCGCAGGTCTTACAACGAAGCGGTCATCACGCTACTCCCAAAGCTTCTCCAACACTCTCTTCCACCACGCGCCCGTCGAAGAGATGTATCTCTCTGTCCGCATGACGAGCGTATCGCTGGTCGTGAGTGACCATGCAGATAGTCGCACCCGATTTGTGTAAATCCTGAAGCAGCGTCATCACAGCCTCTCCATTAACTGAATCAAGATTTCCCGTTGGCTCATCTGCCAGAAGAATAGAAG
>Ga0066662_10000685_pt1 | contig 15110 bp, 5 predicted proteins | sample GraSoiAngelo_111_FD_133939 | JGI IMG/M metagenome (GOLD analysis project Ga0066662, IMG submission 133939) | Grasslands soil microbial communities from the Angelo Coastal Reserve, California, USA - 14_0903_12_40cm | ecosystem: Environmental > Terrestrial > Soil > Grasslands | place: USA... | reverse complement strand
CTGAGTCCGGCACAAGCGTCGGCATCCACGATGTCACGCCATTTTGAGCAAGAAAGCGCGCGACCTTTTTAAGAGCCTGCGCGTCCGCTTCGTTTACGTCAACACCGACCGCGCCGTGAATGTGTATATCTATGAAGCCCGGAAAAAGTGTTAGGCCGTCAAGGTTGATGACCTCATCGGATTTGATAGATTTGTCTGCGCCGGAATCAAGAATGCGCGCGATGCGCTCCCCTTCAATGAGGATTGCGCTCTCGGCGATTCGGCCCGGCAGCACTACGCGCGCGTTCCACAGAAGTGTTCTCTTTGTGGCTCTATCGTTCACTCTTTATCGCTTTGCCCTGTAGATTAGAAGCTGTTTTGGAATTCTACCATGCACACGCTTTGCTTCGCGCGCATCAGGTGGCGCTTGCGAAATAGTTTCCCCTTAAAGATGCGAATGCCCGCGACTTGTTCGAGCCGCGGGCATCCCCGTTGTTGCGGTCATCAGAGACCAGGGCGTCGTGCGCTTCTCCCTTGATTTAGAAGAAGAGCTTTATGCCGATCTGAATGTTACGCGGGTCGCGCACCGCAGTTATCGTGTTATAGGTCCCAAGCGTGGTGTTCGTACCGAGGGTTCTGAAGTTCGTGTGATTGAACACATTGAACATCTCACCGCGTAGTTGCAGCCGCGCTCTTTCGCCGAAGCGAATGTTCTTGAAAAGCGAGAAGTCGAATCGCTTCGTCGGCGGTCCATTGATTACTCCGCGAGCGGAGTCGCCTACGATGTTCGGTACGGGAGCCGCAGTCGGGTTCGATTGTATGCAGGATGCATTGAACCACTGCTGGAGCGTGTGCGGCGCACCAACGTTCGGATCGCACAGTATGTTCGGGCGGTTGCCTGCGATTATAGCAGGCACGTTACCCAAACCCGACGCGTCGAAGTTCGTCGATAGCGTAAACGGCAGTCCCGATTGAAATGTCGCAAGGCCGGTGATTTCCCACCCGCCGAGAACGTTTCCTGCAAAGTCATGCCGTTTATTAAACCACGGAAGATCGTAGATGTAATTCGCCGTGAATATGTGACGACGATCAAGCGTGGCTCGACCATAATCCTGACGGATGTTGTACGAATTCTCAGGCGCAGTGCTGCGGTCCGTCTGATTGTCCGTCAAGTTCTTAGACCACGTGTAGGAGACGTTGAACTGCGACGCTCCACCCAGCCTGTGCTGCAATTGCGTTTGCAGACTGTTGTAGTTCGAGTTGAACTGCGGCGTAATCATGTTGATTGACCGGTAGCCTCTGAAGGGTCTGATCTGGTCAAGAATGTTGGATGAAACGCCTCCCGAAGAGCCGCCGAAATAAGTTCCCGGCGCTTGGCATGGAGCGGTCACCACGCCCGGAGTTTGCAGCGTGTTAGCGCCACTTGCGCAGCGAGCGTTAAGCGCGAAGCCCGGAGGAAGCTCGTTCAACTCGTAAGCACCGATCAAGTGTGTTCCCTTCGAGCCGAAATAGCCTACGCTGACGAAAGTGCTGTTGCCGAACTGTTGCTGGACTTCAAATGACCAGTGCTGCATGTACGGGTCTTTCCAGTTCGGCTGAATGGCAAGGATGCTCAACGGAGTAAGGGACGAGGCCGCCGTGACAGTCACTCCCGGAGGAACTGGCTGGCTCAGGCTTGGCGGCGTTGATCCCACCGGTAACGAAGCCTCGCTGATTGAGAACGTTTCCTGATAGGGCGGATTCCTTCCTATTATCTGCTCGTATGTGCCGTTCAGCACCTGATCGTAATACATTCCGTAACCTGTGCGAACGGCAGTCCTGCCTTTCTTGAATGGATCAAAGGCCAGGCCGAAGCGAGGCGCGAAATCACCTTTCGGAGCCTTGACGATGTATTTGCCGTAAGGCGAAGCGGTCGGTACACAATTGTTGGCAGCCGTTTGAAAGTTTTGCGAGTTGACGGTCATGCCGTTGCAGAAATTACCAGTGCCCGGAACGCGGTTGCCTGCGCCCGTCACCTGCGGTGCGTTAGCAGGGTTGAAAAGCCGCGGGTCGAAGTTGCTCAAGCGGCCATTCTTGTCATAGGGCGAGCCGAAATAGGAGTAGCGAACCCCATAATACACAGTGAGATTCTGCCGGAATCGCCACTCGTCCTGTCCGTAGCTCTCAAACGCCATCTGCCGCAAGTCGGCAGTATAGTCAAAGCGTCCCTGCGCGTAAGAGACGTTATTGCCCATCAGGAAGTTCGCAAAGAGTTGGAAGTTGGAACGCCGTGTGGCATTGGTCTCCTGCGTCGCTGCGCCAGGCGCAAGCACAGTCGTTACGACCGGACTGGTCGGGACGGTGTTAAAGAACCCGTTGAAGTCAGCTTGTGCGCAAGGCGTCGTAGCGGAGCAGCCCACCAAGGCGTTCTCGTTCTTCCTGTATTTGGAATACTGAGCACCGAACTTCATCGTGTGATTACCGCGTGTCCATGTTAGATCACCGGCAAAGTTGTGCTTGTAGGAGAAGTTGTCGTAGTTGCCGAACTCCGTCAGATTGCTGAATCCATTTCCGAAGATAGAAGGAACAACATCTCTGGTATTCGGATATGCAAGAGCAGGCGAAATCGGTGAATTGGCTATCGCCAACGATCCGGTGGTGCTGCTCAAGATAGCGCCGTAGCCGTAGTTCCATCGACCAACCAAAACTACTTTTGGACTGACAACATAGGTCGTCTGGAACGTGTGCGTCTTGCCCGGCGAATCTGTCTTGCTGGTGGAAACTCCTGGAATTCCCGCACCCGAAGAGAAGAGCGAGTTTGGGTCAATCGTAGGAATCGTATCCTTCTCGTATCTGTAATAGGTCTGTAGCTTGTCCGAGAAGTTGTGATCAATTCTTACAATCTCCTGTCGGAAATCGAAGACGCCGCTCGCAGGAAAGCTCAAAGCGCGCGTGACCGGATCGGTCGGCGGAGGCAGTCTGTTGTAAACGAGGGCCAGATATTGTTGAGCTATCGGGTTAATGGCAACGCGCGAGGAGAGAGGCGTGCCCGCTGGCAGCACGTTCAGACAAGTCTGCGTGGAGGCAGTGGTGGTCGGCGCATTAGCGCTCAAGCAAATGTCAATTGGGAAGATGCCTTGACGCATATTCAAATCCGGCACGGTGCTGTTCAGCGTCGGATAGCGACGGTCCTTGCGCTGCTCTTCCGAGAAGAAGAAGTAGGTTCTATTCACCTTCGTGACGCCGCGCCCGCCTTCGCCGAAGCGCGGCAGATAGATTGGACCGCCAATGGTAAAGCCGTAATCGTTATAGCGGAAGGGCGCGCGCTTCACCTTGCCGTTTGTATCTCGACCGAACGGAGCAGCCGTGCTCGCGTTGGATATGAAATCGTTTGCGTTCAATTTTTCATTGCGAAGGAATTCGTAGCCTGAGCCGTGAAACTTATCGCCTCCTGAGCGCGTCACGACGTTGATCTGTCCGCCTCCGCTACGGCCCGATTCCGCCGGGAACAGGCTGCGCTGTACTCTGAACTCGCTAATTGAATCAACGCTCGGATAGGCTTGAATCGTTATGTTCGAGCCGCGATCTGTTACGTCAGCGCCGTCAACCGTGTAGGTGTTCTGCGCGCTGCGTGCGCCGTTGACGGCGATGTTCATAGTGTTGGCCTGACCCGCAGGGTTGCTCGTGCCTACATAGACCTGATCCGCAAGATCGTTCGATACGCCGGGGGCGAGCGTTATCAGTTGCACCCAGTTTCTATTATTCAATGAAAGCTCGCGCGCCTGATCGCCGTTGATAATCGTGGATGCTTGCGGCGTAGTGGTCTCCACGGCGACGGGCGAAGCCTCGACTGTTACGACCTCAGCGATGTTGCCCGCCGTCAACGTGACATCGAGCGTGCGGCGCTGGCCTACGTCAACCTGCACTCCGCTCTCGATGTGCTTCTTAAAGCCAGTCGCTTCGACACTGACATCGTACTTCGTAACGGGCAGGTCACGAGCCGTGTACTGTCCGTCATCATTGGTCTGGACCGTGCGAACCACAACCTTCTTCTCCGGGTCTGTGACCGTGACGGTTGCGCCTTTGACCGCCGCGCCGTTCGGGTCCGTAACGGCGCCGACGATGCTGCCCGTAATCTCCTGTGCGTAAGCGCCGCCCATCAAACAGAAAGCGGCGATGATAAGTAGGCTGAGAAGCCCTTTCTTCATCTGGTGTGTCATATCGTGATTCCTCTTTACTTTAGTTAAGCCGGGAAAGCTCGATTCCTCTTTTCGTAATCTGCGCACTCATCCCGCAAAGGGGTCCGCTGGCGACTGAATGTGATGCGCAAACTTTATAGGACGAATCGGAAGCTGATTAAACAAAAGCGGTCATCTCAAGAAGATGTACGCCCGCTTCAGAGCACTACTATTGCGCGCAAACTTTACAACATGGCGTCGGCGCGCGGCAAGATTTTATTTCTATAGGCTTGCCGAAGCGCACGCGCGCGCCCTCGCAAAGCGCAACCCGCTCGTCGCGCCTTTGGTCGTCTCTTCAGTTTTCAAGAACTGCTCGCGCGCTTTATCAATCCGGACGGTTCACTGAAAAGTTGGGCCGCCCGATTCAAACTATCAGACAGCTAGAAACTCAGTTTCCCCGAAAACTGTATTCTTCGAGCGTTGTTCGTAACGCTGTCGTTGATGCGCCCGAAGATTGACGAGGTGATAACTGCTGTCGGGTTGTCGAACGAAACACTGTTTAGAACGTTTCTAGCATCAACCCTCAGACCGAAACTAACCTTCTCGGTGATTGCGAATTTCTTCGAGAGCGAAGCGTCCCACTGGTTATAGTGCGGCGCCAGGAAGAAGTTGCGTCCCGTGTTGCCAATTGATCCGGGCGCGGGCGCTGAGAATAGCGCACGCTGTGACGCGCTGAACCAGAAGTTTCTTCCGCTCTCAAGTATCAGTTGACCCATGTCTCTTGTGCAGCCGGAACAATCAGCCGTTGACTGAACGACGTTGCTGACCGTGTTGATGCCGGAATAGACCGTGAAAGGTCTCCCGGACGCTATGATTATTGTCCCTGAAGTCTGCCACCCGCCTATGATGTAATCCAGGACCTTCGGCATACCGGAAGCAAACCTTCTCTCTTTGCCGACAGGAAGATCGTAAGTGTAAGTTCCCTGAAACACGTGACGGCGGTCAAAGTCCGACCAGGTGTAATTCAGGTTGCGGTTTCTAAGATCAAACGGCGTGCTCGAAGCCGATTGAACGGAGCCTGTGGAAACCGTGCTGAGCGACGGGTCCCACGAACGATTGTCTTTCGATAAGGAATAGGTGTAACCGACCTGGAAGCCGAGGCCATTATTGATACGTCGTCTCAAGATCAACTGAAGGCCGTTGTAGTGGGAATAATCGTTGCTGTCGAAGACGTTCAGCCCGCCTGTGAACTGCGGGTAGGGCTGGAACAGAAACGGGAAGCCGGTTATGTCCAGCAGCCGCTGATTAAGTTGCGCGTTGGTGCAAAGCCCCGCGGTGACATCAGCGGACTGGCAAGTCCTTTGCGACACGTTTAGAGCAAGCGTAGCCGCGCTGCCTTGCGAAAGCGCAGTCGTGTTGAGCGCGCGGAATCTAGCAGTCCCTCCGTTATTCGCTGCATTGCCCGACATTATCAGGTTAATGAACGGGCTGTTGTAGGTCGCGTCAGCCTTCACTCTGTTGAATGCGTCAAGGAAACTACTTTCGGGTACGCCCGGAACTGCGGCGAAGATATTAACCTGATTCACATTGTAGCCGCCGAGCAGATGAACTGCGTGCTTGCCTATGTAGTTCACCTCGATGACATTTTTCCTGATCTCTCTCTGAAAGCTTAAAGACCATTCGTGAACCTGCGGGAACTTCAGGGCAGGGTCTATGACGCTTGTAGAGCCTGTGCCGAAAGCTGGCGGCTGGCGCAGAACGCTCGGCGTAGTCGTTGGCGTCAGCGTAGGATAGACCGCCGCTAGATTTCTGTAGAGACCTCCGGCCTGTCCGAACGTAGAGTTCGTAGGACCTATTGCGTTGCCCGGCGTGCTCTGGAAGATGGAAGAGCCGAAGAGGAACGTGGCTATGCGGTCAGAAGCTATGCGGTAGTTTGCGCGAATGGAAGTCTTTCCACTCTTGAACGGGTCCCAAGCGAAGCCTACCGAAGGCAGGAACACGTTTGCATTCTTGAACAGGTCGCCCTCTACCCATTTCAGCGTGTTCGATGGCTGCGCACCGAATCTCACAAGTTGGTTCGGAACTAAGGTAGGTCTCTCGTCAACAGACGGATTTAGTTTAGCCTCGTAGCGCAAGCCCAGATCGAAGGTCAAGTTCGGCCTGAACTTCCAATTGTCCTGGAAGAAGAAATCAAGCTCAGGATAGTGGGCCGTGTTTATCCACCTGGTCCCGGCAGGTTGGAAGGTGTTAGCGGTCGGGTCGGCGACGAAAGCCAGTGACACGGCGTTAACTCTTCCGAGCAGATCATTGACAGTATTTTGTAGGCGCGTTAGGTCGTTCGTGTTGATCGAGGTTGCGCCAGCCGTGGGCAGTGCGAACGGCCCGAAGCCCGATGACTGGTTTAAGGTAACCGTCGGCTCGATTGCCGCGCCCGCGACATTCGATCTGTCATCAACGTGACGGTTGAAGCGGAAATTGATTCCGCCCTTCAGCGTGTGCGAGCCTCTGATGAAAGTCAGATTGTCTATGTACTGCAATGTCCGCACACCGCGCGCGTTGTACGAGAAGTTAGTGTTCGGCGTCGCAGGGTTGTTGAACGAGAACGGAATGTTCGGGTCCGGGAAAGGCGTAAGGAAGTTGAAGAAGTATTTGCTGATGCCGAGGATGGCTTCGTTGGTCATCGTGGATGACGGCGACCAGCGCCAATTGATTGCAAGATTCTTCGGGTTGCGGTACGTGTCAACGAAGTTCGGCGAGTTGGGGAAGATTGGACGACCGCCGTTGGCCGAATCGCCGAGAGAGTTCTGCTCGCCCTGCGCATAGCGAACGTAGAGCAGGCTATTCTGACGCAGGTTGAAGTCTAATCTAGTGACGAAGTCGTACTGCCTCTCATGTTGCGGCGAGGAGAAGTTGAAACCGGCTGTATTCAACCCATCGCCTGTAGTGAAATTATTCGGCAGCGGCATCGAGTTAATCATGGCCGCGAGCGTCGGGTCTATGCCTATGCCCGAAGGGTTTGTAGCAATGTTATAGCTTGAGATGCACGGCGAATTTGTCGGCGGATTGCCCGTGCAAGCGGGAAGAATCGCGTTTCCTCCAGCATCAACAGAGGGCGTCGAAGTTCCTGCGGGCGCGTTGGCGCGTCCCACGACGTAACGGAACAAGCCCTGGCGAGCGGCCTGCGTATAGACCGTGCGTGTCACAAGAGCAGTGTCGTAAGCGCGAAGCAGTTGCAGGTTGGTGAAGAAGAATGCTTTGTCTTTCAATAAGTGAAACTTGCTCTTACCTTCACCGAATCCCGGATTAAAGAGCGGACCGCCGATTGAGCCGCCGAAGATGTGCTGAACGAACTGGTCCTTGGCAGTCCCCGCTATTGTTACTGGATAGCTCTTGGCGTCGAAGCGAGGCGTTCTGTAATACTCAAACAGGTTGCCGTGAAACTGATTCGTCCCGGAGCGAGTGACAAAGGTTACCTGCGCGCCGCTGCTTCGTCCAAGCTCTGCCGTGAAGTTGCTCGTGACGATCTGGAATTCCTGAACGGAGTCAGGGTTGGGTCTGAGCGGCGTGAAGTTCGAGCCGCCCGCCGTTGACTCGTTGATATCAATTCCGTCGAGCGTGAAATTGAATGCGCGGTCGCGCGAGCCGTTCACGTTAACTGCGCCGCCGGTGTTTCCGCCGAAGACTACGCCGGGTTGAAAGTTCAAAAGGTCCAATGGATTTCTGCCGCGCGTGCCGACAATCGGAAGCGCTTCCAACGTTCTCTGATCAATCGTGCTGCCTATGTTGCCCGAAGTGCTGGTCTGCACCTGCTCTGCTGCCGCAACGACTGTTACGACTTCAGACACAGCACCCGCTTCCAGAGAAACGTTAACCGTTGCGGGCTGGTTGACTGTGACCTGATTGCCTGTCGAGACAAATTTTTTGAAACCCTGCTTCTCGACAGTCACCGTGTATGTTCCCGGATAGACGGAATCGAAAACGTAGGTGCCGCTCCCGCTCGTCTCGGTTGTGAAGGAAACCTGCGTTGCCTCGTTCGTGAGCGTTGCGGTTGCAGTCGGCACAGCCGAGCCTTGCTGATCTAGAACAGTTCCGGTCACGCGCGATGTAGTGCCTTGAGCAAACGCCGTCACGACTCCGGCCAACAAGATTAGAAGGATGAGAGTGAAACGCGTGAGCAAGTCTCTTTTCATGTTATCGCTCCTGTTTCGAGTTATTAGATTCGTGCACTTCTCCGCCCCGCGCTCCTTATTATCCGCGCGGTCGCGCCTTAAAGCTTCTGCAAATCCGTCTAACGAAACCATCGCCTTCCCTGTTTGAAAGACCACAGCACGGCGATTAAAGCTCTGCCCCTGGAGTGATATTTGTTGGTAATGACAATTAATGGAACTGGCGAATGCTTTTCCCGTGATTCAAAGCTATTTTAGGTTCTATCGTACCAATAATAGAAACTAAAAGATTTTATTACTTAGATAAGATATGCTGATGAATAAAAGAGCACAAAAGGAAGCGCATGTCGGGTGCTTGCTCCTCATCTTATAAAAGAGATTGCTGTCGGCTTCTGACAGATGCTAAGGACAGTTCTGGAAACTTTTTGCGCCGTTGTGACTTAGCGGCGCGTCCGATCAATCTTCAACATAAATTCTTTCAGGCAAACAATGTTCCCGCGCATCATGCACTTTCGTTCTCCCGAAAAAGCGCGGTTTCTTCCAAGTCCAAAAAAAATAATACAGAAAAATGGAGATGCCTCTTCGATTTTTTGGACAACCGCTTCGAGCGATTTATATCAAAGCCGATCTTTTCTACTTGTACTTTGCAGCGAAAGTTAGCAGAGCACAGCGCACGCGAACAGATTGACGACCTTCAAGATAGTGAGCGGCGCTAGACGACTTCAGCTACTGATAGATTAGAGCGCGACGACGAGATTGTCTGAAACTGTTAAGCCCGGAGTTCCACGAGCGCATGATGTCGTTCGGGTCATCGGCACGCCTTACGGCTTCGAGCGTCTCCGCGTTGACGAGCAGGCGCGCGTAATCATCAACCTTCCACTCCGTCGGATAAAGTCGTCTGAGCGCAACCGCTATCTCAAGCCCAGTCTGAACAGGATGAAAGCGCGTGCGATCCGTGATGATTAGATTTACGCCGCCGCACTCCTGGTCCTTGAACACAGATGACTTCGGCGTGAAACGTAGAGGAACGAAACGCACACCGGCTATCTTTCGATTGTTCAAATAGCTTGCGAGGCGCTGGCCGTCGAGCCACGGCGCACCTATGACTTCAAACGGACTGTCCGTGCCGCGACCTACGGAAAGGTTCGTAGTCTCAAGAAGACCAATGCCGGGATAGAGCGCTGCCTCCGTCAAACTTCGCATGTTCGGCGAAGGATTCACCCAAGTGAGATTCGTAGAGTCGTACCACATTGCGCGCCGCCAGTTCTCCATCTTGATGATGCGCAGGTCGCAGCCTATCTTTCGTTCTTCGTTGTAGAGTCTGGCAAGCTCGCCCACAGTCATCCCATGTCGCACAGGGATTCTGTGATAAGCGGTCAAAGAAAGTTTCGATTCATCCGCCACAGGCCCTTCAACGTCCAGGCCGCCGATTGGATTCGGGCGGTCCAGCACAATGACAGGAATGTGCGCGCGTGCGGCCTCCTCCATCACGTAGCCTAGCGTTGAGATGTAGGTGTAAAAGCGTGCGCCCACATCTTGAATGTCGTAGATGATTGCGTCGAGGTCTTTCAACTGTTCTGGCTTAGGTCTGCGCGTCTCGCCGTAGAGCGAGTAGATTGGAAGACCCGTCTTCTCATCTTTCGAGTCCGAAACCTTTTCATCTGCAAGCCCTCGTATTCCATGCTCAGGCGAGAAGAGTGCGACGAGCTTTACGTTCTGAGCGTTATGGAGAACATCAATCGTCTGACGGCCTGCGCGGTCTCGTCCCGTGTGATTTGTTACGAGGCCGACGCGCAGACCCGAAAGCTCTTTGAAGTTGTCTCGCTCAAGCACGTCAATTCCCGTCAAGACTTGAGCGTCAACGGGAGGCTCAAGTGTTGCGGTCGTGTTCGCTCTACTCGAAACGCGGGCAAGTCCACTTAACACTTCGGACGCGAACTGCGTGGATTCTGTGCGCGCACTCTCGACAGTCGTGTCTGTGATTGAAGCCGCGACGATTGAAGCTATGCGACCACGAAGGCTTCCCACGTCGCCTTTGCCATTAGGGTGAACGCGATTGCTTAAGAAAACGATGAAGGTCTTGCTCGCAGGATCAATCCAGATTGACGTGCCAGTGAATCCTGTGTGCCCGAAAGAGCCTAAGGGAAAGATGTCGCCGCGATTTGAAGAGAAGCTTGTGGCAATATCCCAGCCAAGCCCACGCGCGCCGCCTTCATCAGTCACAACGCGCGGCCTCGTCATCATCGCAACAGTCAGTGGACTAAGAATGCGAACGCCGCCATACTCGCCGCCGTTTAGAATCATCTGGCAGTAGATTGCAAGATCGTCTGCTGTTGAAAAAAGTCCTGCGTGGCCCGCAACGCCGCCCATGCGATAAGAGGTTGGATCGTGAACCTCGCCGCGCAGCCACTCGTCGCCCGTAGAAGTTTTATCACCAACACCGCCAAGATAATTTCCAGCCGCGCGCTTTGTCTCAGTCGGAGCGATTCGAGGACGCAACTCCGCTCGCGGACGAAAACCTGTCTCGCGCATTCCAAGAGGCTCGAAGATATTCCTGCGCGCAAATTCGTCCAGCGTCATCCCGCTCACGCGATGAACGACTTCACCGAGCACTATGTAGTTGATATCGCTATAGACGAAGCGCGTGTCAGGCGGATTGCGCAGAGGCTCTGCGGCCAAGCGTTTCATAGCCTCGTCATATCCACTCCACTTTTCACTCAAATCGAAATCCGGTGCGTAGCCAGAGCGATGCAACATGAGTTCTTCAATCGTGATTCGATCACGCGACTCGCCTTTCAACTCCGGCAGGTAAAGTGATACGGGATCGCTCAGACGAAGCTGCCCGCGCTCAACTAAGATCATGATGCTCGTCGCTGTGGCAATGATTTTAGTCAAACTCGCAAGATCAAAAATTGTGTCCGTCGTCATTGCTTCGCGCACGGGCAAGAGAGCGCGCGAGCCGTAAGCCTTGCGCCACACTACGCGACCGCGCCGCGCAATTAGAACAACACCGCCCGGCAACTCATTCTTTGCGATTGAGTCTGCAACTGCGCTGTCAATTCGCGCAAGTTGGCGAGCGGACATCCCTACGCTCGCGGGCGGAGCGAGCGGCAAGTTCGTTGCAGATGTTTGAATTGATAATGCTAAGAGCAGCGCTAATGCACAAAGACGCGCCGCGCCTTTCGAGAGCGGCCTGAAGTTATGATGGATTGAAGTCATTTATTGATAAGTTCCGCAGTTCTCTTCTCAACAGCTTTCATCTGAATCCCTGTTCCGCGCACGTAGAGCGAAGGGAGCGTTATCGGGAGTCTTCCGGTTATGTCGCTACTTCCAAGCACTGCGCGAGCCGCAGCCTGTTGCAGAGCAGGCATGTCACCATAGGCGACCATGTAAGTCTTCATCGCAGGAAAACTTTCGAGCACATATGGATTTCCAAAACTGATCCCAAGAACAGGTCTGTTCCGGCTGAGCAGAGCATTAAGAGCGCGCACGCCCGGCTCAGGCAGACCTATGCTCGCAGACTGTCCTGTGCGAACGCGACCGTAGAGCGAAGCGATGACAAGATCAGCACCCGAAGCTCTTTCAATGGCCTTCTGAACCTCTGCATCTGATGAGCGGTCGTCCAAGACAATAGTTTCGACTCGACGACCTGCGCGCGTCAGTTCAGAAACGAAAGGATTGCTTATGAAAGCGCGGTCGTCGCCGTTCGTTATCGCAAGGTTGAAGATGCGCGCGTCTGTGCGAAGATTGAGCGGCAGCAGCTTCGCGTCGTTACGAACGAGCGTGATGGCGTGCTCTGCAATCTCGCGCGTAAGTTTCAAAGCTTCAGGCGAAGAGACAACGCGATCAATCTCGTCAATCGGCGCGATGCGTTGCTTAACGAGACCTAGATCGTACTTCGCAGCAAGAATTTTTCGCGCGGACTCTTCAATTCTCTTTTCCGTGACGCGTCCTGAACGCACGGCTTCGCGCAAGCCTCTTATGGCAGGCTCGGCGTCCGCGTCCGCAGGCTTGAGCAGCATGTCTGCTCCAGCGAGCACGGCGCGCACGGCTGCTTCGTCCTGTTTGAAGTAGATCGTTAACCCGCTCATGTCCATCGCGTCCGTGACGACTATTCCGTTGAAACCAAGATCGCGGCGCAACAGACCCGTGAGCGCGGGCGACATGCTCGCTGGTGCGGTCGCGTTCTCTACAATCACTTCGCTGTCTGCATAGGTAGGTTTGTAGTCGGGCTTTCTAGGAAGCGGAGTTATCTGCGTCGGCTCAATCTTCGGTACGGCAATGTGGCCCACCATGACGGAGCCAACTCCTGCATCAATAGCAGAGCGAAACGGCACAAGCTCAACGCGGTTCAAATCCGCGAGCGAGAGATTTAGAATCGGCAATCCACGATGAGAGTCTGTCGCGGTGTTGCCATGTCCCGGAAAATGTTTGGCAGTTGCTATTACACCTTCGTGCTGTGCGCCTTTGATGAATGCTGCGACGTAGCGCGCCACTTCCGCAGGGTCTTCGCCGAATGAGCGAACGTTGATGACGGGATTGGCGGCATTGTTATTGACATCAACTACGGGAGCTAGAATCTGTTGAATGCCTAGAGCGCGTGCTTCGCGTGCAGTTATCTCGCCCATGCGTCGCGCGTAGTCTGGATTTCCGCTAGCGCCAACGGCCATCACCCATCCGAAATCCGTAGTATCAAAGAAACGCATCCCGGAGCCGCGCTCAAGGTCAGCCGAAACAAGAAGCGGGCGATGTGCGAGGCTTTGCATTCGATTAAGTAGAACGACGGATTCATAAACAGGGCTGCCGAACAGAACGATTCCGCCGACGTGATTATCCTCTACCTGATGACGCAGAAGCCCGAAAGCTTCGCTCTCCCGATTTAGAAAAGTCGCGTTGACGCCAATTGAGATGAGTTGCCCGATCTTCTCATCTAGCGACATCTTTTTGAGTTCACCGTCAGCCCACTTGAGAGCTTCTTTTGATGGATGTCGCGGATACTCCGATGCTAGAGGGAGTGTGTGCGGCGATGAAACCAGCAATCTAGTGTCAATACGCTTCAGTGAAGCTTGACCGATAGCTGAGATGGAAGTTGCGAGGAGCGCGAAGATTGTGATTAAAGCTACGACGATGTTTCTGCGGTTTCGATATTGGATTCGCATGGCTTGATAAAAACTTGTGTCTATAAAGATTGTGTGATTATTCTAACCTTCTGCCGCAGAAGTCGCTACTTCAGAAGGCTTACCTATCAAACTCACTCCGTAACCAACCACGAAACAGACGGTCGTTCCTGCAAGCACATACCATGTCCACGCGAGCGTCGTCTCAAGCCAGATCATCAACATGAAGGCCAGAGACAGAGCCATGCCCGTCATCACGCCTCTTTGATTCGCACGTTTGGTGAGCACGCCCAACAGGAACGCGCCAAGCATCGCGCCGTAAGGAAGTGAAGCGATTGAGAGCGCTGTGTTGAGCACAGATTTTGTAAAAGTTTTAGAGACGATGGCGATAAGGATAAGTACGATGCCCCACGCGACCGTGAACCACTTGGACAGTTTTAGAAGCGAGTCGTCCGAAGCCTTCGGATTCACGAGCGGCTTGTAGAAATCTATCACCGTGCTGGACGAGAGCGAATTCAAAGAGCCGCTCAGGTTCGACATTGCGGCGGCGAAGATTGCCGCTATGACCAGACCCGCAATGCCATGCGGTAGCTGATGAACGATGAAGAATGGAAAGACCTGATCGTTGCTTTCAAGTGCTGTCGTCAGTGGATTGGCTTTGTAATAAGCGTAAAGCATCACGCCTATCAGCAGAAAGAGAGCGAATTGAAAGAAGACTACAAAGCCACTCAGTATGAGCGCCTTCTGGCTGTCGCGCTTGTTGCGGCAGGTGAGCAGTCGTTGCACTAGAAGTTGGTCCGTGCCGTGCGATGCCATCGTTAGAAAAGTTCCGCCAATCAGTCCGGCCCAGAAAGTAAAAGGCACGCTCCAGTCCCAGGTGAACGAGAAAATTTGAAACTTGCTCGCCGGTTGACCTGTAGTGCTCACAGCCGTCTGCCCTGCGGCGACGATTCCGTCCCAGCCGCCCGGAACGAGATGCAGCAGTTCGTAAGCCGCTAGGAGCGATCCGCCGATGTAGATGACGAGTTGAATCAGGTCGGTCCAGATGACAGCTGCTATGCCGCCCTCGAACGTATAGATTAAAGTCAGGAAGCCTACGATGATAATTGACCAGAGCCAAAGGTGCGGAAGCGTTGGGAAACTTGCGCCCAAGACTGCGCTCAGGACTAGCGACGCTGAGAAGACTCGTATGCCTTCGCCTATTGCTCGCATACAGAGAAAGAGCGAGGCCGCGAAGTTCTTAGACTTCGGACCGAATCTTCTCTTCAAGAGTTCGTAAGCCGTCAGAAGATCGCCGCGGAAGTATGCGGGGATGAAAAGCAGACTGATGATGAAGCGCGCGACTATGTAGCCCAGAACAACCTGAAGGTAAGCGAAGTTGCCTCCAATCTCAGGCCGCGCGTAGCTTGCGTAGGCTATGGCCGGAACGCCTATCAGAGTAATCGTGCTCGTCTCTGTTGCGACGATTGAGAGGCTGATGACGACCCATGAAGTGTTCTTGTCGCCCAGGAAATAATCTTTAACAGTTCGCTGCGAACGCCTGAAGAGCGTGCCGAAGATAGTGATGCCCACAAGATAGAGCAACAGCACGCCGTAATCTATCGCAGAGAATCCCATAAGGATGAGTCGCTATCGTTTTCCCATCGCGCGAACCGTTTAATTCCCTTAATGACTGCTTGATGTCGAAGCGT
>Ga0066662_10000683_pt1 | contig 15115 bp, 14 predicted proteins | sample GraSoiAngelo_111_FD_133939 | JGI IMG/M metagenome (GOLD analysis project Ga0066662, IMG submission 133939) | Grasslands soil microbial communities from the Angelo Coastal Reserve, California, USA - 14_0903_12_40cm | ecosystem: Environmental > Terrestrial > Soil > Grasslands | place: USA... | reverse complement strand
TGGTGATGGCCATCGGCGGCGCCGACATGCCGGTGGTGATCTCGCTGCTGAACTCGTTTACGGGCCTGGCCGCGGCGGCGACCGGCTTCGTGCTGCACAACAACGCGCTGATCATCGCCGGCACGCTGGTGGGCGCGTCCGGCACGCTGCTGACGCAGATGATGGGCAAGGCGATGAACCGCTCCATCGCCAACGTCGTGTTCGGCGCATTTGGCACCGGATCGGGCGACGCGGCCTCCGCCACCGGGGCCACGGGCGGGCAGGTGCGCGCGACGACGGCGGACGACGTGGCCGTGATGCTGGCCTACGCGCGGCGTGTGGTGATCGTCCCCGGGTACGGGCTCGCGGTGGCGCAGGCGCAGCACACGATTCGTGAGCTGGCGGACCACCTCGAGTCGCGCGGGGTCGACGTGCGCTACGCGATCCATCCCGTGGCGGGCCGGATGCCGGGGCACATGAACGTGCTGCTGGCCGAGGCGGACGTGCCGTACACGCAGCTGTACGAGATGGACGACATCAACGACGAGTTCCCGCGCACCGACGTGACGCTGGTGATCGGGGCGAACGACGTCGTCAACCCGGCGGCGAAGAACACACCGGGCAGCCCGATCTACGGGATGCCGGTGCTGAACGTCGATCAGTCGTCCGCCGTCGTGGTGCTGAAGCGAAGCATGAACACCGGCTTCGCCGGGATCGAGAACGAGCTGTTCTACGACCCGAAGACGACGATGCTGTTCGGCGACGCCAAGGCGTCGATCATGGGGCTGATCGGCGCCGTCAAGGCCGTCTGACCGGCATCCCAACCGTCACGATTCCGTGCCAATCCGGCAACGGCGGCCCGGTCGGGCTTTGACTCCAATAATTCGGCCGCGAGCGCGCCCCGCTCAACCATCCCGCCAACTCGTCACGATTGCGTGTCAAACCCATCACGCCGGACCGGTGGGGCTTTGACTCCAATAATTGGGTCGCCGGATTGCGGTATTGACGCGGGCGCCGACCGCGCCTAGGTGAGCGTCCGGATGTAGGCGACCAGCTCGGCGATCTGCTGATCGCTCAGGATCGTGCCCCAGTGCGGCATGCTCACGATCGGCGCCCTGCCGATCACGCTGCCGGATCGGATCACGTCCGCGATCTTCGCATCCGTGTTGAACTGCGCCGCGAAGTCCTTGCCCGAGAGCGGCGGGACGACCGTGTCCGGCGACTGCGGGTTGGGCACCCCGCCGAGGCCGTTGGGCCCGTGGCAGTTGATGCAGCCGTACCTCGCATAGAGCGCCTGCCCGGCCGTCGCATCGCCCTGGCCGGTGGGCACCGAGATCGGGTCGGCGCCGGCAACGTCGGGGAACCCCGCCTTCATGTAGGCGACGAGCTCGTTGATCTGCGGCTTCGCGATGATCCCGTGCCAGATCGGCATGAACGGCTTGGTCGGGTCCTGGCTGACACCGGCGCCGTGCTCGATCGTCGAGGTCAGCTGCTGTGCGGTCAGGTTCGGCGCCAGGTTGTTCAGGGCGGGCACGTACGGTGAGACACCGCCCACCCCCCGGTCGCCGTGGCACTGTGCGCAGGCGAACTGCACGAACGCGTGCGCCCCCAGCGCGACCTCCTGGGGGACGGCCGCGGTCTGCACCCCGGAGGATGCGCCACCGCTGCCCGCCGTCCTCGCCGGCGCGGACGATCCGTTGCTCTTCCCGAAGTAGTACGCCGCCACGCCCACCCCGCACAGGGTGAGCACGATCGCAGCGATCGCTACCGCAACGACGCTGCCGTCACTCCGTCGCTGTTCGCGGGGTGCGGGATCCATATGGCCACGATGACGCTACAGGGTCGCGCGGTCGACGTGGGCGCCGCTGTCCCGCTCTGCGGGAAACTACGTATGCCGGTCAAAGCTCCGCGATGAGGGCGGCCAGCAGATCGCTGCGCTCTTCGACCGACGCCAGCGAGACGCGCTCGTCGTCGGCATGCGCCCCGGCGCCGATCGGGCCGAGGCCGTCCAGCACCGGCGTCCCGATCGCCGCCGCGAAGTTGCCGTCCGACCCGCCGCCGGACGCGTTCCCCGAGAGGCCCTGGCCGAGCCGCCTGGCGATCTCGATCGCTCGTCCTGCGAGCCGCGCGGACTCCGCGCTGCGGATCATCGGCGGACGGGTGACGCCGCCCGTAACCTCGAGCTCGGCGCCCCGGAGCGCCGGCCGCAGCCCGCGGATCGCCGCCTCCAACCGCTGCTGCTCGGGCGCCGTCCACGCGCGCGCATCGATCCGCGCCCATGCCTCGGCGGCGACCACGTTGTCCCCGGTCCCGCCTGCGACCTGCCCGACGTTCACCCGAACACCCCGATCCGGATCGACCAGCTTCGTCAGCGCCAGCGTCTGGTGGGCCAGCTCGACGACGGCCGAGACCCCGCCGCCCTGATGCCCGGCGTGCGCCGCCTGACCCCGTATCGCCAGCTGGTAGCGAGCCAGCCCCGACCGCTGGGTCGTCATCGTGCCGTCCCGCACCGGCGGCTCGACGACCAGCACGGCGCGCGACCGCGCGGCCACCTCCTCTACCACCGGGCGCCCGGTGGGGCTTCCGATCTCCTCGTCGGCCGTCAGCAGCGCAGTCACAGGCCGCGTCAGCGGCGACGCCCGGCGGATGCCCTCCAGCATCACCACGATCCCGCCCTTCATGTCGAGCGCACCGGGGCCGTGGGCGAGGTCGCCGCGAACCGCGAACGGCATCCGCTGCAGCGTCCCGGCGGGCCACACCGTATCCATGTGGGCCGCCACCGCCACGGTCTCACCGGGAGCGCGCGGGCCGAACTCGGCCACCAGGTGCTCGCCGCGCCGCTCCACCCGCCCGCCCAGCCCCATCAGCTCGGCCGCCAGGAACTCGCGGATGTGCGCCATTCGCGTCGCATCCCCCGTGGGGCTCTCGAGCTCCACGAGGTGCCGGAGCATGTCGACGGGCTGCATCATCCGCGCAATTCGACCAGATCCGCGAGCTCCTCGTCGGACAACTCGCTGATCGCGCTCTCGACGCCGCGGTCGACGATGCTCGTCGCGAGCCCGCGCTTCGCCTCGATCAGCTGGTCGATCCGCTCCTCGATGGTGCCAGCGCAGATCATCCGGTGCACCTGCACCACCCGCGTCTGGCCGATCCGGTGCGCCCGGTCAGACGCCTGGTCCTCGACCGCGGGATTCCACCACCGGTCGAAGTGGAAGACGTGGCTCGCGTTGGTCAGGTTGAGGCCGAGCCCACCCGCCCTCAGCGACATCACCAGCACGCGCGGCTCGTCGCCCGGCGCCTGGAACGCGTCCACGACGCGCTCACGCTCCGAGACCGGGGTCGACCCGTCGAGATACAGCCGCTCGATGCCCAGGCTGCGCGGCACGTAGTCCGACAGCATCCGCCCCATCACCGCGAACTGCGTGAACACGAGCGCGCTGTCGCCCTCGTCGATCGCCTCGCTCAGCATCTCGGTCAGGCGGTCGAGCTTGCCCGAGCGCCCGGCCATCGTCCCCGGCTTCCCGGTCGCCTGGGCCGGGTGGTTGCACACCTGCTTCAGCCGCGTCAGCAGTGCCAGCACGTGCCCGCGGCGCTCGATGCCGGCCGCCCCCCGCACCTCGCCCATCATCGCGTCGATGGTCGCCTGGTAGAGCGCCGCCTGCTCGACCGTCAGCGTGCAGTACTCGTTCGACTCCTGGCGCGGCGGCAGATCGGGCAACACGGTCGGGTCGCTCTTGTGGCGGCGAAGGATGAACGGCCCGGTGATGCGCCGCAGGCGCTCGGCCGCCGCGGCATCGTCCTGCTTCTCGATCGGCGTCGCGTACCTGCGCCGGTACGCGCTGCGCGTGTCCAGCAGGCCGGGGTTGAGGAAGTGCAGGATCGACCACAGCTCGTCGAGGCGGTTCTCCATCGGCGTGCCGGTGAGGGCGATGCGGTGGCTCGCCGTCAGCGCGCGAGCGGCCTGGGCACCGCGCGTCAGCGGGTTCTTGACCTGCTGCGCCTCGTCCAGCACGACCACCCGCCACTCGGTGCCCTGCAGCAGCTGCCGGTCGCGGGGCAGCAGCGAGTAGGACGTCAGCACGACGTCGAAGCCCGTGAGCTCCTCGATCCGCCGGGTGCGGTCGGGCCCGTGGTGCACGTGCGTCCGCAGCGAGGGGGCAAACCGGTGCAGCTCGCGCTGCCAGTTGCCGAGCACCGAGGCCGGGCAGACGATCAGCGCGGGCGCCTCGACGCCGTCGGAGCGCTCCAGCAGGTACGCGATCAGCTGCACCGTCTTGCCGAGGCCCATGTCGTCCGCAAGCAGCGCGCCCAGCCCGAGCCGTCGCATCCCCACGAGCCACCCCAGCCCGCTCTTCTGGTAGGGGCGCAGCACGCCGTGGAAGCCCGCCTCCGGCTCCATCGGTGCGCGCAGCTCGGGATCGCGCAGCTGGGCGACGAGCCGCTCCAGCTCACCCGTCTGCTCCGCGTCGACCTCGACGTCGAATCCGCGCAGCTCGGCACGGCCGGCCAGGGTGGCGCCGAGCGCCGTCAACGCCGGGATGCCCGACCCGTGCAGCGCCAGCTGCGCGAGCTGCCTGGCGCGCCGCAGGGCCTTGTCGCCCAGCAGCCGCCACTCCCCGCCGAGCCGAACAAGCGGCTGGGTGGCAGCCGCCAGCGCCCGGAACTCCTCCTCGCTGATGGGCACACCGCCGAGCGCGGCGTGCAGGTCGTAGTCCACGACACCGCCGAGCGACAGGGGGCCGGGCGCGAAGCTCAGCTCCGCCCCGTCCAGCTCGAGATCCTCGTGCTCCTGCAGCTCGGCGGGCAGGCGCACGGTCGCGCCTGAGAACTCGAGCGCCGGCGCCGCGGCGCGCAGCTCGGCCACCTGGTCGACCGTAAGCTCAGCCCGGCCGTCGCGCACCCGGCCCAGCAGCGGGAGGATGTTGGCCGCTCGTCGGATCCGGTCGAAGTCCGCCGGCATCAGCTGCAGGGGCCACGGAACCCCCGGGTCATCGGGCAGGCTGAGGACGAGCTCGAGCGGCTCGAGCGACTGGCGAAGGTTGACCACCGGGGCAACCGCGCCGAGGTCGGGCGCGACCTTCCGCAGCGACGGCTGCAGCACCGAGAGGTCGATCTGCTCGTGGTAGCTGTCCGGCGCGGTCAGGAGGCGCGGCTCCCGCACCGCGGCCGCGAGCGACCGCATCGCGGCACGCACGAACTCCTCCACCGCCTGCTGGGCGCCGACCGGGGAGGGGCCGGCGCCGTTCTCGCCGATGGCAGCATGGGCGAGCGGCGGGAAGGCGGCCGCGAACCTGTCGAGTGCCGGCGGCTCCCCGCCGTTGGCGATCACCCGCTCGGTCAGCCGGGCGACGAGGCGCCAGGCCTTGACCGACGCGCTCGGCTCGCCCGGCCCCTCATCCTCGGAAAGCAGGTACGCCAGCGCCGGGAGCATCGGCAGGCTGCGCGTGTCGACCGACCGCTCCTCGCCGTTGGCCATGATGGTGATGGGCAGCCGGCGCAGCGTGTGCGGCAGGCCGCGGTCGTCGAGCAGGGTCGTCCAGCCACCCGGCGTCAGCGGGGACACGGAGAAGAAGCCCATCAGCGGCTCCTCGGCTCCCCTGGGCACGAACGTCAGCTCCAGCGGGGCGCGCCGGGCGGTCGATGTGGATGGCAGGCTCAAACCGAAAAACGCTAGCACCCATCGGCGGTGAAACCGTCCGGTTGGGTCGGGCGGGCATCGGCTGGTAGGTTTCGGCGGATGCAGGTCGCGCTCGAGGTGAACGGCAGCCCCCACGAGGTCGAGGTGCAGGCTGGCGAAGCGCTCTCCACGGTGCTCCGCGACCGGTTCGAGCTGACCGGCACGAAGGTGGCCTGCGGCGAAGGCACGTGCGGAAGCTGCACCGTCGTCCTGGACGGGCGCGCCGTGTTGTCATGCCTGACGCTGGCCGCCGCGTGCGACGGCGCCTCCGTCCGCACCGTCGAGTGGGACGGCGAGCTGCTGTCGCGCCTGCGTGATGCGTTCACCGCCGAGGATGGCTTCCAGTGCGGCTTCTGCACGCCGGGCCAGCTGATGTCGGCCCTGGCGCTGCTCGAGCGCTCGCCGGCGCCGAGCCGCGACGAGATCATCGCAGCGATGAGCGGCAACCTCTGCCGCTGCGGCGCCTACGAGGGCATCGCGCTCGCCGTGGCCAGGGCGGCCGGGGACGGCGCCTGATGGCCAAGCTGGTCAAGACCGAGGCGGTCGTCGAGGGCCGCACCGAGGAGCGATGGACGCTGGTCGAGGAGGACGCGACCCCGGAGTGGGCGCCGGGCGCCGAGCCGGCCGTCATCGGCGAGCCTGCCACGCGGCTGACCGCACCGGCCCGGCTGACGGGGACGGCGCGCTACACGTCCGATATCCGGCTGCCCGGGCAGCTCGAGGCGGCCGTGCTCCGCAGCCCCCACGCCCATGCCCGGCTGACCTCGATCTCGCTGGACGCCGCCCGCTCGATCCCCGGCGTGCGTGCCGTCATCGGCCCGGGCGACTGCCCGGACTTCGACGGCGAGACGGTGCTGCACGAGGAGCCGCCCTACGCCGGCGCGGCCGTCGCAGCCGTGGCCGCGGAAACGGTCGGCGCCGCGCATGCGGCGCTGGCCGCGCTCGACCCGGTCTGGGAGCCGCTCGGCTTCGTCACCGACCTCGACGAGGCGCTCGAGAGCCAGGTGTTCCAGGATGACCCGTCGGACTACGAGCGTGGCGACGCCGACGCGGCCCTGGCATCGGCGGAGGTCGTGCTCGAGTGCGAGTACGTGGCGCCCGCGCAGCTGCACAACTCGATGGAGCCCCACTGCGCGGTCGCCGACTGGCAGCCCGACGGGGTGACGCTGTACAGCTCGACGCAGGCGATCTACCAGGCCCGCTCGCAGATCAGCACGGCGTTCGGCGTCGACTCCGACCGCGTGCGGGTGGTCTGCCACTACATGGGCGGGGGCTTCGGCTCGAAGTTCGGCTGCGGCCACGAGGGCATCCTCGCCACGGAGCTGTCCCGCAGGGCCCGGCGGCCGGTGCGGCTCGTGCTCAGCCGGCGTGAGGAGAACCTGACTGTGGGCTTCCGTACGCCGGCCAAGGTCAGCTTCAAGATCGGCGCAGCCGGCGACGGCCGCCTGCAGGCCGTCGAGGCGTCCGCCGTGATGGGCCTCGGCACCGGCGGATGGGGCTATCCCGTGCTCGAGCCGGTGAAGTCCCTCTACGCCTGCGAGAACCTGCACCTGATGACGCTCCCGATGCGCCAGAACCTGGGGCCGGCGGCGGCCTTTCGCGCACCGGGCGTGATGGAGGGGACGTTCGCCTTCGAGCAGGCGCTCGACGAGCTGGCGGCCCAGGTCGGCATCGACCCGATCGAGCTGCGGCGCCGAAACCATGCGGACGCGGATCCGGGCACCGGCCGGCCGTACACCTCCAAGCGGCTGTTGGAGAGCTACGATATCGCCGCCGAGCTGGCCGGATGGGAGGGTCGCGACGCGCTTCGCGGCGAGGGCCGCATCCGTCGCGGGATGGGGTGCGCCAGCCAGTACTGGTGGGGCAGCGGTGGCCCTCCGGCATATGCGGAGGTGCGGATCGGCTCGGCGGCGAAGCCGGTGCTGACGGTCGGCCTGCAGGATCTCGGCACCGGGGTCATCACCGCGTGCGCCGTCGTCGTGGCCGAGCGGCTGGGCGTGCGGCCACAGGACGTCACCGTCCGGGCCGGCGACACCGACCTGGCCGGGCACGGCCCCTTCTCGGGCGGCTCGATGACGCTGGCGTCGATCGCGCCGGCCGTCCGCTCCGCGGGGCACCACGTCCGCACGCAGCTGCTCGAGCTCGCCGCCGACATGTTCGAGATCTCGGCCGACGACCTCGAGCTCGTGGACGGCGAGGTGCGCTCCACGGACGGCACCCTGCGCCACCCGCTGCTGGAGGTGACGGGGAAGCTCGGCAACGCATGGGTGCGGGGCTCCGGCTCGCGGGCGCCGAACCCGGACGGCATGGCCGTGAACACGTTCGGATGCCAGATCGCCCAGGTGGCGGTCGACACGGTCACCGGGCTGGTGACCGTCGAGCGGATCGTGGCCGTGCATGACGTCGGCCGGATCGTGAACCCGATGGGCGCGCGCAGCCAGGTGATCGGCGGCATCCTGCAGGGCGTGGGGTTCGCGCTCAGCGAGGAGCGGGTGGTCGATCCGACCACGGGCACCGTCGTCAACGCCGGTCTCGAGGACTACAAGATCCCGACCATGGCGGACCTGCCCGAGGTGGTCTGCGAGTTCGTCGGCATCCCGGACCCGAAGCTCGCGCTGGGCGTCAAGGGCCTCGGCGAGCCGCCCGTCATCCCAACCGCCGGCGCGATCGGAAACGCCATCGCCCACGCGCTCGGCGTCCGGCTGCGCGAGGCGCCCTACACGCCGCGCCGGGTGCTGGAGGCGCTCGGATGAGGACATTCGCCTACGTCAGGCCGACGACGATCGACGCGGCAGCTGCGGCACTGGCCCGCGAGGACGCGCGGGCCATGGGCGGCGGCACCGACCTGCTGACCCAGCAGGACCGCGGGATCCTGCCGGCCGAGTCGGTGATCGACCTGCGCGGGCTGGGGCTGTCCGAGCTGGACGACCTCGGCGACGTCCTGCGGATCGGTGCGACCGCGACGCTCGCCGATATCGGCCGCCATCCGGCCGTGCAGGAGCGGTTCACCGTCCTGGCGGAGGCGATCGCCCACGCCGCCTCGCCGCAGCTGCGGGAGATGGGGACGCTCGGCGGCAACCTCTGCCAGCAGGTGCGATGCTGGTACTTCCGGCATCCCGATCTGACCTGCTGGCTGAAGGGCGGTGACACCTGCTACGCCCAGATCGGCGATCACCGCAAGCATGGCCTGGAGCCGGGCGACTGCATCTCCGTGGCGCCGAGCGACCTCGCCGCCGCGCTGATCGCGCTGGACGCGTCGGTCGAGACCAGCCGCCGGCCGGAGGGAATTCCGCTGATCGACCTCTACCGGCGCCCGTCGGAGGGCAACCGGTCGAACCTGAGCCTCGGGGCCGGCGAGTTCGTCACCGCCGTCACCATTCCCCGCACGCCGGAGGCGAGCGCGTACGAGCGCGCGGGCGAGCGGCATGCCTGGAGCTTCGCGCTGGCGGGCGTCGCGGCCGCGCGCAGCGGCGAGGGCGTGCGGCTGGCGGCGATCGGCATCGCCAACACCCCGCGCCTGCTCGACCCTGCCGATCCGCTGGCGGGGCTGCCCGGGCTCGAGCAGACCGGCTGGAAGCGCCGGCTGCTGGCCGGGCTGGTCGACGTGGCGCTGGAGCGGGTGGCCGCTCAGAGCGGGTAAGCGTCCGTATCATCGGCCGTTGCATCTCCGTGACGCCTGTGGCCTGCGGACCCGGGCTCTGAGCCCGACCCGGTCCTCGTAACGCCGCGGGGACACATCTGTGACGACTCACCAGACCGACGTATCACCCGGCTGGCTCGAATGCTGAGTTCCGGGCCGCCACGGGCTCTGAGCCCGCCCCGGCCTGCGAGGGTGGTTCGGCACCGGATCGTGGCATATCGTTGGCGATTCGTGAGGGTTCGCGATGGCTGAGCCGTCACGGCGGCCGGAACAGGTCGTTGCCATTCCGCGACGCGGTCAGCCGAGATCGATCAGCGCCACCTCGGCCCGGCCGGGGCCGGTGACCATCCGCGCCACCGTCGGCGCGGGCGCCCGCCGCTTCCAGGTCGGGCTGCCGGGATTCAGGAAGTGCACGCCGTCCACCACCTCGTTCACCGGCTGGTGCGAGTGCGCGAAGATGATCAGCCGCGCGTCGGGGAACCGGCCGCGCAGCCGGCGCTCACGTCCCTCGCGTGCCCCGGAGTCATGGATCATCGCCGTGGGAAGCCCGTCGAGCTCGAACCGAAGCGTCTCGGGCAGCCGGCCACGCAGATCCCATTGGTCGATGTTGCCGCAGACGGCGCGGACCGGCGCATGCAGCTCGAGCTGCGCGAGCGTCGCCTCGGACGTGATGTCGCCGCCGTGGAGGATCAACTCCGCCCACTCGAGGTGCTCGTCCAGCGCCGCAGGCAGCGCCCGCGCGTGATCCGGGACGTGCGTGTCGGCCAGGACGAGAACGTTCACTTCGGGCGCGTGACCGCGCCCTCGCTGGCGCTCGACACAAGCGATGCGTACTTCGCGAGAACGCCGGCCGTGTAGCGCGGCGGAGGCGGCGACCAGTCGCGCAGGCGCGCCGCGATCTCGTCCTCGCTCAGCTCCACACGGAGCTCACGGGCCTCGATGTCGAACTCGATCACGTCGCCGTCCTGGACAACGGCGATGGGGCCGCCGTGCGCGGCCTCCGGCGTGACGTGCCCCGCCATCAGCCCATGGGTGGCGCCGGAGAAGCGGCCGTCCGTGATCAGGGCCACCTCCTCCCCCAGCCCCTCGCCGACGATGGCCGCGGTGACGTGCAGCATCTCCCGCATGCCCGGCCCGCCGGCCGGCCCCTCGTAGCGGATCACGACCACGTCGCCGGCCCGGATCGCACGCTGCTTGACGGCCGCGAAGCACTCCTCCTCGGAGTCGAACACGCGCGCGGGTCCCCGGTGGCGCAGCCGTTCGTGACCGGCCAGCTTGACAACGCACCCATCCGGGGACAGGTTGCCACGCAGCACGGCGAGCCCGCCGGTGAGCTTGATCGGCCGCTCGATCGGCACGACCACCGGCTGCCCAGGCGCCTCGACCGTCTGCTCGGCAATCTGGCCGAGCGTCCGCCCGTCCACGGTCATTGCCGAGGTGTGGATCAGGTCACGCTTGGCCAGCTCGCGCGCCACCAGGCCGACGCCGCCGGCGTCGAAGATGTCGGTGGCGACGTAGCGGCCGCCCGGCTTCATGCTGGCGACGATCGGCGTGCGTTCGGCGATCCGGTCGAAGTCGTCGATCGAGAACGGGATCCCGAGCTCCCGCGCGATGGCCAGGATGTGCAGCACGCCGTTCGTCGAGCCGCCCGTGGCGGCCACCGAGGCCGCGGCGTTCTCCAGCGCCTCGCGCGTCACGATCTGCGATGGCCGGACGTCGTCGCGGACGAGCCGCATGACCAGGCGGCCTGCCTCCTCGGCGGCGTCGCCCTTGCCGCGGTTCAGCGCAGGGATGGCGTTCATGCCGCCGGGTGACAACCCGAGGAACTCGAGGGCGGTCGACATCGTGTTCGCAGTGAACTGCCCGCCGCAGGCGCCGGCGCCCGGGCAGGCGGCGGACTCGATCTCGTGCAGCTCCTCCGCGTCGATCTTGTCGGCCGCATACGCGCCGACCGCTTCGAACACCTCTTGGATGGTGATATCGCGGCCGCGGAAGGTGCCGGGGGCGATCGTGCCGTTGTAGAGCACCAGGCCGGGAACGTCCAGGCGGCAGAGCGCCATCGCCGCAGCCGGGATGGTCTTGTCGCAGCCGACCAGGCAGACGACGCCGTCCATCAGATGGCCTCGAACCACCAGCTCGATCGAGTCGGCGATCACCTCACGGCTGACCAGCGAGGCGCGCATGCCCTCCGTGCCCATCGAGACACCGTCCGAGACGGAGACGGTGTTGAACTCCATCGGCGTGCCGCCGGCGGCACGGATGCCCGCCTTCACGCGCTGGGCCAGCTCGCGCTGGTTGAAGTTGCACGGCATCGTCTCGATCCACGTCGTGGACACGCCGACGATCGGCCGCGCCAGGTCGTCGTCTGTGAAGCCGATGCCCTTCAGCATCGCCCGCGCTGCGGCACGGTCGGGCCCATCGGTGATCGCGGCGCTGTGGCGTTTGGCAGGGTCCGAGGGGCGATCGTAGGGGTTACTCAAGCGCGCTCACAACCTTGATCCCCCACGCGGCGCCGGACGAGAAGAGCTCTTCGGGGTCGACATCGTCGGCATAGCCGATCACGTGCTGCTCGGGGTTGTCAGGCGTCGAACCGATCACGACGCGCCGTCGCACGGGCGCCGACGACCGCGCGAGATGGTCGCCGCGCTCACGCGCCGCCTCGGCCTCCTCGGCCGCCGGCCCCTCTGCGTAGCCCTTGCCCATAGGCGCGAAAGTCTACCGGGTGACGACGGTCGCCCAGCGGGTCAGGTGGACGCGCCGGCCAGCATCTCGAGCAGCTCCTCCCGCGTCACCGGCGGCCCCGGCGTATCGGCCAGCTCCGGGCGCGCCATCGCCGCATCGGCCACCGTCTCGCGCAGGGGCGGCTCGATGGCGATGCGGGCCCGGCCGCCGAGGTCGTCGACGCGGCCGGCCAGCTGCCCCGGAGCGACGCCCACGGCGTCGGCCAGCGGCGCGAGCGCCTCGGGCGCGCGCTCCTGCATGAGCCGGATCGTCTGCGGGAGCACGGCGGCGTTCGTCTGGGCATGGCCGGTGCCGGCGGTTCGCACGGCCGTCTGGCAGAGCACGTGGTGGACGGCGTAGCCGGCCGAGTCGACGGCATACCCGCAGAGCAGTGACCCGAACGCGAGCTCCCCGCCGGCGATCAGCTCGGCGCCGCGCAGCGCCAGCATCGTCGCGACGGGATTCGCGCGCGGCCCGTACAGCGCCTCCACCCCGTGTGCGAGTGCGTTCAGCGAGCTGGCTCGCAGCGCCGCCTCCGGCATCGACGTCATCAGCGCACGATCGGCGATGACGAGGATGGGGCGCACCGAGGGTCGCGACTCGAGCCCTGTGATCTTCCGGTGCAGCAGCGTCATCTCCGCCCCGGAAAGCGTCGTCGGCACCGCGCAGACCTCGCCGCCGCGCGCCGACGCGAGCGCCTTCGCCACGTCGATCACGCGGCCGCCGCCCCAGGCGACCAGCCTCTGGGCGGTGATGCCGTCGAGCAGCCCGGCGGCCAGGTCGGGAACCTGGCCGTCTGCGACATGGATCGCGGGCATCAACCCCGGGTCCGCGCGCGCCGTGGTCAGCAGCTGGACGTCCGTGTCCCAGCCGAAGCGGGCGAGCATCGCCGCGGCGTCGTCACCGTAGGCGACAGTGCGACCGCCGTCCCGCCACTCCCAGCCGCTCACCGGCGAACCTGCGCCATGGCCACGCCGCCGACCACCAGCGCTCCGCCGAGCAGCAGCCAGCCGGTGACCCGCTCGTCGAGCGCGACGGCGCCGATCAGCACCGCGAGCGGCGGCACGCCGTACAGGTAGGCCACCGTGCGCGACGCATCCAGCCGGCCGAGCGCGATCGTCCACGCGATGTAGGCGAACAGCGTGCAGGCGAGGCCGAGGTAGAGCAGGAGGGCGACATCCGTGCCGTCCAGCCGGCGCATGTCGTCGAGCGTGCTCGGCCGCACGACCGCCAGCAGGGGCACGGTGCCCAGGAGGCTGGCCGCCGCGCTGACGGGGATCGTCCCGAGGCGCCCGACCACCGGCTTGACGAGCACGTTGTAGGCGGCGAACGAGAACGCGGACACGAGCGCCAGCAGCGGGCCTGTGGCCGAGTCGAGCGAGGCGTGCTGGCCCGACCCGAGGGTGATCACCACGACGACGCCCGAGAAGGCAACGGCCAGGCCCGCGGCCCGCCAGCCCGAGAACCGCTCGAGCCCGACGGTGACGGCGAGCGCCAGGGTGATCGCCGGTGCGGTGCCGACGACGACGGCCGCTGTGCCGGCCGTGGTGTGCACCTCTCCGGCGTTCAGGGCCAGGTGGTACACGGCCACGGTGAGCACGCCGGCGGCGGCGATGCGGGCCAGGTCACGCCTGCCGATCCCCCGCAGCCCGCCGGACGCCCGCAGGGCAATGCCGAACCCCGGAGCCGCCAGGATGTACCTGCCGGCTGCGATCTCCGGCCCGCTCACACCGGCCTCGAGCAGATGCTTGATCGCGGCGAACGCGCCGGCCCAGAGCACCACCACCGACGCCAGCACCAGATGGGCTCGGCCGTGCCTCAGACGACCCCGCCCAACCAGACGCTCAGCTCCTGCACGAAGCGGGGGTCGACGGAGTGCCCCATCGGCGACTCGCGGTAGGTGACGTCCGCGCCGGCAGCCTCCAGCCGGTCGCGCGCCTGCCGGCCCCACTCCACGCCGATCACCTGGTCATGCGTGCCGTGGCCGATGGCGACCGGGTAGCCCACGAGGCCGCTCAGATCGAGCTCGAAGCCGGGCACCGTCGGCATGAACCCGCTCAGCCCGATGATGGCCGCCGGTCGCGGGCGGCCGGCTCCGAGCCCCAGCGACCAGGACATCACGCACCCCTGCGAGAAGCCGCCCAGCACTGTTCGCTCCCACGGCACGCCGGTGGCCTCCGGAAGCGAGTCGAGCCAGGCTCCCGCGGCCGCGATGGTCGCGAGGAACGTGGCCGGGTCGGGAGTGCCGACGCCGGCGAACGCGTACCAGTGCCGGCCGCCGGGCGGAAGCGCGAGCGGCGCGCGGGGCGTGATGCCGACCAGCCGCCGCTCCGGGTCGAGCTCGTCGAGCAGCGGCTGGAGATCCAGCTCGTGCGAGCCGCGGCCGTGCAGCAGCACGAGCGCTCCCTCGGGCGTCCCGGCGGCGGGGCGCGTGACTGCCGTGATGGCGTCCACGATCTGAGAGAGTAGCGGCATGGCCACCACCAAACGGATCGAGATCCGCTGGCGCGACCTGGACGGGTTCGGACACGTCAACAACGCCGTCTTCCTCACCTATCTGGAGGAGGCGCGCGACGAGTTCTACACGGGCCTCCTGGCGTCGGAGACCGTCAACCGGATGGTGCTGCGCCACACGACGGTCGACTTCCGCCGCAGCCTGGTGCAGTCGGACGACCACGTCGAGGTGACGCTGCGCGTGCTCCGCCTGGGCGCCTCCAGCGTCGTCACCGAGGAAACGATCCGCTCCGTTGCCACCGGAGAGATCGCCGCGGTGGCCGAGTCGGTGATGGTGCACTGCGACCCCACCAGGGAGCGCGCGGAGCCGTTCCCGGCCGAGGCCAGGTCACTGCTCGAGGCGCAGCTGTGACGGCGGTCATTCACTGGGACGACGTGGAGGGCCGCGAGCGGACGGCGGGCGACATCCACGCGCACTGGTTCGATCTGGGGACGGCGGCGGGCAGCGATCACGTCGGCCTGATGCGCATCCGCATCGAGCCCGGCCGCCGCTCGACGCCCGCGCATGTGCACGGCGCGGAGGAGGAGATCTTCCACGTGCTGAGCGGCTCGGGGCTGCTCTGGCAGGACGGCGCCACCTGCGC
>Ga0066662_10000682_pt1 | contig 15115 bp, 10 predicted proteins | sample GraSoiAngelo_111_FD_133939 | JGI IMG/M metagenome (GOLD analysis project Ga0066662, IMG submission 133939) | Grasslands soil microbial communities from the Angelo Coastal Reserve, California, USA - 14_0903_12_40cm | ecosystem: Environmental > Terrestrial > Soil > Grasslands | place: USA... | reverse complement strand
GAGCAGACACTGGAACTCAGCAACGACAATGCGACTGCATCAGCGCAAGCTGCTTCTGCGACCGGCGATTCCGGAGATTTGACCGGACTTTTCGATAAGCTCAAGAACTCCGTCGTCACGGTTTACTCGGAACGCGGCCTGGGATCGGGATTTTTCGTCGATCCTGCGGGATTGATCCTGACCAACAATCATGTGGTGCAATCTTCCGATTATCTGGCAGTACAATTCGATGAGAAACGCAAGGTACGCGCAAAACTGCTGGCCGCCAATCCTGATAAAGATATTGCCGTCCTGTGGGCAAACCCTTCGGCATTTCCGGAAGCGGTCATGGCTCCGCTATCTGCAAAAGGAGCTTCGTCCATTGCTGTGGGCGAACGGGTCTTCACCATCGGGAATCCCTTTGGCCATGACAAAGTATTGACCACAGGGGTGATCAGCAAGATCGAACCAGATTCCATTACCAGTGATCTAAGCGTGAATCATGGGAATTCCGGCGGACCGCTGTTCACGCTGAAAGGCGAAGTCGCTGGACTTACCAGTGCGTTGCTGCAAAAGCTGGCGAAAATCATTCCTATCGAAGATGCACAGCCACTGATTGCCGAAGCCCGCAAGAAGGTAACCGGCACCCCGCCCTCCACCGAACTGCTGCCTGTGGACCCAAGCGACAAATTTCCCGCTGAGTTTTTGCGGACCATGCTGGAAACGGAAAAACTGGAGAGAAAACCCTACGAACTGAACATGGATCAATTTCAAGTCTGGTTCATCACGCCGGTGCTCAATTATATGGCACGTCACCAGCAGGAGATGGCGGCCGCGCGCAAGGCAGCGGAACGTAAAGGCGATACGTCACAGGTCAAGCCGGGAGAGACAACTCTTGAAGAAGCACAATCCTATAGTCCTCTGGTGTATATCTACGTGGACCCGAAATACAGCCGCATGTGGAGCGTGAAATTCAAGAATGGCTTTCAGCGCATGCGGCTGCTCTGTGGCGGCAAGGAAGTGTTGCCGGTCCATCCAGGCAAGGGACACTACGACCTGCATGACCAGCGCGGCAGAACTGTAGATACCACTTTCAGAGGCGTCTATACCTACTTGCCGGATGCGTTTTCACCTTCCTGCGGCACCGTAGCGCTGGAAGTCTTCTCTGAAAAAGAGCCGAATACCCCGATCACAAGAGTTGTGGATGCGGCAACCGTAGAACGGATATGGGCTGATTTTGAACCTTATCGCAAAGCCCATACACAATCGGCATTGTCTCAACCAGCGAAGAACTCACCTTAGAGTTGCTCATGTCAGCCCAGGCCATTCCGGAGCCACCAATCGAGTCTGAGTCCATTCAGGCCAATGGGCAGACTTTCGAAGTGTTCACCTGTGGAAGCGGTGACAAACTGGCTTTATGCCTGCATGGCTTTCCCGAACACGCGCTCTCGTGGCGCAGGCAGTTGCCGATGCTGGCGCGGCTGGGTTATCGCGCGTGGGCGCCCAATCAGCGGGGCTATGGAAAATCCAGCCGTCCTCAGGGAATTCAGGAGTACGCGCTGGAAAAACTTCGGGACGACGTGGCCGGATTGATTGACGCGTCCGGCGCAAAAGAGACAGTCCTGATCGCTCATGATTGGGGAGCGGTGGTGGCATGGAATTTCGCCATTCGCCAGGTGCGTCCGCTGAGCGCACTGATTATCCTGAATGTTCCGCATCCCAAATGCTATCTGGACCGGCTGTACCGTTCGAAGCAGTTCCTGAAATCGTGGTACATCTTCTTCTTCCAATTGCCCTGGCTGCCGGAGCGAATGCTGACCCGGCACAACGCTAAAGCCATCAGCAACATGATTCTGCGCAGCTCCACTCATCCTGAGCAATTCCCTCGCGACCTGCTGGACATATTTCGCGAAAACGTTCTCTCTCCGGGGGCGGCTACGGCCATGGTGAACTGGTATCGCGCACTCTTCCGCGGAGGCGGCGCGCGGCGCGGAATGCGCGACGGCTTCCCTGTTATCGAGACACGCACGCTCATGCTCTGGGGCGAGGAAGATGTCGCTCTGGATAAAAGCACCACATACGGCACCGACCGTTATGTGAAGGATCTTACCTTGCGTTATCTGCCTGGCATCTCTCACTGGGTGCAGCAGGATGCGCCTGAGGCGGTCAACGAGATGATCGCGTGCTTTCTCTCAGGCAAACCCGTGCCGCAGTTTCCACAGAAATAAGGACATCCCGCTCTTCCCGCCCTCCATCCATTTCTAGATATTCATACAAGGAGCAGATCATGGCAGAACTACGCAATCGTGTGGTGGTCATTACCGGAGCGTCCAGCGGTTTTGGCAAGGGAGTAGCAGAAAAATTCACGCGCAGCGGTGCGCACGTGGTGCTGGCAGCGCGGCGCAAAAACGTGCTGGAGAAGCTGGCTAAAAGCTGTGCACGGCGGGGCGTGGGTGTGCTGGCAGTGGAAACCGATGTGAGTCATCGCCCGGACGTGGAGCGCCTGGAAGAGGAGGCGTTACGCGCCTTTGGCCGCATCGATGTATGGATCAACAACGCAGGCGTGGCCACCTACGGCCGCTTCGACGAAATACCCATTGCAGAGCACGAACAGGTCATCCGGACGAACCTGCTGGGCTGCTTGTACGGCTCTCATATAGCGCTGAAGCAATTCCGGCTTCAGGGACACGGCACGCTGATCAATGTAGGCTCATTTGCCGGAGTGCAGGCAGCGCCGTATTTTGCTTCGTACTGCGCCTCGAAATTCGGCGTTCGCGGACTGGACATGTCACTGCGCCAGGAACTGGAGGCCAACCATGAAAGAAATGTTCATGTGTGCACAGTCATGCCTACCTCCATGGACACTCCTTTCTTCCAGCATGCAGCCAATCACACCGGCAAGCCGGTGGCTCCGATTCCGCCTGTTTATGACCCCCAGGAGGTCATCGATGCTATTTACGAGGTTGCGCTCAACCCCAAAGATGAGGTAATCGTGGGCAGCCGCGGAAAGGTAGGGCGGGCCGTGCGCAGAGTTGCTCCCAGGTTGATGGAGCACCAGATGGCCACCCGCAGTCACAAGGCTTATATGGAAAGAGAAGGAACAGCCCCGGAAACCTCAGGCAATCTCTTTGATGAAGTTGATTTTGGCAATGACGTCCGGGGTGGCTGGCGCAAAGGATCGACTGCCGGATCAGTGATCAAGACCGCTGCCGTGTTGGGAATTCCGGCTCTGATCGCCTTCGCGTTGCGCGGCAACATCTGGAGAGGACAGCAGTCTCAGGGTAGAACCCGCGCCGCTTAGGGCCGCAACCAAACCCAAAAACCTTACCACAGAGGGCACAAAGGTTTCACAAAGAACACAGAGGAAAAGCACTTAGAAGTACAGAGGAACAGAGTCAGCGGAGGAAGCAAAAATCAAAAACATACCCCGAGGCCAGAACCATGTTGGCCAATCAGCGTTCGTCAGTCAGATCAGCGTCATCAGCGATTTCATGAGCAAATGGTATTAGCCCTTTCACCTTATGGCAATTTCCCTGTGATTTGGGACAATAGTATGAATGCTCAAAAAGATTTTCTGCAGGCCGTTCACTATGGTTCTGCTCACAGCAGTGGCGTTTACCGGAATAGTGCTTGCCGCCGGCAATGAGAACCGTCCGGAAGACGTGATCGCCTTTCTGAACCAGGCGGTCACATGGTATCGGCAATTGAATGTGCAGCAGGAGCTGGTCAACGAGCCCAACGACGAAGTCTTTCTGAACGACAATCGCCAGCTCGCTGAGCAGGTGCTGCGGCTGTCCTTCGACTACGCCCGGGTGCAGGCCCAACTCCTGGGCAATCCTGCGGGTACGCAGGGCCAGCCGGTGAATCCGCAGTATCAGAACCTGGCCGATCTTCTGGCCAAAGCCAACCAGCGCGTTCTCGATCTCCAGCATGAGCTCGACGGTTACAAAAAGCAGCTTGATAGCGCCCCGGAACGCAAGCGCAAGGTACTGGAATCACAAATCTCTGAGACCCAGGGAGAACTCGACCTGGCCCAGGCCCGCCGCGACACGGTGCGTACCATGTTCGAGTTTGCCAACAATGTAAGCACCAATGGGATAGGCTCAGGAGGACTGCACTCACAAATCGAAGAGCTTGCGCACACCATTCCAGCGCTCACCACGGAAACCAAATCGCAGCCTGCCGGCCCGGCTTCCGGTGCGGCGGCCGTCAGCAGCACGGGTGAACGCAAGGAAGAGCCTTCCGGCATTCTTGCTTTGATCACAGAAGTAACGGAACTCAAGCGCAAGCTGCACGTTCTGGATGAGTCCCTGAAAACCACTGATTCCCTCACTGATGCAGCCAAAAAGCTGCGCACGCCCTTGATTGCCGATATTCGCAAGTTTGCAAAACGCAGTGATGAACTGGCGCAGCAGCCCGAGTCCCAGGATCCCACGGTGCTGGCGCAGGAGCGCAAGGAAGTCGAGGGCCTTACAGCTCAATTCAAGCAGCTTTCTGCCGCTCTCCTGCCACTGAGCAAAGAGGCGATTCTGCTCGATATCTACAAGCGTAATGCACAGAACTGGCGCAATGATGTGGCCGGACATTACTCCACGCATCTGAAGAGCCTGTTCATGCGCCTGGTGGTGCTCGCGCTGGTCCTTGGCTGCATCCTGGGCGCGGCTGAAGTCTGGCGCAAGGCGACCTTCAAATTTGTGCACGATGTCCGCCGCAGACACCAGTTCCTGCTTTTGCGCCGCATCCTGGTGTGGCCGCTGGTGATCGTAATCACCATAGTGGCGCTGGCCAATGGACTGGGCTCGGTAACCACGTTTGCCGGATTGCTGACCGCAGGCATGGCGGTAGCCTTGCAAAACCTGATTCTTTCCGTGGTGGGCTACTTCTTCCTGATCGGCAAATATGGCGTCCGCGTAGGTGACCGTATACAGGTTTCAGGCGTAACCGGAGACGTAATCGATATCGGCCTGGTGCGCCTGCACATCGCGGAAATTGGCGCCAGCCTGCATCAGACAGGTCGCATTGTCGCTTTCTCCAACTCGGTTGTGTTTCAGCCGGATGCAGGACTCTTTAAGCAGGTTCCGGGCACCAACTTCGTCTGGCATGAAGTATCGCTCACGCTGCCGCCCAACAGCGATTATCGTAAAGTAGAAGAGAAGATGATGGGCGCAGTGCAGAAGATCTTTGCCGATTACAAAGAGAAGATGGAGTTGCAGTACCGCAGCATGGAGCGCGCCATTAGCGTTGTTTCGGTCACCGCGCTCCATCCGGAGAGCCGCCTGAACATCACGCAATCAGGATTGCAGGTGATGGTGCGCTATCCTGTGGAGCTGGAACAGGCTACAGAGATAGACGACCGCATGACGCGCGAAGTACTGAATGCCACCGGCCGCGAACCGACACTGACTGTGGTGGAACCCACGCCGGAAACACAGCAGGCGGCGCAAGCAAGTACTTAGATTTACTATTCAGGAAACCATTACGAGATAAAGTCTGCTTTAATTAAGGACACACTGCTAAATACTAAATACTAAGTGCTAACTACTTTTATCCACCTTCAACGCCGCCTCGGCCGCATAAAATCCGCACATTCCATGCACGCCTCCGCCGGGAGGCGTGGAAGAAGAACAGAGATAGACGCCACGCAAGGGTGTTTTATACATGCTGGCGGTTGGACGAAAGAATAATTGATCCAGCGTAGCTGCGCCTCCACTGAAATCGCCGCCAATCAGATTCGGATTGTGCTTCTCCAGGTCGGCTGGAGCCAGCACCGAGCGGGCCACAATGCAATCGCGAAAGCCGGGGGCGAAACGCTCAATCTGCTTCTCAATGGCATGGACCATGTTCTGCTGAGAGCCGTTGGGCACGTGGCAATAGGCCCACAACGTGTGCTTCCCTGCCGGAGCACGCGAAGGATCAAAGACTGAGGGCTGCGCAGCCAGAACAAAAGGACGATCAGAAGCCTTCCCTTGCCAAGCCTGCCGCTCCGAATCACTGATCTCGTCCAATGATCCGCCGAGATGGAGTGTGCCCGCCAGAGCACATTCTGGAGCACGCCACGGAACAGGCCCATCCAGCGCCCAATCCATCTTGAATGCTCCCATGCCGTAGCGATATTTCCTCAGTTGTTGATTGTAGGATTCGGGCAGACGATCACTGCCCATCTTCAATAACTGCCGTGGAGTGACTTCCAGAAAGACATTGCGAGCGGGCGGCAACTCATCCAGTGATTCGACCGTGTAGCCGGTAACCACCTGCCCGCCGAGCGAGCGCAACAGCGAGAGCAGCGCATTGGTGAGCTGCTGTGCGCCGCCGCGAGCGAAGGGCCATCCGCGGGCATGGCCGCTTATGGCCAGAACTAAGGCAAAACCTCCAGTGGCCAGCTTTTCCAGCGGCAGTACGGCGTGAGCTGCAATTCCACTCAGGAGCGCCCGCGCGCGCTCCGTCTTGAAGTAGGCGCGAGCGAGCGAACGGGCAGAGCGGATCGCATGTTTGCCAAACCTGGCATAAAGCAGCAGGTGTTTGGGAATGCGTAGCGGCGCAAGAGCATCTTCGATTAGCTCGTCCCAGCGTGCAACAAAATCTGAGAACAGCGCCTTGTAATTCCCGGCATCCGGGCCAAGCTGGCGGGCCGTGTCTTCGAGCGATGAATAAAGTACTGCTGCTGTGCCGTCATCGAGCGGGTGCGCCACCGCTGCGGGCGGATAAATCCATTCCAATCCATGCTCATGCAGCGGCAGAATTTTGAAGTAAGGCGATGAAACGGCCATGGGATAAACCGAGGAGCAAACATCATGGATGAACCCCGGCCGCGTGAGTTCCTGGGAGCGAACACCGCCTCCGGGCTGCTCCTCTGCTTCGATCACCAGCACCGACCGGCCAGCCTGGGCCATGCGGATGGCTGCTGCCAGCCCATTCGGCCCGGAGCCGACAACAATCACATCGGATTTTGGCAGGCTCGGTTTGGCGGTCTTACTGGGCACGATTTATAAGAATAGCACTCAGCACTCAGCCCCTCGACGGATTGGGTAAATGAGTAATTTGGTAAGTGGGTAAATGTGCCTTGAACCAACTTCTTAATTTTTTTCTCTTGTCTTCCTCTGCGTCCTTTGCGTCCTCTCCGGAAACACTTTTGACCACTGTTGAAAACAATGTACTTAGCCGTTCTCTTGACCGTATACATGCCGCTTTTGTACATCGGGTGTTTCCACCTGTAATTCATTCCGGCATAGCCGGAACGGACGCTCTGCGGTAAAAGGTTTTGGTTGTGGCTCGCCACGCTGTGGTAGATCCGGAAATTGCATCTGCCCGAATTGCATCTGACGCCAGCGATGCTGTTCAGGAGACTGAGCGCTGAGTGCTGATTGCTGAATGCTACGGCTCAATTCCTATGGTCTGCGCCACCTGCGAGGTCACATTTCTCACCTGATCAGGAGAAGAGGCAAACGTGGCGTGGCCGCCGGAATAGCTGGCCAGCTTTTCCAGAAGATCGCGTTCGCTGCTGCCTCCCACATCGACTCCGATGCAATCGATGCGGACATCATGCAACTGGGCTGAGAGCGCGGAGCCGGGCTTCCTCGTCTCATTGCGGCCATCAGAGATCACCAGCAGTACGCGGTTGGGGTTTTTCCCAATGCGTTTGAGGTGTCCAATAGCAAATTCAACACCGTCGATGAGCGCTGCTCCTGACTTCGGTTTCAATTGCATCATGGCGTCGGCAAGCAATGTGTCACTGGTGGTGAGATCCTGCTCAAAATCAAGTTGATTGCTGAAGGCCATGATGAATGCCTCATCTTCAGCACGCAGCTTGTGCACCATGTCAGTGAGAGCGTCCAGGATAGCCTGGCGATTCCCACCGCTCAGAAGCGCTGTCTGCACCAGGATGCCGAGCGACACAGGCGCATTCGGCGACATCAGGGCGCTTCTTTTGTGTACCGGCTCAGACTTCGCCGGTTCCGCTGGAGGCCTCAACTCCGGATGGTCGTCACGAATTTTGGGCGCGATGGCTGCAGCGGTGATTGCAGGGGCTGGCGAAACCTTGCTGCTTGTAATCGCCGGGTTTGCTGCCGCAGCATTGGTGGAAGCAGCTTGCGCGGTCGTTTGAGCCGGAGCAGCCGGAGAAGGCGTATTGCTCGCCTGAACCGCGCTGGACGCACTATGCCCCGGTGCAGCGGTTGCCTGCAGGAATTTGTCCCAATTGATATCCGTGCCGCCATCCTGTTTGTACATGTTGCGCGCGTAGGCGGAGATCTCCTGGCCGGAGGGTGTTCCCTGGGCCAGATTCACAGCTCGTGCCAGAAACCAGTAACCATCCATGGCATCAGGACGTTTGTTCAGCAGCAGCGCCAGCGCCATCCCATACGTGTAGCGCACATCATTGGGATTCACCGCAAGCGCCTGCTTGAGATGCTCGCGGGCATCGTCATAAGCCTTGTGATCCAGATACCCAAGCCCGGCGATGCCGTGGAGTATTCCTGCAACCTGCTGCTGCATGATGGTGAAATTCGCAGCCAGCATTCCTTCCGGCCGGCGAAACCGCGCCAGTGAGACAAGGCCGCGAGTAGCCATGGCGAATTGGTTGTCGGTCACGTAGCGGGAGGCGTTTGCACCCTGGTCATCTTTTTCGCTCAGGATCGCCAGTGCCAGGGGATTGTTCGGGTCGGCTGCGAGCAGTTGTTGTGCCCGGCTGCGGCCGCCGGCCTGATTGCCGGTCTGGCGATAATCCCACGCCAGGATTTCCAATCCATCTTCTTGGAGGATGCCATTTTCCCCCATCGCCAGGAAATGTTCCATGGCCGCAATCCTGTCGACGATGCGGGACTGCTTCATTGCGCTGGTATATGCCTCCAGCGCGCTGGCGCCGGAAGACTGGGCGTGCATGGCGCTAGACAGTAGAAAGAGAACAAAAACTGCAAAGATAACGCTACGTTCAAGAGAATGGCTCTTAAACATGAAAAAACCTCGGTTTTCCCGGAACTCCCTTAGAAATTGAGATGCGCTGGAGAGAGTAGCTGCTGGCCGGCTGCGGCTCCTGGCCACAAAAGAAAATGGCCTTAGTTCAGAACTAAGGCCATTTTCCGGCTCTCACGTCAAGTCAGGCGGTTACATGCGTCGGAAAGAAGAACCGGCAGTTTCCTTGGGCCGGAATTCAGGAGTGACTAAAGCATGCTCCAGAGTAGGCTCGTTCCAGTTGGCCAGCTTTTTGGAAATCTGGTCGGCGGTATCGGAGTGCCCTGAGTTCTGGTTAGCGATCACCATGAGCTTCAGAGAATTCAGATTACGGTCGTCCTCTTCAAGCTGAGAGAGCGCGTCTTCATATTTGCCCTGGGCTACCAGCAATGCCCCGGCAGCGCCGTGATAAGCAAGAGCGATTAACTGATCGTGGCTCGATTCAGACATCTGGCTCAATTTCGCGACTGCGACACCGGCCAGGGACAGATTGCCATCATGGGCCGCGCGCAAAGCGCGTTCGCGCAGCACTACCGCCAGTTCCTGCTGCAGTGCTGCAGGAGGAACATTGTGTTTCTCCATGAGAACCTGTTCTGCCTGTTGCAGAAGTTGCAGCGCCGCAGGGCTATCCGGCTGATAGGCGGACATCATGCGATAGGCCTCGGCTTCGGCTACCGGCAGATCGCTTTCGTGGGCCTGATGCGCCACGGCACGGAAAGCATCGTCTGCCCGCTTGTAATCATGTTCGCGCACGTAGGTGATGGCTGAATTCAATCCCCACTGTGCGGCCTGCATTTTGGAACGGGCATGACTGATGGCGATGGCGTACTCGGAACGCGCGCGCGCTTCTTCACCCATTAGCGCGTACGTGTCAGCAACGCCCAACTGCGACTCCACAAACCCCGGATCAACCTTCAGGGAGGTGCGGTATTCGGCCAACGCCTCATCGAATTTTCCCGCCATGCGCAGAATCTCAGCATACGTATCATGCGGATTCGGTTCATTCGGCAGCAGCGCGGTATAGCGCTTCATTGCGTCGAAAGCCTTGTCAAACATCCGCTGCCGCGCATAGCAGTACGCGCCTTCATTGAGAGGCGCGGCAAATTTCGGGTCCACCTGCATGGCCCGTTCAAAGATCTGAATGGCGCGGCTCATTTCCTGCTGGTTTTCAACCCACACGCCCGCCAGCCACAGCAGATGCTTGTCCTTTGGATACTGCTCGAGAAGCTCATTCATGGCCTGGATGGCCGGAATCATGTGACCTTCGCTGGATTCTGAAACCCAGTCGATGAAAAGCTGCTCGCCTTTGCTTACTTTGCTCTTTGCGGCTTTGGCACGATCACGCGCCGCCACCTGTTCTGAGGGTTCGGCTGTAGGATCGACCGTGGGAAACGAAATGATGATGTGTGCCAATGCAAAGTCAGGATCAAGCTGCACGGCTTTGTGGAAATCCTGGAATGCAGCTTCCGCATGCAGATTTTCCAGCTTGACCATGCCCCGGAGATAAAGGTCGCGTGCCTGCTTCGATTTCGTAGTAATCGGGAGCACTCCCGGCTGCTCGGCACGGGCGGCGGTCATCAATAGAGAAATGAAGAGCAGTATAGAAGTAAAGCCTGTAAGTATTCTTGCCTGGTTCCGAGACACGATTCACCCCCCGTTACAACTAGTGGAGCAGGTAACCCTGTTCCAAAGGCAACTTGCCGTCGACTTTCACAACGTTGACTCTGCTGGTAATAGAGTAAACATCCACCAGCCCCAGGGCGCCTGGAGTTGATTCCACGATCTTCAGCAACTCGGCGTCAGAATGCACGGTGACGATAGAGCTTTTGTGCGTGGCAAAAAATGTCTTAAGTTCTTCCGTAGAGAGCTTGAAGAGCTTTTGCAGGGCCGATTCGGTCTCGGCTGAAGACAAGTCACGCAGAACAATGGTGACTTTTCTGCCGTCAGGCCAGTTTTTGGAGCTGGTTTGCAGAATCTTGGCCAGATCGGCAGATGCGAGATTGCCTGCGCCGTTCCCCTTGTCCACGACCACCGCCATATGCGTGGCCAGACAGGGCAAAGCGCTAAGGACGAGTACAGCCAGTAGTGAGATTCTTCTCCAATACATAAATACACCGCGCAAAACTCAGTGGCATGACGGTATCGCAATTGGACAATGAACGAAAGTTACAGAGGTAATGGCGATGGGGTAAATTGGCAGATGGGGCCAATGAAGAAAGGGCCGCCTCCCGGCAGCCCTCTTCATTAAGGATGGTTACTACTTGATGGGCTGTGCCTGGAAAGCATTCCCGCATTTCTTCGGCTTATAGGTGCTGATGTCGCCGGAAACCATGGAGCCGTTGTTGCACTCCAGCGCGAGTTTTCCGTTACCAGTGATGATGTCAGTGCCGTTGAACTTCACCACTGACAGAAGATTAACGACCAGGCCATCATCAGTATTGGTGTTGATGGTGTTGCCGCCCAGGCTGGTCAATGAGGAGCTTTGATCCACCAGTACGCCGATGCCGGTGTTGCTGGAAACATCTACGCCGCCATCGAGAGAGGTATCGGAATGCTCCACGATCTCCACACCGCCCTTGCCATTGCTGTTGATGTGAGTGTTGCCGCCGAACTCGCAATGGCTGGTTCCACCGCAATGCACACCCATGCCGGAGTTGTTGGAGATAGTTCCATCCGTCATCAGAATGCTGCTGCCGTTCAGCACTACCAAACCCCATGAACCGGAATTGCCGGTAATGCGGTTGTCGGCGCTGATGTCCGCTTCACTGGTGCTGGCCACTTCCACTCCGGAGGTGCCATTGCCGCTGATCACGTTTTCCGTTCCGGGCGTAACTCCGTCGCCGCCGTTCAGGATGAGGTGTGCTGTCAGCGCAGCGATGCCCAGCCGCCCATTGTTCGTAATGTGAACGCCGCCATCTACATAAAAAGTGCCGCCGCTGATGCTGATGCCGGAGCGCACGCTGTTCTGGATGGTGGTATTGGAAATATGTACCAGTGAGTCAAGGGCGGTCATGCCCAGGCCGGCGCTGTTTTGAATCGTGACCGTATCAAAATCCGCGCGTGATTGATCGAAGACGCTTACGCCACGGCCGCCATCCAGAACCAGGTTCTGAATTCCGACTTGCCGTGATTCAAAAATGACCAGCACCCGTCCATTAGGATTGCCGGGCGTAATAGTAGCGGTTGGATTTCCGGATATGTTGAGTTCCGTACGGCCCACAATGACCACATTCTCGTGGCAGGTGCCGCTCACTGTAATAGAGTTTGGTCCGGCCGCAGGCAGTGATGCCAGGGCAGCATTGATGCTGGTAAATGCGCCTGGTGTGGCGCCGCTACAATCCACAACTGCGCCCGCGCCAAAAGCCGCAGCCGGCATCAGCAGCAGGATTCCTGCCAGAAGTCTTAACCCGGAAGCACACATTTTCATTGTCATTTTTTCCCTAGTCCTTAATGATTTTTAAATTTTTTCGAACGACCTGTGTGGCAAAAACGAGGAGAGCCAAAGTCAGCGAATTGAACTGATTGGCAGCGCAAGAAATATATCGAAAGCAGAGCTGCTTGTCTATGAAATTGCGCCGGAATTCGAAAACGAGTTGGCTTCGGTTTCATCTGGAATAACCGTAAATTTCAGGCATTGCTCAGGAAATCAGCCTTGGGATTTCGTTTTATGCTGGGCACAAGCCGGTACATGACGGTGTTGTAGCCGGATTCACCGCAAAGAGCGCGCAGGACGCAAAGGTAGCAAGTTAGGTTACTCGCAACTATTTCTCTTTGTGCACTGCGGGGGCCGTAGGAGTTAAGATTATTTTGTGCTGAGACAAGCTTCCCTTTTGATCCTGCTCCTGACGGTTCCAGCCGCTCTTGATGCCCAGGCGCCAATGGCGAGCGTCTGCACTGCTCCCCCTGAGAGCTTCGCCCTGAAGCATCGTGATTTGCCGGTTTGGCAGTTGAGCGGCGCAGTGCTGTTCACCGCCGGAATGACTATCGATGCCGACGGTGCGCCCAATGCGTATGGGCCAAAGAACAAGGGCTTAGACTTAACAGCCAATGCACGCGGCGCGCAGGGATGGGCAGCGCTGGTCACCAGTCAGAAGGGCGCTCCGGTGCGACAGAAGAAGGGGCCTTACCGTGGCTTTTATATCTCCACCACGTCACTGGAGCAACCCGATGTGCCTGACATTGCCAACCCCAAAAGATACATTGACGCGCGGACCATCTCTTATATCGTGCTGCCCCGCAATTTCGCCGACCGCTTTGGCATCAGCCTGGGCGATCTGGCCATTGTTTTCAACGAGACCACCGGACGCTCTGCCTACGCCATTTTTGCCGATATAGGCCCGCGAGGCCGAATCGGTGAAGGCTCGATTGCTCTGGCGAAAGAACTGGGCATGCCTGCCGACCCGCGCTCCAGCCAGGCATTGGGCCATATCACATACATGATTTTTCCCGGCTCGGCCGCGCGTGGCGGAAAGCGCATCACGCCGGCGCGCATCCGCTCCACGGCGGCAAAACTTCATCGCCAATGGATCAACGAATCCACGTTTTGCCTCATCAATCCTTCCTGAAGAGCACTGAGTTTCAGGATTCATGGGCTTCGCGATCTCTGGAGTTGTAGAGGCTTGCCCCGGTTTCGCGATATACTTTCTGGTCACTTTTTGGCAAGGCATAGATCAATTTGCCAGGGCGTATCTGGTTGCCGTACAACCGTAAGCTTCGCTGACCAGGGAGGATGCATGAATCGGGGATTTCACGCGTTGGTTCTGGTAGTGGGGTTGGCTCTCGCCACTCCGCTGCAGGCGCAAAAATTCGATGATTACGGCCGCGGGCTGGCGCGCGAGATGCTGCGCAACATCGCCGAAGACGTGAAGAAACATTATTATGACCCCAAGTTTCACGGCATAGATTTCGATGCCCGCGTGCGCGCTGCCGATGAGCAACTGAAACACGCGAACAGCGTCACTGAATCCTACAAAATTATTGCCTCAGCGCTGGATGGGCTGAACGACCGGGAGACCTATTTTGTTCCTCCTTACGGCGGCTTTCTGCACGATTATGGCTGGCAAATGCAGATGATCGGTAATCACTGCTATGTCACACGCGTCCGCCCAAAGAGTGCGGCAGAGGATAAAGGACTGAAACCGGGCGATGAAGTCCTTTCCGTAAACGGAGTGACTCCGTCTCGTGAGAATTTTGCCGATCTGCAATATATCCTGCGATTGCTATCACCCCAGCCAGAGTTGCGCGTCCAGCTTCGTGATGCATCCGGCCAGGAAAAGAAACTGGTGGTGCCGGCCAAGGTGGAACCCAGCAGATTTATGGCCAGCAACGTTATGGCAGAAGCGAAAACCATGGACGCTGAGTATGGCAAACAATTGGAAAAGAACCGTCCCCACTGTGAGAGTCTTGGGCCACAGGCAGGGGTCTGCAAAATCTCCTGGTTTCGTTTTAACAACGGCCAACTTCATGATTTGCTCAACTTCGCCAAAAAGCATGAGGCCCTGATCCTGGATATGCGAGGCGTCAATGACACGGACCTCATCATATTGCGGCCGCTCATGGGCGGGTTCTTCGATCACGATGTAACCTTGGGAACACGCGTAAGCCGGGACGGCAGCAAGACTGAAACAATAAAATCTGAGCACGATAGCTTTACAGGAAAGCTGGTCATACTTCTTGACAGCTTCTCTTCCTATGGGGCGGAATTATTTGCGCGTACCATGCAACTGCAGAAACGAGCAACGGTAATTGGTGATCGTTCCGCTGGACTGGTACGGGAACAAAAGAGCTACCACTATAATTTTACGATGAGCCGTGGAGATATCTACTGGGCCCATATCACCGACGCCGAGATCATCATGGCGGATGGCCAAAGCCTGGAACGAAAAGGTATAACGCCGGATGAAGTCGTACTTCCCAAACCCGCTGACCTCGCCGGCGAAAACGATCCGGTGCTGGCCCATGCCGCTGAACTGGTGGGAGTCAAACTGGAGTCCGATAAAGCTGCCAAGCTCTTCCCCTTCGAGTGGCCGGACTTTTCACATTAACGAATCGATTGAATATTTACTTCCCTCTGCGTCCTCTGCGCCCTCTGCCCTGAAAATCCCTATGCCGCCATGGGTGTCGTGAGTACCTTCAGACCGAGTTCCTCTAAGCGCTTCGTATGAAAACGTATCAGATGCTGGGAGCGGAT
>Ga0066662_10000679_pt1 | contig 15133 bp, 14 predicted proteins | sample GraSoiAngelo_111_FD_133939 | JGI IMG/M metagenome (GOLD analysis project Ga0066662, IMG submission 133939) | Grasslands soil microbial communities from the Angelo Coastal Reserve, California, USA - 14_0903_12_40cm | ecosystem: Environmental > Terrestrial > Soil > Grasslands | place: USA... | reverse complement strand
TTCGACATGGCCAAACGAGACGCTGGCGAGCCATTCGATGCCGATATGGACATCGGCCGCCGCTTCCTTGCGGCCGGGAATCTCGAGCTCGCGGCCGCGCGGCGCGCCGGAGCCGATGAAGATCGCGTCGTAGTTTTCAGCCAGCAGCTTTTTCAAGGAGTCGATGCGCTGGCCGCCTTTGAAGTCGATGCCGAGATTGAGGATGTAGTCGGTCTCCTCATCGATCACTGAATCCGGCAGCCGGAATTTCGGGATCTGCGTGCGCATCATGCCGCCGGCTTTTGGGTCCTGGTCGAACACCGTGCAGTGGTAGCCCAATGGCGCGAGGTCGCGGGCGACCGCGAGCGACGCGGGTCCGCCGCCGACGATGGCGACGCGCTTGCCGTTCCAGGCCGACGGCCGGGGCATGCGGTGCTTGACGTCGTCCTTGAAGTCGGCGGCAACGCGCTTCAGCCGGCAGATTGCGACCGGGGTTTCCTCTACGCGGGCGCGGCGGCAGGCGGGCTCGCACGGACGGTCGCAGGTGCGGCCGAGGATTCCCGGAAACACGTTGGACTTCCAGTTGATCATATAGGCGTCGCTATAGCGCCCTTCCGCGATCAGCCGGATGTATTCAGGAACGGGCGTGTGCGCGGGACAGGCCCATTGGCAATCGACAACCTTGTGAAAGTAATCGGGAGCCGAAATATCGGTCGGTTTCATTCCACCCTTTTCCGCACAGATCGAAGCCTGCGCGGCCTTTGTTGTTACTCGCGAACGCTCATGTGGCGTTCTTGCTTAAGCCTATTACGGGCTTATTGAATCGGCGCCATTCAATATGATTGGCACCCCGCTGAAAAGCAATTTTTGCTTAATTGGCAAGCGTAATCCGACGGGAACCCCCGTTTAAACGCGGAGGCTGTTCATGCGGCAGTGCAATATAGGCGGGACGAACGAGCTGCTCGGACAGGCGGCATTATCTTGAGAGCTTTCGGCTTCGCGGCGAGTTGAACCTGCATCGCGGAAAATCTTAAAACGAAGCAGCCCTCCCTCACCCAACCATGTCCTGCTTTGCGAGATCCCACATCAGTCGATAGACGCCGCTCGAGACGACACTCGCGGGTTCGAACGCGGAACGCCCCGAGAAACGCGCCGCAAGTTCTGCGACCGCATCCACCTCGGTGCCGTCGATCAGGACGAACCAGTCGCCCGTACCGGTGTTCGACGAGGACGGGTCGGCGCCGATGGGCCTGGAGAGCACCGGATCGCCCTCGATCAGATGCATGGAGATGATGCCATCCAGCGCTGCCGGATCGAGCCTGTCCTTGAGCGCCGCGCGGACGCGGTCATTGCCGTGGCGCAGCCGGACGATCCCGAGGGCTGCGCCCCGGCCCTGGCCGCGGCTGATGGTGATACGTGCGACCGCCCGGATCATGTTCTTGAAACGCGCCATCGTCGCGGTCGACCAATCGGTCGGATTGGCGAGCGCGGCAAGATAGGCGGGGCTTTCCAGCACGTCGAAAGTTTCGGTGGAATACAGGCACAGATATTTCGGGTGTGCGCGATGGGCGACGTAACGCCGCGCCTCGATGAAGCCATCGATCGCGACCCGCTCCTGAAGATGTTCGCGGTCGTACCAGCGATTGAAATCGGCCTCGTCCGCTGGGTCGAGGTCCATCGACGTCAACAGCATTCCCTTGCCCGCCAGCGGCATGTTCTCAATTCCTTATCCTCAGGCCGTCATTGCGAGGAGCGAAGCGACGAAGCAATCCAGCTCTTTCTTTGTGGCCCCTGGATTGCTTCGTTTCGCTCGCAATGACGCACACCCTCAGTTCTTGGACGCCAGATCCGCGATCGATTTCATCACCGCGTCGCGGATGCCCGGGTCGTAAAGCGAATGGCCGGCGCTCTCGATCGTGCGAACCTCCGCCTCCGGCCATACCGCTGCCAGCGCGTGCGAGGTCGACGGCGGGCACAGCAGGTCGTAGCGGCCCTGCACGATGATGCCAAAATTGCCGCGCAGCTTTCCGGCTTCCGCCATCAGCTGATCCGGCGCCATGAAACAATCGTTGCTGAAATAATGCGCTTCCATGAACGGCGTGGCGGGGAGCGCACGGTCGGACTTCAGCGATGCCGGATCGATACGTGTGCGCGAGGGCGCGTGGTCGGACAGGATGCGCTCGGTGTCATGCCAGGCGCGCGCCGCCGGGCCGTGCAGCGCGGGGTCGGGATCGAGGATGCGGCGCCAATACGCCTCGAGCGGGTGCGCCAACTCGTCCTGCGTCAATAGGCCGAAGAAGTCGTGGGCGAGAGCGGGATGGAAGCGCGGCAGATGCTGCAGGAAGGCCTGCTCCAGCTCGGCGCGGGCGCCGAGAAAGGTCGCTCGCAACGCGATGCCGCTGACCCGCGCCGGATGGCTTTGCGCATAGGCCAACGCCAGCGTGGCACCCCAGGAGCCGCCGACGATCATCCAGCGCGCGATGCTAAGATGCGTTCGGATCGCCTCCATGTCGGCGATCAAATGCGCCAGGGTATTGGCTTCGCGCGCGCCCTTCGGCCGGCTACGCCCGGCACCGCGCTGGTCGAACAGCACGGCATGGAAACGCTCGGGATCGAACAGCCGGCGGTGATCCGGCTGGCAGCCGCTGCCGGGGCCGCCATGCAGATACACGGCGGGGATGCCGTCGGCGCGGCCGACCGTTTCCACATAAATCTCGTGGCCGTCGCCGACCGGCAGCAGCTGTGACGTCAGCGGCGCGAAGGGATCGGCGCGACCGGTGGTTTTGCCGGCGTCGGCGTCAGGCGCCATGGCCGTCCGCCTCCGGCGTGCCGCCGGCGAAATTCCGATAGATGAAGCAATGCTCGCCGGATGCCGATTCGGCTTCGGCCACCTTGAAGATCTGCTCGTGCAACGGCGAGAGCGCGCAAGCCGGATCGGTGTTGCCGGCGTCGCCGGTGAGCGCGAAGGCTTGGCAGCGGCAGCCGCCGAAATCGATTTCCTTGAAGTCGCAGGACCGGCACGGCTCCGGCATCCAGCCGGTGCCGCGATAGCGATTGAAGGCTTCCGAGTTCTGCCAGATCCAGGCGATCGAATGATTCGATCGCACCGAGAGGAAGTCGAGCCCGGTGATGGTTTCGGCGGCGTGGCAGGGCAGGATCTTGCCGGACGGCGAGATGTTGAAGAACTGCCGGCCCCAGCCGCCCATGCACTTTTTCGGCCGCAGCGCGAAATAGTCGGGCACCACATAGTCGATCGCCAGCACGCCCTTCAGCCGCGCCTGCGCCTCCTCGACGATGCGGCTGGTCTCCTCGATCTGGGCCAGCGTTGGCATCAAGGCGGCGCGGTTCTTCAGCGCCCAGCCGTAATATTGCACATTTGCGACCTCGAGCCGGTCGGCGTCGAGATCGACCGCCATCTGGATCACGTCGGCGAGCTGATGCAGGTTCTGCCGGTGCATCACCGCGTTGACGGTGAGCGGCAGGTCGAGCTCGCGGGTCCAGCGCGCCGCCTCGAGCTTCTTCTGGTGCGAATTCTTCAGGCCCGCGACGCGGTCGGCGACCAGCGGCTCGTTGCCCTGAAAGCTGATCTGGACATGGCACAGCCCCGCATCCCGTAGCGCTTGCAGCTTGTCCCTGGTAAGCAGCACGGCCGAAGTGATGAGATTGGAGTAGAGGCCGACTTCGGTGGCGTGCCGCACCAGCTCCACCAGGTCCTTGCGCGCGGTCGGTTCGCCGCCGGAGAAATGGATCTGCAGCACGCCGATCTCGGCGAGCTCGCTCAGAACCTCCTTCCATTCGTCGGTGGTGAGTTCGCTGCCGGCGCGATCGAGCTCTACCGGGTTTGAGCAATAGGGGCATTGCAGCGGGCAGCGATGCGTCAGCTCGGCCAGTACTGCCAGCGGAATCCCGAAGGTCTCCGCGACCGAACCACGCGCTTCCATGACCTTCAGCCCGTCGGACGGGTCGGTCATCACCGGGCTGGCATCGGTCAGGGTCGGGCTCACGGCGTCTTCTCCCGCGCCTCGGTCAAGAATCCCTTATCCGCAAGATCCTGCAGCATGGCGACGACGTCGGCGCCGATCGCCGCGCGCTCGGCGGTATATTTGGCGGCAAGCTGGTCGACGATCTCCGCGACGCTGCGCGCTCCGTCGCACAGCTGCAGGATCTCGACCGCGGTCTCGTCCGGCGCCAGCACGCGCTCCGGGGCCAGAATCACCCACAGCTGCCGCGTCTGGTCGAACTTCAGCCTGGCGTGGCGCGGCAATATGGGCCGGCTCGCCTCGCTGACGCTGATGTTGCGGCTTGCCATCGCTCCGCCTTCAGTTCGCCGCCGGCACGAAGGCGCCCGGCGGGATGTGGCCGTCGACATAGGCATGATACAGCGCGTCGAGCTGAACCCATAGCACGTTGGTCTTGAAGATCAGCGCGTTGCAGACCGCCTCGCGCTCCGCCGGCGTGGTGGCGTGGCGCTTGACGTAGTCGAGCGCGAAATTGGCGTCGCGCGGCGCCTGCTCCATGCGGCGGCTGAAATAGCGCATGATCTCCGGGTTGACGAAGTCGTAGTGCTTCAGCATGCCCGAAATGCGCTCCTCGTGAAGGTTGGGCGCGAACAGTTCGGTCAGCGACGAGGCGATCGCCTCAAGCGGGCTCTTGTCGCGAACGAAATGCACGTAGGCCTCGACCGCGAACCGCGTCGCCGGCAGAATGCCCTCGGTCGATTCGACGTAGGCATTATCGAGCCCAAGGCCTTCGGTCAGCTTCAGCCAGCGCTCGATGCCGCCCTCGGTGCCGGCGTCGCCGTCATGGTCCTCGATGCGGTGCCGCCATTCCAGCCGCGTGGCACGGTCGCGGAAGCGCGAGATCACCACCGCGTCCTTGATCGGGATCGTGCTCTGGTAATAATAGCGGTTCAGGGCCCAGGCCTGCACCTGGCCCTTGTTGAGCTTGCCGCCGTGCAGCAGCCGGTGGAACGGATGCAGATTGTGATAGCGCGTGGCGCCGATGTGGCGCAGGGCTGCTTCCAGCTCGGCGGCGTCTCGCAGCGGCTGGTTTTTCGGAAACGAAAAGGCGGTGACGTTCACAGCACGATCTCCATGCCGTCGACGGCGATCTGCCAGCCGGCGCGCTCGAGTTCCCGGCGCTCGGCGGAATCCGGCAGCAGCGCCGGGTTGGAGTTATTGATATGCAGAAAAATCTTCCTGTCGATACCAAGCCCGGCCAGCGCCGCAATCGCGCCATCGTCGCCTGACATCGAGATATGTCCCATCGCATGACCTGTCTTGTGGCCGAGTCCCGCCGCGATCAACTCGTCATCGCGCCACACCGTGCCGTCGAAGAATACCACCGGCGCGCCCTTGATGCGCTGCTTCAGCTCCTCGGTCACGCCGGCGCAGGCCGCCAGGAAATAGAAATAGGCGCCGCCGGCCTTGTCGCCAATGCGAAGCCCGAGCGTATCGCCGAGGCCATCATCGCCGGCTGGATGCGCCTTTCCCTCCAGATACCACGCACCCTTGCCGGCCACATGGAACGGCAACACCTGAAGACCGGACGGCGAGCTATCGGGTAAAGCGGGTTCGAATGCTTCATCGACGGCGATTGGCTGGCGCCGCACATTGCTCGCGCCGAGCACGTTGAAAATGCTGTTGGCGCGAAGGATCGCGAGCGTGCGTGCATGGGCATAGATCGTGAACGGCGAGCCCTCGCGCATCGACAGCAGCCCGGCAATCGCGTCGACCTCGCTGTTGGTCAGGATCACGCCCGCGACCGGGCTGTGGCGCAGGCTCGCCGGGTTCGGATGCAGCTGCCGCGTTGCGTTCAGCTGCTGGCGCAGGTCGGGCGAGGCGTTGATCAGGAACCAGTGCGTGGCGTCGGCGCTGACGGCGATCGAGGCCTGCGTGCTTTGCAATCCGCTGCCCGGGGTGCGCGCCGCGACGCATACCCCGCAACCGCAATTCCACTGCGGCACGCCGCCACCGGCGGCGGCTCCCAGAACGACAATGCGAAGCATGGTTCGTCTCCGGGCCGCTCAACGCATTCGGAGGCGGCCACCCACCGCGGGCGCCGTCCCGAAGTTAGGAACGTCACCGCGCAAGGCGGTCCACCTCCGTCTGGATGCGAAAGTTAGCGCGAACTGCTATTTGCGGGCCGCGCAGGCATACATGTTGATTTCCATGCCCACCGGCACTTCGACGATCTTCGGCGTCTTCCAGGACATTGCGGTCTCCTCTTAAGCGGGACGAAGGCTCGCCCTGCGCCTAAACTAGTGCACTCCGGAAACTTCGCCAGTGTTTTATTTTTGCGATCGTTGTGCGCTGCAAAACAGCTTGCAGGTTGAGCGAAGAAATCCAAGTGACATCAATGGGTTAGAAATGCACGTGCGCAGACGTTGCCCCGGCCGGGTTCGACAGCGCGCCGGAACTGACAATAAAGTACCTGCAAATCGCCTCCCCGACAGGACTCGTGATGCCCCGCTATTTCTTCAACACCCGCATCGGCAAGGAATTGCTGCTCGATCCGGAGGGCGAGGACCTGCGGGACCCCGACCAAGCCTGGAACGTGGCGCGTACGACGATCAGGGAATTGCTCAGCGCGGAAGGCGGTCAGGACCTGCTCGGCGCCATCATGGAAGTCAGCGACGAGGAAGGGGAGATCGTGCTGGAGTTTCCGTTTTCCGAAGCCATCCTGGATTTTCCGGACGATTCCGCAACCAGGCACTGACGATTATTGTGATTTCCGATTGCGCAGCGGGCTGGAAATATCGGAGACTGCCGGCAGGAAAGCCGCCGCGCAAAATTTGCGGACAAGGATTTCCAACCAGGGAGACTTCAACATGATCCATTCGACCGCACGCCGCGTTCTGCTCGCGGGTGCTTTCTTCACGTCATTCACGGTTGCCGCGACCGCGCAGCAACCGGCCACGCCGGCTCCCGCCGCCGCACCGCCGCCGGCCGCAGCTCCAGCCGCCGCAGCGCCCGCTGCCGCCGCGCCGCTGCCGCCCGGCTCCCCGCTGATCGGCCGCCCCGCCGAGAGTGAAGCCGCCGCAAAGCTCGCGCCCGTCGCGCCGCCGCCGATCGCGGCTGCCGCCGACAAGCTGCCGATCGCGAAACTGAAACTGCCGCCCGGCTTCAACATCGAGGTCTATGCCGCGGGCATGGCGAACGCGCGTTCGCTGGCGCAAGGCGACAAGGGCACGGTGTTCGTCGGCAGCCGGCTGGTCGGCAACGTCTATGCGATCTCGGACAAGGACGGCAAACGCTCGGTGAAGGTGCTGCAGTCCGGCCTGTACCGGCCGAACGGCGTCGCGTTCAAGGACGGCACGCTCTACATCGCCGAGCTCTCGAAGGTCTCCAAGATCGAGAAGGTCGAGGACAATCTGGAGAACCCGCCGAAGCCCACCATGATCTACGACAATTTGCCGAAGGACGAGGCGCATGGCTGGAAGTTCATCGCGATCGGTCCCGACAACAAGCTCTACGTTCCCGTCGGCCAGCCCGGCAACAACGTGCTGCATGACGACGCGCACGGCCAGATCAGGCGGATGAACCTCGACGGCAGCGGCGCCGAGGTGATCGCGCGCGGCGTGCGCAATACGGTCGGCTTCGACTGGAATCCGGAGAACAAGCAGCTTTACTTCACCGACAATGGCCGCGACTGGATGTCGGAAGACGTGCCGCAGGACGAGCTCAACCGCGTCACCAAGGTCGGCGAGCATTTCGGCGCGCCCTATTGCCTGCAGGGCAATATCGTCGATCCGGAATTCGGCTGGGGCAAGTCCTGCGACGACTACACCGCGCCGGTCGGGCTGATGGGTCCGCATACCGCAGCCCTCGGCATGCGCTTCTATACCGGCAACATGTTCCCGAAGGCCTACAAGAACGCCATCATCGTCGCGCGCCACGGCTCGTGGAACCGGTCGAACAAGGCCGGCGGCGACGTCGTGGTGGTCAAGCTGAACAAGGACGGCACGGTGAAATCCATGGAGCCGCTGATCACCGGCTTCCTCGAAGACAACAAGTATGTCGGCCGCCCGGTGGACGTGATGCAGATGAAGGACGGCTCGCTGCTGGTGTCCGACGACTGGAACGGCGCGGTATACCGCGTCACCTACGGCAAGCAGAAGGTGGCCTCGCACTAAAAGGGGGCCGTCGCACACCGTCCGTCATTGCGAGCGAAGCGAAGCAATCCAGAAGCCACAAGCGAGCACTGGATTGCTTCGTCGCAAACGCTTCTCACAATGACGGGGACGCCAGGACGAACCTATGAAAAAAACAACAGCAGCCCTGGCGTTTCTCCTCCTCGCCTCCCCCTCGTTCGCCGAGACCTTCGAAGAACGCGTTGCGCCGTGTCTTGCCTGTCACGGCGAGAAGGGCCAGTCGACCACCGAAAACACGCCATCGCTCGGCGCGCAGCAGGCGCCTTATGCGCTGATCCAGCTGTTCATGTTCCGCGAAAAGCTGCGCGTAGTCGAGCCGATGAACGAGATGGCTAAGACGCTAAGTGACGACGACCTGCGCACGTTTTCCGACTTCATCGCGAAGCTGCCGAAGCCGGCGCCTGCGGAAGCCGGCGATCCATCGCGGATGGCGCGGGCTTTGGCGATCGCGCAGCAGCACCGCTGCAACAGCTGCCACAACCCGGATTTTTCCGGTAAGGACAACGTGCCGCGCATCGCCGGTCAGCGCGAGGATTACCTCGTCAAGACGCTCAGCGAATACAAGAACAACACCCGCCACGGCTACGACGGCAGCATGGCCGACGTCATGGCGGAGGTGACGCCGGAGCAGATCGCCGACCTGGCTTATCTCCTCGCCCGCACGCCGTAGACTTTCTCCCTCTCTCTGTGGCTGTCGCATTCACGCGGCGCCACACACTCCGCCGTCATCCTGAGGTACTCGCCCTTCTTCAGGGCGAGCCTCGAAGGATGGCCGCGAACTCCGGTGCTCGCGGCCCTCCTTCGAGACGCCGCGCAAGCGCGCGGCTCCTCAGGATGACGGTGGTGTGTGTGGCTCGAGGTGGCGGAGCCCGCTGGCGCTGTCGTTCGCGCGGCGCTACAAGGCATGCCAATACAACGGAGCTATAAATGCATGACCTTTGGCGTCTGTCGGCTGCGGAAATCGCTAACCTGATCAGATCGAAACAAATCTCGGCAAGGGAAGCGGCAATCGCGGCGCTCGAGCGGCTCCTTGCGGTCAATCCGAAGATCAATGCCGTGGTCGACCACCGGCCGGACGAGGTGCTGGCGCAGGCTGACGCCATCGACGCAGCGATCGCGCGCGGCGAAAACCCGGGACCGCTGGCCGGCGTGCCGGTCACCGTCAAGGTCAACATCGACCAGCAGGGCTTTGCCACCACCAACGGCGTGACGCTGCAGCGCGACGCGATCGCCACAACCAACAGTCCGGTGATCGACAACCTCCGCAAGGCAGGCGCGGTGATCCTCGGCCGCACCAATTGCCCCGCGTTCTCCTACCGCTGGTTCACCACCAATCTGATCCACGGCGACACCAAAAATCCCCGCGATCCGTCAATCACGCCGGGCGGATCCTCCGGCGGCGCAGGCGCCGCGGTTGCCGCCGGCATCGGCCACATCGCGCACGGCACCGACATCGCGGGCTCGATCCGCTATCCGGCCTATGCCTGTGGCGTGCATGGCTTGCGCCCGACAATGGGCCGCGTCGCCGCCTTCAACGCCGACCTGCCGGAACGTACTATCGGCCCGCAGATCTCGGCGGTATCCGGCCCGCTGGCGCGCACCATCGGCGATCTCAGGATCGCGCTTGCAGCGATGTCGGCCTACGATGTGCGCGATCCGTGGTGGGTGCCGGCGCCGCTGGAAGGACCGCCGCGGGCAAAACGCGCCGCGCTATGCCTGCGCCCTGACGGGCTCGAGATCGTCCCTGAAGTGGCGGCAGCCGTGACCGATGCAGGCAAGCGCCTGCAGCGCGCAGGCTGGACGGTGGAGGAAATCCCAAACACCCCGCCGTTGCGCGAGGCGGCCGAACTGCAAACAAAACTCTGGCTCGGCGACGGCTATGAAGCGCAGCTTCAGGCCGCCGAGCGCGAAGGCGATCCCGGCGCTTTGGCGTGCCTGCGCGGCAACCGCGACAGGGTGCAGCCGTTCGACTCCGCCGCGTTTTCAAAGGCGCTGACGCGGCGCGCCACGCTGGTGCGGGAGTGGCAATCGCTGTTCGAGAAATATGCCGTGCTGCTGATGCCGGTGTCCGGCGAGTTGCCGTTCCCGGACGGCCTCGACGGCCGCGACGAGGCGTCGTTTGCGCGGGTATGGCGCGCGCAGATGCCGCAGATCGGTATCCCCTTCATGGGCCTGCCGGCCTTGACGGTTTCCACCGGGCTGGTCGGGCGCATTCCGGTCGGCGTGCAGATCGTCTCCGGCCGCTATCGCGAGGATCTGTGCCTGTCGGCGGGCGAAGCGATCGAGGCTGCCGGCACGCCGGCATCGCCGGTAAATCCGGTAGGGTGACGCCGATGGCGGGCGTCCATGAATTTTCGGCGCAATCGCTGGCCGGCGAGGAGATCGCGCTGAAGCAATTCGAAGGCCAGGTGCTCCTGATCGTCAACACCGCGAGCGCCTGCGGGTTCACGCCGCAATACAAGGGCCTCGAAGAGCTGCATCGCCAGCTCTCGCCGCGCGGCTTTGCAGTGCTCGGCTTTCCGTGCAACCAGTTCGGCGGCCAGGAGCCGGGCGACGCGGCGCAAATCGAGCAGTTCTGCGCGAGCAACTATCGGATCACGTTTCCGATGTTTGCCAAGATCGACGTCAATGGCGATCGCGCGCATCCGCTGTTCAAATACCTGAAGAACGAGAAATTCGGCCTGCTCGGTCCATCCATCAAATGGAATTTCACCAAATTCCTGGTCGATCGTGCCGGCAAGGTCGTCGCGCGGCATGCGCCGACGGCGAGGCCGGAAGGCTTGCGAAGGGAAATCGAGGCGCTGCTATGAACGAGAAAAACGAGCCTGCTGCGGAGCAACTGCCGGATCGTCTGTCGACCGATCCCGCGAGCCCCTATTACAATGCCGAGGTGCTGGCGCGCGACGTCGGCATCCGCTTCAAGGGCGCGGAAAAGACCAATGTCGAGGAATATTGCGTCAGCGAAGGCTGGATCCGCGTGCCTGCCGGTCCCGCCAAGGACCGCTACGGCAATCCGCTGACGATCAAGCTGCACGGCCCCGTCGAGCCGTATTTTCGCGACAAGTAACAACCCTCCGTCGTTGCGAGGAGCGTGGCGATGAAGCAATCCCCCCACCCTAACCCTCCCCCGCGGGCGGGGGAGGGAAGGGAGGGGGCTTCTGGATTGCTTCGCTTCGCTCGCAATGACGAAACAGCCGAAGGTCAACACCATGTCCGTGCGCATCGTCGATATTCGCGAAGTGACAAAACCGATTTCCTCGCCGATCCGCAACGCCTATATCGACTTCAGTAAGATGACGACCAGCCTGGTTGCGGTGGTCACCGACGCGGTGCGCGACGGCCGCAAGGTGGTTGGCTACGGCTTCAATTCCAACGGCCGCTACGGGCAGGGCGGGTTGATTCGCGAGCGTTTTGCGCCGCGGCTGATGGAAGCCGATCCCAAGATGCTGCTGGATGACAGCGGCGACAATCTGGACCCGGACAAAATCTGGGCCGTGCTGATGTCCAACGAAAAGCCCGGCGGCCACGGCGAACGCTCGGTCGCCGTCGGCACCATCGACATGGCGGTGTGGGACGCGGTCGCCAAGATTGCGGGGAAGCCGCTGTTCCGCCTGCTTGCCGAGCGCCACGGCAGGACCGCCGACCCCAGCGTCTTCGTCTACGCCGCCGGCGGCTATTATTATCCCGGCAAGGACCTTACCGCGCTGCGCGCCGAAATGCGCGGCTATCTCGAGCGCGGCTACAACGTCGTGAAGATGAAGATCGGCGGCGCCCCGATCGCAGAGGATCGCGCGCGCATCGAGGCGGTGCTGCAGGAGATCGGCGGCCAAGCGCAGCTCGCGGTCGACGCCAACGGCCGCTTCGACCTGGAGACCGCGATCGCCTACGCGAAAATGCTGCGCGACTATCCGCTGTTCTGGTACGAGGAAGCCGGCGACCCGCTGGACTTTTCGCTGCAGGCCTCGCTCGCCGAATTCTATCCCGGACCGATGGCGACCGGCGAGAACCTGTTCAGCCACCAGGATGCGCGCAACCTGATCCGCCATGGCGGCATGCGCCCCGACCGCGACTGGCTGCAATTCGATTGCGCGCTGTCCTACGGCCTGTGCGAATATCAGCGCACGCTGAAGATGTTGCACAGCCATGGCTGGTCGGCTAGCCGCTGCATTCCGCATGGCGGCCATCAGATGTCGCTCAATATCGCCGCCGGCTTGGGCCTCGGCGGCAATGAAAGCTATCCCGACCTGTTCCAGCCCTATGGCGGCTTTCCCGACGGCGTCCGCGTCGAGAACGGTCACATCGTCATGCCGGACTTGCCCGGCATAGGCTTCGAGGGAAAAGCCGATCTCCATGCCGAGATGCGGGCGTTGGCGTCATAAAGACTGGCGTGAGACGGCTCGCGGGCCGGCTGTGGTGCAGGCTTGGCGCGCTGTTCGCCCGGGCCCCGCAGTGACCAGCTGTTGGCAAAATTGCAATCGCGCGCGCACGGCGACGTTACTGCCAGCTTGGATTCTTGCTTGCCGGCGCGCGGCCAAAGTTTCAGGCTGAGGCTGGTCCCGTCGATCGCAAACGCGCTGTCCTGCCGCGCGGTCAGATCGAGCCGGTCCAGTTGCTCGAGGCTGAGGCGGCCGGTCGCCTGCGCCACCGTGAACGAGCTGACCACGAGGTCGCGCTGCGCCAGCACGAGATTGATCCGCGCGTTGACCGCATCCTGTTGCGCATCGAGCACCTCGCGCAGCGTGCGCTCGCCGAACTTCCACTCGCTCTGGATCCCGGCTACCGCGAGCGTTGCCGCGCGCGTTTGTGCCTGCGCCGCAGCGACGCGTTGCCGCGCGCCGTGATACTGGTTCCAGCTTTTTTCTGCGAGCGCACGAATCTCGTCGCGTACCGAGTCGGCGTCGAGCCGCCGTTGGGTCGAGACGAATTGCGACTGCCGGCTGCGGGCGGCGACGTCGCCGCCGTCGTACAGCGGAATGCTGACCTGACCGGTCACCGCACCCGCAACACGCTCATCGCCGGAACTGGAAATGTCATAGCGCCGGATTACCGAGCCGGTCAGCGAGACATTCGGCAGCAACTCGCTGCGGATGATCCTGGTCTGCAGCACTGCAACGTCGATGCCGAAGCGTGCCGCGTGGATCGCCGGGTTGTCGGCCAGCGAGATTTCGACGGTCTCTTCAAGACGCGCCGGCACCAGCGCGCCGACCTCGCGCGGCGCGACGAGATTGTGCGGCGCCGTGCCGATCACGCGCCGGTACGCGGCGACGTCGCCCTCCCGATTGGCGATCGCGAGACTATGCTGCGCCTGCGCCGCGGCGAAACGGGTCTCGATTTGTGCAACGTCGGTCTTCGTGACGTCGCCGTAGGAATGCCGCGCTCTGGTCTGCTGCAGCTGGTCCTGCAGCGCCGCCACGTTCTTCGCGGCCGCAGCCACGATCGCGGTGTCGGCAAGCACGTCGACATAGGCGGTGACCGCCAGCAGCAGCGTATTCTGCTCGACGCTTCGCGTGGTCGCCTGCGCCGCCGAGATCTGTGATTTGGCCTGCCGCACCGAATTCGTGGTGCGAAATCCGTCGAACAGGTTCTGGCTGAATTGGAGCCCGACGCCGCGCGGCGTTGTCTTCGTCGTGTATGGATCGCAGCCCACATTGGTCAGCGTGTCACCAACGAACGGCCGGCTGCAGTCATCCAACGACGGCTTTGTCGAATCCCGATAGACGCCGAGATCGGCAGCGGCGCTCACTTTGGGCTGAAAACCTGCTTTCGCCCTGGCGAGGTTTTCGCCGGTCGCGCCGAGATTGGCGCGCTGCGCATTCAAGGCGGGGTTGGCGCGGTACGCCAGTTCCAGCGCTTCCCGCAAGGTTTCGGCGAAACAAGGGCGGACACCGCACAGCAGGATGCCGGCGGCGATCCACCATCGCGACGCCTGCCGCAGACAAGGTTTTGATCGCGCAATGGCGGCCCGCTCTTTCAACACTGAAAGCTCTAACGTCACGACGGGCACCGGAACGGCTGCGATCAGGCGTGAGCGGAATACACCCGAAACCTGTGCATCGAAATTACGGATGTATGGTTAACGAAGCGTTTTTTTCGGCCCTTGCGCCACTAGTCGGCCGGTGCCAGCCGGCCGATATGGCTCTCGTGCACCGCCAGCATATCCTCGTCCGCTTCCCCTCCGATTTGAATCACCCGGTCGGCGGCGCGGATCGTCTCCGGACGGTGCGCGATCACGACGCGGGTGGCGCGGACGCAGCGCAAGGCCTCGTTAACCTCCCGTTCACGTTTGACGTCGAGATGGCTGGTGGCCTCGTCGAGCAGCAGGATGGCCGGGCGGCGATACAGCGCGCGGGCGATCAAAACGCGTTGCTTCTGGCCACCCGACAGCACCGTTCCCATGTCGCCGATCAGCGTTCCAAAACCCATCGGCATCGCGACAATATCGTCGTACACCGAGGCGAGGATCGCGCATGCCTCGATGCGGCCCTGATCCGGCGCGTCGGAAAAGAAGCTGATGTTGTCGGCAATCGAACCGGCGAACAGCTGGTCATCCTGCAGCACGACGCCGAGCATGTTCCGATAAGCTTCCAGTCCGATCCGCCGGATCGGCTCGCCGTTGATCAGGATCTCGCCGGCGCTCGGCTGCAGCAACCCCGCCATCACCTTCAGCAGGGTGGTCTTGCCGCCGCCCGACGGGCCGATAATCGCCACCGATTCGCCGGCCTCGATCCGGAAGCTGACATTCTCAAGGATCCATGGCTCGTGTTCGCTATAACGGAAGCCGAGATTGCGAACCTCGAGGCGTGCCGGCAGATATTCGGTATCGGCAGAATAGCCGCCTGACTCGCGCGTTTCCGGCTCGGTCAAGGCGATATCGGCCAGCCGCTCGGCATGCAGGCGCAGCATGGTGAGGTCGACTGCCTTGTTGATCAGTTCGCCGATCCGGTCGAGGAACTGGTCCTTGTAGGCCAGGAATGCGATCAGCAGGCCGGCGGAAAAGCTGCC
>Ga0066662_10000678_pt1 | contig 15143 bp, 8 predicted proteins | sample GraSoiAngelo_111_FD_133939 | JGI IMG/M metagenome (GOLD analysis project Ga0066662, IMG submission 133939) | Grasslands soil microbial communities from the Angelo Coastal Reserve, California, USA - 14_0903_12_40cm | ecosystem: Environmental > Terrestrial > Soil > Grasslands | place: USA... | reverse complement strand
TTGGCGAATACGTGGCCGCTTGTCTGGCCGGAGTCTTGACTCTGGAAGATGCCCTGCGTCTGGTGGCAGTGCGTGGCCGCCTCATGCAATCACAACCCGCTGGGGCGATGCTGTCCGTTCAAACACCAGAAAAGGAACTCAGCCGCCGGCTGTTGCCCGGCCTGGATTTGGCAGCGATCAACGGGCCGGAGTCCTGTGTGGTGGCTGGTGACTTCCAGGCAGTGGAAGAGTTTGAGCAGCAACTTGCAAAAGCCGGTATCTCAAGCCGCCGGCTCAGCACTTCTCATGCCTTCCATTCTGCCATGATGGAACCGATCCTTGGCGAGTTTCGTGACGTATGCAGCCAGATTTCATTTCATGCGCTGCGCATTCCTTTCATTTCCAATCTCTCCGGCGCCTGGATTACCAGCGAACAAGCTACCAATCCTGAGTATTGGGTGCGGCATCTGCGTGAGACCGTTCGCTTTGGAGATGGATTACAGGAGCTGCTTCAGAACCAGAACACCATCCTCCTCGAAGTTGGGCCGGGGCAGACCCTTGGCACACTTGCGCGTCGCCATCCACATCGTGCTCCGCAGCAGCCGGTGCTCAACTCTCTGCGCCATCACGAAGACTCCACGGCAGATGATGCGTTTCTGCTGGCCACACTGGGGAAACTCTGGATTGCGGGCGCGCGAGTTGACTGGACAGGCTTTTACCAGCATGAGCGACGCAAGCGTGTTCCGCTGCCACTGTATCCCTTTGAGCCACAGCGCTACTGGATTGAACCGAAAAAGGAACCAAAGCAACCTGCCGGATCTCTGGAGAAGAAGCAGGAAATTGCTGAATGGTTTTATGTTCCATCATGGAAGAGAGTTCCGGTAATAAAAAATGATTCTGCACTCACCCGACAGACCTGGCTGATTCTTCTTGATTCGTATGGCTGCGGGCTGCAATTGGTGGAACAGCTCCAACATCATGGCGCGAAGGTTTTTACCGTCCAGCAGGGACAGGAATTTTCGTTCAACGATAAGGCTTTTACTGTTCGCCCTGAAGTTGAAGAAGATTACCAGCGCATGTTCAAGAGCTTGCATGAGAGCGGCCGGGTTCCAGAAAAGGTGGTCCATTTGTGGAACCTTGTTGATCCTGCAGGTGACATTTCTGGCGCGCACGACGATGTTGATTTGAGCTTCTGGAATCCATTGTTGCTGGCGCGGGCTATCGGCGCCTGGGACAACCCATCCCCTGCAACGCAACCCCATCCCGATGCAAAAGAAAATCAAGATAGAGCGCAGCCGTCCTCGGCTGTGACGGGAGAATCTTCGCCAGCGGAGGGGAAGAACACAGAATTACTTTTCGTTTCCAATCACCTTTACGACGTGACGGGAGACAAGGTAGTTCGTCCTGAGAGATCAATACTGTTGGGGCCGTGCCGGGTTGTGCCTCAGGAGTATCCGGGAATTTCATGCCGGCATATCGATCTGGATGTTCTCCCCGGCCAAAAAGACGATCCTGTTTTCTGGTCTCATTTTGTGGCTGATTGTGTTTTCGAGGCTGAAGAGAAAATCATCGCCTACCGTCGCGGGCACCGCTGGGTGCAGACCTTCGAGCCACTGTCTCTGCGTTCTGCCAAAGGGACGTCAGCACTGAGAGACCAGGGCACATACCTGATCACCGGCGGTCTGGGCGGCATTGGATTAGTGCTTGCGGAGCAACTGGCCCGATCTGTGCATGCAAGGCTCGTTCTGATAGCCAGGTCCAGCTTTCCGTCGCGTGATTTGTGGGAACGCTGGCTAGAGACCCACAAGCAAGATGACTCAGTCAGCATAAAGATTCGCAAGCTGCTCTCGTTCGAACAAATGGGAGCGGAGGTTCTGGTGCTGTCCGCTGACGTGAGCAACCAGTCGGAACTGAACGCCGCAATCAACAATGCCCGGAAGCACTTTGATTCAATCCATGGAGTGCTGCATTGTGCAGGAGTGGCGGGCGGCGGCGTGATCCAGTTGAAAAGCAGGGAAGCGGCGCTTGCTGTGCTGGCTCCCAAGGTGAAGGGCACCATGCTGCTGGCCTCTACCTTTCAGGGCACCCCGCTTGATTTCTTTATGGTCTGTTCGTCAGGCGCTTCCATCCTGGGCGGCTTCGGCCAGGTGGACTACTGTGCAGCCTCTGCGTTCATTGATGTTTTCGCCCAGTATTGCCGTACAGCAGCAACGGTTCCAATGACCTCCATCAACTGGGACGCATGGCAGGAAGTGGGCATGCTGGTGGATAAGGCCGCTGAATATGCTGCAGCCCGGGAAACAGCTCATTCGTTATTGGGCAGGCACGAAGTGGAGTCTTCTGGCCGTGCTGTTTTTACCTCGGTTATGAGCGCCGATTCACATTGGGTGCTGAATGAACACCGGATTCTGGGCCAGGCGGTCATGCCCGGTGTCGCTTACCTGGAGATGGCGCGAGCTGCGGCAGAGACACAGGGAATCAACCAGGTGGAAATAACCGATGCATTCTTCATCGAGCCTCTTCACTTCCAGCAGGAGGAGCAGCGCGAAGTGAGGATCACCCTGGAGGGTGGTCCGGAAAGTTATCTGGTCAAAATCGCCAGCAGGAGGCGGGGCGAAAATTCAGCATGGCGCGAACATGCCATTGCAACAGTTGCCTCCCTGAAATCCACGCCGATCACACACCAGCCCGATAAGATCGCTCAAAGATGCAATCAGCCGGTCACGCCTGAAGACGACTGGGTGGATGAAACCATGGGCCCAAGATGGCATGTCTATCGAACTGTCATGGTTGGCGCCACTGAATTGCTGGCCTGGCTGGAGTTGCCTGAAGAATTTGTTCCTGAGCTTCAACAACTGAAACTGTATCCCACTCTTCTGGATCGCGCTGCGGCCCTGGGTAAGCGCCTGCTTGTCCGCGGAGGCGCATATGTCCCGATGATCTATAGCCGGCTTCGTATCCATGGCCCACTGGAAAAAAGAATTCTTGTCCATATCCGGCTTCGGCCACAGCCGGAAAACCAGCAGGAGACGATCACCTTTGATATTGTGTTGATGAATGAGCAGGGCCGGGAACTTGTGGCCGCTGAAGAATTCTCAGAGAAGAAGATCAGCAGCGCACTGCCCAGCCGGGTGTTTGGTGACCACCCACATCAGCAATCGAATAAAGATAGCTTTGTGACAGAAAACGGGCGGCACTCCAATGGAGTGGTTGCCAGCGTATATGCTGCGCGCCTTGAGCACGGTATTACCACCAGCGAAGGCCAGGAAGCTTTCCAGTACATTCTTGGCGCAACGGAACTGCCGCAGATCATTGTCTTCACCAAAGACCTGCAGACATCCATTGTCGAAGCTCGCAACAATTCAGACTTGAAGGCGCTGGTGGAACAAGCTGCGGGCCCGCTGCCCACACACATTTTACATCCTCGCCCTAATATGGAAACTGCGTTCACTGCCCCACGGAGTGAGTTTGAAGGCAAGATTGCTGAAGCCTGGGGAAGAGTATTAGGCGTCGCTGAAGTTGGCGTTCACGATAACTATTTTGATCTTGGCGGCGACTCCGTGCAGGCTATTCAGATTATTGCCCAGATGAATCAGCAGGGCTTCCATCTGACTCCGCAACAGCTTTTCCAGCACCAGACCGTATCCGAACTCGCCCAGGTTGCAACCGGCGTCCAGCGAGTTTCGCAGCCGCCTGCCGAGGTCATATCCGTTTCATCTTCCCCGGAATTCCCTCTGTCTGGCTTGAATGAGCAGGAACTCGAAGAACTCGAAAAGTTCCTGGAAGAAACGGATAAGAGCCAATTGTAAGCACTTCCAGTGATGGCGCAGATGTGATTCCTGGACTCTTGCCGGTTACGCGGTATAACCAACGACATAGGGCTGATTTACAGACCCAGGCGATTTTCGCGGCGGTGCTGGACTGGCTGCGGAAACCCATTCCGGATCAACTTCAGCAATGACCGTCCGCATCATCATGCTGATCGAAACCAGGAGCCGTTGTTTGGGACGGATGGAAATAAGAACTCCTAAAGCACCGCGCATTCCACATGGAAAATCCGAACGAGATTTTCATGCCCGCCGAAGAGCCCAGCGGCCTGATGGAAGCCACCCTCAAGCGTTAGAGTGATCGTTAAGTCTCGAAGGGCGAATGGCGATAACTTTATGAAGGCCAATACTTTGCGGTACTGTCCCAGAGCAAGAATCCAAAACCGCGCAGGCACATCTAATCTTTTGTTAGGATGATTGAGGCTTATAATATTCAGGCATTCCGGAGGGACGGGCAAACTCATGGCAAGCGACGCGATTATGGAAGTAACCGACGCTAATTTCGACCAGGCTGTGCTCAAGAGCGAGCAGCCGGTCATGATCGATTTCTGGGCAGCATGGTGCGGCCCGTGCAAGGCCCTTGCTCCCGTTGTGGATGAAGTGGCGGCCGCCTACAACGGCAAAGTAAAGGTCGGCAAGATGGACGTGGACAGCAGCCCTGTTACACCGCAGCGTTACGGCATTCGCGGTATTCCCACACTGCTGATCTTCAAGAACGGCCAGGTGCAGGAGCAGATCGTCGGCAACGTAGGCCGTGAGGTGATTGAAAAAGCGCTCAACAAACATCTCACCCAATAAATCGTCTGAAGTATAAGAAAGCCCGGCCATGTGCCGGGCTTTTTCTATTTCTTGCCACCTTAGCGTCCTTTGCGGTTAATAATGAAATTACCGCAGCGCCTCTTCCACTTCGTTCAGCCAGTCGGGACGCTTGAGTACTTCACGCGGTTTAGGCCCGTCCGCCGCGCCGACGATGCCGTCCTGCTCCATCAGGTCGATCAGGTGCGCGGCACGCCCATAGCCGATACGCAGCCGTCTCTGGAGCAAAGATGTAGACGCTTTGCCGAACTCGATGACCAGGCGTACGGCATCCTGGTACAGTTCGTCATTTTCATTATCGCCACCTTCCGCCCCGGCTTCACCATCGCCCGCAATGTGCTTTTCTTCTTTGGGCGCCTCAAGGAACTTCTGCTCGTATTCGGCCTGGGCCTGCTGCCGCCAGAACTCGACCACCGCATGGGTTTCTTTCTCAGTGACAAAGGGCGCATGCAGGCGATGCACGCGCGCCGAGCCTGAGGGCAGATAGAGCATGTCGCCCTTGCCCAGCAGTGACTCTGCGCCGTTGCAATCAAGGATGGTGCGCGAGTCGATCTTGGTGGCCACGCGGAACGAGATGCGCGACGGGAAGTTGGCCTTAATCAATCCGGTGATCACGTCCACCGACGGCCGCTGTGTTGCCAGAATCAGGTGGATGCCTACGGCACGCGCCATCTGCGCCAGCCGCGTAATCGACTCTTCCACGTTCGACTGATCGAGCATCATCAGGTCAGCCAATTCATCAATAATGATTACGATGGAGGGCAGTGGACGGTGCTCGTGTTCATCCCGGCTTTCAAACAGGCTGGGCGTGCCGTTTTCATCGAAGAGCTTGTTGTACTGCTCGATGTTGCGCACGCCTTTCTCGGCCAGCACCTTGAGTCGCCGCTCCATCTCGCGCACCGCGTTGCGCAACGCGTTCGAGGCCAGCTTTGGTTCGGTAATGATAGGTACGTAAAGATGCGGCACGCCTTCATACACGCCCAACTCCAGCCGCTTGGGATCGACCAGAATGAGGCGCACCTGCTCCGGCGTGGCCTTGTAGAGAATGGACATGATCATGGCATTGATGGCCACGCTCTTGCCTGCGCCGGTCGATCCGGCAATCAGCAGGTGAGGCATAGAGGCCAGGTCGGCGGTCACGATGCGTCCATTGATATCTTTGCCCATGGCCAGCGTGAGCTTCGATTTATGTCCCAGGAACTCGCTCGACTCCACCATTTCCCGCAGCCAGATGGTCTCGCGCTCATGGTTCGGCACCTGGAGGCCTACGGTGGATTTGCCGGCCATGCGCTCAATCAGGATGCTCTCGGCGCGCATCGCCAGGCAGAGATCATCGGCAAGGCTGGTAACACGGCTGTATTTCACGCCGGCTTCAGGCTTGAATTCGAACGTCGTGACCACCGGGCCGGGATTGATCTGGGTAATGGTCCCGGTCACATCGAACTCTGCGCATTTTTCCGTAAGCACCTGTGCCTGTATCCTGAGTTCTTCGGTATTCACGTCCTGCTGGCCTTCAGGACGGTGCAGCAGAGAACTAGGCGGCAGCTTGAAGCCCCCGGCGATCTTCGGCATTAGCGTCTTGGCCTTGGTTCCGGTATCGGCGCGCATTGCGATGGAAGGTTCCACCCCAGGAACCTCTTCGACCGGTTCGTTGGCGATCTTCAGGGCCGCAGCGGGCTGGGCTGCGACCGGAGCAACAACTTCTTCTTCTGCAATCTTCTCGATTCCGCTCTTGACCGGGGCAGGAGCGGGCGGAGGAGTACGTCTTGCAGGCACAAGCTGAGTCGTAATCTCGGGCTTGGCTGCGCGGCGTTTCTCCAGATCTTTTTGTGATTTCTTTTTGGCCCGTGCTGCCCGCCAGTCTTCCACGCGCTGCCACGCGGCAAAAGCAAAGGCGAAGCGGGTCTCCGTCCAGAGGCGCAGAGCGCCAAAGGAGAACGCGGTGCAAAGGTACAGGGCCACGGCGATGATGGTGGCACACACGATGTAAGCGCCAATCAAATTGAAATAATGCAGAAGCACGTCGCCCACAATGCGCCCCATGAGTCCTTCAATGGGAACGGCATGTCTCCAGCGCAGGCTCCATGGCAGCAGCGCCAGCAGAGCAGGGAAGAAGACCAGCAGGGTAAATGCGCCGACAGTTTTTGCTCCGGGCGAGGCTACTTCGCGCGACTTGAACCAGCGTGCCGCCAGCAGACCAATAGCGAGCGGAACAAAGAAGATGGCGATGCCCGTGTACTGAAGCAGGAGGTCACTCACCAGTGCGCCGAACAATCCAATCCAGTTTCCGGCTGGCCGTGATGGCAGCGGCGAGGCGGCGGTGTTGATGGAGGGATCCTGGGGTGAATAGCTGACCAGGGCGAGGAAAAGGAGGATCGCGCAGACGAACAGAAGGAAGCCAACCAACTCATTGAGCCGGCGGTTCTTAGTGGGCGTAAACACCCGTGAAAAATACTTCATGAAGGCATGCTTCACCTGTGCAGAGACCAATGCCTCCACAGAGGTGGCAGAGTAACCAGAGCAGAACGATTATGCCAAAAAAGATGGATGAGAGTGAGGTAAAAGCCGGATGCAGGCCCCAAAGGGTATCAAACCAGGTTCCCCCGCATGACCCAGACCAGCACCGCAATTCCCACAATAATGCGGTAGATGGCAAAGGGCATGAACCCCCTGCGCCGCACCCAATTCATAAACCAGGCCACCACGCCCAGCGCCACAATGAAGGAAACCACAAAACCTATGACCAGCACCACCCATTCATGAGAACTGGAAGGCATGGCCCCCATAGGTTCTCCGCCACCTTTGGGATGAACTGTGCGGTAAAAGGTATAAAGAGTGGCCGCGCCCATGGTTGGGATCGAAAGGAAGAAGGAAAATTCCAATGCTGAGGCCCGCGACATCCCTGCAAGCTGACCTGCGGCGATTGTGGACATGGAACGCGAGGTACCGGGGAAAACTGCTGAAAAGATCTGGCAAAACCCAATCCAGATGGATTGGAACAAAGTCATCTCTTCCATGTGCTCAGTCTTGAAGCGGCTTCCACTGCGTGGAGTTCCGAACAAAGCGTCTACAACCCACATGATGATGCCGCCGATGAGTAATGAATAACCAAAGATACGGAAATTTTCTAGGTGTTCACCTATTTTTTTGGTCAATAAAAAAGAGGGCACTCCGGTCACCACAAAGGCAATTAGAACTAAGCTGAGGGGGTGATTGAAGACAGTGCGGTTGCCGCGTTCTCCGTGAGGGAAAGTGCGAAGGAATCTCACAAGGCGCGGCCAGAAATAGATCAAGAGCGACAGAATTGCGCCAAGCTGAATAACAATGGAATACATTTTCCAGAAGCCATTATTCAGGGGGATATGCATTAATTCTTGTGTTATGCGCAGGTGTGCGGTGGAACTGACAGGCAGGAATTCGGTGAGCCCTTCGACAATCCCAAGCAGAATAGATAATAGATAATCGTGCAATCTTCCTCCGGGTTGAGTTGCTCAAGGCTTGGTTGCGAGCAAAGTTTTCCCACTTGAGAGTAATCCGCGCAGCCGAGGGCGGCTACGGTCCATAAAGATACTTTTTGTTTTTGCGCTTCCGATCACCCGATCACCAGATCTACCGATCATCCGATTTCATCACTCCGGCTGTGGCCCGTACACCGGCACGTTCTGTTCCAGCTTATAAATCAGGTCGAGCGCGCGCGGTTTCCAGTCTCCCTGGGAACCGTACTGGCTGGCAATTTCCTGAGCCAGCGCAGAGGCCTTTTTGCGGGCATTGCCGACTTTGTCATTTTCATTGTTGATCCGGTAGATATCGACCAGAGCCGCCTGCCGCCATGCTGCATTGTAAAGAGCCTCGGCAGCCTTGGGGGATTGCGGATGCTCATGGGCGTAATGCTCGTAGATATCACTTTCTTTTTCCGGACACTTTGACAGCCCTTTCCATTCACCGCACAGCTTGTTATCAATCAGGTCGTAGCTGGCAAGGTCAGACCACCTGGTGTGTGGATACTTCTTCGAAATTTCCTTCATCAGGCGATCGTCCATGGGGTTGCGGAGATCGGGATCCATCTCACGCGCCGAGGGTCGCGAAAGCACATCCTGCTTTTCCAGCTGCCAGCGGATATCGGCAGAGCGCCACAGTGACTCTCCCGCAAGGGATGAGTTGGGAAAGATTTCGGTGAGGCGATAATAGAGGCGCATGGCATCCTGGGCCGCGCCTTTGCGGCCGCCACGCTGCTCTGCCTGATTCTCCGAATCCACGGCTTCCCCAAAGATGATCTGGTCACCATTGGGTACGGAAGCGGTCACAATGCCATTGGCAGTGGTCCATCCGGTGATTTCGCGGGGCGCTCTCTCTTCCTGGGGAATGGTGGCATAAACCTTCACCCACGGCTGGTTGTCCAGATTCGATTGCTCCAGGATGACGAGGTCGCGGCCACGCTCCAGCCTGATCAGTTTCTCGGCATTCATGCCGGGAGAAACGCGCAGCGTGGCGTCGCGGACATTGGTGCCGTGCCCCTTGGTTTCCGCCGCCGCAAAGCTGGCCATTATAAGAATAAAAACAACAAGTTTCAATTTCCGCATGGTTGCCTCACACAATTCCCATCACGATCTCGGAGAAGAGTTGCGGTTCAACATTACCACCACTCACCACTGCCACAGTTTTATCAGATGGCGGAAGTTCGGAGGCATGGAACAGCACGGCGGCGGTTGTAACTGCTCCGCTGGGTTCCGCCAGGATGCGTCCGGAGTACAGCAGGTGCCGCATCGCCTGCCGTATTTCGTGTTCCTTTACCGTGATAATGTCGTCCACGTATTTGCGGATGTGCTCAAAGTTGATGGGACCAACGCTCTGGGAACGCAGGCCGTCGGCAAGCGTTTTGGCCGTGCTTTCGGCAGACACTGATTGAATTTTCCCGCTGCGGAAGCTGGCCTGCGCATCGGCGGCAAACTCCGGCTCTACGCCGATAATTTTCGCCTTGATCCTGGATTCTTTGATGGCGGTGGCAACTCCGCTGATCAGCCCTCCGCCACCGATGGGAACCAGCACCACTTCAGGGTTCAACAGGTCTTCCAGAATCTCCAGCCCCATAGTGCCCTGACCGGCAATGATTTTTTCATCGTTGTAGGGGGGGACGGGAATGAGCTTCTTTTCCCGTTCCAGCTCTTCCGCCTTCTGGATGCGGTCATCGCTGGCCGGGCCCACCAGGACAATTTCAGCTCCCAGCGCGCGTGTTGCCTCCATCTTCACCTTTGGCGCGGTGTTGGGCATTACGATTGTGGCCTTTACCTGAAGCGCCCTCGCGGCAAAAGCTACTCCCTGGGCATGATTGCCGCTGGAGTGAGAAACCACGCCCCGGCTGCGCTGCTCCGGAGTGAGAGAAGCAATCTTGTTGTAAGCGCCGCGCAGCTTGAAAGAGCCGATGGGTTGCAGGTTTTCCGGCTTGAGGAAGATCTGCCGTCCGTCGGGTAGCTTGCATATTACCAGCGGCGTTCGCACGGCAACTTTGCGTAAGAGAGCCTGGGCCTGTTGGATGTCTTTGAGCGTGACCATTGTGAAAGATAGATTCTAACGAAAGACGCCTGTAAGCAAAAATAAACCATGGTGTCTGACCGACCGTCCAAACCGCCCACCATGTCCACTCCGTTTACATGGTGTGAGCGCCGAGCGGGCTCGGCCGACTGTGGCCCACGGCTGGCACTCCGGAGTCTTTTTGTCAGGGCAAAGACCATCTGCCCTGACATGATTGTTTGCGAACAGCCCAATAAACATGCGAGTTGTCAGGGCGTCAGGGCGTCAGGGCTGTCAGGGCTAATTTTGCGTTCCGGCAGCAGCGAGCCGGGAAAGCACATCCGGGCGGACGAATGCCCGGAGTTGAGACAGATTCCGGTTATAGCCGGAGCTTGCGTCATGATTTCAGCCGCGCGATGCAACATAGACAGTAATATAATAGAAATATTACAACGTCAAGAGGATTCCGAAATTCAGGGGTGAATTGTTACGTCCTGGCCTGCCTGTCCTATGGGGAGTCCTCTTGAAAATTGGCGGTGCCTGGCACTGTCTGTCATGTTCAGGACGTGCGCCAGGAAATCGACCAGGGCCCATTTGTCGTGAAAGCTCACTGTCTGCTCCATGCTCACGTGCACCAGCGCGGGGCTGATCAGCGCACCTTTTAGCTCGGCATGGGGAACGTCCTGTTCCAGCCATAGAGTCTCGGAGGCCGGAATCACGCTGTCACCGGTTCCATGCAGCAGGAAGACCGGCACATTTAAAGCGGATAGATGGCCGTGCGGAGAGACCGCATCCATCTCGGCGCGGTGGGCATCGATTTCGTGAAGCAACTGCCGCTGAAGCTGGTCGCGATGATGCACAAGCAGGTCAAATTCTGTCTGTCCTGCGGGATTCATGGCCTTGGCCTCTTTCACTGCGGCATCCGGCTGCTCCCAGAGCCACAGGCGCAGCGCCTCTCGGGCTGCAGGCATATCGGCGGGAGAGAAAAAATCTTCCAGGTGCGAATAGGCCAGCACCAGCACGCCATACTCGTGCGCAGCAAACGGAGCAGTGCTGCCATCCGGCTTTTCAATCTTGTTGGTGGCAAAGAATCGCGATACCCGCGACAGATCGTCATGTGCGCCAATGGCTACCACAAAGCCGATCTGGTCGGCATATTCAGGTTTGGCAGCCGCCAGCAGCGCCATGCCTCCGGCAAAGCTCAGCCCCATAATGCCCACTTTGAACTGGTGCAATTGGGTGCTGAGAATGACCGCAGAAATCCCGATCTGCTCCACCGATTCAGGCACGACATGATAATCGGCCAGGTCATGAAGCTCGGGCGTCATGACTTCCACGCCCGCCCCGGCCAATGCGCGGGCAAAGCTCACGAGACGAGGCTCTTCCAGTCCCAGGTGATGGACACCATGCAGCAGCACCATGCCGCCGGGATTGCTCACATCCAGAGGCCTGTAGATGCGGTACTTGAGAAGGCCAAAAGGTGTCTGGGCAGAGGCCGTTTGCTCGCTGAATGGGTGCTGGGCAAAATGAACGCCAAATCCGGTGGCCTTTGCGTCAGAAAAGCGCAGCAGCACCGACATGGCACGGAGATGAGAGCTGATGGCCTCGTGAAAGATAGCCCCGCAGAGCGCGAGCATAGCAACCACGATCAGGAAGACCAGCCATCTCCGCCGTTTGCGGGAATTGATCACGGGTGCCGATGAGGCGTTTGCTGCCACGCCTTAAATCTCCAGAATCACCGGCATGATCAGCGGACGCCGTGATGTGGTCTTGCCGATAAAGCGTTTGAGGTCGGCACGGATTTTTTCTTTGATCACGCCGTAGTCGGCCTTCTCTTCGGGAGTGGATTCATCCAGCGTTTTGGAGATGACACGGCGGGCCTCCTGCATGAAACCGTCTTCTGTGACTCCGGCAAAGCCGCGCATCACGATCTCTGGAATGGACTCTACCGATCCGGTGAGCTTGTTGATGGCGATAATCGGCAGAACAAAGCCGTCTTCGCTGAGATGGCGGCGATCCTTGATGATCAGGTCTTCCACCACGTCACCGCGCGAGCCGGAGTCGATGCAGATGCGCCCCACTGGAATCTTCTCCACTTTTCGGGCGCCAAGCTCGTCGAACTCCATCACATCGCCGCTTTCCATCATCAACACCTGGCCCACCGCTCCGTGCATGGAGCGCGCCATCTCCGCATGCAGCCGCATCTGCCGGTATTCACCGTGAATGGGTATAAAGTACCGGGGCTTTACCAGGTTCATGATGAGCTTGAGCTCTTCCTGGCTGGCGTGTCCGCTCACGTGGACTGGCGGTGAAGAGCCGTCCTCATAAAGGACATTGGCTTCGCGCCGGAAGAGGTGGTCGATCATCCGGTAGATGGCCTTCTCATTGCCGGGAATGATGCGCGATGAGAGCACTACCGTGTCGCCGCGCTCGATCCTGGCGTGTTTGTGATTATCCACGGCCGCCCGCGAAAGCGCGGACATCGGTTCGCCCTGTGTCCCACTGATCAGAATGCATATCTGCTCGGGCGGAAATTCCTTGATCTGTCCGGGATGAATGAGCGTGCCTTCGGGAATATCCACATAGCCGAGATCAAGGGCTATCTCGGTAGATTCGGTCATGGAGCGCCCAATCAGGGCGACCTTGCGCTTGTATTCCCAAGCCATGTCTATAGCCAGCTTGATGCGATGGATGGACGACGAAAAGCAGGAGATAAAAAGCCGGCCTTCGGCGCGGGCAAAGATCTCGTCAAACTTGCCGCGCACGGCGCGTTCGCTGGGAGTGTAGCCCCGGCGCTCCACGTTGGTGGAATCCTGCAACAGGGCGAGCACGCTGCGGTCTTTGCCGTATTCCGCAAAGGTATGCAGGTCGAAGAGCCGGTTATCCGTGGGCGTAGGATCGACCTTGAAATCCCCGGTGTGAATGACCACTCCGAGAGGCGTGTGGATGGCCAGGGCAACGCAATCCACCAGGCTGTGAGTTACCTGAATAGGATTGATCGTGAACGGCCCCAGGGTGAAGCGCGTGCCGGGACGAATCTCCCGCAGTTCAGTGTCATCCAGCAACTGGTGCTCTTCCAGCTTGTTTTCCACCAGGGCCAAGGTGAATTCCGTCCCAAACACAGGAACGCGCAGTTCGGAAAGTACCCAGGGCAGCCCGCCGATATGGTCTTCATGGCCGTGAGTAAGGACAATGCCGCGCACCTTATCACGGTTTTGCAATAAGTAGGTGATGTCGGGGACAACGATATCCACCCCCAACAGCTCAGATTCCGGGAACATCAGACCGGCGTCTATTACGATGATGTCATCCCCCCAGCGCAGGGCCATGCAGTTCATTCCGAACTCGCCCAGGCCGCCCAGGGGTATTAAATGGAGTTTTCCAGCAGGCATAAGTGAACTACTGATGCTATCAAAGAATAGGGCGAAGCATTGGGGAGAGGCCAAAGAACGAAAAAAGGGCAGAAATCTAAGTGCTTGCCGCCGCACTTTCCTTCGCCTTGATGCAATCCAAAGCCAAGGTGACGGCGAAGCCGAAGACCGCGTCGGTAAAGGCTTCCAGCCGTGTGATCTCGCCGGCACGCCAGCGGAAGTGCTTTTCACCCGGAATCAGGTCGTGTCCTGCAGTGAGGTTCATTGCGCCATTGCATCCATAACTGCCGGTGACGGAGCTTCTTTTCCAAGCTCTCCTTCCCAGCGGGCGATTACCGCAGTAGCCAGGCAGTTGCCAACAACATTGATTGAGGTCCGCGCCATGTCCATAAGCTGATCTACGCCTAGAATAATGAAAATGGGCCAGACTGGCAGGTGGAACGAATCCGCCGTGCCCATCAGGATCACCAGCGTTGCCCGCGGTACGCCCGCCACGCCTTTGCTGGTGAGCATCAGGGTGAAGACCATCAAGAGCTGCTGGCTGAAGCTGAAGTGAATTCCGGCGGCCTGTGCCACGAAAATGGATGCCAGCGCGAGATAAAGCGTGCTGCCATCCAGGTTGAAGCTGTAGCCGGTGGGCATTACAAAGGCGACTACCTGCCGGGGAACGCCGAAAGCCTCCATGGCTTCCATGGCGCGGGGCAGCGCGGCCTCAGAGCTGGCGGTTGCGAAGGCGATGGAGGCAGGTTCCGTAACTGCCTTGAGAAAACGCTTGATGGGAAGCCGTGCGATCAATGCCACAGGCAGGAAGACACACAGAATAAAAATAACCAGCGCGGCATACAGCGTAGCTACCAGCTTCAGCAGGTTCACCACAATGCCGAGTCCCATGGTTCCAACGGTGTAAGCAATAGCCCCGGCCACCCCAATGGGCGCAAACAGCATGACAATGTTGGTGAACTTAAACATTGTTTCCGAGAGGCTCTCAAAGACTTCCAGCAATGGCCTGCGCTTTTTTTCGACGACCAGGGCCAGCGCAATGCCGAAGATAATGCTGAACACCACCACCTGCAGCACCTGGCCTTCAGCAATGGATTTGGCAATATTTTCCGGAAAGATGTGTTCGATAAGGTCAGATGCCGTCTGCTTTTGAGTTGCCGGCAATTGCGGCGTGTTGGCCGGTGGCGTGACTCCCACCCCTGCCCTGGAAAAATTGATTGCGCCCAAGCCGATGAACAGCGCTATGGTGGTGACCAGTTCGAAATAAATCAGGGCTTTCACGCCCATGCGCCCAACCTGTTTCAGGTTGGAATGCCCGGCAATGCCCACCACGAGTGTAGAAAAGATCAGCGGTGCAATGATGGTCTTGATCAGCCGCAGAAAAACCCGGCTCAGCACTTGCAGGTTGGCGGCCTGGTTGGGCCAGTCGTAACCAATCTCGGCGCCAATGAGGATGCCCGCCATGATCCATGCGGTAAGCGACCGGCATACAAAGGTGTATCCGCAAAAGGCCAGTACGGCGGCCCACCGGCAAATCGTCATCAACTGCGGTGAGAAGGGAACCCCGCCATAGTGCTCCACCGCCCACAGCACCGCACATAATCCTGCGATCAGGAGAAAGGCAAACAGGAACTTAGTTTGA
>Ga0066662_10000677_pt1 | contig 15144 bp, 9 predicted proteins | sample GraSoiAngelo_111_FD_133939 | JGI IMG/M metagenome (GOLD analysis project Ga0066662, IMG submission 133939) | Grasslands soil microbial communities from the Angelo Coastal Reserve, California, USA - 14_0903_12_40cm | ecosystem: Environmental > Terrestrial > Soil > Grasslands | place: USA... | reverse complement strand
CTGATCGCCTATCCCATCATGTATGAAGGCCCATCAGAGAAAAAAGTAAACCAGATGACCGGAGAGGAACTGCCTCCCGACCAGCAGGGGCCGGAGATCGAGACCAAGGTGCTCAACTCCATGAAGCCCATCTGGACACGCAAGCAGTCGGAGGTGACCAAAGAAGATTATTTCGAGTTCTATAAGCACATTGCGCATGACTGGACGGAGCCTCTGAAGACACTGCCTTTCAAGGCAGAGGGGGTACATGAATATGAGGCGCTGCTGTTCATCCCATCGCATGCCCCCTATGATCTCTTCTATCACGGCTCGGAAGCCGGTCTCAGACTCTACTCCAAGCGTGTGATGGTGATGGAGAAATGCGAAGACCTGCTGCCCCGTTACCTGCGCTTCATCAAAGGCGTGGTGGATTCCAGCGACCTTCCGCTGAATATCTCGCGCCAGCGCCTGCAGCAGGATCGCCACATTGGCCAGATCAAGAAATGGCTCACACGCAAAGTCCTGGATGCGCTTGCAGAGATGCAGGAGAAAGACCCGGAAACTTATCTCAAGTTCTGGAAGGAATTCGGGCGTGCCATGAAAGAAGGCGTCTCTGCCGACTATGAGAACAAAGACAAGATTCTCTCGCTGCTGCTGTTTGAATCGTCCAATGATCCGGAAAAGCTGACCACGTTGAAGGATTATGCCGGACGCATGAAGCCCGAACAATCTGAGATTCTCTATCTCACCGGCGAATCACGCAAAGTCATCGAGAACTCGCCACACCTGGAAGCCGTGAGGAAGAAAGACTATGAAGTGCTGTACATGAGTGATCCCGTCGACGAGTTGCTGGTGCAGCATGTCTTTGAATACGAAGGCAAAAAGCTCAAGTCGATCGCCAAGGGCAATATCCAGCTTGGCACCGAAGAAGAGAAGAAACAGGCCGAGGAAGAGTTGAAGAAGAAGCAGGAAGAATATTCGAGCCTGCTGGAGACAGTTCAGAAGAAGCTGGACGAATATGTAAAACAAGTGCGGCTCTCAAACCGTCTGGTAAGTTTCCCAGCCTGCCTGGTTACGGAAGAGCATGAATACAGCCCGCAATTGGAGCGCCTGCTGCAGAAGGGAAAAGGCGGCGGGCCAAAACAGCGACGCATCCTGGAGATCAATCCCAATCACCCCATCACTTTGCGCCTGTACGACCGCTTCCAGACGAATAAGGAAGACGCGACCGTGGGCGATTCGATTGAACTGCTGTACTCGCTGGCGCTGCTGGCCGAAGGCTCAGAGATTCCTGATCCGGTGCGGTTCAATCAGCTTACTCTGCAGATGATGGAGAGGACACTGTAATCCGCACAGCCGAGGCGGCTGTGATCCACAAACATCTTTTTTCGTGTGAAAAAGCCCGGAGGCAATCCGGGCTTTTCTTTTGGGATGTTCACGCACAACCGGGGGCGGCTGTGCCACACGAGTCTACGCGCTCACTGCCTGTTTGCTATCCACAATGCTTTTGATCTGCGAAAGATGATTCAGATCATGACCTGCGAGCAGGGTCATGAGATCGCGCAGGGTTTCGCGGCCGCGTTCGGAATGAAGTCCGTACTTGTCCCATGCACTCGCGGGTAAAGATCGGAGGAAGCGCACATTCATCTCGCGCAGGGAAGTAAATGATTGGAGACTTTGCTCGATGGGGACTGTACGGTAGTTGCCGGTTGCGGCCCAGCGGTCTTGATCATAACCCTGAATGGGCACACCATCGTCTGAACCGGCAATCAGGCGAAAACGAAATCCGGAAACCAGTTCGGCATCCGCCAAATGGGCCACAATCTCCTGTGCTGACCACTTGCCCGGCGCCAGAGGATGACTCAACACCGCATCGGAAGTGGAGTGTAGGAGATTGGCAAGAGTAGAGGGGGTTTCCTGCATGGATTGAAGGGGATCTTTGCTGCCCAGGTATCCACGCAGACGCTGAACGTATTCGGCAAAAGTTTCAGGCACGGGTTCACCTCTATTTCAGACTAAGCCCACGTTGGGGCGGATGACAAGATGAGCAAACCTTATCGCTTGATGACGCTGATGAGACGGATGAACGCAGATACGGATGAATGCAGATAAGGAAAGGATCAAAATCCAAATGAGCCAAGAGCCAAGAGCCAAAAGCCTATCAAGCAGCTCTCCATCCTCTCTCTTGCCGCTTCATAATCAACATCTTACAAGCTGTCTCTTAAGCATTGCACTTCAACTAAAGAATTAGTTACTATTTTCCTTTGTCCTGCGTCTAATTAATCAGGGAACAGAAGAATGCCTCCACGGAAATCGCCAACCCTCACCGAAGCTGAGCTTCGACTGATGGATGTGCTCTGGCAGAAAGGCTCGGCCACGGTGCACCAGGTACTGGAAGTGCTGCCCGCCAAGCCTTCTCTGGCCTATAACTCTGTGCTCACCACCATCCGGATTCTTGAGAAGAAAGGCTATGTGAAGCACGTAAAAGACGGGCGGGCCCACATCTATCTGCCATTGATCGGACGGAAAGAAGCCACCCGCTTTGAAGTGCGCAACCTGGTAAACCGGTTCTTCAAGAACTCCCATGAGGCGCTGGTGTTGAATATTCTGGAAGACCAGAATATTGATGCGGAAGAGATGAAGCGGCTCAACCAACTGCTGGAAAGGGGTAGCGAGAAATGAACTCCGTGCTCGATGCTTTGCATGCTGTGGCCCGGATCTCAGTGGAACAGATGCTCTATTGCCTGGTTGAAGGCACGCTGCTTGCCTGCCTGGTCGGGCTGCTCCTTAGGATGCTGCCCCGGCGCAACTCCGGCACGCGCTTTGTAGTCTGGTTCTCGGCGCTGCTGGCTATGCTCTTGCTGCCGTTCCTGAGCGGTGCTGCGAAAACGGCGATGGTGAATTCCACCCAGAGCAGCACAGCTAAACCTGCCCTGGTGATTGCGTCTTCGTGGAGCCTTTCTATCTTCGGGGCATGGGCTGCGATCGCGGCATTGGCGTTGCTGCGTGTGGCGGTGGGCATGTGGCAGCTTCGCAGGCTGCGCCGGAATTGCACTGAGATCCCACTGATCGAGCTCGATCCTTCGATACGGGCGATGTTGCAGGAGTTTCAGCAATGGCGGCCGGTTTCGCTGTGCGTATCAGATGAGGTGCAGGTGCCAACGGCCGTTGGTTTTTCCAAGCCAGCCGTGGTCGTTCCTGCATGGCTGCTGAAAGAGGTGGGCACGGCTGAGTTGAAGCAGGTGCTCTTCCATGAACTTACGCATCTGCGCCGCCGCGATGACTGGAGCAATTTGGTTCAGAAAATCGTGAAGGCCCTTCTCTTCTTTCATCCATCGGTTTGGTGGATTGAATCACGATTGTCGCTGGAACGCGAGATGGCCTGCGATGATGCAGTGCTGGCGCGCACTGCGAACGCTCGCGATTATGCGCAGTGCCTGACCAGAATGGCGGAGAAGAGCTTCCTGCGGCGACAGGTAATCCTGGCGCAGGCCGCCGTGAACCGCATGCGACAGCTTTCCTTGCGGGTAGCACAGATTCTTGATGCAAACCGGCCCGGCAGTACAAAGTTATGGTGGCCGGCAGTCCCGTTGGTGATGGTGGTCGCTTCAATCTGTGTAGTTCCGGGCCGTCATGCCTCTTCGCTGATTGTCTTCGAAGATGATGCCCAACCGGCCGTCAGCGCTTCCAACAGCAGCACTGTTCCAATGCGGCATGACATGCAGCCAGTGAATCCTGCTCTGGAGTCAAAGGCAGCTATGCCAAAGATGGTCTTAGCCAAGGCTGAAGTTCCAGCTCCAACGCACAGCATGCCAAAGGCAAAGCGGGCACCAAGGCCCAGAATGTTGCAGGCCACGAATCGCGTTCCGGCAGGGAATTACCTGATACAGCAGCAAACAATAATCGTTACTCAGCAGGGTGTCTGGCAGGTGCGTACATGGGAAGTTCACGTGATACTGCCTGCGAATCAGCTTCCGCGTAAATCCACTTAAAGTGAAAGTTTAACCAGCAGCAGAAAGCTGCTGCTCTGACAATATGAACTAATTAATTAGTTATAAAGAGGTGCTTCAAAATGAATAGCTCGAAGAATTGGAAGTCGTTGTTGAAACAGCGCATCCTGGTACCCGTACTCACGTTGGGCCTGGCGCTTGGCATTGGTACTTACGAATTCATGAAACCGGTGGCGGCTACGGCGGCGGTTGCTGCTCCTGCCGCTGCACCACTCGACGATAACAGCGTGAGCGCACTGCTCGCTCTTGATCATGCCATGGAGACGGTAGCTTCGCGGGTTACGCCTGCCATCGTCAACGTGACTGTGACCGCGCGCAAGGCGCAGACTGCTTCCGGTGGTCAAGATCTGCCGGATGAAATCCAGCGTTTCTTTGGTCCCTTTGGTGGTCCGTTTGGCCGCCGCGGAAACCCCGGGCCGCAGATTGAACATGGCCTCGGCAGCGGAATCATTATTTCTCCTGATGGCTACATCGTGACCAACAATCACGTGATTGAAGACGCCACGGATATTCGCGTGACCACCAGCGACCGCCGCACGGTTCCGGCCAAGCTGATCGGCGCCGATCCTATGACCGATCTGGCCGTGATCAAAGTCAACGAGAAGAACCTGGCCAGCCTGCCATGGGGCGACTCAACTAATCTGCATCCGGGACAGACGGTGCTGGCGTTCGGGAATCCATTTGGTTTCCGGTTCACGGTGACGCGCGGTATCGTGAGTGCACTGAACCGCACCAATCCTTATTCGGATGATCCACGCAAGCCGGGTGAGTTCATCCAGACCGATGCTGCTATCAATCCTGGAAACTCAGGTGGCGCCCTGGTGAATGCTCACGGTGAAGTAGTGGGAATCAATACTTTCCTCATCTCCCAATCCGGATCGTTCTCCGGCATGGGTTTTGCCATTCCAACGCAGGTCGCAAAACCGGTTGTGGATACCCTGATTCGTGACGGCAAGGTGCGCCACGCTTACATGGGTGTTGGAATCACCGATGTGACTCCGGAGAATGCCCACTTCTTCAAGGTCAGCGACAACAACGGAGCGGTCATTAGCCAGGTTGAGCCCGATTCACCGGGAGCCAGGGCAGGGCTGAAAGTCGGTGATGTGATCCGCGAGGTGAATGGACATAAAGTGGCTGGAGCCGGAGAGCTTCAGGTACTCGTTGGCCAGCAGGCCCCGGGAACCAAAGTCACGCTCGACGTGCTGCGCGATGGCAAGAGCATGAGCATTCCAGTCACCGTGGAAGAACTGAATAACAGCAAGCGTGCCGGCAACGGCAGCTCCGACGAACAGCATGGTAAAGGCCGCTGGGGTATCGGGATTGCCAACCTGACTCCGGAGATGCGCGACCAGTTGCAACTGCCCTCGAACGTGAATGGCGCGGTTGTGGCCAATGTTGAGCCGGGCAGCCCTGCGGATAACGCCGGCCTGAGCCAGGGAGACGTCATCGTGGAGGTAAACCGCCATCCGGTGCAAAGCTCTGCGGACGCGAAACAGCAGCTCAGCAGCATCCCCAAAGATGAAGATGCGTTGGTGCTGGTGTGGTCCAGAGGCGGCAACAGCTTCCGCGTGCTGCACTCGGCGAATCAGTCGGGATCCTAAATCAACCGTTAGAGCTTCATAAGGCGCATCTTTCGGGGTGCGCCTTTTCTTTGGGATTTGCTGCAAAGGACGCGTAGGACGCAAGGAAGCTGAAGTAACATTCAGATTGACAAGAAGTTGGGTTATGCTTACTCCACATGTCCACGCCACTTGAACGGCTCAAGGTTCTCATCAACTCCAGTACTCCCATCGTCATCATGGAAACGGTGGAGGAGATGCGTGTGATTGATCTGGTGCGCATGGCATCCGTAGAGTTGAAGCTGCCGGTCTTTGAGTGGAGCATTGCCGACGGTCTCACCCGGTGCGGCAGCAACGCGCCGGTGTTCGTGCCAAGCGAGCCAAGATCTGCCGCACAAATTCCCAACCTGCCGGAGACGGCACAGGTGATCGGGAATACGCGTGAACCGGCCCAGGTGCTTGCGCATCTGGCTACCATGACGCTGGATTCGGTCTTCATCCTCAAAGATTTTCACCGCCACATGGATGACCCGGTGGTGGTTCGGCGTCTGCGGGACGTGGCGCAGCGCTTCTGCACGAATCGACGCACTCTGATCATCACCGGACCGGCCGTGCCGCTGCCGGCTGAGCTGACCAGCCTGGTGGAATATCTTGAGTTGCCTCTGCCCGATGCGAGGCGGCTGCACCAGATTGTGGAAGAGACATTCAACTTTTTGTCGAAGACCCATGCGCTCAAGCGCAAGCTCGATTCGGCGGGTCTCGACGCAGTGGTAGATAACCTGCGCGGACTCACCGAAGAAGAGGCGGAGCGGGCGATCTCGCAAACCATTATTGCCCATTATGGGCTCACTCCGGAGATGATCACCGAGGTGCTGGAGGCCAAGAAGAGCATCCTCAGGCGGGCCGGACTGCTGGAGTTCATTGAAGTATCTGAGAGCATGGCAAACATTGGCGGGCTGGAGAACCTGAAACGCTGGCTGCAACAGCGGCGCGGTTCGTGGGGCGAGGCGGCACGCAATTACGGCCTGGAGGCTCCACGCGGTGTCATCATTATGGGCGTGCAGGGATGCGGCAAGAGCATGTGCGCTCGCGCTATTGCCGGGGAATGGAAGCTGCCGCTGGTAAAGTTCGACACAGCGGCGGTATTTGACAAGTATGTAGGCGAGACAGAAAAACGGATCAAGAAGCTATTTCGGGTGGCAGAAGAGCTCGCGCCCGCAGTTTTATGGATCGATGAACTGGAGAAAGTATTTGCGGGAAGCGCGCCATCTTCCTCGTCGTCAGATGCGGGCGTCTCCTCACGTCTGCTGGGATCATTTCTTTCCTGGATGCAGGATCGCACTGCGCCTGTATTCATTGCCGCAACATCGAACAACGTGACCGCACTCCCGCCTGAGCTGATTCGCAAAGGGCGTTTCGATGAACTGTTCTTTGTTGACCTGCCCAATCTTGCCGAGCGGCGCGCCATCTTTGCGATTCATCTGAAACGGCACAAGCAGAATCCGGCGTCCTTTGATCTCGACCAACTGGCCCTAGCTGCCAAAGGCTACTCAGGCGCAGAGATTGATGCCGCCGTGCAGAGCGCGATGTACGCCTCTTTCTCAAGCAAACAGCCGCTCCATACGCAGGATCTGCTTCAGGCGCTTCAATTAACAATTCCTCTTTCAACCACCCGCGCGGAAGAAATTCAGTCATTGCGCGCGTGGGCCAGACATCGAGCAGTGCCTGCATCGCTGGCCGAAGAAGCAGCGCATGGTTGACATCGGCTAGATCGAGGGCACCAAATCTTCCAGCCAGGCAGAATTCTTTTCTGTTTTTCCGATTCACCCGTCAGTTTTAAGAGTTTTAAGGGAATTTCGCGTAAAGTACGTTATCACTCATTAGGAACAGTCCAGACCTACGAGGGATTGCTATGCGCGCTTTAGCTCGATTGCCGTGGACTCACTCAACCATGAGGGACCTGGGCAGATGAACCGCACAGCCATTGGTTCGGTTACGGGAGCGGTGCTGATAGGTGCGCTTCTGCTGCGCATTCCCACACCTTCAACGCGTTCAGCTTCTGAAGGGCGGCGCACTCAACAGAGCGCAACGCTAACTCAGAGCATTCAACCAAAGGCCGGGAAAGAACTTCCGGAAGACGGGCCATGGAAGGCGTCGCAGGACTATTTTGGACCGGCACGTTCTGACAGAGAGGACTGCCTGCCCGCCGAAACATCGGGAAACAGGCAGAACGTGGTGGCCACACAGCGAGGCGGCAGAATCCGCATCAATAATTTGCGCGATCAGCTCTGGTGTATCCCGCATGATGTGACCGTACAGGCGATGATTGCCACCATTCCTGACCCGGTTCATACACGGCTCCCTCTGGTATTTGACCGCTCGATTGAAGCGATTCAGCTCGCGGCGCAGGCGATGAACTATGCTCCCGATCGCTATTGGCTGCCCTGGAATCCGCAGGGCGAGCCGGAATGGAATAACTATGATTCCCGCCAGAAGGCAGAGCAGGATATCGAGGAGAAGGAAAAACAGCCTGGAGTGCTGATGTTCCGGTGGGATGGCAAGAATCATGAAGCGCTGGCGCAAGTTCTCTATGTGTTCCTTGTAGCGGAAACGCCTACCACTGGAATTAATGGGCAGCAATTCCGCAATGCCGTGGATTATGTGCAGGTATTATGCTCCAACGTGGGTGCGGCGGGATGCGCCTCGTGGGACCGCATTCGAATTTTCGGCCCGACATTTTCCGGCTCTCTTTCTTCATTCATACGCCTGAGTTCGACGGTACAGAATCCGGCTGGGGAACAGCAGCTATTCACTGCCTACAGCGGCACGGTTTCCAGCAGCCGTGCCATCGAAAAGCAAGGCTTACCGTACACCTGCAATCCCAAGCTGCCGTGCCCCCTGGTCTTCCGCACGTTTGTTCATGACACCGAATCGGCCATCCGTCGGTTTGTGCTCGATGCCATCAACAATGGTGAAATTCAGTGCACCCAGCGGCCGGAGATCGCCATTCTTACCGAAACCAACACTGCCTACGGAAGCGCGCCTGAAAACGCAAAATCGCCACGTGAGTTCATGAAGAAACAGGCGCAGTCCGAAATCGCAGAAGCCCCGGTGCCCGATACGGAGAAGTGTCTTACGAATTTTTTGTATCCGCGTGAGATATCGAGTCTCCGCAACGCCTACAGCAGCCCTGAAGGAGGCAAAGGGACCCAGGCCGGCAACGCAGCTTCGCAGCAGCCCTATCTTAGTTTCAACCTGCGCGACGAGAACCCCAATACCAACGATGAGCCTCCTGATTTTTCCCAGCAGCAGGGGCCGGTTTCCAAGGAAGCAACCTTGATGAAGATCGCCGCCGAACTGCACAACCAGCACTACAAGTACATTGGAGTCATCGGGACAAACATTCTGGATGTAATGTTTTTGAGCAGCTTCCTGCGCAAGTCATATCCGGATGCGCGGCTGTTCGTCATCAACTCAGACCTGCTGTTCGAGCGCGACCTGGATAATGTTCCTTATATCGGGACCGTTGCCCTTTCCACATATCCCCTGGTTACCCGCAATCTTGACTGGAGCACGCACAGACTGGACCAGCAGCGATTGCCTTTCGCCGATCAATACGAGGAAGGGCAATATAACGCTGCGGTGCTGACCATGCAGGAGATGCTTGCCGGGCCAGACTCGATCGTTTCTTCAACTCCGGATCGCCTGATGAACCCTGTGCCTTACGAACTGCCGCCGTTGACCGAAAGCAGCCGGCAGCGCGATCTCAATCTGAAGTTTGATCCTGTCAATCAATCGAAACTTACGCCACCTTTGTGGTTATCAGTCGTCGGGACGGGCGGGTACTGGCCGATAAAAATCCTGTACCAGGAGAAAGGTGCATCGCCGGCATCCTACTCACTTGCGCAACAGGATTTTTCTCCAGGATGGAGATCCGCCATTGCATTGTTCGTAGTGATGGCATTTTTTGCCCTGGCGGTGCTTTTCAAAGCCTCCCCGATCTCCCATTTCCTGCGTGATTTCAGCGCTGCCTTTGACCGGTCAGGGCAGCGGCTGCTCTTTCTTCACTTATGCATTGCGTGCCTGTTCCTGGGGTTGATGATGCTGGTTGCGCCGGTCTGCCTTTACGGGGATACATCCGGTCCGCACCCGTGGAGTAAGTTGAGTTGGTACGTGTGGAGCATGACGGGAACGGCGCTGGTCTTTGCCTTTCTGCTCCTGCTTGCCGCCGTGTTTGCGCATATCAATTACCTGCGCCATAAACGATGGCTGGAAAAGCAAATGGAGCAGGATGGCCTGCGGCTGGAGAATCATGTATGGCGTGAACGATTCCTGGTGTGGCTGATGCCGGCAGGCTGGTGGCTGGGCACATGCGCCGGCGTTGTCGCGTGGTGGCGGCTGTTTCCTTACGATAACTATTATTACGGCTTCTTCTTTGCTTACCGGGTCGTGCATTTTGCCAGTGGAGTGTCGCCCATCGTGCCCATGTTTCCGCTGCTGCTTGCAATATTCTTGTGGGGTGTTTTTGAGATGTTGCGGCTGCGCATGGACGACCAGTTCCGGCCAAGACTCAATGCCCCTAATTTCTTTCCCGGACATTACGCGGAGGTTCCAGTGGTCCAATCTGTGAGCCGCTTCCTGCTGGAACGAAAATATGTGCTGGCATTTCTGCTGATCTTCCTGCTGTGGCTCCCATTTTTCAACCCGGTGCATCCATTCGAACTGTTCGAGCATTATTCCTTCGGCCGTCTGTTTGAGGTGATGTTCTGCGCAGTGATGGCCATGATGCTCTCCAGCGCCTGCCGCCTGAATCAGGCATGGGAAAAATTGAGGCCTCTGCTGCAGGAACTGGAGCGGTCAAGGTTGCGCATGGCCTTCACCCGCCTGAAAGGCTTTGGATGGTCACCGATCTGGAAGCACGGAGGACAAGAAGGTGACTGGATCAACATTGCAAGATCGCTGGAGACCATCGATGGTATCAGTATCTCCAACGCCAAAAACCAGGAGGTATTCGGGGCGGAACATAAAACTGAGATGAGCCAGATAGGAAAGGACATCGAAGAGATCAGGCAAAAACGCCAGAATCTCCGCACTGAGTTGAAGCAGCTACCCTATGGCTATTCGCCCCTGTTGCATGATCTTGCTTGCTGCATGCACCGCATTGTTTCCAGAAAGCACGACGGCGCGCAGCCGCCCGAATCTAACCAATCGCCGGTGAAAGCAGTGTACCGGTTCCAAAAGGAGTTTGCCGGCATTCAGCAGGGATTTGCGACATTAGTGAATCGCATGGCCGGAGTACTTCCTTCGGTGTGGGAGAAAAATCCGGTTGAACTGCAGGCAGATGCAGATGTGGTTGAAGGGAAGGCGACAGTGCAGCATGAACATCTTACCGATCAGGAATTGGAATTGCAGCGATGGGAGAACTATATTGCCCTGCGCTTTGTTGCTTTTATTCGCGGCGCTCTGGCATATATGCGCCATGCCATGATTTTCCTGGGGCTTTCTTTCAGCCTGGTGCTGATCTCGCTCAACCTCTACTCCTTCGAGCCCCACCAGACGCTGCTGTGGTCATTCACGGCCTTGTTTGTGGTCATTGGCGCTGTGATCATGCGCGTTCTCATGCAGGTGCATCGCGATCACATTCTGAGCCGCATTACCGATACCAAGCCCAACGAAGTTGGGTGGGAGTTCTATCTCAGAATGGTATCGGTCGGAGTAGTGCCGCTCTTGACCCTGCTTGCAACCCATTTCCCATCGATCGGACGGGGACTGTTGTCGCTCTTCCAGCCCAGTCTTGAAGCGTTAAAATGAATCCGGCTTGAACCGCAAAGGGCGCTAAGGACGCAAAGGTAGCAAGGCTATATTCAGGCAGTTACCAGGTCTTCCGCAATGGATGCGCTTCTGTATTGAAAACGATTTTATGCAGATCGAGCGTGTCGCGCGGGGAAAAGAGCAGGTAGAGATACTTCAGTGTCTCTGCCAGGAAATAGCTTTCCATGGCATCGCGTTTCTCTTTGGTTTCTACGCTCTTCAAGGCAGCATATCCGGCGTCGGTCTTGCAAAAGCGGATAAGGTCATTCAGGAAAGTATGTCCCATCTCTAAATACCTGGGATCATGAGTCAGGAAGTGGAGATAGTAGGCTGATTCGATGATCTCCGGCCGCAACTGGTATCCGGGATAGACGATCTTCATCGTCATGTAGTCGAGTTCTTCCGGTTCGATGCCGAAGGTGGTCCACATCTTGAAGGAAGATTCCTGCAGGCGGCGAGCACGCTGCAAGTCACCGGAACGGGCAAGCACAGCAGGGAAGAAGGCATCAAGCGCTCCGAAATCGCTTCCGATGCGTTTGCCGGTCGTCATGTCCGCCTGTCCATACCAGAAGCCGCTCGGCGCGGCATCAGCCAGGTATTTATTTGCGGCGGCCACGCTGGTCTGCCACATCTTTTTGCAGTCCTGGTCACCAAAAAGCAGCCAGCATTTCAGCAGGTATTCATAATAGGAATCAATGCCACCGCTGATATGACTGGTCGTCTCTTTCCATTCTCCGGTTTCCACGTTGATGGTTGAGCCGACCAGCCCAATAGGCGAGCGCCGCTGGTAAAGCTCCATCAATGCATGCTTGGCTTTTGTGTAATAGACAGGATTCTTTGTCAGCTTGCTGAGCGTGCCGAATTCCAGAAGCAGCGTGCCGATTTCCGCAGGGTTGCTTTCAGCGCCGCGCACCTTTCCGGTCTTCAGGTTCACGAACATGTAGGGCATACCGGTAGGCGAGTTGAAGGCCGGCAGCAGGCGTTTGCCCAGATCATCTGCGAGCGCGAGCAGATGCTGGTCGCCGGTAAGCTGATAGCTGCTCAGCAGTCCACCCAGTAGGCGGATGGTGATCTCGAAGTTCTTGACGTCGATATCCTTGTCGAAAGAGAGATTCTGGACGATGGCCTCGCGGGTCTTCTGCGCTTCGTCATGCATGCCCATCAGGATCATGGTGTCGAGTGCGTCGACGGGCGTCATCCATAAGGAGACGCCGTACCAGTCGCGATATGACTTGCTCAAAGGTTTAAGTTCATCGTGCTCCCAGGCGTATTGCTTGTAGGCATTCCAGGCGTGAAGGAATTCTTGTTTCACCTGGTTGGCGGTCACGGCATCAGCAGTTTGGGATGCGACCAGATTGGGAAACAGCAAAAGCGCAAAGAGAACAAAAGCGATTCGAAAATGTTTATGGAGCGCAGCCGCCCTCGGTTGCGGGGATGGATGTTTAGCGAGAGAGGTAGTAATCACAGGTGATCATGCTAAATCATCTCCGGTATCCGCAACGCGCATCATCAAAATCAAGATACCAAGGAGCGAGTTGTTCCAAAGCGACGACCGAGCAGATTCCTTCCTTCGACTTCGCGGTCACCCGTGTCTACGACGTTCCCGGCACACAGCTCACGGTGAGCATCGAGGGCATGGCAGCCTTCCCGCCACATCCGAATGCGAAAGGCACCGTAGATGTGCTGATCTATGGCCAATACTGAAGAAGGTGTCAGCACTCAGCCCTGAACTGAATCGAGATGTTCTCGATAGCATTGGCCGTCAGCGCAGGAGTTGAGCAAACTCACGCCCGAACAAAGCGCACCTCGTAATGAGGTGCGCTTTCCAGTTTCATTAGTGCCGTTTCGAGACAAAAAGAGACCACCTGGAAGGCAGGTGGTCCTTCAGCAGCATTCAATGGCTGCCGGTTAAGACCGTTGTCCTGTCGCTTATGACCGTCAACTCAAAATAGCTGAGATGAACCGGAACACGGAACAAACGGTGTTAACTTGTTTGCCTGTAACCTGATACGGCCTTCCGGTTGCCGTTTCCTGTTCCGGTACAGAAGCGGAACAGCCCTCAATCCATTGCCCAAATTGCCAAAATTTGTAATTGCCACCATTGATGCGAACAAAAATCCCAGATTGCATTGCCAATGTCATGGCTCTATACCTTCGTACTATTGCGAAAAAAAGCCCCCTCACCGGCACACAATTCCTGTAAGACCTGATGACGGTGGAATACATAACGTTGGCCCGGTCTCGTGCAAGTAGTCACAGCCTGCCACCTAGGGGACGCTATAGAAATACTACTATATTAAAGGGAAGTCAAGAGGTGGAGCGGGGAAAATTTGGGGTCAAATTCGTGAGATCAAGACAGCAAGACAAGCCGTTGGCCCTTGGCCGTTAGCGTACCAAAAGAAACACCTTTACCACAGCGTAGCGGAGCCACCACCAAAACGTTTTACCGCAGAGGACGCAAAGGACGCAAAGGTAACAAAAGTAGCTGATGTGTATTGAATTTGGCGGTGTGTTGCTCCCTATGACCCACCCATCCTTGGCTGTGCGGGAGAATTCGTCGCAAGCAGAGAAGAATTCGAACGTTAGTAATGCAGAGGACGCGGAGGAAGTCCAAAATGGAAGAGGCCTAGAAGAAGGGCAGGCAAAGTTGTAGAGACTAAGGATGCAAGGAACCAACGAAGGAGGAATTGAACAGGGCGAGAAAGTCCTCTGAGAAATCCTTTGGGTAGACTCAACCTGCTGGCTTGGGCTCAGAGGGTTGGATCTGACCTTTGGACGCAGAGGACTTTCTAGGGATGCACAATGTGACCGGAAGAAGTTTTCCGTTCCGCCAAAGTGCGTTTGGCCTAGTCTGGTCGTTGTGAAGTTTTCTTCACGAGTTGCATTCCCCATGTGGTACCGTCTGGAGGATTCTCGGGCCGAAGTTCACCTGAAAAGGTGGGGATGAGTGCCAGTGGCGCAACCGACTTCCAGTGCCACTTGGGGTGATATCGCCCATCTGTTACATATGACTCTACATCTGATTCTAGTGTTAAGCTGTTTCCATTCATTAATGTCGCCTTACCATTGCTGAGTTTGAAAAGGAGTGTACGCTTATCTCTGCTTGGCGTCTTTCCCAATTGAATTCCTCACCGGAAAATATTAGCTGCTCGTTCTCCTTTTTGAAATCCAGATGACCAGTCCAGCTGGCACTAGCGCCAATGACGTCCCATGCCCAGTCGCCGACAATCAGATCATCAGAGGCCAAATGAAATCTTGCTGCAGCCCGCGTCTGAGCCTGAGTTTCCAAGTATTTCATATTGTCTTCTAAGCGGCCGTCGATCCAATGCGCCACAACCATCAGTGCTCCTAATGTCCCTCCTACCTTGAATGCTCGCCACCCAAAACTGGCCCCTTGGATTCCGCCAAGAAACCGATAAATCCAGGATGTAATCCCCGTAGACAGAAAAATCGCAATCATTGTTGGCGGAAAGTGATAAGCATAGAGAGCTATACTGGCACCGAGAGTGAACAGCGAAACACAGATAACAACCTTATCTTCACCTGAAAGCTGTTTCGCCTTCTTCCGAGTGTGGTTGTTTGGTGTAGTGGCGTTTTTCAACAGCTGGCAAGTCTAGAACTGCACGGCGTCAGGTTTGCCGTAAGAGATGCAATTCAAGTTGCGGGAAGTTTTCGGTGCGGCCGTTTGGTCGTATAGACCTCAGCTACGCTGGCACCACGATAACTAAAGCGTCCCAGCCCGCAGCACGTCAAGCATCGCCGTATCGGCGCGCACCTGCTCGGAT
>Ga0066662_10000675_pt1 | contig 15149 bp, 11 predicted proteins | sample GraSoiAngelo_111_FD_133939 | JGI IMG/M metagenome (GOLD analysis project Ga0066662, IMG submission 133939) | Grasslands soil microbial communities from the Angelo Coastal Reserve, California, USA - 14_0903_12_40cm | ecosystem: Environmental > Terrestrial > Soil > Grasslands | place: USA... | reverse complement strand
TCCCTGCGTCCTTCCCAGGAACGTCGAGCCACTCACCGGCTAATCCACCGGGCTTACGATGACCGCGCTTGACGCCGCCCTGCCCGCGGTTCCCCGCCCGTTCGCCCTCGCGCGCGGCCTGACGGCGCGCGTCGCGCTGACCCTCGTCGTCGCGGGCTCCTTCGCCGTGCGGGTCGTCGCCTCGGCCGCGCACCCGGCTCCGCGCTACTTCCCCGACGAATACCTCTACACGGCGTTCGCGCGCGCGCTCGGCTCGGGGCACCTCCCGGCCGTCCGCGGCCAGGCCGCCCATTTCCCCGCGCTCCTCGCGCCGCTGCTCGCGGCGCCGTTCCAGGCGCTCTTTGCACCTGAGCTCGCCTACCGGCTCACGCAGGCGGAGAACGCATTCCTCATGTCGCTGGCCGCGGTGCCCGCCTATCTGCTTGCGCGGCGCGTCGGCCTGTCGGCGAGGTACGCGCTCACCTGCGCGGTGTTCGCGATCGCGATCCCCGATCTCGTCTTCGCGTCGTACACGCTGGCCGACCCCGTCGCCTATCCGTTCGCGCTCGGCGCGATCGCGGCCGGTGTGTGGGCGATCGACAAGCCGTCGCGACGCGGCCAGCTGCTCTTCCTCACGCTCGCATTCCTCGCGACCTTCGCGCGCGTGCAGTACGTCGTCCTCCCGGCGGCGTTCGTCGTCGCCGCGGTCGCCGTCGACCGCAAGCGCGTGCTCCGGACGCAGCGGCTCCCGCTCCTCCTGATGGGGCTCCCGCTCCTCGGAGTGCTTGCTCTGGGCCCCGGTCGCCTGCTCGGCTACTACTCGAGCGTCGGCAGCCTGCACGTCGGCGGAAAGTTGCTGACGTGGGCCGCGACCGATCTCTTCCTGCTCGCGTTCGCGTCGGGCGTGATCCTGGTGCCCGGCGCGCTCGTCGCGCTCGCACGCCCGCGCGGCCGCACCGAGTCCGCCTTCGCCGTCTTCGTCGCGGTGTTCGCCGCCGGGCTGCTGCTCGAGGCGGCGCTGTACGCGTCGAACGGCTCGCTCCGCTTCCAGGAGCGCTACCTCTTCGCACTGCTGCCGCTCGTCCCGATCGCATTCGGCCTCTACGTGAAGCACGGCCGGCCTGCGCGGACGGCCGTCGCGCTGCTCTCGCTCGTGCTCTTCGCCGCCTCCGCGCGCGTGCCGCTCTCGGGCTACGCCGGGGCATCCGGGAAGACCGACTCGCCGTTCCTCACAGCTGTGTTCCAGCTCGAGAAGCACGTCGGCACCGCGAACGGCTCGCTCGTCTTCGCGCTGCTCGCCGCGGCCGCGATCGCGGGCGCCGTCGTCGTGTCGCGGCGAGGCGGCGGCACGTACGCCTTGGCGGCCGCAATGCTGTTCCTGCTGGTCACGTCGGTCGGGGCCGTCGTCAACGACACGCACAACGCGCACCAGGTGCGGCACGACTACCTCCCGCAGAACCCGTCGTGGGTCGACGCAGCAGGGCTCGGCAACGTGACGCTCCTGCAGACGGTCGGCTCACCGCCGGACCGCGCGGTCGAACAGCTCTACTGGAACCGCTCGCTCACACATGAGGTTCTGCTCGGCGACGCGCTGCCGACGGACGTCTACGCTGCGCCGCGCATCAAGGTCGCGGCGAACGGCACGCTGGAAGGCGTCGGGCCGAACGTGCTGCTGCAGGCGTACGCGGCGACGGTCGAGTTCGCGAACGCGGAGCTCGTCTCGCGCGCGGGAACGTTCTCACTCTGGTCGGCCGAAACCGCGCCACGCCTCGCGCTGCTCGAACAGGGCCGCTACTCCGACGGGTGGCTGTCGCGTGACGGCCGGATCACGGTCTGGCCCGACGCCGCGGGGAACACGCGCGGCACGCTCCGCTTCACGCTCTCGCTGCCCGCCGACGCGCAGCCGAGCACGATCGCCTTCGGCAAGGCGCACTACGACGTGCACCCGGGCGAGACCACGACCGTCGTCTACACGCTCGACGCGCGCGGTCCGTGGTCGCTCCCGTACGAGCTGACGCACGGCGGCAACACGCACGGCGACCTGCGCCTGCTCAGCGTGATGTCGTCACCGCCCGTGCTCGAGCGCGCCGGCGCGCCCGTGCAGCGCGCGACCGCGACGGCCTAGTCCGCAAGCGCGATCAAGCGGACGCGGCCTGGGGCTGCCAGGATCGTCCCATGGACGTGTTCGGGGAGTTTGTCGACGTGCTGGCAGAGACCCTCGACGACCACGGGACGTCGGCGGAGGCGTTCGCTGCCCGCGTTCACCTCTCGCGCTTCCACTTCGACCGACTCGTCTCGTCGGTCGCCGGCGAGCCACCGGCCGCCTTCCGGCGGCGCATCCTCCTCGAGCGGGCCGCGTACCGGCTCGTCGCCGACGACGCAGATGTGCTCGAGGTCGCCCTCGATGCGGGCTACTCGTCGAACGAGGCGTTCACGCGCGCGTTTCGCCGTGCATACGGGAGCCCGCCGTCGCAGTGGCGCCGTCGGCCGGCGACCTTCAGGCTCGACGCGCCGAGCGGCGTGCACTTCAACCCACCCGGCGGCCTACGGCTCCCGGCACAGAGAAAGGTGACACCGATGGATCTCCTCACCCGCATGGTCGAGCAGCACGTCTGGCTGGTCGGCGAGCTCGTCGATCGCGCCCGCGCGCTACCCGAGGACGTGGCCGACGCGCCGATCACGATCTCCGTCGAGGGAATCGACGACGAGCCGACGATGCGCTCGCTTCTCTCTCGCCTCGTCGGCCAACTCGACATGTGGGACGCCGCGGTGAACGACCGGCCGTACGACATGGCGGTCGAGCAGGGTGAGCGATTCTGCGCGATGAAGGAACGCTTCGCGCGGGCCGGCGCGGCATTCCTCGCGGACGTCGCGAAGATCGTCGCGGAGGACCGCCTCGACGAGACGTTCATCGAGGCGGTCTGCGACCCACCCGAGGTCTTCACCTACGGCGGGATGATCGCGCACGTGCTCACGTTCGGCGCACACCGGCGCACGATCGTGCTCGGGGCACTCGCCGACGCAGGTGTCACCGACCTCGGCGCGGGTGACCCGGCACGCTGGGTGGCGGACGCCGCTTAGACGCAGTCGCGGAGCGCTTGAGCCTCGGGGAGACTCTCGAGCTTCTTGAGCGTGTTGTTCTCGATCTGGCGGATGCGCTCGCGCGTGACCCCGAAGGCCTTGCCGACCTCCTCGAGCGTGCACGGCTGGCCGCCGGTGAGCCCGAAGCGGAGCTCGATCACCTGGCGCTCGCGCTCGGGCAGCGAGGCGAGTGCCGTCTCGATGTCGGAGCGGCGCAGCGTGAGCGACGCTGCCTCGTCGGGCGTCTCGGTGTTCTCGTCCTCGACGAAGTCGCCGAGCTCAGAGTCCTCCTCCTCGCCGATCGGCTTCTCGAGCGAGACCGGGTGCTGCGCCATGCGCAGGATCTCGCGCACCTCTTCGGTCGTCATCTCGAGCTCCTCGGCGATCTCCTCCGGCTTCGGCTCGCGGCCGAGGCGCTGGACGAGCTGGCGCTCGATGTGCACGACCTTGTTCAGCTTCTCGACCATGTGCACCGGGATCCGGATCGTGCGCGCCTTGTCGGCGATCGCGCGGGTGACCGCCTGGCGGATCCACCACGTCGCGTACGTGGAGAACTTGTAGCCCTTGCGGTAGTCGAACTTCTCCACCGCGCGGATCAGGCCGAGCGAGCCTTCCTGGATCAGGTCGAGGAAGCTGAGCCCGCGCCCGAGGTAGCCCTTCGCGATCGAGACGACGAGGCGCAGGTTCGCCTCGGTCATCTGTGTCTTCGCGGCCATGTCGCCGCGCTCGATCCGCTTCGCCAGATAGACCTCCTGGTCGGCGGTGAGCAGCGGGACCTTGCCGATCTCGCGCAGGTACAGGCGGAGAGAGTCGAGCGACGGCTCGACGGTCAGGTCGAGCTTCGGCGCCTTGACCTCTTCCTCGACGAGCGGCTGCTCGTGCGGAAGGCGCTTGTGCTCTTCGCCTTCGACCAGCTCGACGCCATGGTCGATCAGGTACGTGGTGAAGTCTTCGACCTGCTCCTTCGTGAGCTCGACTTCCTCGATCCCCTTGACGATCTCGTCGTAGGTGAGGAATCCCTTCTCTTGTCCCGTCGCGACGAGCTTCTGCAGTTCTTCGACGTCGGGAAGAGCAATGTCGACGGTGAGCACCTGAGCACGACCTCCGGCTATGACGTTGCTGACGGGGGACAACGATCACTGCTGGAGCCGGCGCACCTCTCCTCTCCTCCGGCTCACCCTCAGGCGCCTGACAATACAGCAGGATTTGCGGTCCGGGAATGATTTTTCCGCGACCGCCACGACGTCTAGATTCGTGGTATGGCATTCGTGCTCGCCCTCCTGATCGGCGCCGCCGCACCGCCGTCCGCGTACGTCGACACCGGCGCGGCGCGCGTGCCGCTCGCGATCACGTCATGGTGCTGGGACTCGCGCTGCGGCGCGCCGCTCGGCCCGTCGACCAGGCGCGCGTTCGTGCGCCGAGGCGCGACCGTCCGGCTCGAGGTGAAGTACGAGGCGCTCGACGCGAACGTCTCCGTCGGCGGCGCGCCGACGCGCGCGACTGCGCGCGGCCGCGAGGTGACCTGGACGGCGACGCACACCGGCGGGCTGACGGCGTACGTCAAGTACCGCCGCGGCTGGGTGATCTACACCTGCCGGCTCGCCTTCAAATAGCGCCGGACCAGACGAAGACGGCGCCGCCGCCGACGCCGTCCTCTGATGGGAGTGTCCGCCCCCCGCCTTCAGCCTCGCCGCATCGGGCTGTGCAGGTGACGGTCGCACTCTGGCCGATCGGGCACCGCTTGATCCATCACCCATGCGGTAGTTGACCGCGTCACTTGACTAGCCTGACGCCGTGGCGACCAGCTTCGAAGCCCGGCTCCGCGAGGACCGGCCGATCGTCGCCGACGGGGGCCTGGGCGTCGTCCTCTCGGCCGCGATCGCCGGGCTCCGCACGCCGGAGGAGGCGAACCTGCGCGCCCCGGATGCCGTCACGGCCGTCCACCTCAGCTTCATCAACGCCGGCGCGGAGCTGATCGAGACGAACACCTTCGGGGCGAACCGGCGGAAGCTCGCCCAGAATTTTCTCGACGACGAGTTCGAGCGGATCAATTCGACGGCGGTCAAGCTGGCGCGGGACGCCCGCGAGATCTCCGGCCGTGACGTGTTCATCGGGGCGTCGATCGGGCCGGGCGGCGACGACTACGCCGAGCAGGCGCGGATCGTCGAGGGCCGCGGCGCCGACGTGCTGATGCTCGAGACGTTCTTCGACCTCGAGGAGCTCGAGCGCGCGATCGAGGCGGTCCGGTCGGCGTCGTCGCTGCCGGTCGTGGCGCTGATGAGCTTCGACAGCGACGCGGTGACGATGGCCGGTGTGACGGCGCGGGACGCGGCAGCGCGCCTGCGCGCGCTCGACGTCGCCGCCTTCGGTGCGAACCACGGCCGCGGGCCGGCGGCTGCGCTGACCGCGCTCGACGAGATGGCGGGCGACGGCGCCGTGCTCGCGGCGCTCCCGAACGTCGGCCTCGCGACGATGACCGGCTCGCGGATCGCGTTCCCGCACGCGACGCCGGAGTATTTCGGGGATTTCGCCGCGCGCGCCCGTGCGCTCGGTGCACGCCTGATCGGCGGCTGCTGCGGGACGACCCCGGCGCAGATCACCGCGATCCGCCAGGCGGTCGAAGAGGACCGCGTCGCGCCGGTCCGGTCGGCGTCGCAGGGGAGCCGCGAGGTCGCAGCGCCGCCGTCGGCCGAGGAGCCCACAGAGCTCGAGCGACTGTTCGCGACCGGGGAGTTCGTCGTCTCGGTGCAGCTCGACCCGCCACTCGGCGGCTCGATCGCCGGCCTCGTCGAGGCGGCGCGCGTGATCAAGGAGTCGGGCAAGGCGCACGTCGTGGACGTGAACGACAACCCGCGCGCTCGGGCGCGCATGAGCGGGATGATCGCTTCGGCTGCGATCCAGCGCGACGCGGGCATCGAGGTGATCCCGCATCTCACGCCGCGCGACGCGACGATCGCGGGCCTCGAGTCGCTGCTCCTCGGCTCGCACGCCGAAGGACTGCGCAACGTGCTCGCGGTGACGGGCGACGCGCCGGAGGCGGGTGACTATCCCGGCACCGGGTCGGTGTACGACGTCGATGCGATCGGGCTCGTCGAGCTGATCGCGCGGCTGAACGACGGCACCGACTTCCACGGCCGCGCGATCGATGCGCCGACGTCGTTCTTCCCGGGCGTCGCGGTCAACCCGACTGCCGACGACCTCGAGCTGGAGGTCGACCGGTTCCACCGCAAGCTCGCCGCGGGCGCGCGCTTCGCGATGACGCAGATCGTCTTCGACCTCGACTTTCTCGAGCGGTTCTTCGATCGCCTGGGCGGCCGGCCGTCGATCCCGCTCCTCGTCGGCGTGTGGCCGATCCGCTCGCTCGAGCTCGCGGTGCGCGTGCACAACGAGACGCCGGGCATCGTCGTTCCCGAGCACGTGCAGGAGCGCTACCGCGCGGCCGGCGCGAACGGTGCGAGCGTCGGGACCGAGCTCGCGCACGAGTTGATCGAGCGGGCGCGCACGCTTGCCGACGGCGTCTACATCGTCGCGCCGTTCCGGCGCCCGCTCGGCGTGCTCGACGTCCTCTAGCAGCTGCCGGTCGAGACGGCGCGCGTCGCCTTCGCGAGGTCGCTGCGCACCGGTGCCGCCGGCACGCCGTAGCCGGCGCGCGAGCCGATGCGCGCCGCGAAGACGAGTGCCTCGACCTCGCCGCGCTCGTTCACGACCGGCCCACCCGAGTTGCCGTGGCGCACGAGCCCGCTCAGCACGGTCACCTGGCGGAGGTGCCCGTTCACGAGCACGTCCGCCGTCGTGCCGACGCGCCCCGGGCGCGCGTCGAACGGGCCGTTCTCCGGGTACCCGAGAATCGCGACGGGGTCGCCTGCGCGCGGGTCGACGAGCGCGAGCGGCGCCGCGTGCAGTCCCGGCACGCGGAGAACAGCGACGTCCTGCGCGCGATCGACGACGAGCGGCGTCGCGCGATGGCCGTTCGCGGTGATGCTCTTCGCGCCGGCGACGACGTGCGCGGCGGTGACGACGATCTGCGGGCGCGCAATCCAACCCGACCCTTCGACGCCGAGCCCGCAGGCGACGCCTGTGATCTTCACCACGCTCGGCCGCGCGTCTCGCACCGATGCAGAGCTGAGCACGCGCGGGTCGGGCGCGATCGTCGGCGGTGCCGGGCCGGCGATCGACGGGAACGGGTCGACGCGCGCGAATGCGCGGAGGATCGTGCGCGGCGGCGCCAGCTCGTTCAGACGCTGCAGGACTCGCGACTGCTGCACCTCGGTGCGGAGCTCCGTCTGGCCGGGCAGCTGCAGCGCCACCGCGCCGGCGACCCACACCACGCCGAGCCCGAGCGCGGCGCCGGCCGCGAGCCCGCCGAGCGTGTCGAGCGCACGAAGCGGCGGCAGGACCGAGAGGCTGCCGCGTGCAACCGAGCCGGCCATCGACGCGACCGACTGCAGCACGATCGCGCCGACGGCCGCGCCGCCGAGCGCGACGAGCGGCGTGTACGGAGAGCTCGAGCCCTCCCGGAGGATGTGCGGCGCGAGCCGTGCGCCGAGGAACGCGCCGAGGACGAGGCCGCCGAGCGAGAGGGCCGTCGCGACGAGCCCCCGCTTGAGGCCGGACAGCGCCGAGAGCGCCACGATCGCGAGCGCGATCCAGTCGACGCGGGTCACCGAGGCAAACTAGCCGGGCGGGCGGTCGCTACACTCCGCCGCGAACCGGGGGCGTAGTTCAGTTGGTTAGAACGCCGGCCTGTCACGCCGGAGGTCGCGGGTTCGAGTCCCGTCGCTCCCGCTCAGAAAGCCGCCGCTCAGGCGGCTTTTTCTTTTCCCGAAGCTTGCGCTGCGGGCTGAAGCGCAAGCGTGCCGCAAGCGGCACACGGAGATGACAAGCTGGCGGAACGCCGAACGGAGCCGCATCGAGACCGCCGAACTGAGACCAGGGAGAGCAGCGCCAGGGATCTACGCCGTGGAAGAACTTCGACGCTCGTGCGTGACCTACGCCCGATGCGCGCAGCGAGGGAACCCGAGACCAGGAGAGTGGGGTGACATTGCCCTTGGAGCCTCCTGCCTCAGCAATAAAGGGGCCATCCTCGATCTGTACGGCCATTCGAGGGTGATCCACACGTAGTACAACCCGGTTGGACGAGCGATGCGGGCACAGTGCATTACATGAATAGCCGGTAGGGATAAACGCCGCTGGGCAGCGATGTTGAGCGAGCGATGATCCTCGAAAGTTTCTTGGAGTATTCGATCGTGACCGGCAGTGAATCGAACAAGGCGTCGTTGTTCCAGTTCATCTTCGACAGCGCTAGCGCATCCTCGCCGAGAAGCTCCAGCGGCCCAGCGCCTGCGTGGCGAACGAGGGTGACCGGACGCGGTATGCCTTTCCCTCCCTGAACGAAGTGACTGCGAAGCGACACCGACGGCGCATCGCCGTTCAAGAACTGAAGAATGCTTCGGTCGGAGAATGGGATCAGCGTCCCCCGTTCGGCAGGCCAGTTGTCCGGTGTGCTCCTCGTGTCGCCGCCTCTCGGCGCCAGGAGGCGGACGGCCCGCCAGTCGCTCGAGGCGATGACCTGAACGCATTCCACCTCGTCGGTGCGACCCCATGCGTCGAAGACGCCGTCGATCTCCTCTTCTTTGAACGCCTGCGTCTTATGGATAACGACTCTTCGTGGCAGTCGGCCAGCGTTTCTGTCTTGATAGACCGCGAGGCTTCGGGCCATCACGGCACGCATATCCGCGCGGCTGAGGAACGGGTTGTCACGGTCAATGCTGTCCCCGATTTCGTAGGCGACGAACTCCATCCCACCGCCGTCGGCATCGAAGACAGACTTGACTGCAGCAGGTGACGAACTTATCGTTCGTGGCGCCGCGCATCGCATACGAGAGACCTACGTAAGCAGTGTCGGCGCTAGCGGTGACGAGCCTCCACGGTGTGCCCCCGGCCTTCACGTATTGCGCGATGCCGAGACGCCAGGCGACGCTGCAGCGGTCGCGGTAGGTAAGAGCGCGATCGTTGAGGATCTGTGTCGGGACGCCAGCAACAGCCGCGATGCTTTTGATCTCGTGGTGAAAGTCGATCCCGCTGTCGAGATCTTCGAACGCTGACTGCCAGCGGTCGTGATGGAAGTCGTCGACGACGCGGGCGAACGCTTCGAAGAGTTCGTCTTCGGCGGCACGGCACTGGTTGCTGCTGTTCGGGCCAGCGTTCGAGAATGATCGCTGAGGAATGCCCGCAAATCGCGGTTTGATGTCCGCCGTCGCGCTCGGCCCGCGCTGCTACGTAGCGGGTTGGGTGCGGCTTCTGCGCACGAACACGGTGGCTCCGAGGATGAGTCCCCCGATTGCAGCCGTAATCGCGACGGGATCGGCCCACCCCGGATGATGCGGCACATAGTGCGAGATGCTCGCGCAAGGTCCACCGCCCTTTGCGCAGCCGCCATCGGTTACGAATCGAACCGGGGCGTACCGATGCAGCCAGACCGCTGCGAACAGGCCACAGGCGACGAGTGCGGCAGCGAGTAGCGCACGAGTATTCACCGCTGAACCGTCGCATGAGACACCGAGAACGTCCTCACACATCCGGGGGATCTCAGGCCGAGTCAAATCGAGATTCTCGGCTGCGCGAGAGCGTCCTTACGCGGGCTGGGCGCTCGGACTCGTGACAGCAAGCGACTCGCGTGATGTCCGTGCAAGCGAAACTGCTCGGGCAAATCCGACCGCAGCGAATGGCAGGACAACAAGCGGGAGGCGTAGTTCCGTTGACTGTGGAAGGAGAAAGAGGTAGCCGACTGAAGCGAGAGCGCCGCCCCGAATCAGGCTCAGCATTTCGTCGCCCCCTGCTGGCAAGAACAGGGGCAGGAGCGACAGGATTAGGAGGATCCCGGCAGGCACAGGATCGGAAAGCAATGTGAGCTGGAGTGGCGCGACGAGCACGGCGCTAATGCCGAGAAAGCTCGTGGAGATGATGAGCGTCCAGCGACGGAACCTGTAGAGAGCGGAGAGCCGGTCGGCCTGAAGCGCGAGAAGGGCCGCGACGGCGAGCAGCAAGCCGGTGACAACGGGCGACGAGCGAAACGGGAAGTCAAAATTGATCATCAAGCGCAGGTATGTCCCGTACTGGTCGAAGATGTAGTGCCAGCTCGTGTCCGACGGGACCTTGTTATCGCTGAACGTGAACGCCATCGTCTGTCTGAGAGGAGCGCCGAAAAGTAGGAGCGCTGGAGCTGCGCTCACGATCGCCGTGGCCGCCAGGGCGACAGTTCGGCGCGAGCGCTGCGCCAGCGCAAGCCAGATCGCGCCTGCAACGGCGATCACTGCTGTGTCTCGCGTGAACGAAAGTAGAAGGACGCTCGCTGCCCAGACGAGGATGCGCGATCTCCTGCCTTGAAGCGACCACGCACCCGCGCTGAACGTCAGCGCCATCACCGCGACACCCATCGTGTCGGTGAGCGGGTGACCCGCCCACTCCCGAAGCGGCGGAAACCACAGCGCAAAGACCCCCGCTGCGAACGCAACCCACGAGCTAAAGCGTCGTCGAGCGAGTCCATAGACGAGTAATCCGCTCAGGATGTATCCGAGGAGCGACACCATCTCGAGTGCACGGGTGCCAAACGCCGGGCGCAAAGCAGCTCCCGTTGCGGGCACGACCCAGCGCCGTCGATAGAAAGGCGCCGCGTACTCAACCCATCCTCGTCCGTCCAAGCGGCCCGAGGTATCCGATGAGTCCGCGGCGAGCGGTCCAAAGAACACCTGCTGTCGCGCCGCTGCGGCGGGCGTACCCGACAGCTCTCGCGACTGCGCTTCATAGAACAAGCCATCGGGCGTCCACTCAATCGGTCCAGCCCAGTGGTTCCACGAGAACGCCACTGCCATGAACACCAAGACGACGGACGGCAGCAACCGAGCGAACCGCGGCATCCACCGCGAGCAGACCGCGCTCACGCGAGCGCCGAAGCGATCTAGACCCGTGACCCCCACTTAGGCTGCTGTCGGCAGTCAACGTCCCCCACTTGAGCGATGCGTTGAAAAAGAGGAAGCACACCTGACAAACAAGTCACACAGTGGTGCGAAACAAGCACGCGTACGCGTTCAAGTCGGCCCTCTGGTACGCGTCGCTCCAGCCAACACGCACGTTTGCTGCTCGCTGCATCGTCCAGTAGGTGCTGCAGTTCAGTCGCATGGGCGAGCGGCCTTACGCCTGAGCGCGCTTCTCGCGAGCTTCGATGAGGATCGAGGCGACGTAGTCCAACACGGCGGGGTCAGAGACCTTCACAGGCACCCCCTGTTCGGCGCACGTCCGCTCGGTTCGGCGCACGTCCGCTCGACCCACAGGCGCGCGCGGCGCTGCATGTCGTCCGCGACCACACCCGGTTCGTGCCGCGACCCTCCCCGTGTGAAACCGACGGCTCCGCAAGCGGGCCGCAAGCGTAACGGGTGCCGCCGGACGCCGTTCCGTGACCTACGGCGGCCCCGGACCCCGCTCGGAGCGGCACGACACGGCACGTGGTGACGGCAGATACGGCCTGTCACGCCGGAGGTCGCGGGTTCGAGTCCCGTCGCTCCCGCTCCCGGATCCTGTGCAAGTACGCGAAGAGGCCGCTCGCGCGGCCTCTTCGCAACCGATCTGTGCGTCAGGTCACCTACGACCGGGGGTGTTGCCGAGCCCCGCCCGCCGAGCACTCATTGACAGCAGGAGTACGCTTGGTCGGTCTGCGGTGAGTCCCACCCACCCTTTGAAAGGGGACCCGTCATGACCCGCAAGGTGCTGATCGGGGCCGCCACAGGCGTGCTGCTCTTCTCCGTGTTCGGTGTCGGCAACGCGTTCGCCGCACCGGTGCCGCTCAACCTTCCGCAAGCCACGGCGTTCTCGATCCTCGGCGCGTCGTGCGGCGGGATCCAGGAGACATCATCCGCGACGGGATTCGACGGGGCGACCGGGTACCCGACCGGCGTGGTCCAGATGTCGACGCGGTGCGGCGGCAGCGGCCGCGGCGGCGGATACCAGACGACGCTCTATTCGGCCTCGGCGAACGTCACGTGGGACTTCACGGCGGCGGTCGTCTCGTACCACGTCCCGGCGAGCGCGGGCACGGGCTCCGGCGCGGCGTTCGACGCGTATGGCAACGAGGTCTACAACCAGGGCAGCAGCGCGTACCTCCTGTTGGCGCCCGGGTTCGTTCCGGCGCCGCGCGTCACGGGAATCACGCCGACCGTCGGGCCATCGTCCGGCGGCACGAAGGTCACGATCAGTGGCACGGGGTTCTCCGGTCCGACCGGCGTGAGCTTCGGCGGAACAGCGGCCGCCTTCACGGTCGCTAGCTCGACGTCGATCACCGCGACTGCGCCGGCACGTTCTGCCGGCACCGTCGACGTCACGGTCACGAACGCGGGCGGCACGAGCCGGACGATCTCCACGGACCAGTTCACAGCCGTGGCAGCGCCGACGGTCACGGCCTTGAGCCCGAAGACCGGTCCGGCAGCAGGAGGCACGACCGTGACGCTGACGGGAACGAACTTCTCCGGCGCGACACGCGTCGCGTTCGGCGGCACGTCCGTCGGCTTCTCCGTCGTCAGCGATTCGTCGATCACAGCGGTCGCACCGGTGGCCGAGGCTGCGGGAACGGTCTACGTCACCGTGACGACGATCGGCGGGAAGAGTGCGACAAGCACTGCGAACCGTTACACGTACACGGCCGCGACGCCGATCGTGACCGCGGTCGATCCGAGCGTCGGATCGACGGACGGTGGGACGATGGTGACGCTCTCGGGCGCGAACTTCACCGGCGCGAGCGCTGTCACGTTCGGCGGGGTGCGTGCCTCGTTCTACGTCGACACGGACACGTCGATCGTCGCGTGGTCGCCGCCCGGCGTCGGGACCGTCGACGTCAGGGTCACGAGCTTCCAACGGACGAGCGCCGTGAGCGCCGCCGACCACTTCGCGTACGTGGCAGCGCCGACGGTTTCGACGCTCGATACGAGCGCCGGGCCGACCGACGGCGGCACCGCAGTGACGATCGCGGGCGCGGGATTCACCGGGGCGACCGAGGTCGACTTCGGTGGCGTAACCGCCGACTTCACCGTCAATGACGACGGGTCGATCACGGCGATCTCGCCGCCCGCCGACGCAGGGCCGGTCGACGTGACCGTGACAGCTCCCGGCGGGACGAGTGCGCCGGGCGACGGCGATGTGTTCACGTACGTCGCGGCGCCGACGATCGACGCGCTGGACGCGAGCGGCGGGCCGGTCGACGGAGGGACGACGGTCACGCTCTCGGGCAGCGGCTTCACGGGCGCGACCGAGGTCGACTTCGGCGGCGTGCCGGCCGACTTCGTCGTCAACGACGACGGGTCGATCACCGCCACCTCACCGGCGCAGGATGCCGGCACGGTCGACGTGAGCGTGACGACGCCCTTCGGAACGAGCGCCGCCGGACCGGGAGATCAGTTCACGTACGGCTAGACGCCCGCAGCCGCCGCGCGCCCTCGATCGTCACGGTCACGGCGGCTGCGATGCCGATCGCGAGTGCGAGCGCCTTCCACGTGTCGTGCTCGAACGTCTTGCCGCCGAGGTAGCCGAGCAGGCCGGCGTACAGCGCCCAGATGCAGCCGGCGATCGTCGTGAAGACGAGGAACCGATGCCATGAGTACTCGGTCAGTCCGCACGTGAACATCGTCGCCGTCCGGCCGCCGGGAATGAAGCGCGCGACGATGATCAGCTCACCTCCTCGCTCGTCGAGCATGCGCTTCGCCCACTCGAGCGATGCGTGTGCGCGCCGGCCGCGGAAGAGCGTTCCCGAGAGCTTTTCGCCGAAGAGCGTCCCGAGCAGGTAGGTGAAGTTGTCGCCGGCGATGGCGCCCGCCGCCGCGCAGAGGAGCACCAGCTCGATCGACAGGCCGCCCTGCGAGGCGATGACGCCGCCCGTGATCACGGCCGTTTCGCTCGGGACGAGCGGGAAGAACGCGTCGAGGAACGCGAGCGAGAAGATCAGCGGGTAGGCCCAGCCGGACGCCGAGACGGCGTTCGTGAGCGACTGGAACATTCAGGCGCCGAGGAACGGCACGAAGTCGGCGAGGTCGACGTCGCCCTGCGCCGGGACGAGGTCGCGCGTGCACACCGCGCTCGCCAGCGTCGTGATCTCCTCCGCGCGCAGCCAGCGCTCGTAGACCGCGAGCTTCGCGAAGCGGCCGAGCACGCCGACCGCAACGTTGTGCGCGTCGTGCGGTGAGAGCGCAAGCAGCGGCTGCGGCGGTCCGAGCGGCCTCACGGTGTAGCGGCCGTCGATCGTATCGATCGTCGAGCGCCGGTTCTGCCGCGCGACGAAGACCTCCGACGGGGCGATCGTCTCGACCGCGTAGCCGCGGTACGCGTCGCCGAGCCACGACGCCGCGGGGTCGACGCGCACGAGCCTGACGCGCGTCGCCGCGTACGTGTCGAGGAACGCCGCGATCTGATCGCTCGTCGGGCGCTCGGGTCGGAAGCGTTGCTGGACGTTGTCGCGCGCGAGCCGGTCCTCGATGATCGCCCGCGCGTCCTGCAGCGTCACGTTCGCGGCGGTGAGCGCGCTCAGATAGCGCGACCGGTTGCCGCCGAAGCGGTCGCGCACGATCGCCCGCTCGGCGGAAAGGACTGTCAGCGGATCGATCGGGCTCTCGCGTCGCAGCACCTCGCGCTGCAGGAGCGCGGTCGCCGCCAAGTCGCGGTCGCCGGTCAGTTCGGCGACGCGCGCGACGTCGTTCTTCAGGATGCGGCCGTCGCCGCCGAGCGTGCACCGCACCGACGCAGGCAGGATCAGCTGGCCCTCGGTCAACGAGGTGTCGAAGCGGACGAGCGCGGGCGCGTCGCAGAGCTTCGGATCGCGTGCCCAGAGGTAGACGCACGCCGCTGCGCCCTTGTCCGGGTCGTTGCCGGCGGTCGAGAAGCTCGGCCAGCCCCACGACCAGACGCCCTGGATCTTCGTCTCGGCGGCGACCTGCTTCGCGGCGAGCGCCTGGAGCTTCACGAACTCGAGCCACGCGGAGCGAGGCTGCAGGCCCTGGCGCCCGCCCGTGCCAGGGGCGGACTGGAACTGCAGCTCGAGCGCGCCGCGGCTC
>Ga0066662_10000674_pt1 | contig 15163 bp, 9 predicted proteins | sample GraSoiAngelo_111_FD_133939 | JGI IMG/M metagenome (GOLD analysis project Ga0066662, IMG submission 133939) | Grasslands soil microbial communities from the Angelo Coastal Reserve, California, USA - 14_0903_12_40cm | ecosystem: Environmental > Terrestrial > Soil > Grasslands | place: USA... | reverse complement strand
TTAAGCGCCGAAGGGCGGTTTGTGACCGAGTAAAGGCCGAGTATTTCACGCAGGGCGTTCAGGCTATCGCTTCCTTCTGACAAAGAGAGATGGTTGAGCGATAACTGCGAGATGAGCCGCCACACGGTCGGACCACCGAGCAGAGGCGGATGGGGGAGCGACGGCCTTCCCAGCAGAGTGATGTCGTATTCCAGCAACTTCTCTTCCAGTTGGAGCTTCGCATTCTCCGGCATCATTATCGTCAGTTCCCGATTCGTGCAGAGCGTATGCGCATAGACGGTTTGAACCGGCGGATCAGTGGGTCTGAAGTTAAGGTCCAAAAACGAGAGGAACATCTCCGTGCCGGAAACCTCTTTACGATTTGAGTTGCGCCGCGTGGCGTGCCAGAACGCTCTATGCTTCGAGCCATCCATGTAGTGGTTGTAAGAGTAGAAAGGCTCCAGCCTCTCAGCCGATTTCAAAGGGTCGGCGGAGGCTGAGACTGAAAGAATGGAATGAATCTCGGTCGTGCTTTCACGCCGCTTGTCAGGAATCAGCGGGTACTCGAAACTTTTGTGATCGAGGCGAATCGGCTCCGTCGTCTTGTGAAAGAGATTGATGACCGGAGTGCAGCCAAGACTGAAAGTCTCAGGGCTGATCGCCGGATTGCGTGAGGGGACCTGATCGAACAGGAAGAAGATTTCAAGCTTCTTTCCCGTACCGTGTTCGCGCAAGTTTTGTAGATCGAAAAAGTGATACTTTGCCGGAAAGGAAAAGTATTCCTGCAAGAGCCTGTATGCCGGATGAGCATTGGGCGGATAGGGCAGCACCTCTTCCTGGGCGCTGAATCCGACAGGCTTGATCGAATCGAGCGGTAGATACTTGGGCTTCCCCGTGTCTTCCGGCCGGAGGGCAATCTTGCGTAGGCGAGTAAACAACAGTTCGTAGAGCGTGTTGACCGTGATCGAATCGCCGTTTAGAAAGAAGCGCAGGCTCTTCAATTCAAGCTCCTTGAACGTGCCCTGTTGACATTGCAATTCCAGCCGCAGCACAGCCGCAACGTTGGTCTCCGTGCTGAGGAAGTTGATCTGGCCCGGGTCTTCCAGTCCGGCAGCCGTGACTTCAATCGGCCACATCGTCACGGGATAACAGGTGCGAAAGCGACAGGTCAGCTTTTGCGGCGTGTCGTAGAAGAGCGGTGTTGCGCGCGGTATCAAGTTGCCCGTCGTTGTCTTGCCGTGCGCCGGGTCAAGTTGGAAGCGTGCGATGCCCATCGCCGGTATAGGATTAATCAGTTGCGGGTAGAGCGTGCCAAGTAGCGCGGTCGTAATCTCTGGAAACTCGTCGCGCAGGTTAAGCTGAAGACGCGCCGTCAAAAAGGCGAAGGATTGAATCAGCCTTTCAACGTGCGGGTCGGAGCACTCGTTATCGCTGATTTCGAGCCGCGAGGCCAGCTTCGCGTACTGAGACTTAAACTCTCTGCCCATACGGCGCAGATAGCTCAGTTCGTCTCTATAGAATTGCAGCAGTTCTTCTCTATCACTCGTTCTCATACATTTCCATGATTCCGGTCTTGTTGTTGAGCACGATGGGAAACGTTACCGGTTCGACCTTTGTGCTGAACTCCGGGTACGAACGAATCTCTATGACTGCGTCCGTCACCAGATCAGCCTCAACCGAGATATAAAGGTTGCGCTCATCGTCTTCGAAATACTCTGCCGCGACGCGCACATTACGCAGGCGCGTCTCAAAGGCTGTGATAGTCTGTGCGATGATCTGGGCGATGAGTCTGCGATCATCTGCGCTCTGCGGCGAGAGAGAGGTAAAGTCTGGAAGGCCGTAGTTGATGACAGTCCTCTCCTCTTCAATGATGAGTTGAAGCGGGGTGGGGCAGCGCGAGTTAAGCAACTGCCCCAGTTCCCCGCTCACGGACCTCCGTAGTTCCTGTCTGGACAGCACGCGAAACGGCGGCGACTCTTCCCGGTCCGGTTCTGTATCAACCAGACGCTCGAAGAGCAGCGCACGCGCGCCTCCGGTGTTGCGTGAATCTGCCATGACGTAATGGAGTTTGAATCCAGCTTGGAATGCTTAGGGATGCTTTAAGAATCAGCAGCATTCTTCGCTAAATTCCAAGTCCCGTTAACGACTCCATTCTGACCAATGGTCGCTTTCTGGGAAGTAAACTTCCAGGCTATATCGTTGTAGTTGAGCGTCACGGTTTCGACAGGCTTGTCGCCTCCTCCACCGCCGATGGAAATCGAGGAGATGAGCACGTTCTTCATAGTGTATCTCATCAACTCGATCACTTTCCCGCTGTCGTTGCGCCCGATGACGATGTCAACTTGCGGGAAGCCTTTGCCCTGACAGCAGCTCTGCGCGAGCACCGGCGAGGCTGCGTCCAGGTACTTCGTGACAGTCATGTCCTGATGATTGGGTTTGCCGGAGGTTCTTTCCGTATTGCTTAAGTCTCCGGTAATCTGCATGGCGACGCCGTGGCTGAACGAGAGCAGTTCCATCTTTCCAGCATAGTCGCTCAGCGAGCTTTCGCCCGTCACGTCTTTGCCCATATCCAAAATTATTACATCCATAGCTCCTCCATCTTTTTTGAGTTAAGGTTGATTCGGATTCCAACGACGATTCAGTGCGCCTAAAGGCTTCTGAGTCTCGCCATGAGGGAAGCCGACGGGTTACCGTGCCTTCCCTCGCGGCGCGAGCGTAAGTTTTAGACGGCAGCCGGTGGCGGCAACTCTGCCACGAGCCTGATCGAAGCTGTCAGTTCCTCAAGCTGGAAATGCGGCCTCAGATAGACGGTCGCGTTATAGCAACCCGGCTTGCCCGGAATGTCTGTGACATCAATCCTCGCTTCGCGCAGCGGGTACGAAGCCTTAGAGGTCTGCGAGGCGTTGTCATTCAAGAGCACGTAGTTGCTGATCCAGGAGTTGAGAAACTTCTCTACGTTATCGCGCGACATGAAGCTCCCGACTTTGTCCCGCATAATTACCTTGATGTAGTGTGCGAAACGGGAAGCGGCGAGAATGTAGGGGAGCGAGCAGGAGAGCCGAGCGTTGGCTGTCGCCTTCGGGTCCATATAGACCTTCGGCTTCTGCGCCGTCTGTCCGCCAAAGAAAGCCGCTTGATCCGTATTCTTGCGATGCACGAGCGAGATGAAGCCCAGATCGCTCAACTCTTTTTCGCGTCGGTCTGTGATTGAGACTTCGACCGGACACTTGAAAGCCAAGTCTCCTTCATTCGTCTGGAAATTGATGGCGGGCAATCCTTCAACTAAACCTCCGCCTTCAACTCCGCGAATGGCGGCGGTCCACTTGTACTTGCTGAAGGCACTGGTGATGCGCTCGGTCATCAGATATGCCGCATTGCCCCACAGAAACTTGTTGTCGAAAGAGCCGTTGCCGTCAGCCAAGGGCATCTTCTCCTGAAAGTTAATCTCATCTGCGGGAGCGCGCCCGACCAGAGACTCCTTCTTGGCTTCCTTCGTCTTCTCGTCCGGGATGGGATCGCCCGTAGCCTTGTCTATCAGCCTGTAAGCATCATCGCCATAAGGAGAGCGCAGCAAAAAGCGCGGCAGACACAGCGCCACGTAGCGCGAATCCTCGCTCTCGCGGAACGACTTCCATTTAGCAAACAAGGTGCTGCCGAAAATCTTGGTCAGATCGCGCGGCATATTCAACTCGCCGAAGCTATTTAGATCGAAAAGTCCAGGGTCCGCCGCAGAGATAAACGGCGCGTGCGCGGCTGCCGCCACTCCAGACATCTTCTCAAGAAAGTCCAGGTCAGGCTGTGTCCCCTCGAAATAGTAGTCGCCGAGCAACATGCTGTAAGGCGCGCCGCCAAACGTGCCGTACTCCTCTTCATAAATCTTCTTGAATTGGATGCTCTGGTCAAATTCGACGGCGTTCTTCAGATCGTTGTGAATCTCCTCCTTGGTGGCGTCCAGGATGCGTAGCTTCAGCATCTCTCCGGTCTCGCTGTTTGAGACCAGATAATGAAGTCCTCTCCACGTCGCCTCCATCTTCTGGAAACCTTCCTCGTGCATGACATTGCTCAACTCGTCGTTGATCTCTTCGTCGAGCTTTGCGATTCTGTGCTGGAGTAGCGTCATGATGTTATCAGCGGTCAGAAGCGGGTCGGTTTGTGACAGCGCCATAGGATTATTGGTCGTGTCGCTGATCTCATTGTGTAACTCTCCGACCATGTCTGCGGCGTTGACAAGCTGATCTTCATCCGCTGTGCTGCGCGCCAGGCGTTCGATCAGCACCTTAGACTTTTCGCCTTCCTTTAAGGTGGTGGCCGCCTGTACTTTCTTAGCCTTCAGGTCATCCTGCCCATTAAGATTGGTGCTCATTATTTGCCTCCTTTTTTGCCCGCAGGGGCCGCTGGCGGCGCATCTGCCGGTGGCTTACTATCTGCCGATGCCTTACCATTTGTCGGCGGCGTATCAGCCGGAGGCGTGGCCGCCGGGGGATTCGCCGCGTCGTAATAAGCTTTGATCGCCGTCTTGGTCGCATCGTCGAGTTGGTTGTAGGCCTCGACAAAGTTCTTCTGTAACTCGACGTTGCCGTCCAGCTTGGCGACCAGATTGGAGAGGCGCGTACGGCTTTCAAACTTTGCCTTGAGAGCGGGCACGCTGCGCAGCACGTTGACAGGGTCGAAGTCCGACAGCTTTTTGAACGTCAGTTCGTCTCCGGTTGATTTGAGTTTCACGGAGGGCGCGACGCTCTCCATGATCCCGTCGAAATTGTCCCGGTCAATCTCCACGAACTTGCGGTCTTTGAGCATCGGTTGTGCGGGGTTCGGCGTTCGCCCCTCGATGCTGTTGCCAGAGAGATCGGCCATGATGCCGACCACAAAGGGAAGCTCCGTCTTGACGATGGAGCCGAGCGTCTCTACGTCGTAAGTTATCTGGACTCGCGGGCGACGCACCCGGTCCAGTTTATGTTGTATGCTTTCAGGCATCATAATCTCCTTTGAAAGTAAGTTTGGGGGTGACGATTAAAGTTTGCGACAGCGGTTTGAATTTTAGTTTCACATTTGAATCATCACCCTCCTTCCTCTTTATTCGTTAAGCGAAGCAGGCGGTTGATCTCCTGCATCTCTCCTTCGTTGCGTATGATCTGCTGTAAGAGTTCAAACAAACTCATGCTGCCCCACTCCACCGCGCGCCTGACCAGATAAGGAGTAGGGCTGTGCGGCTCTGTCCTTAAGAGATAGTCGGCGGCCTCTGACAATCTCCAGTAGGCTTCGGCGCGGCTGCGAATCGGATGAGCGCTCCATAGCTCAGACCCCGACTGGTGGTCTTCTGCGGCGACGGCGAGTTGGGTCTCCGACACTGTGTCGGCGAGTTCAGGGGCTTCGGGCCGCGCCTGCAAAATCTCCGCAACGAGGTGTTGAATAGCGCCGAGCGCCTCTTTGAATCGCTCTAAGCCGGGAGACTGCTTTCCAAATTTTTCTTCGAGCAAGCTATCGAGAGCCAGACAAGCTTCGGCTGTTTCGTTCACCTCGTCGTAGAGCTTCAGATAGGATTGCGTTGTCGTCATCATCGCGCTCGCCTGAAAGCGCGTCAGGTTAACCGAGGCGCTTCCGGTGTCGAAGGCTTGCGGCGCGTCTTTGTTGCGCTCGGCCAATTGTTCCAGATGACAAGCCATCTCCCAGTCGGCGAAAGAATACGGGAGCAGGTCAGTCGCTTGCGGAGCAGTGATGGGAATCAGCTTGAGTTGAAGCGAAAGCTTTTCGTTGATCCAGACAAATGTGCCGACGCGCTGTTCCGGGTGGCCTTCGTCGAGTTGCGGGTGAAGTACGGGCCAGTATCTCTCAAGGAGTTCAGTCAAGAGCCGCAGTCCGTCGCGGCAACCGGCGAATCCGCGCTGTCGCAGCCAACTTTCCGCCAACCACGCGGCGAGTTGTATATCCTTCGAGCGATGCGCCAGAGCCTCCGTCGAGATGCGTTCCACTTCTCTCCAATCGGCCTTCTTCAACTCCATCTTGTAGATGCCCTGCGAGAGCGTGGGATCGTCTTCACGACGCGCTTCGCGAACGCGGTCGTAAGTTCCTTCGTAGCGCAGGTATTCGCCCGCGGGTCGCTCGTCTGCGATTGGAGCCGACAATTGTTCCCAATTAATCCTCTCAGGGATTGCTGCTGCGCTCATGCTAATTACTCCTGGTCTCTCGTCTTTGCCGAATAACTGAGTTGCGATTGGTAAGCTGCGGTGCAGCGGTCGGAAAAACGTCAGGGATCAATAAAGGGTCTTTCTTGTCTGGAGCCACAAGGCTGATGCTCATGAAGACCACGCTCGCGTTGGTGCGCAGGATTGCGGGTTGCGCCTGTTGCAGATTGTTCGGCAGCTTCGCGTTTGCCTGCGTCGGGATTTCGATTTTGAGCGTGTAAGGATCAATGTCCACGCCGTCCTTGAAATCCGTGCCCGCTCCCCTGTGCTTCAGGAGGAAATAGAGCAGCGACCAATTATTGCTGTAGGTCAGAGTCACAGTCTGCCCTTCGAGCTTCATGTGCGACAGCGTGTCAGATTTGAAAGAAGGGATGGTCGGCGCATCGTTAGCCCAGCGCAAAGACAACTTGAGCGGTTCTCCGTATCCCCACATGCCCGCAGGATTGGCGTCCTGATAATGAAACCGTTTCTTACCGACATCTAAGTCCCAGTCAATGACCTGGTTTGCGCTGACCTCTTTCTCCTGATTGACACGAAAGCGAAGATTGAAATCAAAGATCGGATAGACCTGCTTCTTGCTGAGGAAGGCGTCGAAGAAGGGACGCACCTTCTCCATCCGGTCCAGAAAATCGAGAGCATCTTCCGGCGCGATGTTGTAATTCGGAGCCTCTTGCAGAATTTTCCTGGCCGCGTCCTTGTTATCCGTAAACACCTTGAAGAAGGCGGCGATGTCATCAGGCGTTGCTTCCACAAAAGGCTCTGCCTGCGGCAGATCGGAAAAGGGAAACTTGGCTTTCAGATATTGATTGAATGCAGCTTCGATAACCGTGTAGCTTTTGAGACCTTCGTAAAACTCGTCCGCCTTCTTCTCCCTGGCCGCTCGTTCAATATCGCGCGCTAGTTGCTCGGCGCGCGCAATCTCCTCCGCTTCAAGCACCTGACAACGCGAATAGAAGGGCTGACGCAGAGAGTTTCGCACTCGTATGAAATAGTCTAGCGGCTGAAGCGTTGAGCCGGTGACGATGGCTGCGCAGTTATCAATCTTGACCTTATCCATTTCAGAGCGGATGAAGTTTTCCAGAACTATCACGGTACTGCCCGGATTCTTGGCATCATATTTATCAAGCTGATCCAGAATCTCTTTCCATCTCACAGAGCTTCGCAGGGAGATGTTCTGCGCCGAAGCGAAATCGAGTACGGGCGCGGCATACTGGCGAGCCAATTTCGCTATGCTCTCTCTTTGCACCGCCAGATAGACTTCCAACTCGTCCGCATTGCTCGCGCCAAATACAGTGTAGGAGTGAAACGTCGTGTCTAAAGTCCACCAGAGAAATCCGTCCTGCGCCATCGTATAAAAGCCCCCGTCGTAGAACTCCTCGTCAATCGCACTCATCAGAGAGGTCAGTTGATTTGCGATGGCGCTGCGCAAGCCAACGTCTATGCCTAGACTGCGACAGATGTCCAGGAGATTCGATAACAGGTCCTGCGCGTCCACGAAGCTTTTAATCTCGGCTCGAAGGCTCGCTTTGCGCGCCGACTCATTCGCCATGCGCTGAGGAAGTTGTCGGCTGGGCGCGCGAGATATGATGGCAACGAATTTTCTCCTGAAATCATTAAGCGCCGCTCGTTTGACGCTCGTGTCCAGCGTGTCAAGCCGGTTGTAGTAGTTGTTCTTAACGAAGTTGTCATACTGGTTATAGAGGTCAACGGCCTGTTGAAGAGTCGCCTTGTCCCATATGAGCGCGCTGCGGACCTGATGGCTATACTGCGGAGCAGTCCCGGATGAAGCGCCGGGCTGTGTTCCGTACTCGCGGTACATGAACTTCTCTTTGGATAGATCGGTGAGCGCCCTCTTCAACTCGGCGAGACCGTCCGAGAAGGTCAATCCTTCAAAGGAGGATGGATGCTCGAAGATACGAATGGCGAGCCAGTTGTTTTCCGGCTGCGATAAAAGCGTCTCTGTTTTCGTAATATCGCCCAGATAACCATACGTCACGTTCTGGTCCTTAAACGTCCGGTCATAAATATCCTGAATCATCCCCTCGACCTTGCACGCGGCCCTGTCCTTCACGCTCTCGTCGGTTACCTTGAGCGCGGGGCGGTCAGACGTTTTCAAAGCCTGCACGAAGAGACTATTGTGAACGTCGAAATTGGCTGGCAGCGGAGTTTGATCGAAATATCGAAGCAGAAGATTAAGATCATTTAGATCGCCCGTGTCATCGCGTATGAGCCTGTTATAACGCGCGCGATTTTGAATCAACTCGTCAAGGCTCTCTATAAACGCATGGACGGAGTTTGAGGAGTTGTCGCTTTCGGGAGCGCATCTTGTTAAGAGCTTATCCGAATCTGTGTTCAGAGTTGCGTAGCAAGCTTGCGACGACGCCAGAGGAATCAGTTTACTCTCTGTTCGACAATCAAGACGGAGACGCAGCGGGTCATAAACCGTGAACTGGTACGCGTCGCTGATCGAATTACCGCTCTCTTCACTGACACGGCTAAACCAGGAGCCGGGAATGAAGATAAAGGTCAGGCTCTTACCGCTCATGTTCGACATGGCATCGAACAACTGCGACGCTCTCGTCTGCGACCTGTTGTCTATAAATGCGCCTTCTTTCTCAGCCTTGATTGCTCTGAGGTCCTGCTCTTCTCTGGTGAGGTAAGTGTAAAGAGTCTCCTTACGCTCTTTGTGCGCGGGATAAGTTGCAAGGATTCCTAAAATTCCGATGAGTGGAATTGCGAGCGAGAGCACTTGCGCCACGAGCACCCAGCGATTTCTTGAGAGCGATTTACGGTGGATAGGCCGGGCTAATAATTCCTCCTGAAAAATCTTTCTCTCAAAGAGATGTTCTAAGAAAGCGTATCTTTTTTCGGGCGGGGATGCGGGCGCGATGGCTGCTGCTGCAACTATCGCCTGCGTAGAACCAGGCGGTGGTATCGTCCAGTCAACCTTCGGCTCGTCTGGATCGAGTGGATCGAGCGCGATGGTTGAAGCGACGGTTGAAGCGGAACGTTCGTCCGCGCTGTCTCCGCAAAAATAGATGCCGCGTAAAAAGAAGGGTTCGTGATAAGCGCTCTCTTTGAAAATCTGATCCAGATAAATTTGCAGCGGCCTTCGCATTGACCGTATCTCTGAGGGCAGCATGAAGAACTCATCGCTGTCGGTGACGCGCATCCGCCCCGCAAAGATTTCGATTTGAAGTTGAAAGAGATAATTGTGCAGATTTTGAAAAGCCTCTGTCACCCATTCCGCGCGATAAGCAATCTCGCGCGTGTAAGGGCTTGACCAGCCGAACATCTCATCGCGTCGTTCGGGTAATTCATGACACAGGGTCTTGAATCCGGTGACTTCATCACACTTGGTGATGAGAACGTAAACCGGAAGGCTGAGTCCCAGTCGCTTCTGTGCGTCCGCGAGTTTGCTGTAGAGACTTTGCGCCTTTCGCTCAAGCTTGAGCTTAAACTCAGGGCTTTGACTCGCCGCTCCCACGAGGTCAGAGCAAGGAATCGTCAGAATGATTCCGTCCAGCGGGCGCTGAGGACGGTAACGCCTGAGCAGTTTGGTGAAGTGATTCCAGCCTCCGACGTTTGAGGTTGCGCCGTCTGCTCTGAGCACAAGATCGCCTGCGACATCCAGCACAATTCCTCGGTCAAAGAAGAACCAGTTGAGACCTTGCTTCACACCTGTCTGCTGCTCATCCGGCGCATTCGATAGAAGCTCCATGCCAGTATTGCTGAGCAGAGTTGTTTTGCCCGAATGCGTCTCGCCGATCATTAAGTACCAGGGAACACCATAGCGAGAGCCTTTACCGTATGCGCGTATGCGCCGCATGGCTTTGCTGAAGGAGAGCTTGAGGCCGACGCTGGAAGCCGCGAGGCTTAACTGCTCCTGATCGCTCGTCTCGGCTGCAACCAGCGCGGTTTCTGACGCGGCAGCGCTGCGGCGTGCCTTCCTGATAACGAGATAGAGAAAGATGATGCCGAGCACCAAAAGGAGGACGACCAGAAGAATATATATGACGGGGGACGAGAACATAACTTTAAGACTGAGCGTCGCCGTAGCTTACGGTTGAGCTTTCAACTCATAGAGTATTTTCGTGATACCTTGATTGATTGTGTTCAACTCCTGTGTGAACTGCATCCAGAACATTTGCGTCGCCGCCACATAGACGATGATTACGAGAAGGAGCACGACGAACCACCTTCGCGGGTCTGACAGTTTTCTCTGCCCTTCTTCGCGGACGTTGTGATAGTAGGTCTCAGGAAAGAGATGCCGAGTTTCATCATCCAGATCGGGTTCTCTGCCATAAATGAAGGTGAAGAGTTGCTGGCGATAGCGAGCGAGTTTCCCGCGATCATCCATGCCGTAATACTTGCCTTTGAAGCCCAGAGACAGAGCCATCAGATAGACCGTCGCTAAACCTTTATAGACCGGGTTCTGCTCTCGCAGTAGGCGGTCCAGCTTCTCGAAAAAAAACTGTCCGGCGGCATGTGTGCGAAAGATTTTAGTCTCCAACAAATTTGAGACCCACGCACGCTGCCCTTCCCACGGCATGTGCAGAAAGATTTCATCAGCGAGGGCGACCATCACGTACTGAGCCTCTTTGTAAAACTCCGCGCCGTAGCTCCCGCCATTTTTCCAGGCGGCAATCGCTTGACGTTGAAACAGCGCGACCAGACGGTGCCAGACCACTGTGCTAACTCTGAAAGAGTCCGAAGGTTGAAGCAGCGCCATCGAATCCATAGTCGAAGCCGAGCCGTTTCCTTCCGGCTCAACTCTGACTAAAGCCGAAGAGTTGTCCGCACTCGGAGTCAATGTTTGAGTTCTGATTCTTACTGCATCATCCGGGCCTGCGTCGGCGACAACATCCGGGTAATAGACCCAGGTGCCGGTTTGAGTCTGCGCCTTGTCCGGCTGCGACGCAGAACCCTTCTCGACAGGAGGAGAGACCCAAGCGCCCGCGCCAGCCAACAGTTTCAGGCGGATGATCTCCGCATAAAACTCTCGGAAAGGGGCCAGCAGGAACGAATCGCCGTATTCACTCATGTGCCTTCAACCTATGTGGTCAACCTCAGTTCCGCTTTAGCTCTAAACTTACACGGCGTTCTTGACGTGTAGAACAATTTCGACCGGGCGCGCCGTATCTCTGTGTGCGCCTCGATTGTAGATTTGCAATATCTGGTCCGGCTCGATGAACTCTGGATCGACCTTCAGAGAAAAAAGCACCACGTCTTTAGGAGGCACAAGGTCGCCATCTCTTTTAATGTGATCGCGTCGTGCGCCAAGAATCCGCTTTTGCTTCATCGATTGCAGTTGATTATCAGAACCGATGAGACACTCTTCCCCCCATCGGACAAGCTCGTCGGGCGAAATACCGGGCCGCCCTCTGAGCGAGAGTGCGAGTCGCCTGTGCATCCACTCTGCCTCAAACTTGAGTTCGTAAACTTCGTCACGATAAGTAAACAGATGAGAACTGAAGGACGATGTTAACCCTTCCTGAATCGCCTGTTCGATAAACCTGATGACGGGCTGAAACGTGGAACGCAGATCGGAATGGTTATATGAAGTCTTGTCTGGAACGAGCTTGGCCCCGAGCGCTGCCAGATGTCCGGCCATCGAACAGAGAGCAAGATAAATCGGAAAGGGATGAGAGACTTGTGTGCTAAGGATAGCTTCTAAATGCGGCAAAGATGCCGCGAGGCTGCGAATCCAGCTTTTGGTTTCCAGGTCGAGCCGTATGGCCCCGCTCGGCGATTGAGTCTCTGCCTGACCGGCTAATTCCTGAGCCTTGTCCCGCACCATTTTAGTGATTCTCTCGCAGTCTATACCTAGTTGCGATTGCACGCCCGATCTCTGATTGGTGGTGACTATCAAGAGAGGCGGGATGAAGTCTGTTTGCACGAAGCTGTCATTCTTATACTCCACTTCCATCAAAGGGAAATTGACAGTCTCCTGCGGCGGCGTGTCGGCCACAATCAACCGCAGATGCGGAACCAAGCGGCGAATCCGCACCCGTCCTTCGCCTGTGTACTCATCCACCACCGGCTCGCCATCATAAAAGTTGTACCGGGCGTGTTCTCCTTTTGACATTCGGCGAGATTGCGGCGCGATAGCCAGATAAACTTTCATCGGTCTGCGCTTTATTTCCTCAGACTTGTTCAGGTCCAATTGCAGGCCGTGTTCTGCATGTTGGTCATCGCCTTCTCGGTAAGAGACCACCAGGCCGTCGGGCATTACCGCTTCGACATGCTTGATTTGCACCAGTCCGCGAAACAGATTCGGCTCTTCAATCTTGAGATAACGGACGCCCCAATAAAAGGGAGCAATCATCGCAGCGTTGTAGCGCAAAAGGGCTTCTTGCCGCAGCGACATTTGCTGGAAATGCTGCGGCGTGAGCAACAATCCCTCGTGCCAATCGATTGAATTTGGTATTTCGTCTCCGCTTATCCCCATAAGCTATTGACTGTCCCTTCCCAACTCTCAGACATAAAATTCCAGCCAACTATTTTTCAGGTATGACTGTGATGTCTTCCGCACCCAATTTAATTACAACCGGCTTGCTCGGGTCTATGACTGCGCGGTGCGTTCCCGGAGAAAAGTAGTTAGCGAAGACCAGACCTCCCGCGAACTTATCCTTGAACGGCATAGGATCAATCTGTACGACTTGACCGGGCACCCACTCCCAGCTTCCGGCTTTGAGTCCGATCTCCTTCGGGTAGTCGAGCCGGTATTGACTTCGCTTCTCAAACCATTCGCTGGCAGATATCTTCATCAACTCTTTGAGCAGTTTTTTACTCTTCACCAGCACCAGATCGAGCGCCACCGGATTGTTATTATTGGCTTGTGGAGAGACCTCCACTCTGACCATCAGCTTACTGGCCGGGCGAATTGATTTCGGCACACATGCCGTCAGTAAGACCAAAGCGCACGCGCCACAAGCGAAGGCTACAAGGCGCAGTAAATAATTGTTTCCAAGCATATATTTACGCTTGCAATACGTCACGCGTAGGGATTTTAATGATTAGCTCGCCCTCAAATTAATCAACCCGAATATTAGTTTTTGGCCCAACGGATTTTTCTGTAGCTGAGTCGAGAGTAAAGGTCTCTGGACGCGTTTCAAAAACTAACTAGTTGATGTGACGACTGAAATATAGTGTATATTACAGAATCTGGATTAGCCGCTTTTCTAAGTGAATAATCGCAGATTGAGGAAAGAGCCGAGGGGGTTTCCGGTCAATCTAAATGGAATAGGCTAGGACAGGTTGACCCCTGGTTGCTAATCAGCAGCTGTGTTGGTCTCAGCCAGTCCAGGTTAGGCCACCCTATCACTGCCTGGTCGCTTAAATCAGATCGCTTCACGGACCACTTGCTGCCGGTACTCAAATTCAATCCTTACAAAGACGGAAATACTACGAACTACAAAACTATAGTTCTGCACGAATAAGTTCTGCCAGATTTCAAATTAGATTCACCAAATGCAGGTTTGCTCGGCGAATAGCTTATTTCTCGCAAGAAATAAGGAAGATACTGTCTGGTGCGATACTTATACAGCCTATCTGGCGAAAAGTAAATAGAAAACATGTAGTGTCATTGATTATGGTCCGATTGTTAGCGACCAATAGATGCCAACGCCATGTGCCGCGCTTCTGCTGCGCGTGAGCTTCGGACATTTGGGCTGCTCGCGTGACGGGTATCCGTTACAGTAAATTAACAGCATCGCGTAAGAAAGAGAAAAGAAGGGCGCTGCTTTTTGTTAGCAACGCCCTAAGAAGCATTCAGCCGTCATCAGTTTTGAGCGTTAGAACTCAAAGCGTGCTGCAAACTGAATGATGCGGGGCGAGAAGGTAGAAGTGAGCCTTCCGAAGTTAGTGCTGTTGATGTTGAAGAGCGTCAACTGCTGGTCCGAACTCGAATTGCTCACAGCAAAGTTCGTCCGGTTAAGAACGTTGAAGGCTTCGGCGCGTATTTGCAGCCGTGTCCTTTCTGTGATGTGAATGTTCTTGATGAACCCTAAATCCCAGTTGAAATAGGTAGGGCCGTTAAAGAATGCGCGCGGGAGGTTTCCGACCTCTCCCGGCGCGTTATTGAAGAATACCTGACCGGCGAATGTCGGTTGACCGAATCCATTGGATGCGCGTCCGCTCCCAAGGTTGTTGCATTGACCTGCGGCCAGAGCCTGCTGGTTGATGTTGATGACGGACGGGTCTATGAAAAAGACGCCGCACGGTGTTCTGAAGACTCCGATCAAATTCTTAATCTGATCTCCAGACAGAGTGCTGTTGGCTGTCTCACGACTTGAGCGGTTGGCACGATTGAGCGTGCCGCGCGGATCGGTAATCGTCATCGGCGGACCGGATGAAACCTGTACGATTGAAGTCATCTCGAAGCCGCCAAGCGCACGATCAACCCAACCGCCTCGATTCAACCAGCGCTTCCCTTTGCCGAAGGGCAATTCAAAAATGCCGTTGAAGCTGAAGACATGAGCGGCGTCATAGTCTGCACGCCCATACTCAAGCTGCGGGTTGGCGTTATCCAGATTAGGCTCGAAGCGCGACTGGTTGTTGTTGCCATTGTTGGCAGTGCCGAATGCGTTGCCGAGCGTCTTCTGGAAAGTGTAGTTGGCCTGAAACGATAGACCCTTTGCGAAGCGGCGACGAATCTCAACCTGAAGTGCGTTGTAGCGGAGAATGCCGGTGCTCTGCAAGAGATCAACGCCGCCCGCCACAGGATTGGCGCGGAAGGCAACGGCAGTTCCCGCCAGATTATTTTGTATGTAAGTCTGCACAAGGTCGGCTGGCGTTCCAGCAATCAGCAGACTTTGAATCGTCGCGTTCGTTAACAACCCGCCGCCAGGAAGAAGCGGGAATACTGTTAGCGGCTGGCAACCTGCTGTGGTGCAACCAGGGTTACCGGTCAGCACCAGATTAGCGCGAGCACGGTTGAAGTCAGCAAGAAATCCGTTGTTGCGAATATCCAACTGGTTGTAGTCAATCGCTCGCGGCAG
>Ga0066662_10000672_pt1 | contig 15166 bp, 14 predicted proteins | sample GraSoiAngelo_111_FD_133939 | JGI IMG/M metagenome (GOLD analysis project Ga0066662, IMG submission 133939) | Grasslands soil microbial communities from the Angelo Coastal Reserve, California, USA - 14_0903_12_40cm | ecosystem: Environmental > Terrestrial > Soil > Grasslands | place: USA... | reverse complement strand
GTGTTGAACGCCTTCTCCACCACCGCGGCGGACGCGCTGCCGGTGACGAGCAGGTTGTTCGACGCGGCCGACACGTTGGTGAAGCCCTGGTCGCGCAGGTACGAGACGGCCGCCGAGACCTGGCTAGACGACGGCGCGTACTGACCCATGAAGGCGGCCCGGGAGATCCGCTGGTGTGCCGCGACGGCCGACTTCGCCGCGTCGGCGTTGCGCATTTGCAGCGCCAGCGTGACCTGGACCGGCTTGGCGCGGTCCAGCTGGCCCGCGTCCGAGGCGTTGGCCAGCGAGATCGCGCCGGTCGCGGTGGGGGCCCACCCGCTCGGCGCGGCGACCGCGGCCTTCGGCCTGGTGCTGTGCGCGCCGGAAAGCGGCGCGGACGAGCCGCCGAATTCCATCGGCGGGAGCGAGCTCATGGCGCTCCGCCCGCCCGAGCACGAGGCGGTGGCGAGCAGCGCAACGACGGCGAGAGCCGCGAATTTCGTCATCGAGGGTTCCTCCTAGGTCCCAGCCTAGGACGGCGCCGTCAACTCCCCCATACACAAAACCGGGTAGGGCCGCGACGCAGCGCTCGCTTGTCGGAAGCGCGGGGGCCGGTGCCCGCCTCACCGCACGCGAAGCGCGCCGCATGGCGACGTTGGGATGGATCGGGCTCGGCGACATCGGCGCGCCCATGGCGCTGCGGCTGATCGGCGCAGGGCATCGCGTCGTGGTGTGGGGGCGGACGGCGGCGCGGCTGCAGCCGGCGCTCGATGCCGGCGCGACCGCGGCAGGGTCCGCCGCCGAGCTGGCGGCGCAGTGCGAAGGCGTGCTGCTGTGCGTGACCGACGGTGATGCGGTCGAGGACGTCGTGTTCGGACCGCGCGGCGTCGCCGAGGGCGCGCGGCGCGGCACGCTCATCGTCGACCACTCGACGATCCATCCGGAGACGGCGCGGCTCGCCTCGCGGCGGCTGCGGTCGTCGGGCGTCGCCTGGGTCGACGCGCCGGTCTCCGGCGGGGCGGCCGGCGCGAAGGCCGCGACGCTGTCGAGCTTCCTCGGCGGTGACGGCGCCGACGTCGAGCGCGCGCGCGAGTGGATCGCCGCGTACGCGGCGCGCATCACGCACATCGGCCCGGTCGGCGCCGGGCAGATCGCGAAGTCGTGCAATCAAGCGGTCGTCGCCGCGAGCGTCGGCCTCTGGGCGGAAGTGATTGCTTACGCGCGCCGCTGCGGGATCGACCCGCATCTGATGATCGACGCGCTGGAAGGCGGCTGGGCCGACTCGGCAATTCGCCGCGTGCACGCGCACGACATCGCCGATACGCGCTTCCGCCGGACGCCGGGGCTGATCTTGCTGAAGGATCTCGACATCATCGGCGACATGGCGCGCACGACGAACTCACCGATGCCGCTCACCGAGACCGTCGCGATGCTGTTCCGGCTGCTGCTAGCGCAAGGCCACGAGCCGGGAAGCTTCGGCGCGATCGGACAGCTCTACGCCGAGCGCAAACCTATGCCCCGCGCTCGTTCCATTCCTCGCGCGTGACGCCGAAGCGCGCGGCCGGGTGCTCGCCGAGGTACAGGAAATCAGGCTTGCGCCGCAGCCCGCTCTTCTCGAGCACGCGGATCGACGCGGCGTTCCCCGGCTGCAGCATCGCACCGACGTCCGGGACGTCGTAATGCTCGAACGCGAACCGCACGACCGCGACCGTCATCTCGGTTGCGAAGCCTCGGCCCCAGAACACCGGCCGCACCATGTAGCCGACCTCGAGCCCGTCCGAGCCGGGGATGCGGCCTTCAAACAGCCCGCACGTCCCGACGAGTTCGCCGTCCGCGAGCCGGAACGCCCACTGGCCGAAGCCCTGCCGCGCCCAGTCGTCCACGAACCGGGCCAGCCGCTCGCGCGTCGCGTCGGCGCTGTGGACGACGCCGAAAATTGTCTTCTGCACCTCGGGATCGGACTCCAGAAGACGGAGACCGTCGAAGTCCGAGAGCGCGAGCGGCGTGCCGCGCAGGCGCGCCGTGACGATCATGCGATCCGCCGGAGTCCCCGCGCGGTCCGGTTCACTCAGCGGTCAACTTCTCCGAACACGGGATCCAGGGAACCGATCATCACGACCATGTCGGCGATCAGCTCGCCCAGCGCGATCTTCTTCAGCACTTGGAGGTTGTACATCGAGGGCGGGCGGGTGCGCACGCGCCACGGGCGGTTGTCGCCGTTCGAGACGACGTAGTAGCCCAGCTCGCCGCGCGGGCCCTCGACGGCCTGGTAGACGTCGCCCGGCGGGACGCGGAACGACTCCGACACGAGCTTGAAGTGGTGGATCAGCGCCTCCATCGACAGCGCGATCGTCTCCTTCGGCGGCGGCGCGAACTTCGTGTCCGCGATCTGCCACGGGCCGGGCTCGTCGAGCTGCTTGCGGACCTGGCGGATGATGCGCATCGCCTCGTCCATCTCGTCGAGCCGCACCACGAAGCGCGCGTACGCGTCGCCTTCGCTGCGAACGGGCAAGTCGAACTCGTAGCTCTCGTAGCCGCTGTACGGGAACGCCTTGCGGACGTCGTACGCGATCCCGGTCGCGCGCAGCACCGGGCCGGTCAGGCTCCACGCGACCGCGTCCTCGGGCGTGATGATCCCGACGTCGATCATGCGGTCCTGCAGGATCGGGTTCTTCTGCAGCAGCCGGCGCACGTCGCGCATGCGCGGCTGAAACATCGCGATGAACGCGTCGAGCCGCTCCAGAAAGCCCTGCGGCAGATCCTGCGCCAGTCCGCCGACCCGGATGTAGTTCGGGTGCATCCGCGCGCCACCCGACATCTCAAACAGGTCGAGGATGCGCTCGCGGAGGTCGAAGCAGTAGAAGAACCCGGTCAGCGCGCCGAGGTCGATGCCGCCGGTGCCGAGCCACACGCAGTGCGAGGCGATGCGCGAGAGCTCGCTCAGCAGCACGCGGATGCGCTGCGCGCGCACGGGGATCTTGTCGTCGATCCCGAGCAGCTTCTCGACCGCGAGGTAGTAGCACAGCGCGTTGGTCAGCGGCGAGAGATAGTCCATGCGCTCGATGACCGTCGACGCCTGCGACCAGAACAGGTTCTCGGCGCTCTTCTCGATCCCGGTGTGCAGGTAGCCGATCTCCGGCGACGCCTTGGTGACGATCTCGCCTTCGATCTCGGTGATGATCTGCAGCACGCCGTGCGTCGAGGGGTGCTGGGGCCCCATCGAGAGCACCATGCTGCTGTCGGTGCGCGCGACGACGTCGACGGCGTAGCCGCCGGCCGCCTCGGGTGCCGTGCTCGCCGTTGTCACTTCGGGTTTTCCTTCGTGTTGAGGTTCACCGGGCGCTCCGCGAGCTGCTCCGGGGCGGCCGCGCCGCCGGTCACCGTACCGCCGGGATGCTTCGCGCTCTGCGCGGCGGCGGCCGGATCGGCGGCACCGTGGAGCTCGTTGCGACCGCGCGCCTGCGCGATCTGCTTCTGCAGCGCCGCGGCGGTGCGGCCGGACGCCGGGGTCCCCGCGGCGACGTTCGACTTCAGCGCGAACGACGGGCGCGGCGTGCGCTCGCGCGCGGGACCGCGCAGCGGGTAGTCCTTGCGCAGCGGATAGCCTTCCCACTCGTCCGGCATCTGGATGCGGCGCAGATCGGGGTGGCCCTCGAAGCGGATCCCGTACAGGTCGAAGATCTCGCGCTCGGCCCAGTCGGCGCTCGGCCACAGATCGCTCACCGACGGCACCGACGGCGCGCGCTCCGGCACGCCGCACAGCACGCGCACGCGCTCGGGCGCGCCGACCTGCGCAGCAGTCGCCGGCTGCACGGGCATGCGCAGCAGATGGTACACGACGTCGAAGCGCGCCGGCTCGCGGCCGGGATAATCGACCCCGCCGATATCGAGCAGCATCGTGAAGCCGTCGTTCTTCAACCCTTCGAGGGTCGCGCGCACCTCGGCGGGCGTGACACGGACGATGCGCGCGTCGGCGATGTCGGGACGGACCGCGGTCGGGTCGAGCGCGGTGGCCCCCGCCGGCGGCGCTTGTGAGCTCGGCATGGTGTCCTGCGCCGCTCAGGCGCGGGCCAGGACGCCGCCGCGCCCGCCCGCTTTGATCTGCTGCTGGATGAGGTTGACGGCGTAGAGCAGGCCGTCGGGCGTCGGCGGGCAGCCGGGGACGTAGACGTCGACCGGGACGATCGTGTCGACGCCCTGCACGATGGCGTAGTTGTCGAACACGCCCCCGCTCGAGGCGCAGGCACCCATCGAGATCACCCACTTCGGGTCGGCCATCTGGTCGTACAGGCGCTTCACGATCGGCGCCATCTTCTGCGCGACGCGGCCCGAGACGATCATCAGGTCCGCCTGGCGCGGCGACGCGCGGAAGACTTCCGAGCCGAAGCGCGCCATGTCGTACTCGGGCGCGGTCGCGGTCATCATCTCGATCGCGCAGCACGCCAGGCCCATCGTCAGCGGCCACACGCTGGAGGACTGCGCCCAGCGGGCCACCGAGTCGACCGTCGTCAGGAGAAAGTCGCCGCCGCTCCCTAGCGCCACTGGAAACCGCCCCTCTTCCAGACGTACGCGTACCCGATCGCCAACACGACCACGAACATCAGCATCTCGGCCAGGCCGAACAGCCGCAGCGCGTGCATCTGCACCGCCCAGGGATAGAACGACGCCGCCTCGACGTCGAAGATCACGAACAGCATCGCGATCAGGTAGAAGCGGACAGGGAAGCGCCCGGAGACGTCGGAGGTCGGCTCGACGCCGCACTCGTACGCTTCAGACTTGACGGGGTTGGGCTTCTTCCGGGCCAGCACGCCCGGCAGGAGCGTGAACCCGAGGGATGCCACGAACGCGACGGCGAGATAGATAGCTACGGGACCATAGGGAGACACGACCTGAAGATATACACGAACCTCACCCGGCGCGCCTCCGTCCTCGGGCTCTTCGCCGTGCTGGCGGCCTGCGCACCCAACCCGAACGGCCAGGGCGTGACCGACACCGGCTCGGTGGTCGGCACGGTGGTCGACGCCAAGACGCCGACGCAGCCGATCAACACCGCGACCATCCAGATCGGAATCCAGGTGACCCGGCTCTCGCCCTCCGACCAAGGCCGGTTCACGGTCAACAACGTCCCGACCGGAACGCAGACGATCCAGATCAGCTCGCCAGGCTACAGCACGTACACGAGCCAGGTGGTCGTTCGCAAGAACCAGACCTCCGACCTGAACGTGATCGGACTGGCCTCGGCGACCGGGCTCTGAGCCTGCCGGCGTAACTTGGCCGGAACGTAACCGGTTCGTTTATCGCCTGGCCGGGGCGACGCGCGCATGTGAGGCAAGAAGCGCGTCGCCGTGTCGATCGGGGTGGCGAAACCGATTGCGCGCTCTTCGTCGAAGCGGGACTCGGCGATGCCGATGGCTTCTGGTTCTTGACCTCGGCGGGCGACCTCCGCCCCGATAGGTGATACCGCGGGACATCAGGGTAAATAAAAAGAGCTCTCGGCACGCTCGCCGGGAGCTCTCTTGTAGTGACCTAGGCTGTCGTGGCCATCATACTACAAGGAACTCTCGGCGTGAAGCCCTGCGTGGGGCTTGGAGGCGACGGGACTCGAACCCGCTGGCCAAAGGTGACAGCCTAGGCCACTACACCTGCAGCGCCCCCAAGCCGTATTTTCGCGAAGCGCACGGTCAGAATATCGCGAGCTTCTCTAAATTCGGATGACTTGGCCGAAATGTATGCGGTCGGTCTAACGTCTAGCGCGCTCGATACGGCGATGTGACGCCAAGAAACGCGTCGCCGTGTCGATCGGGGTGGCGAAGCCGATTGCGCGTTCTTCGTCGAAGCGGGACTCGGCGATGCCGATCACTTCGCCGGTCGTCGCGTCGAAGACCGGGCCGCCGCTTTCGCCGGGGATGATGGGCACGTCGATCTCCAGCGCGCCTTTGCGGACGCTCGCGATGCGGCCCGTGTAGAGCGAGACCGTGCGGCCCAGGTGCTCGTCCTCGAACGCGTCGGGGATTGGGTAGCCGAGCACGCCGATCGCCGTTCCGGGGACCAGCTTCGCGATGCTGCCGAGCTTCACGGCTTTCTGATTCTTCAGCGGGACGTCGACGATTGCGAGATCCTCGGTCTCGCCGGTCGTCGCGATGACGTGCGCCGGCGCGTGGGGTCCGTCGCCGATCGTCGCGACGAGGTCTTTCGCGTCGGCGACCACGTGCGCGTCGGTCAGGATGCGCGAGCCCCACGAGCCGCTCTCGACGACCACGCCGCTGCCGTAGGCTTCGTCCCATTCGCCCTTGTGCTTGTCCGACGGAATATGCATCGTGAAGAACACGACCGACGGATGGAGCTGCTGGTATGCCGTCACGTACCGGTCGTTCTGCACGGTCGTCGTGTGCTCGCCATGCGATGTACAGCCGGCCAGTGCCGCCACCGCCGAAACGAGCGCAACGGCGCAGCGGCCGCTGTGAAGATGACCGTAACTCCGGAGACGCACGTCGCTCAGTTCGCCCGGAGGCGTTGCGCGACCGCTTCCCGCAGGCGGTCGATGCCCTCGCCGGTGGACGCGCTGACCTCGACCGAGCCGGTCGGCAGGGCGGCGCGATGCGCCTCGTCGAGACGGTCCATCTTGTTGAACACCTCGATCACGGGCTTCTCGTCGAGCTTCAGCTCGCGCAGGATCGTCTCGACGGACGACTTCTGGCGCGGCCAGTCGGGATTCGCCGCGTCGTGCACGTGCAGCAGCAGATCGGCCGCGTCGAGCTCTTCGAGCGTCGCGCGGAACGCATTCACCAGCTCCTGCGGCAGCGCGGTGATGAAGCCTACCGTGTCGGCAAGGCGCACGTTCAGATCCGGCGCCACGTAGGCGCGGCGCAGCGTCGGGTCCAGCGTCGCGAACGGCTGGTCCGCGACGAACGCGCCTTCGTCCCGCCCGGACCCCGCGAGCCGGTTCAGCAGCGAGGATTTGCCGACGTTGGTGTAGCCGACCAGCGCGACGAACGGGTCGCGGCCGCGGCCGGAGCGCCGCGTCTCACGCTGCTTGCGCACTTCCTCGAGCTGCCGCTGCAGCAGGGAGACGCGCTGCGCGATGCGGCGCCGGTCGGTTTCGAGCTTCGTCTCGCCGGGTCCGCGCGTGCCGACACCGCCGCCGAGCCGCGAAAGCGCCGCTCCCGCGCCGATCAAGTTCGACTGCCGGTAGCGGAGTTGCGCCAGCTCGACCTGCAACTGCCCTTCGCGCGAGCGCGCGTGCTGCGCGAAGATGTCGAGAATCAGCATCGTGCGGTCGACGATCGGCAGCGGAATGACTTTCTCGAGATTCGTGCGCTGGCGCGGCCGCAGGTCGTTGAAGACGAACAGCACATCCGCTTTCAGCTCGTCCGCGCGCTCGGCGATCTCACGGGCCTTCCCGCTGCCGACGAGCGTCGCGGGATCGACATGCGGCAACTTCTGCACCACCTCACCAACGACGTTCGCTCCGGCCGCCTTCGCGAGCGCGGCGAACTCGGCCAGCTCGGGCGCCAGCGGCCGCTGCGGGTCCTGCAAGTCAACGGCAACGACAAGGGCGCGCTGCGGCCCGGCATCGGTCGGATAGAGTCGGCGATCTTCGGTCACGTCCGGACTTTCTCCAGCGTTGCGATGAGCCATGCGAGGCCGTCGTTGTAGCGGGGGCCGGGGCGTTCGAGGATGGCGGCGTCGGGGAGGGTGTAGACGCGGTGTTGCTTCACCGCGCGCAGTGCGTTCCAGGGCGGCTGCTTCAGAACGTCGTTCAGGCGGACGTCGGGGTCGACGACCAGGAGGTCGGGCTGGCGCGCGACCAGCGCTTCGGCGCTGTAGCGCGCGTACGGCGCGTTGACGTCGGCAGCGGCGTTGCGGCCACCCGCCATCTCGATCAGATTCGCAATGTACGAGCCTTTGCCGACCGTGAACACCGGAGCGGTGCCGAGGACCACGAACACCGCGGGCTTGCGCGCGCGCGGTTTCACCGACCGCACGAGCGTACTCGTACGCCGGTGGAGGTGCGCGACGAGGTCGATGGCGGCTTCGCGGTGACCGGTCAGCGTGCCGATCGCGATCAAGTTGCGGAAGATGTCCTCGTAGCTGTCGTCGCGCAGCAGCATCACAGGCACGTTCGCGCGGCGCAAGTCGCCCGCGAGGCGGTTCTGCGGCTCGATCCCGATCGCGAAGTCCGCGTGCAGCGCGACGATGCGCTCGGTGTTGATCGACGCGAACGTCGCGACGACCGGGAGGCGCTTCGCCTGCGGCGGGTAGTCCGTGAACACCGAGACGCCAACGACGCTCGGGCCCGCGCCGACCGCGAACAGGTCCTCCGTCATCGACGGCACCAGCGAGACGATGCGCTGGGGCACCGGCCCGGCAATCATCTTGGCCTCGGGCGCGTCGGGCCGCGCGGTGCACGACGCGAGCGCGACGGCCCCGGCTAGCGCGAAACGGCCAAGCAGCGCGAACGACCAGTACGCCGGGAACACGGGCATCCACTACGCCGGGAGCACCGGCGCACCTCGCGCGCGAGCGGCGGCGCGTCGCGATCGCGCGGCACACCGGAGGCATCCGCGGCGCCCGGCGGGAACACCGGGCGTCGAGTTCGCGTGCGCGGGAAGCCGGTGGGAATCCGGCACGGTCGCGCCACTGTCAGCGGGGAGCCGCCGCGCGTCACGGTCCGTGAGGACTGGAAGGCCGCGGCACCAGGCACCGATCCGCGAAGTCAGGATACCGTCGCGCGAACGTTTTCACCTCACCCTCGCGTCAAGGGAAGGATCTGAATGACGTTCCGCAATCTCGCGGCCCTGTGCGCCGCATTCTCGGCGCTCGGCGCCGCACCGCTGCTCGTGGCGACGCCGGCTCTCGCGCAAACCGCGCCGCAGCAGCCCGAACCCAATGCCTCCGCCAGCCCCGCGCCCGCGCTGAGCGAGATCGGCCGCGTCAGCACCAGCGACCGCCGCGACGAGCCGGCCGGCGCGACCAGCAAGACGACGTACGTCGTCACCAAAGCCGACATCGTGCGGCGCGGGTTCACCACCGTCGCCTCCGCGCTCGAAGATCTTCCGGGGATCGTCGTGTCGCGCTCCGGGCCCGTCGGCTCGCAGACCAGCGTCGCCCTGCGCGGCACGGGCGCGAACCAGACGCTGGTCCTGATCGACGGCCGCCCGCTGGCCGGCGCGCAGATCGGCACCGTCGATCTCGGCGCGCTGCCGACCGCCGGCGTCGAGCGGATCGAGGTCGTCGAAGGCAGCGGCGCGACGCTGTACGGCACCGGCGCGATCGGCGGCGTGATCAACATCGTCACGGTGCCGCGCGCGCGCCGCGACACGATCGCGACCCTGTCCGCCGCGACGTTCGGCGAGCGCGCGCTCGTCGTGGACGCGCCCAGCTTCGCGTTCGAGCGGCGCGTCGCGCGCAGCGATTTCGCGTACCCGGCCTACGGCGGCGATCCGGCGGGCGTGCGCAGCGACGTCGACCTCGCGTCGACCTCGCTGCGGGGACGCACCGCGACGCATCTCGGCGCGGTCGGGGTCGCGCTGGACGCCGGCATCGTGGCGCGCCACCTCGGCGCGCCGGGGCCGGCGGCGTTCACCACGCCGAACGCGCGGCAGGACGACGTCGATGCCGACGCGCGCGCGTCGTTCTCGCGCACGACGGCGCGCTCGGCCACGACCCTCGATCTCACCGGAACGCGCGAGTCGCTCGTCTTCCGCGACCCGGTCGCGGCCGAGAGCTTCACCGGGTCGCCCTTCGCGTTCGTCAACGCGGAGGCGCGCGTGCAGGCATCGCTGCGCAACGTCGTGCAGAACGCGGACGGCGCGCTGGTGTACGGGGTCGACCTCGCCCACGGCGTCGCGCGCATCGACGCCGGCGACGGAAACCCGCCGGTGCACGGCTTCGCGCAGACCGCGGTCTACGCGCAGGACCAGATGCGGATCGGGAGCGCGCTGCGCGCGTACGCCGGCCTGCGCGCGGAGCGCGACGGCGCGCAAGGCGGCGCGCTCGCGCCCTCGCTGGGCGGAACGTGGAACCTCGGCGACGGGCTCGCGCTGCGCGCGAACGCGTCGACCGCGTTCCGCGCGCCGACCGCCGTCGATCTGTACTATCCCGGCTTCTCGAACCCGAACCTCCGTCCCGAGCGGACGAAGAGCCTCGACGTCGCGCTGGAGAGCTCTCGCGTGCTCGACGGCGCGAGCCTCGGCTGGTTCGTCACCGCGGGGAACGATCTGATCGTCGCCACGTCGAGCAGCGTCGAGAACGTGCAGAAGTCCGTCGTCGCGGGGCTCACGCTCGATCTGCGCACGCGCCCGCTGAACGGCTTCACCGCGCGCGTGAACTTCACCGACCTCTACCGCGCGCAGAACCTGACCGCGTCGGAGCAGCGGCTGCCGCGCCGGCCCGTGATCGTCTCGAACGCCGAGCTCGCATACGTCGGCGCACCGCGCGCGCTGCTCGCCGCCGCAGGCATCGTCGCGCACTCGGTCGGTCTCAACGCCGATCCGTTCGGCGCGGCGCAGCCGTTCACGCGGGTCGACGCGTACATGCGCTTCCGTGCGGCGCCGCGTGCGCTGCTCACGCTGCGCGTCTTCGATCTCGCCAACGAGCGCTACGAGGAGATCGGCGGCTTCCCGATGCCTGGGCGCACCTTCGCGCTCGAGCTCTCGACGCGCTGACGCCGTGCGCGTGACGCGCCTGCTCGGGCTCGCCGTGCTCGTGCCGCTCGCGATGCTGATCGGCGTCGCGGTCGGCGGGGCGGCGCTCGAGCCGGGCGCGCTCGCGCAGGCGCTGCTGCATCCCTCGGCGGGCGGCGACGCGGGGACGATCGTGTGGCAGCTCCGCGTGCCGCGCGTCGCCATCGCGGCGACCGTCGGCGCGGCGCTCGCGCTGGCCGGAACGCTGCTGCAGGCGCTGCTGCGCAACCCGCTGGTCGACCCGTACCTCACCGGCGTCGCGAGCGGCGCCGGCGTGTCCATCGCGATCGCGGCGACGCTGGGCGTCGCGCCGATGATCGTGCCGCCGCTCGGGTTCTTCTCCGGTCTCGCGACCGCGGTGCTGGTCGCGGTGCTCGCGCGGCGCGGCCCGCGCCTCGACCCGGAGCGCCTCGTGCTGGCCGGCGTCTCGCTGTCCGCGCTGCTGAGTGCCGTCGTGACGCTCGCGATCGAACGGCTCTCGCGCGGCACCGCGAGCGAAGCGATTCTCGCGTGGCTCGCGGGCTCGCTCGCCGGACGCGGCTGGGGCGATCTCGCGGCCGCTTCGCCGGAAGTGATCGCCGGCGCACTGCTCGGCGCAGCGACGATTCCGGCGCTGAACGTGCTGCGGCTCGGCGAAGGACGCGCGGCGACGCTCGGCGTCGACGTCGTGCGCTTGCAATGGGCGCTGCTCGTCGCGTCGACGCTGCTGACGGCGGCGGCGGTCGCGCTCGCGGGGCTGCTCGGATTCGTCGGGCTCGTCGTACCGCATCTGGCGCGGCGCGTCGTCGGAGCGGACTTGCGGGCGCTCGTTCCGGCCAGCGTGCTCGTCGGTGCGTCGCTCGTCGTTCTCGCCGATGCGCTCGCTCGCACGCTCGCCGCGCCGGCTGAGATTCCGCTGGGAGTGCTGCTCGCCTTCGTCGGCGTACCGACATTCCTTGTGTTATATTTGCGTGGAGCAGCGCGCGCTTACGCATGATTCCCATGGATCGCGCGCCGGTTATGCCGTATCATCGAACGATGCGCTTTCATCGGGTCGGTTCTTCCTTTGCGGTCGTCGTCGTGTGCGCCGCGCTCGCCGCTTGCGGCGGCGGAGGCGGGGGCGGCGGCACCGGCGGTCCGCCGCCGGTCTTCCCGACCGCGACGCCTGTCGCCACCGCGACGCCGGTCTCCACCGCGACGCCGGTCGCGCAGGGCGGCTACGTCGCGCCCACGGGCGGCGTCACGCAGCTCGTCCCGGTCGCGAACAATACGTTCTCGTCGTCGCTGCTCTCGGCGTCGACGGACGGCACGTTCGTCGTGCAAAGCGCCGACGCGCCCGCCGAGCCGTCGGGGAGCACTCCCACGCTGACCGAGTACGACGTCACCGCCGCCGAGTCGGCGCCCGGGCAGAAGCCGTCCTCGGCCGCTCGCACGGTGTCCACGATGCGCACGACGTTCGCCGCGGCGCGCGCCGACGGCGCGGCGCTGCCGTACCGGCCGCGCATGGATCCCCGCGAGAGCGCGCTGCGCGCGACGGCGCAGCGCATCACGCGCTCGCTCGTTCGCGAGTCGGGCCGCAGCACGCAGTCGGTGCGCCGCCCGCAGGCGTTCACGACCGGCGCGACGCGCACGTTCCACGTCCTGCAGGGCACGATCACCGGGGTCGGCGGCGGCTGCACCGCGCCGCAAGTCTCGGTCGGCGGCCAGTGCTACCTGGACGTTCCGGCGACGCTGCAATACGTCTCGGCGCACGGCTACGTCTGGGTCGACAACGCGATCGACGCCAGCTACAACCTCGGCGCGGCCGACTGGCAGGCGACAGGGACCGCCTTCGACACCGACTATGCGCGGGAGACGGTGGCGTTCGGCCCCGCTTTCTTCAACGCGACTCGTCAGTACCAGCAGTGCGACACGTCCGGCACGCCGTTCAGCTCGCAGGCACAGTACCAAGCGCCGGTCGACTTGAGCGGAACCGATCCGCACATCAGCATCCTCGTGACGAAAGCCCTTGAGAACACCGGCGAGGGCGGCTACTTCTTCTCGCTGGACCTGGTCAACGACCAGGAATACAACTGCGCCAAAGCGCCGCACGCGCCGTCGAACGCGCTGCCGATGTTCGTGATCGGCGCCGACAAGTACCAGATCAGCAGCGGCACGACGGCGGACGAGTCGTACTGGCGCACGGTCGACATGCCGCGCTCGCTGCCGCACGAGTTCCAGCACTACCTCCACGCGATCAGCAAGATCTACATCCCGAACCTCGTCAACGGTGTCAACGGCTCGTTCGACGACGCGTTCGTGGACGAAGGCGACGCGATGCTGGCGCAGGACCTCGTCAAGGGAACGGGTCAGGACGTCAACGCGCTGGTGAGCGGGTTCGAGTACCTCTTCAATCCCGCGAACTTCTCGCTGACCGCGTTCACCGGCTACGACGCCGACCCGCTCGACACGTCGACGAACCCGGCCTACGGTTTCTTCCGCTCGACGGTTGGCAACTACGGCGCGGCCTACCTGTTCCAGCGCTACCTGTACGACCGCTTCGGCGGCGACGCCGCCATGCACCGGCAGTACGCCAGCATGACGTCACCCGCAAGCGGCGCCAACGTGAACCCGGTGGTCGCGGAGGCCGGCAACGGCGAGACCTTCGCCCAGCTCTACGCCGACTTCGCCGCGGCGCTGGCGGCGCGCAACGTCGCCTCGACCGATCCGCGCTTCACCTTCAGCTCGAACGTGACGCTGGTCGGCACAAAGCAGATCCCGATCCCCGGCAACCAGACCTGGGACATGGTCCTGAACGGTCCGCGCTCGCCCGACGACATCACGAGCGCGCACCCGAACTCGCTGCCGCGCATCAAGCTGACGGCCAGTTCGACGGCCAGCGCCAAGCTGATCGACGGCGCGACGCTGTTCTTCAACGCCGCGCCATCGGCGGGCTCGATCGTGTCGCTGAACTCCACGTCCGCCCCGAGCGGAAAGGTGGGCGGCGCGCTGGTGCAGGGACCGTACAACGACAACGGCTCGTGCCTCGGGCCGCCGCCGGGATGCTGATGAAGTGACGCTCGTCCTCGAGCGCGTCGAGATCGAGCGCGGCGGCCGAACGCTGCTGCGCGACGTCTCGCTGGCGCTCGAGGGCGGCGTCGTGGCCGTCGTCGGCCCGAACGGCGTCGGCAAGACGTCGCTGCTGCGCGCGATGGCCGGGACGCTCGTGCCCGCGGCCGGCACGATCGCGTTCGGCGGGACGCCGGTCCGCGCGCTCGACCCGCGCGAGCGCGCGCGGCGCATCGCGCTCGTCGATCCGACCGAGCCGGTCCTCTCGGCACTGACCGTCGGCGACGCGGTCGCCTCCGCGCGCTACCCGCACCACCGCTGGTGGGAGTGGGAAGCGACCGCTGAAGACGAGGCGGCGGTCGACGACGCGCTCGCGCGCACCGGCATGACGCCGTTCCGTGCGCGGGAGCTGGGCACGCTCTCGGCCGGCGAGCGCCAGCGCGTGTGGATCGCGCTGGCGATCGCGCAGCGCGCGTCCCTCGTGCTGCTCGACGAGCCGACGTCGCATCTCGATCTCAAAGCGTCGGTCGAGACGCTGCAGCTCGTGCGCGAGCTTGCGGCGGCGGGCGCGATCGTGGTCACCGTGCTGCACCAGCTCGAAGAGGCCGCCGCGTTCACCGACCGCGTCGTCGTCCTCGGCTGCGGCGGCGTGATCGCCGACGGTCCGCCGGAGACGGCGCTCACATCCGAGACGATCGAGCGCGCGTACGGCGTCGCCGTCACGGTGGAACACCGCCCCGACGGACTGGCGTTCCACCGCAACACGGCGCCGCGCGCGGGCTCGGCGCGCTGACCGCCGGGCGCTAGAACTTCACCAGCACCTGCGCGGCGACGCTCTGCACCGCGTTGCGCAGCGCGCCGCCTGAGTCGACCCAGACGGGCTGGTTCGAACTGTCCGCGCGGCCTTCGACCCGGAATACGACCGGGGTCGACGGCGCGTAGCTGAACGTCAGCGTCGTCTCGCGCCAACGCTGGTCGTAGCCGGTGCGGTAACCGCCCGCGTCGCCGAAGGTCTCGCTGCGCAGCGCCGCCGAGAGCTTCGGTGAGAGCTGGTATGTCGCGTAGCCGGCGACGCCGTTCCAGCTCGCGGTGCCGACGCCGGTCAGCGCGCCCGCCGCGTCGAGGATCGGCGCGTTCCGCTGGCGGCCGCTGTCATAGTTCGCCTGGAACGTCAGCTTCGGCGTCGCGTGGAACGTCGCGACGGCGTCGACCAGCGAGCGGCGGCCGAGCGGCGTCGCCGCGCTGAACGTCCACGCCGCGTTGCTGATGCGCTCGGTGCCGCTGTAGCCTTGCACCGCCACCGACACGACGCTGCCGTTGTACGCGATCCCGCCTTCGGCGGTCTTGGCGCCGGTGCCGTTGCCCTTGGTGTCGTCCCAGCCGTTGTTCACGCCGGCGACGAACGTCCACAGCGCGGTCGGCGCGTAGGTGAGCCGCGCGCCGGTGTGCGTGAACGGGACCGCGAACCCGAAGAG
>Ga0066662_10000671_pt1 | contig 15168 bp, 12 predicted proteins | sample GraSoiAngelo_111_FD_133939 | JGI IMG/M metagenome (GOLD analysis project Ga0066662, IMG submission 133939) | Grasslands soil microbial communities from the Angelo Coastal Reserve, California, USA - 14_0903_12_40cm | ecosystem: Environmental > Terrestrial > Soil > Grasslands | place: USA... | reverse complement strand
GAGAAGACGATCATGGAGTACATCGAGAATCAGAGATGGGACGATGATCAGGAAGGATTCAAGATCACCGTGCCGCGCGAGCCTTAAGCCGGCTTCAGCCGGAAGCGCTTAAGGCGGCTTCAGTCGCACATTAACCCACCGCCTTTCAGGCGGTGGTCGTTAAGCTGCTCAAAATTCGCTCGATATTTTCCAGATGCTCGTAAACATGATGGACCGTGCGGTTCAGCAGCAGATGGTAGACCAGCAGCGCGATTGCCGCTCCAATCACGCTTGCCAGCAGGGGCAGCGCATCCAGTTCCAAGAACTTCGATGCCGCCATTACCAGCGCGCAAATCACCCCGATCACAAGGCTGACCAGCAATGATGTGTACACCCCGGCGGTGGAGACAAACCGCGAATTCATCCTGGTAAGCTCTACTTTTTTGGGCCACTGCGCCGAGCACACGTTGCCGACGGCAAACTGCAGAACCAGGATGGCAAAGAATGCGATGGTGATGGTGATCACGGAGACCCACGCTACCTTGAGTGCCGCGCAGACAATCATCCCCACCAGAAGATACATTCCAGCAAAAATCGAAGCATGGGCCAGATTCTTGCCGAAAATCACCTTGCGTAGCGGCAGGGGCGAGAGCAGCCAGCGGCCGAATCCTTCGTTATCGAAACCGAAAATGTTATAGGCCATGTTGGGCACGCCTAACAGCATGATGGCTCCAAAGCCGCACAGCACGCCGGAGGCACTATGTGCCAGCGGGAACATCTGCCTCGCGCCTCCCCGGCCAAAGACAATAAAGATCAGGATGATGGCAGGGTAGGCCAGCGCGACCAGCATGCGCAGGTTCTGCCGAAGGTAGCGCATCTCTTTTTCAACGATCGCGCTGATCGTGAGATCGATTCCAGGCAGGCTCCAGCCGGGATCGACCTTGAGTTCGCGCCGGGCGGCATAACCCTCGGCATAGATTTCGCCCTGGTAGACCTTTCTTGACTGCCGCAGAAAAAGGAGCAGCGCGATGGCGGTATAGGCGAGCAGAATAGCCAGAGGCATTAGTTTCTCTGAAGCGCTTAGAGTGAGCGTCTCGAAGGTCGCACCCGGAGGAGAGACGCGGTTCACCGGAAGCAGCGCGGTGAGGATGGGCTTGAGCCGGCCCAATTTGCCTGCCCGTTCCAGGTCGCGTCCAACGAATTGGAAGAGCTGTGGAATCAGCATCAGTATGAGAAAGATCACGATCATCATCTCTCGTCCGCGGCGGGTGCTCTGGAAACGCTCCAGCAGGCCGATGATCACGCGATTGCACAAAACATTGAGGACGATAAAAATCAGGAACAAAACAGCAGCGAGCGGAGCCCATGCAGGCTTTTGCATCATGATGGCCAGCCACATGGCAAACAGCCATACCACGCATGTGATCGCAACCGGATCGCTGAGCCCGTACAGGCAATTCAGAAAAGAGTAGACCGGGAATCGTATCGGATAACGGGCAACCTCCCGAAAACTCAGGCCGGGGGAGTATCCCTCAAACAGCACCGGGCCAAATTGCCATATCACAAACACAACCCACAACAGCACGTTCATGAGCCACGGTATGCCTTGATTCAAAGCAGCGGTTGCTCCGAAAAAAAATCCGGTGCTGGTCAGCAATGCGAACCCGCCCATCAACACAGTCCCAAGGACCTGGACGATTACTTCTACCTCCCGGCCCGGACGCCTGAAGGAATTCACAAACAGCGTCCAGCGGATGCCGAGCAGCAGGCGCAGATGATTGGGTTTGGCTTCTATAGCCAGGAGAGCACCTCCACATCTTCCTTGACCCCCCCGACTACCTGAAGGAAGATTTCTTCCAGCGTCAGAGGAGACTGATCATGGCCGGCAACACGCACCCCGGAGCGCAGCTCGTCGAGCGAACCGCTGGCCACCAGGCGGCCATTCTGGATGATGCCGATATGCGTGCACAGCCGTTCCACCACTTCCAGAACATGGGATGTAAGAAAGATGGTACCGCCATGGCTGATAAAGCGCTGCAGCAGCCGCTTCAGCGTTGTGGCGGCAATGGCATCAACGCCTTCGAAGGGCTCATCGAGAAACAGAATCTCGGGGCCGTGAATCACGGCGGCAGCCAGTGCCGTCTTCTTCTTCATGCCATGAGAGTAGTCGGCCACCAGCTTGTCGGCGGAACCAGCCAGGTCCATGAATTCCAGCAACTCGGTGGTGCGCCGGACAGCGGTGGCGCGATCAAGGCCGTACATGCGTCCCACGAAATTGAGAAGCTGAGCGCCGGTAAGCCGCTCAAACAGCGCCAGGCCTTCAGGAACCACCCCGATGCGGCGCTTGAGTTCCACGCTGTTCTTCTCAAAGTCTTTGCCGAAGATGCGAATCTCACCGTTGGTGGGCCGCAGCAGCCCGGTCAGCATCTTGATGGTGGTGGATTTTCCTGCGCCATTCGGGCCGAGGAAACCGAAGAACTGCTGCCGCTCCACCGAGAGATGCAGGTTGTCAACGGCAACCAGTCTGCCGAAGGTGCGGCGCAGAGCTTGTGTCTCAAGTACAGTCTCAGCCATGTGCCGAATAGCCTATAGCGTAAAAAGCTATTATGGAACAGTAATATGCATAAAGATCGGGTGATCTGAGATCGGACCCGGTTGATGCAGGTTGCAATCCTGCAATCTCTTCTTGAAATCGTGAATGGCTCATTGAATCAGCGAACCAGCCCGCAACGCGGGTGGAACAGGTTAGCCGGTGCGTAAGCGCCGGGATCATCCAACAAAAATGACGGAGCGGAGCCCCGTAGGGGCGGCATAGCCCAGCAGCTTTCGATTTCAGGCGACTTTTTCCCGCTTTATAACGTCAAAGAATATGCATTCCGTTCTTGAGCTTATGATCTCGAAATGCGCGAATCCTAAGTGTCCCAAGCTGCTGATGCGTCTCGATGGGGGCCGCTTCTATGGGTTTCCAACCTCGAGAAAGCACATTGAGCATTTCTGGCTATGTATTACCTGCTCACGCCAATTCACTCTTACCCAGCAGCATGGGAAAGTAGAGTTGGTGCAGCGGCAGCATAAGAAGACAGCATAAAGCCGCTTTTAGCTCTCAGTGATGAGCTCTTAGCTTTGTGATCCGGAGTGCACATCCCTTCACGAAAACGTACTGGGACAGGGCTGCCGTCGGTCCTCTTAGGCTTGAAGTTTTCCCTAAGTACTAAATACTAAAAACTAACTGCTTGTCCTCCTCGCGTCGCTGCAGTGGACCCCGTATTTCCCGTAAAATGCAATCATGACCCGCCCACTTGTCGAAACCGCTCGGAAGACAATGCTGTTCAGTGAAATCCTGAGCATTGCCATCGACTCGTTCCGCACCAGCAAAGTGCGTTTTGCCCTGACGGCGCTGGGCATGGTCATTGGCACAGCTTCTCTGATCGTGGTGGTCACCATAGGGCTTACGGGCAAGCAGTATGTGATGAACCAGATCCAGGCTATTGGCGCCAACCTCATCTATGCCTACTACGAAGGCGGCAGCAACGCTTCCGTGAATACCGGAAGCAGCAATGACTATCTCACTGTGGATGACATGAACGCCGTGCTGCAGCAGGTACATGGCATTCAGGCAGCGTCGCCGATGGTGGAGATGCATGACCGCATTGCCGTCGGCGGAGGCAAGGAACGCGACCTGCTGGTACTGGGAGTGGCGCCCGCCTATTCCACGGTGCGTAACCTCGAAATTCTGAGCGGCAGGTTTTTCGATTCGCAGGATTCAATGGCACGCGCCAAGGTAGCTGCTGTCACGCAGCAGTTCGCAAAGAAAGTCTACGGCAGCGAAGGAGCAGCCATAGACAAAGACATCAAGATCTCCGGTATTCCTTTTACCATTATCGGCACATTTCGCGAGCGCGTAGAAACTTTTGGACAATCGGAGATCGCCGGGGATACCATCCTCATCCCTTACACCGTAAGCCGTTATTTCACCGGCAACGATGCCGTGAAACAGATCTTCTTCTCGGTTTCCGATGCCGGAGACGTACAGCGCGCCACTACTTCGATCCAGCGCGTCATCCAGTCGCGGCACCGTCCCCAATCGGTATATCGCGTTGAAAACCTCACGCAACTGCTCACCGTGGCCGCCAACGTTGCCAATGCATTTACGGTGCTGCTGCTCCTGATGTCGCTGCTGATCCTGATCGTGAGCGGTGTGGGCATCATGAACATCATGCTCGCGACGGTGCGTACGCGCATCCGCGAGATTGGCATTCGCAAGGCCATCGGCGCGACCAATCGTGAGATCAAGCTGCAGTTTCTGACCGAATCTGTGCTGATTTCTCTTACCGGCGGAGTGGTAGGCACCTTCATCGGTTTGGCGCTGCCCTTCTCCGTCAGGTTTTTCACCGAGTTCCGCATCCCCATTTCCGGCATATCGGTAGTCATCGCCATCTTTGTGGCTTCGCTGGTGGGCGTGATCTTCGGCACGGTTCCGGCCACGCGCGCAGCTCAGTTGGATCCGGTAGAGGCGCTGCATTACGAGTAAAAAGTAAAAGTAAAAGCCGGGCAGGTTCGCCCGGCTTCTGTAAGAAAGTTGTTGGATGGTATTACATTACAAGAGCCAAAGTCTCAAGCTCTTTGTGAAGAGCTTCGACATTGCATCCTGCGCCTTCGATTCTGCCTGCAGCATCCAAGGCTGACTCAGGTGAAATGCCGTAGCCACGTCCCGTCAGGAACAGCTTGAGCAGTTCTGCAGTCTGGAAGGAATCCAGCCCGCCCTGCAATAGCTCGTTCCGAAGCGCCGCCACTTCAGATACTGAGAACTTCTCACCCATAGGTCACCTCCGACCCTTACACCTTGCTTACTCACATTAGACACACATTGTATTGACTTTGTTGCAGAAAAAAGTAACGCCTCGGGAACCTTAGTAACGGAACGAAGGTAATTTGGTTGCCTTGAGCAGCAACTTTCTTCAGCAAAACTTTCCGCAACAGTTTCAATTTGGAACTCCAGTTACTCAGACATCTTGCTTATATGGACGTTGAAGTTCTGTTTCGGCAACAAAGACGTGAGCTCAAAAGCCCTGAATTTATCGCCTGTTTTCTCACTCTGGCGGTAAAGTCCAGGTTCACTCTCCACCACTTCATGCCGGGCTTGCCAGTCCTCCACAAACGTCTGCGCCGCTTTCATGGTGACCTCATCATGGTCGCCGGTGAAAGTAAGGGCTTCCGCCGCGTAAGACTGAAGAAGCTTAGGCCAGTACTTACTCAGTAAACTGTTGCTGGCGAATATATCGGCCCAGATGATTTTTCCTTTAACTGCAACTACCACTCCCACGGCGTTCTGATCGCGCAATTGCTTGATCACGCTTTCAAAGGATTTCTGCATGGGTTCCGTTATCGAATCCACCTGCTGCTTCACCGCTTGGTTATTGCGCACTTTGGCGTATGAAGTAGTGCTGTGCAGTTCACGGACGGTTATATCGTTCGCATTCTGACCTGCCGGCGCACCTGCGGTAACGCCGGGCGATGCAGCTACCATGTCGGCCAAGCCACCCTGCGAGCGACTTACCTCATCCCAGACCTTTTGCTGGTCTTTGGCGACCATGGCCTGCTTGCGCACACTGGGCTGCACCATCACCGAACCATTGGTGCTGAATTTAGGAGCACTTTCGGTCCAGCGGCCATGCTCCACGCAGAACACTGAGAGATCGACCGGGTCGCTTTCCGGAGGAACAAGCCTGTCCTTTCCGACTACCCGGTCCTGCTGGCCACCAGTGACCACCTCACCGGCCAGCAGGATCAGCGGAAGCTTGGAATTGTTCACCAGCACCAGTCGGTTGACCTGCGCGCCAGATTGCAGCGGCATGGTGTGACCCCGGCGGAGCATGGAATTGATTTTGCCTACCTCGGTAACCGTTACGTCACCCGAACGGATTCCCTCATCAAGGGTAAGAAACCCGCTGGTGTCATGGACTTTCGTGGCAACTACTGGAAAAATAGTGAGACTGCCGTGGGAGATCGGCGCCAGAACCTTGAAATCGCCACTGATAGCATCTGTGCCTGCCGCTGCGGGCGCGGGCCGCAAAACGAGCAACAGCACAGCTCCGAGGGTCATCAATGTTCCCAAGAGCAATGCACTTTTCATGAACTTCCCCTCCACTGAGGTGGGAACGCAAAAAGGCAGACTTCTTGCGGGTAAAATTGGTACTATCCGCTGATACATGAGCTTGGGGTCCAAACCGGCAGAGGCTGCACCTTCTATGCTCCGCGAGCTGTTTGAGAAGAGCGGAGGAGGGCGCTATGGCCTGACCACGGCCACGTTCGAGGTTGTCCTTGAACAGGTGGCGGTGAAATACGCCCCTGGGTGCACCCAGCAGCAGAAACTGCAGCTCTGGCGCGAGTTGCGCCTGGAAGAGCTGGCCCTGGCCCGGGGATGCGCTGCCGGCCATGAATATGCATGGCAGGAGTTCCTCACCCGCTACCGGGAAAAACTCTATGACATTGCCCGGGGCATCACTAAAGAAGATTCCAGCGCCCGCGACCTGGCCGACTCGATTTATGCCGACCTTTACGGCATGTCTGAAAAAGAGGGCCGGCGGGTCTCCCGCCTGAACTTCTATATGGGCAAAGGCTCGCTGGAGGGCTGGCTGCGCACCGTAGTTGCACAGGAATTTGTGAACCGCTACCGCAAGCAAAAACGCCTGGTAAGTCTTGAAGAAGAGAATGAAGAAGGAGTACAGTTTGCTTCGCCTCAGTCTCCAGCGCCCCAGATGGAGGATGGCCGGCTGAGTTCCGCTACGGATGAGGCCCTGAAACAGCTTAGCGCCGAAGACCGGCTGATCCTGGCGGCCTATTATCTGGACGACCGTACTTTGACCGAAATCGGGAAGATTGTGGGGGTGCATGAGTCCACCATCAGCCGCAGGCTGGAGAAACTACTGAAAAACCTGAGGAAACAGGTCATGGCCGGGCTTCAGGCCCGGGGAATGAACCGCGGACAGGCTGAAGAAACCCTGGATTCCGATGTACGATATTTAGTTGTGGATGTGAGAAGAAGGCTGCAAGAAAACCGCCCTGCAGCGTTCCAAAGAGATAAGGGTTTAGATTGAAAATGCAGGATATTCGTAATTTGTTGCGTCAGCGACTCGGGGCCATACCGGAGCCACAGGCCCACCCCGATCCTGACATCCTGTCAGCCTACGCTGAACAGGTATTGACACCGGCAGAGCGGAATAAGATCCAGGATCATCTTGCCGCCTGCTTCCCCTGCCGGGAAGTAGTGGCTCTCAGCCTGCCTCAGTTGCAGGATGAGCAGGTAGTACTAAGGCCTGCGGCCCGGTCCTGGGCTCTGGGATTCCGCTGGGCTGCCCTGGCGGCTATGATCGTGGTCATTATCGGCCTGGCCGTATGGCAGCCTTGGCGAGAGGAACGCCCAAGTTTCACTACAGCTTCGAATACGCCTGCCAAGACGGCGGATACAACAACTGCAGCCACGACGATATCGCAACCGGCAGCTCCACCATCCTCTGCTGCCCCTGCCGCCCCTGCTGCTGCCCCCGGGAGTCCGGCAGTAGCGACACGCGGAGAATCCCAGCCTGGCCTGACAGCCCGCAGGCCGCAAAGTGAGCCCTTGCGGGATAAAAGTTCGGCTGTCCTCTCATCGAACTTCGGCGGTTCGCAACCTTCAGAGATGGCGAAGACTATGAGGTCGACCACCATCGGCGGTCGCATCCCAGGCGTAGCGGGGCCGGCCAACATGGCCGCCAATAATAATCTAGCGACCAACAACGCTGCTGCAAATAACAGCCATGTGGCGCTCAATAGCTCAAACAACGTAGAGGTCTCCGCAAGCCGTGCGGAGGTCTCCGCGCCCACTCCCAAAACACCAGCTCTGCTCACTGCGGATGCGTTTACTCCCTCGCGGGCCGTTCCCCCGATTTCTGCAGCGAACATCGGCAGCATCGCCATGGGTGTAACTACCGACCCGCAGAATAAACCCGTGGCGGCCGCCCCTGCGCCCCCTCAGCCGAGTCCGGGAAAACTTCACCAGGCATGGACGTTTGTGTTAAAAGCGCCGGGCAAAGTAGCTGGCGCTGCCGAGAAAACAGAACCTTCTGCCGGTGCCGGTGCGAATGCCTTTGCCGCAGGCCGTGTGCGCTTCGATCCGCATAGCGCTCTAAGTGATCATGCCAATTCCAGGGTCGATGCCATCCAGATTCATTCCAGCCAGCTTCACTGGAGCATCTCTCCGGAGGGCAAGCTGATCAAGTCGGAGACTCGCGACCAGTGGCATGAAGCCTATCCGCAGGACCAGGATCTGCAGTTCCGCACGGTATGGACTGACCCCAACGGCCACGAAATCTGGGCCGGTGGAAGTCACCTGACCATCATCCACTCGTGGAATGGCGGCGTGAATTGGCAGAAGATGCAGTTGGACCAGGCTGTCGATTCCGGTGACATAACCAATATCTCCATTGATGACGGCAGTGTTCTGGTGAAGACCTCCAACGGCCAGACCTTTGTCAGCCACGATAAGGGAGCCACCTGGGTGCCGCTGAAGCAGAATCAGCCAGCACAGCAGCCCAAATGACGGAAGACTGCCTTCTCGCTCAGTGAGTCATCCGGAATGGTAAATGGGTAAGTTGGTAAATAAATAAATGAGCCGCATGGGCTTCATTTAACCATTTACCAATTTACTCATTTACCCATTTCTGTTGAGCTTATTGACGCATTAAAAGGAAAGTGCCGATTATGCAGAGACGAGCGACCCAATCTTCTCGCCTTGGACCACACGCTTGATGTTTCCCTGAACATTCAAATTGAAGACGATGATTGGCAGGTTGTTCTCGCGGCAGAGAGAGACGGCCGTCGCGTCCATGACCTTGAGGCCGAGCTTGAGCATATCGAGATAGCTGATGGTCTCGAACATCTTGGCGTCTGTGACCAGCCTTGGGTCGGCGTCGTAAATGCCGTTCACACGCGTAGCCTTCATGATCACATCGGCCTTGATTTCAGTGGCACGCAACGAAGCTGCGGTGTCCGTTGAGAAATAGGGATTGCCGGTGCCGGCGGCAAAGATCACGATCCGTCCTTTTTCCAGGTGCCGCAAAGCGCGGCGGCGGATATACGGCTCGGCCACCTGGTTCATCTCAATGGCGGACATCACCCGGGTGTAAATGTTTTGTTTCTCGAGTGCATCCTGAAGCGCCAGCGCGTTGATAACTGTCGCCAGCATACCCATGTGGTCGGCGGAGACACGATCCATGTCGCGTGCCTGCTCGGCCACTCCGCGAAAGAAATTGCCGCCGCCAACCACCAGGGCAATTTCTACGCCGAGTTTGTGAAGATCGCTGATTTCAGCGGCCATGGAATGGATGCGGGTGGTATCGACACCGAACCCTTTTTCTCCGGCCAGGGCCTCACCGGAGAGCTTGAGCAGGATCCGTTTGAAGGCAAGAGGCATTGAATTCAGTATAGCAGCGCAGAAGGCTCTTGGCTTTGGGCTCTTGGCCTTTGGCTTTTGGCTCCCGCTTCGTATCTCCTTTTGTTCCTTTGCATCCGTTGCAGTAAATCGGCACAAGAATGCTATTTCTTGCTCAACTCCGCTACCCGCTTTTCTGCCATCTCGCGCAGGCGTTTCTTCTGCGCGTCTGAGAGTGTGGAGTCACTATCGAGAAGAGCCAGCTCTTTGCGCGATGTTTCCAGCGACAACTCCGGTTGAGAAGCATTCCTGTATCTTTGCGCCAACTCTTCATACGGTAGCGCGAGCGTAGGCCACTGCCTGGTCGCCAGCGCCATTACCTTGAGCGCATCACCGGCCCGGTTTTGATTTTCCAGGTAGCCGGCCAGCATCTGCAGGCTGTGCAGGTCGAGCAGGTCGGATTCAGGGTTTTTCTTCCTGTCTTCGTAGAATGCCTGCTCGGCCTTCTCCCATCCGGAATCAAGCACGATCTTCTGAAAGCGCGTGAGGTTCAATGGGATGCTGACGCCCGGCTTAATGAGATTTTTGCCCACCGCAAAATCGAGCAGCGTGGGATAGAACTGCACAAAAGTATGATCGACTGCAGCATTTTCGCTGTGGCACTTCAGGCAGCCGTTACCTGCGGGAAAAGCCGCCGCCATACTCTCGCCAGGGTTGAAGTTGTAATAGCTCCACTCCTGCGGGCGCGATGAGTCTTTCACTTCGATATCGAGTCCCATATACGCGTTCTGGTAATGCCCGCCCTTGTTGATGGAGCCATGCGTTGCCGGTGAGTAAATCTCCACCACGTACATGCTCTTGTCAGGCCACTTACCGCTGCTCTTGAATTCGCGGTAAGCCTCAGGTGATACGTATACGTTGGTGAAGAGCTGCGGGCCGCCTGTGCCTGTGGAGTAATTCATACCCAGCCCGGAAGTCAGAAAGACCCATTCACGATAGTTGGCTGGAAGCGTGAGCTTGCCGTCAGCTTTGTAGACCGGCTGGTTAGGCGTGGCGGCGCTGACGGGTACTTGATGTGTGAGCAATGTTGCAAATACTGCGGCAGCGGCGATCGTTACAACGAGGACGGCGGCTTTCTTCATAAGTTTCTCCTGCTAGTGTCGCCCCTCCGGGGCTTTATCTTAATTTCTTGCGAGGCATAAGACGTTCCAACTGCGTAATTCGGTATTCTTCCGGGTTCTCTGCGGTAAGGGCCGATCTATTCCGACCGCAACGCGATGAGCGGGCTTACACGCATCACCCGTCGCGCCGGAACATAGCTGGCCACCAGGGCCACGGCAATCAGCACCAGGGTGACACCCAGGAATGTTGGCGGATCTTCGGCAGAGATGCTGAACAGCAGTTTCTGAATCAGGCGCGAGCCCCAGAGCGATGCCACCAAACCGATGGCCAGGCCTGCTCCAATCACCTTCATCCCTTGCGTGAGCACCATGCCCAGCACGTCAGTGCGTTGCGCGCCCAGCGCCATCCTTATTCCAACTTCACGGGTGCGCTGGCTCACCAGCAAAGCAGTCACGCCGCTCAATCCGGTGGCGGAAATAATGAGGGCTAGCGCTGCAAACAAAGCCAGCAGCAGGCTGGTCAGCCTGGTGGCCGCAACTGCATCGCCGCGCAACTCGTCGAGTGTTTTTATATTGGTGATGGGCTGCTCCGGATCGACGGAAAAGACCGCCGACCGCAACTGCTCCACGTGGTTCATGGGATCATCGCTGGTTTTCACCAGTATTGTTCCGGGATTGGGTGAAAGATCGAACGGCACGTACAGAGAATCCACCGCGTCCTGATCGAGGCCGTACTGCTTCACATCACCCACAACTCCGACAATCGTGATCCACTGCTTGTCATCACCGGCGATTCGCCTGCCGATGGGGTCTTCGTTGGGGAAATAGTGGCGCGCCAGTGTCTGGTTGAGGATCACCGCAGGCTTGTCAGCGGTGTCCTGGCGGTCAAAGAGCCTGCCTTGGATCAGAGGAATGCCAAGCAGGGGGAACGCTTCCGGCGTGGCAACAATCATGTCTGCGCGCGGGCGTTGCTGCCCATCCAGTACCGGACGGCCTTCAATCTCAAAGGAAGCAGTCATTGGTCTTCCCGGCGCAAGCGGCGCCGCACTCGCGGCTACCGACTGAATCCCGGGTGTGCCTTCCAGCTTCTGCTTCACACCATGAAAGAAGTTTTTGACATCGGCATCTTTCTTGTACTTGCTGAAGTTGAGAGGCACATTGGCTGTAAGAACATTATTGGAGGTGTAGCCTGCATTCACATGCTGCAGCTTGACGAAGCTGCGAATCATGAGCCCGGCGCCTACCAGCAGCATGAAGCTGAGCGCTACCTGGCCCATGACCAGGACGTTGCGCACCATGTGTTTTGTGCTTCTCTGGCTGGAGTTCGATCCTTCTTTCAGTGAGGGCAGCAGATCAAGCCGCTGAAAGAACGCCGGAATGGATCCAAACACCAGTCCGGTGGTTACCGACAATCCAAGCGCGAAAAGCAGCACCGGCACGCTGATGCTGACCTCGGCGGCGCGGGTGGTGAAGCGCGCCACAAAGCGAACCAGCAGATCGAGCGAGACCGAAGCCAGAAGCAGCCCGAACACGCCTCCGGCCAGTGAGAGCAGCGTGCTTTCGGTGAGAAGCTGCCGCGCCAGCCGTTTGCGGCTTGCACCCAGGGCTGCGCGCACCGCGAGTTCCTGCTCACGATGCATGGTGCGGGCCAGCGCCAGGTTGGCCACATTGGCGCAGGCGATCAGCAGCACCAGCGTCGCGGTCGCCAGCAGCACCAGAAGCATGGGCCGCACTTTGCTGGTGAGCTGCTGATGAAGGCCATTGAGCCCCGCAGTGAAACCCAGAGCAGCGGGATAGTCTTTGGGATAAGCCTGGGCCATGCGGGCGGCAATAGAGGCAACGTCTGCGCCCGCTGCCTGCATGGAAACCTCAGGTTTGAGCCGTCCGAAAAGTCCCATCATGTGGTGGCTGCGATGGGAAATCATGTCAGGACTGGAACGAAATGGACATGCCACAGTGGTCATGTAGACATCGTTTTCGCGCGGATACTGCGGAACGGGCGGCAGCACGCCGACCACCGTATGTATCTTGTCGTTCATGCGGAAATGCCGGTTGACGATTGCCGGATCACCACCGTAGTGCGTCTTCCAGTAGTCATAACTCAGCACCAGCACCGGGTCGGCGCCGGGTTTGTCATCATCATCGGTGAAGAAGCGGCCCAGATAGGGCTTGATTCCCAGCATGCCGAAGAAATGCGCCGAGACTACGCCGGTGCGCACGTCAGTGGGTTGGTTGCCGTCCAGCAGAATGAATGACATCTGGTGATACTCTTCCACCTGCGCCAGCGTTTTGCTTTGATCGCGATAATCATGGATCTCCTGCACCGAGAAGGCAATGTTGGCCGCGTTGCTGCCCTTTGCAAACTGCTGGTTCAGCACCACCAATTCCTGTCCCTGCGCATACGGCAGCGGTTTCAGGAGCACTCCATAAACCACGCTGAAGAGCGCAGTATTTACGCCAATGCCCAGGCCCAGGGCAAGAATCGCTACCAGAGTAAAGCCAGGGTTCCTGCGCAGAATGCGCAGACCGTAGCGAATGTCCTGCATGAAGCGGTCGAGCCAGTTCCAGCCCCACACCTCATCTGCCTGTTCGCGCACGCGCAAGGTGTTGCCGAAGTCGCGACGCCCCTCTTCACTCATCATCTCGCGGTGAAACTCCACATCGTTGGCAAGCTCGCGTTCCAGCCTGCGTCGGTTCAGCAGGTAATAAATACGCCGGAAAAATTCACCCATAATCCTCCTTCATGCGCGGGAGAGCACTGCCTGAATGCCTTGTAATATGCGGTCGAAATCGTCCATTTCAGCCTGCAACTGTTTGCGCCCGGCCGGAGTAAGACGGTAGAACCGCACCTTGCGATTAGTTTCGGAGATGCCCCACTCCGCTGTCATCCAGCCTTTCAGCAACAGCCGCTGAAGGGCGGGGTAGAGAGAACCTTCTTCCACCTGGAGCAGTTCCTTGGAAAGCTGGTGGATGCGCTGGGCAATGGCGTATCCGTGCAGCGGGCCGGATTGCACCACGCGCAGAATCAACATGCCTAAAGTGCCGGGAAGCATTTCATTCTTAGCCATAGATCACAAAGGCCTAGATTCTCTATGCCTAGATAAGACTTGTCAATGGAATTTTGGTGAGCAGAATATTTTTTACTGCTTTCCTTTTTCTCCCTTGGGGTCCTCAGCGCCTTGGCGTGTGAGTCTTTGTGGGTACCAAAAGGATCATTTGCCGTAGTGGTACGGGGCTGAGTGCTGATTGCTGACTGCTATTGCTTGCTTAATTATGACCACCTTGGCAATCCCACAAAGGGGTACAATTCTTCCAAAGCAGTAGAGGGAAGGGAGTCCGCAATGCCTACTCATCTGCAACGTCCCGGGATTCTTCTTGTTTTCTTTTTCGCCGCCTGCGCCGTTCTCAGCTCACAATCGGGAAATTCAAACGCATCAGTAACCGATACTCAACCCCCTGCAGTCGCTTCGCAGCAACCCGGCGCCACTACGCCGATCGTCCGTGCGAACACTCGTCTGGTGATGGTGGACGTGGTAATACGCGACAAAAAGAGTGAGTTCGTCCCTGATCTTCAGGCCTCCGATTTCAGGGTGACGGAAGACGGCAAAGAGCAGACGATCAGCCTTTTCAGTTTGCAGCAGGGTTCTTCTGAGCCATTTGCGCTGAATGCATCTACCCTTCCTCCCAATGTATTTCGCAACACTCCCAAATACCATCCCAACAGTGCGCTGAACGTGATCCTGCTTGATGGATTGAACAGCAGCCTGCTGGAGCAGGCCTATGTACGCAGCGAGATGATCAAGTTCCTGGAAAAACTTCCTGAAGGTCATCCGGTCGCCATCTATATGCTGGGAAAGAAGCTGCGTCTTCTGCAGGATTTCACCACCGATCTGGGTGAATTGAAGAAAATCATCCGCACATTCAAAGGAGAGAGTCCCAAGGCGCTGGCAAGCGCCGGCAGCGCTCCGGAGACTCCCCTGGCTTTTCAAGGTTTCACTTCAATGGCCGCCCAGGATATGGGGCCCTGGTTCAGGAACCAGGTCGACAGCTTTGCCCAGGAGCATTCATCTGACCAGATGGATGAACGCCTGAACCGCACTATGGCCGCATTGAACTCACTGGCGCGCATGCTGGCGGGTTACCAGGGAAGAAAAAACCTGATATGGATTTCAGACGGGGTTCCCCTGAATATTGTGCCGGGCGCTCAACTGCCTCAGAAGATCGATCCCAGCTACAACAAAACCAACGAGCAGCCGGCGAACCCCAACGATATCTCTCATGATGCCGGGCCGGAGTTGAACCGGCGCAACTATTTCGACCAGCTAGGACTACTGTGCAATACGTTTGCCGATTCCCAGATCGCTGTCTATCCCATCGATGCCCGTGGACTGGTAGGCGATGCATTCGCCAACGTCGCCCACAACGTAAGCGGCCAGGGAGCGGCAGGCGGGCTGCTTCGCTCTGAGTCAGCGCAGTCGGAAGAATTGTTCCAGGCGCACACCAACATGCTGACCATGGCCGAGGCCACAGGGGGCAGGGCAGGGCAATCGCATTTGAAATTGGGCTGAACCACGATTGCCACTTACATATGGATCTGGCAGGCATGAAGTTTCTCGTAGGAGGGATTTCATGCCGAGCAAAGAAACGCTGGAGCAGTTT
>Ga0066662_10000670_pt1 | contig 15172 bp, 21 predicted proteins | sample GraSoiAngelo_111_FD_133939 | JGI IMG/M metagenome (GOLD analysis project Ga0066662, IMG submission 133939) | Grasslands soil microbial communities from the Angelo Coastal Reserve, California, USA - 14_0903_12_40cm | ecosystem: Environmental > Terrestrial > Soil > Grasslands | place: USA... | reverse complement strand
GTCGGTCGTTCCGATTTCGGATTGTTTCACAGTGCCTTCGGCCTTGGTTAAAAGTCGTTGCGCTATCAAGTCCTGTAAAGAGTCGGATGTTTCCATAAATAATTTGATAAAGCAACAACATTCTCTCGCCTCTGTTGTTGTCTAATAATTGTTAGATAACGTCTGATAATGTCTAGCATTTGGCTTCCCCTTTATTCATAAGGTTTTAGAGCTAATTTTCTTGAGTCGGAGTACGGAAGAATTTGAGTTGAGGTACGGTATTTCTTGAGTTGAGGTACGGAGCTTCTTGAGTCGGAGTACGGAAGAATTTGAGTTGAAGTACGGTAAGATTTGAGTCGGAGTACGGAGCTATCGCTACTGACTACACACCCGATTTATATCGGTGACACGCCTGTTGGACAGCAACAGTGCCGATAGTTTCATAACAAATTTCAGGATTGTTCTATTGTCTTGGTTTCGTGAGAGACCCAAAAGTAAATTCATTATACCACATTGCAGGCCGAGAGCGGGGGATCGCCAATTCAAGTGTCTTGTCGCCTCTGTCATCTTGTCCCAACCCGAAGCCAAGAGCTTCGGCAAGATGATCTCCGAAGGCTCCCGGACGATCCTCATAGCGCACGGCCTAGTAGGGTGAAAGTCGGCTTACGCTCCGATTGCAATAGCGTGTTGGGCGAACGCTTTACCTGGGGTCTCAACCCTACACTCGACGCCTCAGTTAGCAAAAGGGAAGACTCCGGGAGCTTGCCTTCCATTATAACACTTCGACGCACGGACTCTTGACAACCTCTTATCAAACCCTCTCAAAACTGGCACTCTTCCGGTAACACATCGAAAGGGGGAATGGTATGGAAACTAAGAAAGCTTGGGTTGATTTCAACCTCATCAAAGCAGCCGTCACGATGGAAATGCTCATCGTCCAGTACGGCATCACCGGACTCGCGCGCAACGGCGACGAACTGCGCGGGGTCTGCCCCGTGCATCAAGGCAAGAGCAAGCGGGAGTTCTCGGTCAACCTCACTAAAAACACCTTCTGCTGCTTCGCCCCGACGTGTAAGGCGCGGGGCAACGTCTTGGACTTCGTTGCCAAGATGGAAAAGTGCTCGGTGAAAGACGCTGCGCTGAAGATAGATGAGTGGTTCAAGGTCACAGAGCAGGAAGCAGGGGAGAGTGAATCTCTTGCCCAAGAAAGCCCAACGGCTGGCGGCATAGATTCGACGGCTGCTGCCCTCGTCGCGGAAATTGAAACGCACGTCTCACGCACGCTCTATCACGCCGCTTTAGCCGAAGCCAAATTCTCGGCCCTCAAACAACTCCTTCCAGTTCGTTAATTCCCTTCACCGCTAACCAGCACGCAAAGCCAAATCACACGGCTTAAGGATCGCCCCGGCGACTCTTCAGGCCGAACTATGTTTTGCGCTTGGCGCAAAACCACACTGAAACGAAAGGCACTAAAATGGAAACTCTTGAACGGTTGGAAAATAGGGGAGAGGTTGAACCGGAAGTGTTACCGCCGGTCAGCGGCACGCTCCTCTCGGACGGTCGAAAGACGCAGAAAATAACGCGGGCGGAGCTGGCGTTGCTATCAACGCCGGAGGCGACTGAAACCTTTCAACCGATACCGCACGCGCGTCTCATCGAAAGCCTCGAAGAGTCGCTAGCCTTCCGATACATCCAGATCGTGCGCGAGGAGTACGCGGTCTCATTCGACGGCATGAAGCTCTTCGGGCTAATCGAACTGAACGCAGAATTTCAAGGGGTGCGCTTCGCCATCGGGCTTCGGAACGCTAACGACAAGTCCATGCGCTTGGGGCTGGTCGCGGGCTACCGGGTCTTCGTCTGCGACAACATGGCGCTCGGCGGCGACTTCAAGCCGCTGCTCGCCAAGCACTCGAAGCACTTCGATCTGATCGAGTCGGTCTCCATCGGCGTGGATCGGATTCACCGGGGCTTTTCGGACTTGCGGGAGACGATCAACCTGATGCGCGCCCGTCGGCTCGCGGAGGACGAAGCCCGCGCGCTCATCTACCGGGCGTTCATGGAGAACCGCTTTCCGGTGAAGCTCCTAAAAGCGGTACACCGGGAGTTCTTCGTCGCTCCCTCCTATGACGAGTTCAAACAGCCAACGGTGTGGAGCCTGTCGAACGCCTTTACCACCGCGTTCAAAGAACTCGCGCCGGTACGCCAGTACGAAATGACGGCCAAGCTCGGAAAGTTTCTACAACCTTACGCCAAGACTGCCTGAGCAATCATGCGGTCTTCGCCTCTTTGCAGCCGTTCGCTCTCAATGAGTGAACGGCTGCTTTGTTAACTTTTTCTTGGACTGATTCCTTATTACGGCTTCTAGCCGGGGGTGGGTGGGCCGCCGCCGCACACAAAAAAAGCAGGGCTGATGCCCTGCTCTCCTTCATTAAAATGGACTGTTAATTCGTATTGAAGAATGCCTTTTCTAAATTTGATTGGCTGCGCTCTGGTGGTGATTGATGTAGCTTTAATTTGTCGTAAGCAAAAGCTACGGCAAAGATGGCGGCTGAGAGCGCAATAACTATGAACGCTAGAACTTTAATATTCTCCTTCATTACTTCATTTGTTATCAGACCTGTAAGGCTTCTTTGATTTTCTTCAATTCCCTTTCCAGCTTCACAACGCGCTCTTTCACATCAAGGCGTCCCTGCAAGTCCACAAAGCCGTCATTGACCATGCGCGCCAGACCTTCAATCTGGTCGCTGCTGTAAGCCATAAGATACTGCGTCTGCTTTTCGAGGTCGGCTTTGGTGGCGAACTTTTCTAATTCCTTCTTGGTGGCAAGACCTTTGAGATCGGCTTTGGTGGCAAGGCTCTTGAGCGCCTTATCAAAATATTCTTTGGTGAGATTCATAAAGTGAGAATTTAATTGTGTAGGTAGCCTAGCAAATAGGCTGAGCAGGTCAAGAGGGGAGAGAGTAGGTTTCCCTACCCCCTCCCTTCACGCTTCAGGACTGCTGAAAGCGCACCGGGCGTAAAGTGCAAGTCGCGCTCAATCGGCAAGCCCAAAGGCCCGCGCGCTGATTCAAGCTCCGAAAGCAGGAAGTAGCCCCACTCCCTTTCCAAGCCTAGAACGTAGCCGAAAAATCGGAAGTCCTCGCCATCTGGTTCGCCCTCGGTGGCATACCACGTCCAGCTTGAATCAGGCGTGAAGTATTTGACCTGCACGGTCGGGTCGCTGTTGCCGTCCTGTGAATAGAGCTTAGGCAAGCTCTCGCGCACTTCTAGCGGTAAGAGTTTCATCGTGGCCTCCTTATGCAGTTGTTCGGATTGTTTGAGTTGGTGAGAGACGGACAGACTGCATAAAGCCTAGCATTACTGGTTAATCGGTCAAGGGGCCTCCGGCTAGGCGCGGAAAGCCCCTCGAAGCGCTATTTACGGGCGCTGTAAGGCCTCTGGAAGCCTCTGGGACGGGCGTTTTGGCCGTTATGGTAGCTTTCCAGCACCTTTTCCCGGATTGCCCTCCTAATCAGCCCGGTTACGCTCCCTAAGCCTTCCACGTCCAGCGCCCCTGCGCCCTTCTCTTTCCAGAACTCATTAAGCGGGCGGATAACCTTCTCGGTCGTCCACTCGTCCAGTGCGCTCATGTAATTATTGCCGTTCATATAGTCTCCTTTCTTCATCAGTTAATTCTTCAAACTTGAGGTACAGGAAATCGCTAAACAGCTTCTCGCGCGCCTCCTCCACGCTTCCGGCTTCAATGCCCGGAAACTCCATGATGGGCAAATCATCCCTGACCTTTACGGCGTTCGTTCGGTAAACGAGCGTCACCACAAATAAGCTCATAGGCTTTAGTCTTTCTGCCAGTGTGTTATTTGCATTCGGCGGCTTCTGCCTCTGGCTGGCTCGCCGCACTCGAAAGGGGAGCGGGCAGATTCCCTCGCGCGTCACCGGAAGGCGCTAGAGACCGCGCAGCCTATAACTTCGTTAGAAGTTACCTTTGCGCGGGCGTGATGCGCGGAGGGTGGCCGATACACTGAGAGAAGGTGAGCAAGGCAAGCTTGTGTCCCTGCGTCCTGTGCCCTTGCGTCCTGCGTGCTGGTGTTCTGTGTGCGGCGGTGGGAACAGTTTTCAGTCCAAGAAAAAACCGCCCGTAAGGGCGGCATGATTTTGTAACGTTATAACGTTACATATGAAGTTGATTGTACTTGATCTATTATTCTAGTAGAGCCGATTAAGCTGTGTAGTAATTACGACGAGGCAAGGAAAGCTCACACGAAACCAAGCACTCATTCAACCGGCTCACATTCCATTTTGCGCTGTTGGGTTATATGTATGTCCTGCGTGACTAACCATCTCCCTTGCCGCTTTGTCGCACCGATATCATATCCGCCGCTCGATTTCCAGTCTGACCAGACTCCCTCGTGATTGTCCCGCTGTAGCCTCGCCCGTTGTTGAACCACTCCATTCCATTCGATTCCGTTGAGCCTGTCGGCTTCGGTTGATGGGCCAGAACCCTTCGCGACAAAGGAAACTCCTTTGTACTCATGTTGCGTAATAATTCCTCGAAAGTCCTCCGAACTGAAATATGAGTCACCGCACTTCGTAGTGTGCTGTTCCCAGAATTCTTTTACCGCTGCTATGGCTTCGTTGTCTAAAGAGGATGTTTGGGGCGTGGAGACTGCGTGTGAGGGGGACGCAGGTGTTACCGTGATGCCCGAATTGTCTGACTGCCTACATGCCATAACTACGCAAAACAGAATTGCGAACAGAATTGCCACTTGGAATCGTCGCATGGCTTCCTCCTCGTGCCCAACGTCTAAAGATGAAGAACAGGGGCGATGTACCGCCGGTATGTATTCGCTACTTTGATATCTCGCTATCGGTAATGTTGGACTTGTTCCGAAGCTCTGTAATCACTGGGGCAAAGACATTCGATATCGGACTAAAGCCTGTCGCCCTATTATCTGAAACGCACATAGGATAGATAGGCATATCAGCAGCCCTCTAGTTGTGGTAAAAGCATCGGTTATAGTTTGGTGCGGGATACTCAAATCCTGCTAACTTTTTCATGGCACGCTCTTTTAGTAGCGAGTGATGAGAACTGCCGGGAGCCGACAAACGGGACTCCGGGCAGAAATCTATGACGCAGCATTTATACTCCAATTTTGGAGTATAAGTAAAGCAGTTAAGAGCGGCTCATTAGGAGGGCTATCCTGATGGGTCGTTCGCGCCGAGACCATCCGAAGCAGCTTGCTTCCAAGCTTCTCAAGCTACGCAGCGCCCTTAGCCTCACGCAAGAGCAGATGGCGGAGCGGCTGAGACAAACAAAACCCTCCGTCCGTCCGGGCCATGTTTCCGAATATGAGCGTGGACTGCGCGAGCCTTCGCTGCTGGTGCTACTGTGTTACGCGCGCCTCGCGGGCGTCTCAGTCGATCAGCTTATCGATGATGAGCTGAGCCTACCCAAGCGGTTTAGTTGAAGTCATCGTTTCAATGACTTGAAATAAAAGCTCCCATCAAATCTTTTATAACGTTATAACCTTACTATGTTATAGTGTGCGGCCATGATCGTTGCGGTGGTCAATCAAAAGGGCGGCTGCGGCAAATCCACGATTGCCACGAACCTAGCCGCCATGTTTGCCTCGGAAGGTAGGGAAGTGTTGCTAGTAGATGCTGACCCGGAGCAACACTCGGCAATGAATTGGTGCGCGGATCGCCCAGAACATCTGCCGAAAGTTCATTCGAGCAGCCTGCCAGCGCGGAACCTCCGCAAAGATGCTGACGCTATAAGGAAGAAGTGGGAAATAGTCATCATTGACGGCGGCGCTCGCGTCACTGAACACGCGCATGCTGCTGTAGCTGCTGCCGACTGGCTCGTTATTCCGGTTAAGCCTTCAAAGGTTGATCTCGATGCAACCGCGCAATTCTTGGACGTGGTGCAGTCGGATATGGCGAAGCGCGATGATTTATCCGGTGGTCTGCTACTCAATCAGCTTCAAGAGGGAACAGCGATAGGCGCTGCCGCTCGCGAGCAGTTAAAGGGATGGGACTTTCCGGTTTTCAAGAACGTCCTTCATTCCTATGTGGCTTTTTCTGAAGCTGCTTGGCAAGGTCAGTCAGTTATTGAGTATCAGCCGAAAAGCAAAGCGGCTTCCGATATGGAAGTTTTCTTTAAGGAACTAAAGAGGGCGATGAAATGAGTAAAAAGAGTTTCAAGATCGCACGTAAGCCGGGGCAGGGGAATGGCGCTCAAGCTGTGGCCGTCACTGCAACCGCGCCTAAAGCGCGCACACGGAAGGCAGCTCCTGCGATGACACCTCCTACGAGCGTCGGCGGTCCAACTACTCGTAAGACTATCGAAGTGCCGGAGGATTATTTTTTCCGGGTAAAGATGAGAGCTTTAGAGCGAAAAATGCTGGAAAAGGAATTGTGGGCTGAAATCCTCGGTGAGTATTTCAAAAGCCACCCCACAGTGTAACGTTATAACGTTACAAAAGACAGGCTGGTTGTCTTGACAGATAGCAGGCAGATGCTACGCTTTATCCAGTAATTAAGATATTTGACCGATGACGAAAAGCACAAAAAAACTCTTAGCCAAACAATCAATGCCTCTGAAAAACGCTCAAACTAAAACAACTAAAGAAAATTTCACATTCATCGATTTGTTCGCTGGTATCGGTGGGTTTCGTATTGCGTTCGAGAGTGTCGGAGGCGAATGTGTATTCGCCTCTGAATGGGACAAACTCGCGCAGCAAACCTACGAAGAAAACTTTGGACATATTCCGGCGGGTGATATTACTCAGATTCCGGCAGAGGAAATACCGGATCACGACATTCTTACTGGCGGTTTTCCCTGCCAGCCTTTTTCAATCGCAGGCGTTACAAAACATACTGCTCTTGGTAATGCTCATGGATTTGCCCATCCGACACAGGGAACCCTCTTTTTTGATGTTGCGAGAATCATTGACGTAAAACGGCCACGCGCTTTCGTACTTGAGAATGTAAAGAATTTATTAGGCCATGATAAAGGCCGCACATTTAAGGTAATCAGAGAAACACTTGAGGATGAGCTTGGGTATCATGTCTATCCTGTACTGCTTGATGCGCGCTGGCTTGTACCACAGCATCGTGAGCGAATTTACATTATCGGCTTTAGGGATGATATAGATTTCAGCCTGCCACCATTACCTGACCTGCAACCTAAATTCAGAGATATTCTTGAACCTGTAGTTGATCCGAAATATACGCTGACTGACCATCTCTGGAAATATCTACAGGACTATGCAGAGAAGCACCGAGCAAAAGGCAATGGCTTCCAATTCGGGATGACTGATCTTAATGGAGTGTCCCGCACTCTAAGTGCACGTTACTACAAAGATGGCAGTGAGATTTTAATACCGCAGGGAGAAGGGAAGAACCCGCGCCGGCTGACGCCCCGCGAATGCGCGAGGCTGATGGGGTTCCCGGAAGAATTTAAGATAGTCGTGAGTGATACGAGAGCATATAAGCAGTTTGGTAATTCGGTCGTGGTTCCTGTCGTACAGCATGTTGCAGAGGGAATTGTCAGTTGCCTGTTTGACGAAACGAAACAGGTAAGAAAGAGACAGAAAGCAGCCCGCCAGCTTTCATTTGCCCTCTCATAAACTTATATCGTATTCGACTGACTGGCCCTTTCATAACGCCTCGCCGGATACATCCTGTCGGGAAAGGACATAGATATGCCTCTACAATTCAATCAGGACGCGGCAATTGCTTACCTTCAACAGTTCCTTACGTTCAATAAGGCTCGCGGGATGGTCAGCGAGTGTTCGCTTGAAACTCATTTGAAAAGTCAGCATCCAGCGCTGGCAGGTAAGTATCTGCCGGGTGGATGGGTAATCTCTCCGAAAACTGAAGAGTCATCACGATACCGATTCGTTATTTCTGTTATGCCTCATCTATACGTAAACGAGGCTGAATTAGACGCTGCAATTCGGTCAAGGGAAACAGATAGGGGCTTTCAGGCGCTCGCCACATTCCTTACTCAAAGCGCAATAGGAGTTATTGTTGCCGGTGCCTTCAGTTCAGGTGCTGACGCAGGCCCTGCCCAGTTAATTTGGAAGAATTACAGCTACATTGATGAACGTCTCCGTCCTAATACAGGCACTGAGCCATTTGATCGCTGGCCCGGAACCAGAGGAAGAGCATCCGCCGGCAACGCATGGCAGGCTGATGTTATTGACCGCTTCAGACTGGTAGAGGCGGAACAGCTCACAGGGCTTACACTCCGGCAGGCCTATTACTACGGATACCTGAAACAGCAACTCAAAAAACCATTTGATGATCCTTATGATGTGGATGCGTTCATTGTCAGCTTTCGTCAGGCTGTAATGCCGGTGGAGATCAAGGAAAAAAGTCCAACACCCGGTGGCGCTTTTGGTCTGGACGCGGGCAGAATTTTGATGATGCTGCGAATGTGTCTTGCGACTGATTCAAATGCTCTCTATATAGTAAGAGAAGTTGATAACAGCGCCACAAGGCAGTTTGTAAACTGGCGCTGTATTACCTTATCGAATCTCGTCATGGGCTGTAGCTGGAACTTGCAGGCGGGTGGCGCAGGAATGGGCGGTGGGGCTACCCAGACCGTTATGATGCCTGGGAGCCTCTTCGAGCCATTTACGGACAGGAACCTTTCCGAAGAATGGCTGGAAGAAAACTCAAGTCTGCAAACAGCCGTGAGATCAAAAGCACAGGAACTAGCTGAGAATCTGGCGCAATTTCTATAAAGGCAGTTTAGTATCAGACTTACTTAATGCCTGACGTACATACACCGGCGCAGCGCAGTTTTAATATGTCGCGTATCCGAAACCGGAACACGCGGCCAGAAATGAAAGTGCGCTCAATGGTGCATCAGATGGGCTACCGCTACCGACTGCATCGTAAAGACCTGCCGGGTAAACCTGATCTCGTTTTTCCAAGTCGCCGCAAAGTGATCTTCGTACACGGCTGCTTCTTTCATATGCACGATTGCCCGTATGGGAGAGTTGTGCCAAAGACCAACGCTGATTTCTGGCGCACCAAACGCCTGTCAAACGTCGAGCGCGACAGAAGAAATGTCGCCGCTCTGAATAATGATGGATGGAAAGTATTGGAGGTTTGGGAATGTCAGACTAAAAAAACTGAAAACCTTTTGCTTCTTAAAAATAATATACGCGACTTTCTCGGCGCGTGAGGCCTCAAGTCACCACTCGAACGAAACTACGAACCATTCGCCGGGAACTTCTATTTTTGCCTCCGTATCCACCTCATCGAATTGCGGGCCTATTTCTGCCAGTGCTTCACGATCTGCCGCTTTTGTTAATTTCCAAGCCAGTGATCCATCATGTAGTTCCCAGTGAATAGCCTCATTAATTCTGTATCGTCTCTCGAAACGATTTAACACTTTGTCACTCCGCCCGGATACTGTAACTGCCTTATTAATATTTTGCTACAAATTCATCAACCGTAATTAAATCACCGTTGAACTCTGACCCCGGAAATGGTGCAAAGCCTGTTGGGTCATCGGCAGGTGAAAACTCATCAACCATTTCTCCGTATGTACCTCTCCCGATGCACCGAATAAAATATTGGTCAGGCTCTGTATTATTATGAGCAGTCGTCTCGACGTTAAATCGTCCCGGATGTGTTCCCCCGTTAAAACTCACCGACTCATCTTTAATCTCAGAGTATGCAGGACAGACCTTCCTGATAGGTTCAAAACATATATTACAAGCGAACGGGTTTGCGCCTCTAGGTTGATTTGCTCCGGGGCTACCGTATTTGAGACACCACAGCGCGTCATTGCAGGCGGATGAATGAACTTTCCTTGCCTGTGCTGTAACCCAGACTAGGCGCTCAACCTTACCCAGTCTCTGGGACTTTGAAAATAATTCAAGGTAAGGTTGCTTCGTTCGTCCTTTTGGAAACACATTTAGCGGCCACTTAAAAAAGGTCATAACCCACGTATCAACAGGCACTGCTGATTCATTGCCGAAACTCTGCTGCGCGTATATTGCAATCACCTTTGGTGCTTGGTAAGTGCTTTTACCAGCCAGACCGTCGTAGATTGATCCGCATTGAGCAGAATTAAGCGACGCCGGGGTAAGTCTGCGTTGCCTGAGATCATCCAGCATCATAAAGAATATCATTGGTCTCTGATTGCCCTTGTCAAAAGCGTTAAAGCACTCAATTGCTGCTCGCCTGTGGGTCGAGGGGATAGATAACTGGTTAATAAGTTGCTGCATACGTTCCGATGTAAACCTGCCCTTGTACGGGTTGTTAAATTTTGAAAGCGTTATGCCGGAAATGTTAATGACTGAGCAAAACTGCTTCTGAACTTGTCGCGCTACCTGAAGAAGTTCCGAGAACCGTGGGAATAATGTAAGGGGATTGTCCTGATCCAGTAACTCATGAATCGTCGGTAACAAGAAAAAATCTATTCGATGCACTGCATCTTCAGTTTGAATCCGTACACCAAATTTTGATGCAAAATAATGGGTCTGAATGAACTCACTCTTGCGACCACCCGGCGGATTCCAACTTGACACAAATCTAGCTAAGCCCAAGACCTCATCCCATAATTTCCCAAAGGGCAACATATCTCCATACGCGACTGACACAACCCTTTTCCATGTCTCGACAAGTACAGCATTCGAGCCACTAAGAGTGCCGGTAAAAGCATTCCGCACGTCATCCACAGTGACGGGATTGTTAATTCCTAATCGCTCTTTGACTTCGTTAATAGCAAGGTTTTGATAGGCAACGTTTTGAGGGTCTTTCAAGTCTTTGTTCACAATGATACCGACTGTTACATTGCCGTCATCATCGAGATTTAGTTTTTCCACGTACCCGAATACCCGGTCAGTTTCGTTCGGATTACTCTGAGCAGGGTTCAGCAAGGCATGAAAGTAGTAGATGGGGAACAATGGCAAATCAGGGTCATACAGATGAATCAGCGGCAACCACTGTGACGGAAAACTACTGAGACTAAAGGTGTAGCGATAAGCAAGGCTCTCGAAGCGTTTTGTCATAGCATTTTTTCCACTTAATGCCGAAGCCGTCTAAAATAAGCGACCATTATATTGCACGTTCCAATAAAAAAAAATAAGCCCCCCGTTGTGGCGGGAGGCTCCCTAGTACCCAGATAGCTATTAGCGAGTAAATTTTATCTCTGCCCTCGTCTTTAACAGGGCTGAGGCTATACGCGCAGCCCTTTTTGTTAAAAGCGTGGTAGCTTTGAAAAGTGCTTTCGGGCTTTCTCGGCGCGTGAGGCTGATACAAGGTGAGTATAGATGACGGTGTTTTGAATGTTGGAATGACCTAGCCAGTCCTGTACAAAGCGGAGATCGTCGCCCATTTCGAGAAGGTGTGTAGCAATGCTGTGCTTGAGCACATGAAAGTGTTGTTTGTCGGTCGGTAATCTTGCTTTCTTGCCGTAGTGCTTCACTAGAGCGTCTAGACGCTTTCTGCTGATCGGCAAATTGCGACGGCTCGGAAAGAGCAGGGGATTATTATCCTCACGAGAGTTAAGGTAGGATTTGAGAATCCGTGCTTCGTCGGCTTCCATCGTGTGCTGACCGGAGTAGCTTCCTTTCAAGCGGTGGCACATGATGCGAAGCTGCTTAAAATCAACGTCGGTTATATAGAGCTTTCCTACCTCGGTTGCTCGGAGGCCATGCCGGTAAGCAGTAAGGAATAAAGCGCGGTCGCGTTTGTTGCCCTCGGCTTTGATTATATTGAAAAGCCGTTTGAGTTCGTCAAAGGTTAAAAATTTGATGGTCTCGTGGGTGTGGCGTGGCATAAAGAATTAAAAATTATTATTTAGGGGGAATCTCAACCTGTGGTAGAGAGGGTTTTACTCCCTCTCCCAGAGCCTTAATTATCAGTGGTGTCGCAATGCCAATATTGATAGCAGGCAGCGCTTTATCTATTTCGTAGGCAATCGCTAATCCACCCGCAATAACAGCGAGCAAGAATCGAATAATCCAGAACCCTATGCTTTTGTAATGAGGGGGTAGGACTCTTTTTTTATTTCCGGCGGCGGCATATAACTGATAAACGTTAATAACTTCAGCAGCAAAGCTCCCTAAGAAGCCGCAAAGAAAAATCCAGCTATTATCTAATTTCATTGGTGATTCTCCTTATGAGGATTTCTTTGCGAGATCAACGTTAGCTACATACCTGATAATTGTTAGAATTACTTTTCCAAATACACTTGTCTGTACTACCTGCAAACGCAGTAAGAGCAGGATCGAGATTATGACTACTAACATTAATCCTAAATAAAGAACTGGTGTGACTTGGCTAAACTCATAAAGCCATGTACTTCTAACTTCAATAGTCTTATTGATAATTGCTAATGGCATTGGTTGATGAGTATTAGGATCGGCGATGTTCGAGTAAGCAACAAAACTAAGCTCTTGCTTTCCAAGCCTCGTTGGTCTTACTACCCAACTCCACTCCATAGAAAAATCTTTTGAGAGGACATGAGCATTTTCTGGAATGGCCTGGGTAGCTGGTAATATTCTCACGACCTCGAATCCTGGGGCATTAAGCTCTACATTCATCTCCTCTCTACTTAAAAAACTATCTACGTCTTGAGGGGAGGCGTTTGGGAGAGTTGGGGTAGAAGGATTAAGAGGCGAAGAATACCCAAATGCTAATTTACACTTTATCTGCTGGCTCTTGCCGATAGACATTTCGGCTGGTGTATCAATAATCAGCCTAGCGTCAGGTAGATTCCCTATTACCTGATCTGGCTTAACAATTACAACATCAAAATTTTTATCTCGGCCTTCTTGTGCATTTGAATAAAAGGATGATGATGTAAAAATTAATACTGTGAGCAAAAAGATAATCAGTTTTAACGGCTTTGCTTGATTCATTATGAATACTCCTTCTTCTAGTCACTTAATGGCGCAATATATGATGCTATTCGTTCCTAATTATTACTAAAACGGAATAGCTTATTAAAGTTGAAATTGAACGGGACTTTATAACTGTAAAGTCCCGTTCATAAGTATAGCATGTATGCAAACATTGAGGTTTGAGTAGGGTAGGGAAGACAAAAATTTAACTGTAATGTCCCATTGAGTTTTATTTAACTTAAATCTTGAGGTCTGGTTAGCAGGGCAATATTACCCTTACTTAGCATAGCCCTGTTTGCGTCTTCCACACATCATTACATATAAAAATATGTTGATTGTTGGATAAAACAATCTAAAATGCGTAATTGTCACAGCCAGCGGTCGAGAGGGCAGCTTCCCAATCCCTCATCCTACAGTCTAGGAGTAAGTAAATGATAATTCGTTTAGCTGAGGGTAATCTTAAAACAAAATTCGGTGTGTTTTTAGAAGTGCTCTATTACGATGGGCAAAAGGAGTCTATGGCTCTTGTAATGGGAGATGTGGAGAATGCAGAAAATGTCCTCTGCCGTGTCCATTCAAGTTGTATCTCTGCTCACATCTTTAACAGCATTGAGTGTGATTGTAGGGAACAGATGGAGATGTCACAGTTTTTAATCCAGCAAGAGGGAAGGGGAATTATCATATGGTTAGACCAAGAGGGGAGAGCGAACGGTCACTTAGCTTTATTGAGTAGCGTCAAGCTTAAGGAAGGAGGGCGTAATCCAACGGAAGCTTACGTTGAGCTAGGTTATGAAGTTGACGCACGGAGTTACAGGCGTGCCGCGGAGATTCTTAAAGACTTAAAAGTAGCTTCAATAATTTTGTTAACCAATAGTCCCCACAAAGTAGGCGACTTAGAGAAGGAACATATTAAAGTCGCGGACACTCGGCAAATAGCTATTGATCCCGATAATGATCTTTTGCTTCAAGCTTATGAAGATAAGGTTAGGAGGGGACACCTCATTGATTTAGCAACCAGCCTCGACAAAAAAACCTAGAGGTAAAAAACCGTGCGTTAATTAATAATCAGCAGGCGATTTTTCATGCTTATACTTTTCTTCGGTGTGTCAGGCGTTGGGAAAAACACTCTTATAGATGAATTAACCAGCAGGTTTGGTTGGCGGTATATAACAACATACATGACTCGCCCCCTACGGAATAAAAGGGAAATGGGGAAAATCTCCATTAGTCAAGAACAGTTTCTTGAGATGGAAAAACAAGGGAAGTTTGTAACGGTAAATAATCTCCACGGCAACCTGTACGGCACACCTATAGATGAAGTCATAGAAGCAGTACGTAATGATAATAGTCGTTGGGTTTTAGATTTTCCTTTATCAAGAAGGCACCTATTTGAATATTATCCACATATAGGCGTTGTCATACTTCCCGAATCAATCCATCAACTGATAGGACAAATTCAATCGTCGGAGCGAGCAGAACGATTAGCTGAAGCATTAGATGACTATGCCCAACATTATTCGCCTTACCAAGAGCAGATAGTTGATGAGCCGCGAACATTTGTAGTTATTAACTTCAGCGGTAAGAAAGAAGAGGTAGCCACGCTAATTAATAAACTTCTTGAGGGAAAGAAATGAGTGTCCTTACAGACAAAGAGATCAAGAGTGTGCTAAATCGAGAACTGGTTATCTTTCCGTTTGATGAACGAGAATGCTTATCTCCTCTCGGCTATGATCTTAGAATCGGCTATGCGATTAATCTAACGAACGATGGTAGTGAAATTCATGACGGCATAATAGTGATTCCTCCAAGGACTTCTATATTTATCATTAGCAAAGAGCACGTCTGGCTATCTCACAACTTGATTGGCACTTTACACGCACGAGGATCACTCGCGGCTAAAGGACTCTTCCTTAATGCGACTACCATTGATCCCAATTGGAGCGGTCAAATGACGTTTTTATTACACAACGTCAGCGATAGCCCCGTGGAGTTAGAAATAGGCTCCCGTTTTGTAACGATGATATTACACCGCGCTAGAATACCCACTGATAGCGCACCACATACCAACCCTAGGAGTGTTGCTTCTCTCTATGGAAATGCTTATGGAGCGCGTTTCACAAATAGTCTATTAGGATATTTGACCGTTAATGAGAATGACAATATGACGAGAGATTTTAATAGTCTCGTACAAGTGGCTCGCACACCATCCATACCTGCCAGAATTTGGGACTTGTTTGGATCAAGCGTTGGCGCGTCACAATCTCTCATTCGTAGCAAATTCAAAATAACAGCTACGGTGATCGTATGGATTCTCACTCTGTCAG